>Ga0209048_10002085_pt1 | contig 20036 bp, 21 predicted proteins | sample FrelakmetCRP12CR_FD_187146 | JGI IMG/M metagenome (GOLD analysis project Ga0209048, IMG submission 187146) | Freshwater lake sediment microbial communities from the University of Notre Dame, USA, for methane emissions studies - CRP12 CR (SPAdes)... | ecosystem: Environmental > Aquatic >... | reverse complement strand
TGATCGCCGCCGTCAGCGACGTCTTCCCATGGTCAACGTGACCAATCGTCCCGATGTTGCAATGCGGCTTCGTGCGTGAGAACTTTTCCTTGGCCATGGTCCCCGTTCCGAATGGTCGCGGACCCGTCGCCCGCGCGCGGCGAGGCTTTAAGGCTATCGGGGGGATTCTTCAAGGGGCCGGTCGGAAGCCGGCCCCAGAGAGCCGGCTCCGGGGCCGCGCGAGCGGCTGGCGTTCAGCTACACCCCGACTTGCACTGCACCTCGGTGACGACCGGCTCCGTCTCGCCCACCGTATAGACGTCGATCACGACGCCCTCGTGGACAGGCTTCCAGCCCTTCTTCACCAGAAGCTTGCGCGCCTTCGCATAGGGCTGGTCCTTTGGAAATTGTGGAACCTGCGATGCGGCGCCGATTGCAATCGGCGTTGCGGCCAGGAAAATTGTCGTGACAAAAAGCACTCTCATATCGTTCTCTCCCAAATCGACTTATGAAAAATAAGCCGGTCCGAACAAGATTTCAGGCCGGCGGCGGACGCTAGCACATCGCGGCGCATTTGCGAACGCTCGCGCGACCGCAGATCTCACACATCCAGCACAATGCGGTAGCGCGCCTTCCCCGCCTTCAGATGCGCCATAGCGTCGTTCACGCGAGCGAGCGGGAAATGCTCGGTCTGCGGCGAAATCTTATGACGCGCGGAGAATTCCAGCATGTCAGCGATTGTCGACGGAGAGCCGGACGGCGTGCCCGAAGTCGCGATCATCGCAGGGCCAGTTGAGCGCCGCATTGACGGTGACAAGCAAAAGATCGAGCGAGCCTGCAATGCGTTTGAGATCGGCGTCATTGCGCGTGCCGACGACGTGATGCGCGCCGAAAGAACGCGCCTCATCGGCCTTGGATTCGTTCGAGGTGAAGGCCGTCACCTCGCATCCCCAGGCGCGTGCGAATTTCACGCCCAAATACCCGAGCCCGTCGATGCCGACGACGCCTACATGATCGGTCGGCTTCACATCGAAGACCTTGAGCGGCGCAAAGACAGTCGTTCCGCCGCAAAGCAATGGGCCAGCGTTGGCGTGGTCGAGCCCCTCCGGCAGCGGAACGACCCATGGCCATTGCGCGCGCACGCGATCGGCGAAACCGCCGTAATGGCCGATGATGGCGGCGACGCTTTCGAAGCAAAGGTTCTGGTCGCCGGCGATGCAGTAGCGGCATGAAGCTTCCCGCCGCTCAGCCAAGCCCAACGCGCTGCCCTACGCTCAAGCCCTACGCCAATGGCCCGAGCGCCGCGACCTTGCCGATGACTTCATGCCCCGGAACGGTCGGAAATATTGAGTTGCCCCATTCGTTCTCGACGACCGAGAGATCTGAATGACATATGCCACAGGTCTCGACGGCGATTTCGACCTCCTCGGGACCGAGCGGACCGGGATCATATTCGAATGGCTCAAGCGGCTTACCGGCGGCTTTCGTCGCCCAGGCTTTGATCATGAGGGGGCTCCATCTCGTTTGTGCTCTTTCGACTAAGGCACCCATGGCTTCGAGAAATGGAGCGCCCATAGTTTCATCAATCGCTGGCGAGCGCGGCCGTCCGCGCCTTATTACACGCAGGTCACAGTCGATGTTTATGTGGAAAGATTCGCGAAATTGCGTTTGGTGACATCATGCCCAATGATTGGTGGCGGACGGCCGCCATCTATCAAATCTATCCCCGTTCGTTCCAGGATTCGAACGGCGACGGAATTGGCGACATCGACGGCATAGGCCGGCGGCTCGATTATCTCGTCTGGCTCGGAATCGACGCCATATGGATTTCGCCGATCTATCCCTCGCCGATGCGCGACTTTGGCTACGACGTCTCCGACTATTGCGAGATCGACCCGGTCTTCGGCACGCTCGAAAGCTTAGACCGCCTCATTGCCGAAGCGCATGCGCGGCACCTGAAGATCATTCTCGATTTCGTTCCAAACCACACATCGATCGAGCATCCGTGGTTTCGCGAGAGCAGACGTTCGCGCTCCGATCCAAAACGCGACTGGTATATCTGGCGCGACGCGGCCGAAGACGGCGGTCCGCCAAACAATTGGATCGGCAATTTCGGCGGCGGCGCCTGGACCTTCGACGAAGCGACCGGGCAATATTATTACCACGCCTATCTTCCCGAGCAGCCGGATCTCAACTGGCGAAATCCCGATGTGCGCGCCGCCATGTATGACGCCATGCGGTTCTGGCTGCGGCGCGGCGTCGATGGTTTCCGCGTCGACGTCATGTGGCATCTCGCCAAGGATGCGGCGTTTCGAGACAATCCGCCTAACCCCGCGTGGAAAGCAGGAGAGCCGGAAATCGAACGCCTGCTCCAGACCAATTCGGCCGACCAACCCGAAGTTCACGACGTTGTTTCGGAGATGCGACGAACAGTCGACGAATTCGAGGATCGCGTTCTGATCGGCGAAATCTATCTGCCAATGGAAAGACTCGTCGCCTATTACGGCGTCGATCTTCTGGGCGCGCATTTGCCATTCAACTTCCAGCTCCTGAACGTCGCGTGGACGGCGGTAAGCATCGCCGCTCTGATCGAAAAATATGAATCGCTTCTGCCCGCGGGTGCCTGGCCTAACTGGGTTCTCAGCAATCACGACAGGCCGCGCATCGCCGCGCGCGTGGGAGAGGCGCAGGCGCGCGTCGCGGCCATGCTGCTCTTGACGCTGCGCGGAACGCCGACGCTTTATTATGGCGACGAGTTGGGAATTCATAGAGTCGAGATACCGCCGGAAAAGACTCAGGATCCCTGGGAGAAGCGCGAACCGGGGCTCGGCCTCGGACGCGACCCGTCGCGCACGCCAATGCAATGGGACGCGAGCGACTACGCGGGATTTTCCACGCATGAGCCATGGCTGCCGCTGACGCGCGATTATGAGACTCGCAATGTCGCGACGATGAGCGAGGATCGTGCGTCGATCCTCATATTGGTGCGAAGCCTGCTGCATTATCGCGGCGCACATAAGGCGCTGACAGTCGGAGCTTGGCGGCTTCTCTCACGGGAAAACGGCGTTCTTGCTTATGAGCGCACCGCCGGAAAAGAGCGTGTCATCGTCGCGCTCAATTTAACCGCCGATCCACAACGATCGTCCGTTCCCTTACTCAAAGCTGGCAAGGTCGCGATCTCCACATATGGCGATCGTCAGTACGAATCTGCGGGATTAGAGTTGAGCCTGCGCCCGAATGAAGGCGTGATTATCGAGCCGGACTAAACTGCATTTGTACAAAAAATCGCTGATACGAAATGGCTCCTTTGCGCCAACAGCGAACCTCAATGTCGGCAGAATTTATTATCGCGTCGAGACTTCCTGACGTTAGCACGCGGCGGCGCCTATAGCAGGCATTCTTGCATTCCAAACCAGATTTCCCTTGGTCTCTCACCAAATTTGATCGCGAACTTGCTCAACCTGGCTTGCGCGTATCTATCCTATGGACCAATCTACCTGCTCGATGCCCAACGACGCTGGAGTAATTCTTAACCTTTTTTGGATGATCGCCGAGCGGCTCGCGGCGATATCCGCTTTGCGTCAAACCCAAAAATTCGACCTTCTCCAACATCCGCCAGCGTTTCAGCCCTCGGCCTCGTGGACGATCTCGCCCCCGACGACTGTGAGCTTCACGACGCCCTGCATGCGCGCTTCGTCGAAGGGCGTGTTCTTGCACCGCGAGAGCAGCTTGGCGCCGTCCACGACGAAAGGCTCGTCAAGATCGAAACGGATGACATCGGCCAGCGCGCCCTTCTGCAAACGCCCCTGCTCCAGTCCCAGCAATTCGGCAGGGCGCGTCGACATGGCGCGCAGGAGCGTCGCAAGAGGAACGTCGCCGGAATGGACGAGCCGCAAGCCCGCCGCCAATATGGTTTCGAGGCCGACGGCGCCATATTCCGCCTCTGCAAAAGGCACGCGCTTGGTCTCGACGTCCTGCGGATTGTGATCTGAGACGATCACGTCGACGAGGCCCGACGCCACCGCTTCGACAAGACGCATGCGCTCGTCTTCGTGACGCAGCGGCGGACGCAGCTTCAGAAAGGTGCGATAATCGCCGATGTCGTTTTCGTTGAGCGTCAGATGATTGATCGACGTTCCGCATGTCACGGGCAATCGTTGCGCCTTGGCTTTCGCGATGGCGTCGAGCGACGCCGTCGCCGTTACGATTGCGGAGTGATAGCGCGCGCCGGTGAGCGCGACGAGCCGCAGGTCGCGGTCGATGACGATTGTTTCCGCCTCGCGCGGCACGCCGGCGAGCCCCAATCGCTGCGCGAATTCGCCGTCGTTCATCACGCCGTCGCCGGCGAGCTCGGCGTCCTGCGCGAAATGCACGACAAGCGCGTCAAAGTCATGCGCATAGGTCAGCGCGCGGCGCATCACGAGCGCGTTCCGCACCGAGCGCGAACCGTCAAAAAAGGCGATAGCGCCCGCCTGTCGCAACAGTCCGAATTCGGAAATCTCGCGGCCCTCGCAGCCGCGCGTGAGCGCGGCCATGGGCAGCACGCGCACGCGGCCTGTGTCCCGCGCGCGGCGAAGCACGAAATCCACGACAGCCGGATCGTCGACCGCTGGGGATGTTTCCGGCGAGGCGATAATCGTGGTGACGCCGCCGGCCGCCGCCGCCGCCGTGGCTGTCGCGATGGTTTCTCGATGCTCCGCGCCCGGCTCTCCGACGAAGGCCTGCATGTCGATGAGCCCCGGTGCGACGACGTCGCCGCCGCAATTGATAACGCGCGCGCCCTCAGGGGCGCTGTCGCGCGTCGCCTCGGCGCCCAGACCCACGATCCGCCCGTCGACGGCCAGAAGTCCGCCGCGCGACTCGATGCCGCTGGCGGGATCGACGAGACGGGCGTTCAACAGAAGGAGAGGCGGCGCGGCCGACGGCATGACGCCTGCTTAGGATATTTCGCGGCGCAAGGGAATGATGGCGGCGCCGGGCAAGAAGCGCGCTCAGCGTCGCGCGCCAACCGTCTTGGATTGGGACGACCCCGGCTCCGCATCCGCAAAGCGCACGAGCACATCGGTCCCGTCCTGAGGCGGCGAAGCGAGGCGCGCGCGGAAGGCGATGGTTTCGCCGCCCTCCAGGCGCGGTTTCGGCGCCGGCGCCGTCCAGGCGTATTTATCGAGCCCATTCGCGCCGCGGACGGTGAGCGCAACCGGCGGCACGACATTGGGCGAGCGCCTCAAATTTACGATCTCGCCCTCAATGGCGAGCACTTTTCGGGCTCCATCCAGGACGATATGCGATCTCACCAAGCGCAGCTCCAGCCCGGCGAGATTCACAGGCAATCCGATAGCGGAGTAGAAAGCGGAAGAAACCGGCGCGATGCGCACGATTTTTTCGCGAAGGCCGATCAGCGCCATAGCGCCAATGAGGATGGAGACGATCGCCGCAATAAGAGGCAGGCGGCTCGGCGCCGGAGGAGGCACCCGCTCTCGTCTCGGAGGAGGCGTCCATAATTCGTCGTAGGACGGCCCGCGAGCGTATTCGCTGGACGCTTCCGCCGCGATGTCGAGGTTCGAGAGCGCCTTCCCGTCGATGAGGCTATCGAATTCCTTGTGCTTCATGGCGGTTATCCGGGGACTCGCGGCTCGAAACGCCGCCTTCACCTTTCATTAGGGCGAATTATGGTTAAGAGGCAGTGAACTGCTAATCTCTTTTAGGTCCGGCGGCGCGATTTTGGCCGGTTCGGATGGGACGATTGCTGGAGCCGTTGCAGTGCTACGCTTCGAAAACGTCGGCCTACGCTACGGGATGGAGGCGGAAACGCTTCGCGACCTCAATTTCGAGATCGAGCCGCAGTCGTTTCAGTTCTTGACCGGACCCTCCGGGGCGGGAAAAACCTCGCTTCTGAAGCTTATTCTGCTCGCGCTTAAGCCCACGAGAGGCCTCATTCAAATTTTTGGCGAAGACGCCACTCAGCTTGACAAGGACGCCATTACGGGCGTGCGCCGGCGCATCGGCGTAGTGTTTCAGGATTTTCGCCTTCTCGACCATCTCACGCTTTACGACAATGTCGCTTTGCCGCTGCGCGTGCTGGGGCGCGAAGAGTCGAGCTATCGCGCGGAAGTGATCGAGCTGCTCGGCTGGGTCGGACTCGACCAGCGCGTCCATTGCCTGCCGACAGTTTTATCCGGCGGCGAAAAGCAACGCGCGGCCATCGCGCGCGCGCTGATCTCGCGGCCCGAACTGCTGATCGCGGACGAACCGACCGGCAATGTCGACCCGACGCTGGGCCGCCGACTGCTGAGGCTATTTGTGGAGCTGCATAAGTCTGGGACGTCGGTCATTATCGCCACGCACGACCTCAATCTCATGGATCAATTCGACAGCGCGCGCCGGCTCGTGCTCGCCAATGGACGGCTGCATGTCTTCGAATGACGCGCCAAAGTCAAAGCCAGGCGGAATGCCTTTTCGCGCCTTACTGCGCGAAGAGGCCGTCGACGTTATCGCCGCTTCTCATAACGCACCGCTTGTGCCGACGGATTCCACCGCAGGGCGCTCGTTGGTCATCGTCATCGCCATCATGACATTTCTCGCCGCGCTCGCCGCCGGCGCGGCGATGCTCGTCGCCGACGCCAGCGTCGACTGGACTCGGGAAGTCGCGCGCGAAGCCAGCGTTCAATTGCGGCCCACGCCGGGTCGCGACATCGAGGCCGACGCCGTCAAGGCCTCCGACATTCTTCGCGCGACGCCGGGCGTCCGCGACATACGCGTTTTCTCGCGGGAGGAGTCCGAGGCGCTCGTCGCGCCCTGGCTTGGACAAGACCTCGATCTGAGCGAATTGCCAACGCCGAGGATGATTGTCGTCAAGCTCGATCCGCAGCAGCGCGCCGATATGGAGGAGTTGCGGCAGGTTTTGCAAAAGGCGCTGCCCAATGCGGCGCTCGACGATCATCGCCTTTGGGTGCAGCGTCTCGGCGCTATGGCTCGCACCGCAGTGGCCGTCGCCGTGCTGATCTTCGTACTGATCGTCGCTGCGATGGCGCTCGCGGTCGCCTTCGCGACCCGCGCGGCTATGGCGGGCAATCGAGAGATCATCGAAGTTCTGCACATCGTCGGCGCGTCGGACGGTTTTATCGCGCGCGAATTTCAGCGGCGTTTCCTTGCGCTTGGACTGCGCGGCGGCGTTTTGGGCGGCGTCGCCGCAATTCTGTTCTTTGTGGGAGCTGGGCTGCTTTCAAGGAGCTGGACGGCGACGCCGGGCGGAGACCAGATAGAAGCGATGTTTGGCGTATTTTCGCTCGGGCCGACCGGGATCGCCATTCTGCTCGCGCTTTCGACGGCGATCGCGATTTTGCCCGGATTCATGTCGCAGGCGATCGTATTTCGTCATCTGCGACGGCTCGATCAATGAGGCCTGGCGATTTTATGGCTCTTAAGCCTAACCCGGCTCGCGGGCGACGCATCCCTTAAGTCGCTCGCCATTATTGGCTAAACTTGGCAGTTGGCCTCAAATAGGACATCGGACCGCATGCCGGGCGACCAAAGAAATCAACGACAATCGATCGGCTGGCGAAAGACGCTTTTCGCCGCCTTCTGTCTGCTCGCATTTCTGGTCGCGGCGCTTGTCGCGGGCTTCGTCGGTTTCGCGACGTCGCTCGAGCGCGAGGAAACGGAGTTATCGGTTCAAGCGGAGGGGGTCGTGGCCCTGACCGGCGGTTCGGACCGGGTGATCGAGGCGGCGAGCCTATTGGCGCGCGGTCAAGCGAGACGCCTTCTTATCACGGGAGTCAACAGGTCGACCCACAAGCCCGACCTGGCGAAGCTCCTTCCCATGTCGCACGAGCTTTTCGCTTGCTGCGTCGATCTCGGCTACAAGGCGCTCGACACCGAGGGCAACGCCGCCGAAACGCGCGACTGGGCGAAGACCCACGGCGTGAAACGGTCGCTCATCGTCGTGACGTCGAACTACCACATGCCGCGCGCGCTGGTCGAGCTCTCGGCCGCTCTTCCTGACGTCGCGCTTTATCCATTTCCGGTCGTAAGCGATCAACTCAAGGTCGACGACTGGCGGCGAAACGCCCGCGTCACGAGACTGATCGCCGGCGAATATCTGAAATGGCTTTTCGCCATCGCCCGCACGCGGTTGACCCCCCCGGACGCGGTGGAAACCGGGCCCGCGGCCCAAAACCGACGCGAAACCCGCCGCGGAAACTAGTTCCGCTTGTTTTCGGGCGGCGGACTGCCTTAGAACGGCGCGGATCACATCGTTCAGGTCATCCATGCTGCTCCTGCGCTCGCTCCTCTTCCAAATCGCCTTCTTCGTAAACGTCTCGGTCCTGATGCTTATCTGGCTGCCGGGATTGCCGATGCGCCGTCAGGTTTCGATGGAGCTTGGGCGCGCATGGGGACGCACGTCTCTCTGGCTGCTCGACAAAATATGCAGAACGAAGGTCGAATTTCGGGGACTGGAGAACATTCCGAAGGGGTCGGTGATCGTCGCTTGCAAACATCAATCCACATGGGAGACGTTCGTTCTTCCGATAAAATTCCCGGACTTCTCCTTCATCCTAAAACATGAGCTCATCTGGCTTCCATTCTTTGGCTGGTATCTTCTTTCAGCCGAACAAATCGCCATTGATCGCGCAAAGGGCGGCAAGCTCTTGCCGCAAATCATTCAGAAGGTGAAAGCGCTTTTTGCGCAGGGACGCCAATTGTTCATTTTCCCGGAAGGCACGCGCAGGCCGATCGGCGCGCCGCCCGAATATAAATTTGGCGTTGCGCATATCTATCGCGAAACAGGCGCGCCCTGTTTGCCGGTCGCGGTAAACTCCGGTTTGTTCTGGGCGCGGCGCTCTTTCGTGGTGCGCCCGGGAACGATCGTCATGGAGTTTCTACCTGTCATACCGCCGGGCCTCGAGACGCGCGAATTTTTCAACAGGCTTCAGGACACGTTGGAATCGGCGACGGAAAAACTGATCGAGGAAGCGGAGGCGAAAGATCCTTCGCTCGCTTCAATCGTCGCGGCGAACAGGCGCCCACAGACAAAAACTCGGAGCCGCGCTGCGGCGCCTGACGAAACCGCGTAAGCGGATCACCAGGGCGACGGCGTCGCCGCGTGCAACAGGGGAACGCTCGCCGGGATCAGCGGATATTCGGCCTCGACGATATAGGGACCGCCGCCTACCGAATCTCGCGAGGAAAATAAGACGAAACGCTCCGCTTCGAAGCGCAGCGGCGGAAAATAACCCCGCGCGCCCAGATAGGCCGCCACGGATTTCGGCTGCGCCCCGCGCAGCCGCGCGAGCGTCACGTGCGGCGCAAATTTCCGCACCTCCGGAGGCGCGCCAATTCTGCGCAGCAGACGCTCCTGCTCCGCCTGCAGCTCGATCAGCGCCGGCTCGGGTTTCGCGCGCGCGACGATGGCGCGCGGCTTGTCGTTGCCAAAAAAATCGAGCGTATCGAGAGCAACCGTAAAAACCGGACGTTTTATCGCGGCGAGAGTCTGTGCAACGTCATGCGCGAGAGCGGAGTCGATGTCGCCGATGAAGCGCAAGGTGATGTGGTAGTTTTCGGTGCCGATCCAGCGTGCGCCTTGCAGGCCGCCGCGCAGTCGCGCAAGACTCTCCGCGACGCGAGCGGGAACTTCGAGGGCCGTGAACAATCGAGGCATGGCCTCCTCCCACATGAAGCCGACAATTGACGAGCGCTATCTTATGGTGCGCGCCTTGTCGCGACCGCTTTGGATGGCGTCTAGGGTTTTTTCGACCACGGGCGTCAGTCTTGCGACGATATATTCGACGCCCGCTGCGTTGGGATGCAGGCGGTCGGAAATCGTCAAAGCTGGATTGCCCGCGACATTCTCAAGGATCGACGGAACGAACGGCAACGAATGCTGTTTGGCGAGCGCAGGGTGAATCGCGTCGAAAGCGCGCTTATACGCCTTGCCGAAATTGGCGTTCGCTTCGATCCCCACGAGCAGCACCCGCGCGCCCTTATGTTTGGAAATCGCGATCATCTTTTCGAGGTTCTTCCTCGTCGTCTCGGCGTCGACGCCGGTGAGCATGTCATTGCCGCCGAGTTCGAGAATCACCAGATCCGCGCCATCCTCCAGCGCATAGTCGATCCGCGCAAGGCCGCCCTCGGTTCGATCGCCGGAGATCCCGGCGTTGACGACAACCGCGTCGTAGCCATCCGCGCGCAGGCGCTGCTCTAGCACTGCGGGAGGAGCCTGATCGTTCGGCAATCCGAGCCCGGCCATGAGGCTGTCGCCGAGCGCCACGATCCGCAGAGGCTCCGCCGACGCGCCAAAGGCGAGCATGCTGAGCCCCAACGCCACGAGGGCTCCTTGGAAGGAGCGCCCGATCGCGCCATAAGGGAGGTGGCGCGCCCTCCCCTTTTCAATCCCACAGGCTGATCTCTTGCAAAACGCCGTCATAAAACTCATCAACGTCGACCTCACTTTAGGAAGCGGCGCCGCCCGCGTGCATGTGCTGAAAGACATCAGCTTGAGCATAAAACGGGGGGAGGCGGTGGGGCTTGTCGGTCCCTCGGGTTCGGGGAAATCCACGCTATTGATGACGCTCGCTGGGTTGGAGCGACCCGACCGCGGAAGCGTTTTCGTCGACAATTGCGACATTACGGCGCTCGACGAAGACAGACTAGCGCGCTTTCGTGGAGAGAAAATAGGGGTCGTTTTCCAATCTTTCCAGCTCATTCCAACGATGACGGCCCTGGAAAACGTCGCCGCGCCGCTCGAGCTGGCGGGCCGGGAAAACGCGCTCGAACGGGCCGCGACCGAACTCGATCTCGTGGGTCTAGGCGACCGCCTGTCGCATTATCCAGCGCAGCTCTCGGGCGGGGAGCAGCAACGCGTCGCCCTGGCGCGGGCCCTCGCGCCCGATCCTGTCATCCTCGCGGCCGACGAACCCACGGGCAATCTCGATTTCGAGACCGGAGGCGCCATTATCGATCTTATCGTCGCCCAAAAGACGAGGCGCAACGCGACGCTCGTATTGGTGACCCATGATGCGAGCCTCGCAGACCGATGCGACCGCACGCTACGGTTGCGCTCGGGAAGCATAATCGCGGGCGAACCGAATTGATCGGGCCGAAACGCCTCCTGCAGCACCTTCCGCTCGCACTTCGATACGCGCTGCGCGATCTGATCGGCGATCCGCGTGGGTTTGGGATACTCATCGCCTGCATCGTCGTCGGCGTCGCCGCAATTTCGGGCGTGAGCGCTCTGTCGCACTCGCTCGCTACAGGCCTCGCGCGCGAAGGACGCGTCATTCTGGGCGGCGATATTTCCTTCAGCCTCGTACATCGGCAATTGGACGAGGCGGAGCGCGCCTTCCTCGGCGCGCGCGGGCGGCTGTCGGAAATTGCGCTGATGCGCGCCATGGCGCGCCGCGAGGACGGAGAAGCGGCGCTTATCGAGATCAAGGCGGTTGATCCCACAACCTACCCTCCTTTCGGCCAGATCGCGCTTGATCCGGCGCAACCGCTCGACGATGCGCTGCGCGAGGAGGGCGGACTTCCCGGCCTCATTTGCGACGCCACTCTGCTGGCGCGTCTCGATGTGAAGATCGGCGACGTTCTCACCATCGGGGACGAACGCTTCCGGCTGCGCGCCGCGCTCGCAAACGAACCGGATAAGCTCGCTGGCGGCTTTGGCTATGGCCCTCGCGTGATGATGAGCTTTTGGGCTTTGCGCGCCACTGGATTGACGCAGGAAGGCTCCATCGTGCGCTATCTCACGCGCATCGCCGTGCGCGGCGCAGAGGGCGTCGCGAGCGACGCGGACGTCGCGCGTGTCGTCGACGAAGCGCAGGCCGCCTTTCCTCTCGCGGGCTGGGAGATCCGCAAGCGCGACGCCGTGTCGCCGCAGTTCTCGCGAAACCTTGACCGCTTTACGCAATTTATAACGCTCGTCGCGCTGACCGCGCTGATTGCAGGCGGCGCCGGCGTCGCCAACGCCGTCAATGGCTATGTCGCGCGAAAACGTCAGACCTTCGCAATCATGAAAGCGCTTGGCGCTCCCGGAAGCCGCGTTTTCGCGATCGCCCTGACGCAGACGCTTGCGGTCGCGACCCTCGCGATCGCAATTGGCCTCGTGCTCGGAGCCGCCCTGCCCTTCGTCGCCGCGGCGACGCTGCAACGGCTGACGGACCTGCCCGTCGTCGCGATCTTCGATCCCTTGGGAAACGCGCTCGGCGCAGTTTATGGAGCGCTCGTCACATTGATCTTCGCGCTTGGCCCGCTTGGACGCGCGCATAATGCGCCGGTCGCGGCGCTTCTGCGCGACGAGGTCGATCCCACGCGTGAAAAGCCGCTGCGGCGCTATCGGGTCGCGGCGTTGCTCGCGGCCGCGTCGCTGATCGGCGTCATAATGGCGTCGTCGAGCGACAAAAAAATCGCCGCCTATTATCTCGCGGCGACCGTCGTCGCATTCCTCTTACTGCGCGGCGTCGCCGCTGGCGTCGCAAGGCTGGCGCGCGCTCTGCCCCGTGTAAAACGCCCGCAATTGCGCCTCGCGCTCGCCAATATTGCGCGTCCGCATAGCCTGACGTCGGCGCTCGTCGTTTCGATCGGCGTCACACAAACCCTGCTGGTCGCGCTCGCTCTGGTGGAAGGCGCCATTCATACGGAGTTCTCGCGTTCGGACAGTCGCAAGACGCCCAACTTCTTTTTTATCGACGCGCCGAAAGCGCAGTCCGCCGAGTTTCATAAATTCCTGCAGGATCGGGCTCCAGGCGCGGAGATCGAGCATGTCCCGATGATGCGCGGTCGTATCGTCGCCGTGAAAGGCGTGCGCGCCGAAAAGCTGCGCCCGCGTGAAGACGCGGCCTGGGTGCTCGAAGGAGATCGCGGCGTCACATTCTCTGACGCCCTGCCGTCCGGCTCGCAACTCGTTGCGGGAGAATGGTGGGAAAAGGACGCGAAAGGGCCGCCGCTGGTCTCGGTCGAATCCCGGATCGCTGAAGGACTGGACGTCAACATCGGCGACGAGATCACGGTCAATGTTCTCGGTCGCGACGTCACTGCGCGCGTCGCCAATCTGCGCAGAGTCGACTGGCGCAGTTTCGGCATTAATTTCGTGCTCGTCTTCTCGCCTGCGACCTTCCGAAATGCGCCCTATTCCGAACTCGTCACCATCTCCTACGGCGCGGGCGACGACGCCGTGCGGGATGCGCGGCTGACGCGCGAAGTCGCCAAGCAATTTCCCGCCGTTGCCACGATCCGCGTCAAGGACGCGCTCAATGCAGTGGACAAGATCGCCTCGCAATTGGCGCTCGCCGCGCGAGTGGCGGCGGGCGTCGCAATCCTCACCGCGATACTGGCGCTCACGAGCGCCGTCGCGGCCGGCCAGGAAGCGCGCCTGCACGACGCTGTGGTGCTGAAAACGCTTGGAGCGACGCGGCGCTGGCTCGCCGGCGCCTATTCGCTGGAATTTGCGTTGCTCGGCGCCGTCGCCTGCCTGATTTCACTCATCTCCGGAAGCTTAGCGGCTTTTTTCCTCGTCGAAAACTTAATGAAGATGGATTTTGTTTTTTTGCCGGGTCCGGTCTTCATGACGGCCGGCGCGGCCCTTCTTTTCACGATACTGTTGGGTCTTGCTGGGACATGGCGGGTTCTGGGACAAAAGCCCGGCGCCGCATTGCGCAGGCTTTAGCCGGAAATGGGCGCCGAACGCTTGCCCAGACCGCCCGGGCGGCTTAAAAGCCTGCTGCGAACGCCGGCCTGCGAAGGGCCGCGCGGGGCGGTCTGGCGCCCCCAAAACTCAGATGGCGGCGGCGAATGCCCCAAGAATTGCCCGAACGGAAGAAGACTGCCTTGCCGGACAAGAGCGTATTCTCCTGGACGAATGTCGGCATTTCCGTCGGCGGCGGCCTCGCGTCCGCCGCGGTCTTCGCCGTGCTCACGAAAGGCACGCTGTCGGGGCTGATCCTGGCCCATTTCGCTCCCTTCCCGCTGGTGATCGTCGCGCTTGGCTTCGGACTCAGGCATGGGGCGACCTCCGCCGTGCTCGCTACGGCGCTTCTCTCCATTTGGCCCCACCCGCAATTCGGCTTCGCTTATGCCGCGCTCATCGCCGCGCCGGCCATGCTCGGCTGCTGGGTCGCTAATGGCGCCCCGTGGCGTGGGCGGGATCTGCTCGAAAATCAGCTGCCGACCTGGGCTACAATCTTTGCGGCGGCGGCGCTGGCTATAACCGTCTCGGCTGTGCTTGCCGCCGTCAGCGTGGCGAGCGGCGGCTTTGAGGAGGCGGTGAATCCATTGCAGGCGCGCGCCTATCTGCTGCTCGAACGGATGATCAATTCGCAGGAATTGACGCCTGAGATGAAGCAGCGGCTGGACGTAAAGCGGATATCAAGCGCAATCGCGCACGCCTTCCCCGCAATGTTTGCAAGCTATACGCTTCTCATCCAGGCGCTCAATCTGTGGGGCGGCGGACGACTGACGCAGCTTTCGGGACGGCTTGGACGCGCCTGGCCCGACATCGCCGAGGAATATAAGCTGCCGCGTTTCGTGAACGGCGTCTTCTTTGTCGGCGTCGGCTTGACCTTCGTCGACGGCTTCGCCGGAGCGGTTGGGCTTGTGCTTGCGCTGACTGCGGGCCTTCTCCTCGCCTTTCAGGGTCTCGCTGTCACTCACGCGACGCTTCGCGGCTCCCGCGGCAGCACGGCGGCATTGACGCTGATTTATCTGATCCTCGGTTTCGTGGGTTGGCCGATCGTGGTGTTCACATTCATCGGCGTCGCCGACGCAATCTTCTCCTTTCGCGAGCGCAAGGCGCAACGCGACAAGATGAACGGACGGGGAGCCGCCTGAGGCGCTTTCCGGCATGAAAATGAAGAACTGGAGATAATCATGGAAGTCATTCTGCTCGAACGCGTGGCCAAGCTCGGCCAGATGGGCGACACGGTGCGCGTGCGCAATGGTTACGGCCGCAATTTCCTGCTGGCGCGCGGCAAAGCGCTGCGCGCGACGGAAAACAACAAGAAGCATTTCGAGACGCAGCGCGCACAGATCGAGGCGCGAAACCTCGCCGCGAAGGGCGAGGCGCAAGCCGTCGCCGAAAAGCTCGAAGGGCAGACGTTCGCCATCATTCGTCAGGCCGGCGAGAGCGGACATCTTTACGGCTCGGTCGCGACGCGTGACATCGCAGAGGCGGCGACCGCCGCGGGCTTCACCGTCTCCCGCGATCAGGTGGAGCTGCGCCATCCGATCAAGGCGCTTGGCCTCCACAATGTGCCGGTGCATTTGCATCCGGAGGTCGAGGTGAAAGTCGTCGTCAATGTTGCGCGCTCCCCGGAGGAGGCCGAACGCCAGGCGAAGGGCGAGACGATTGTGCTGCGCGAGGAAACCTCTATGGACGACCTCGGCCTCGAGGTCGGAGCGGCGCTTGCGGAAGCCGGTCCCTCCGCCGAGATGTGACCGCCCCGAAGCGTTGCGCCAATTCCGTCATAACGCGCGCCGATTCGGCGCGCGTTTTGTTTTTCGCCGGCTCCGCCCTGATTCCGTTAGACTATGACTTGATTCGAAGAGCGCCAGAGCGGAGTCGAGCCGGCGAGCTTTGGCAAGCGCCGGTCGATGCGATGGCGGCGCTTTTTTCCGGCATGTGGAAATGACTCACAACCTTCGCAATGCGGCGTCGGTCGCCCTATCTTCCGTCATTCGAGATTGTGGAGCCCGCCGGGATCGTGCGAAGGTAAGTCGTTCTCGAGTGCTTTTGCGTGCGGTCCAAAGCGTCGACGACGTCATCCTGTCCAGAAGAATGAAAGATGCCAGCAATCGAACAATTGCCGGGCCGGAGGCCGTTGACGGTCGCGCAACCGGACGCCGCCGCCTATCGGGCGCCGCCGCATAATATCGAGGCCGAACAAGCGCTGCTGGGCGCCATTCTGGTCAATAACGACGCTTATGACCGCGTCTCGGACTTCTTGCGGCCGGAGCATTTCTCCGAGGAGCTGCATCGCCGCATCTACGGCGTCTGTTCGCAGCTCATACGCGCGGGCAAGCTTGCGACGGTCGTAACGCTGAAGACGTTCCTCGAGCCTGAAATCAAGGACATTCAACTGCCGGCCGGGATTACCGTCCAGGCCTATCTGGCGCGGCTCGCGGCCGAAGCGACGACGATTATCAACGCCGAGGACTATGGCCGCACGGTCCACGATCTTGCGATGCGCCGCGAGCTGATCGTCATAGGCGAAGACATCGTCAACGTCGCATATGACTCGCCTATCGATTCGAGCCCGCGCGCGCAGATTGAGGAAGCCGAGCGCAAACTTTATTCAATTGCGGAAACGGGCCGCTACGACGGCGGTTTTCAGCGGTTCTCCGACGCGCTCACCGTCGCAATCGACATGGCGAACAGCGCCTATATGCGCGATGGCCATCTCTCCGGCATGGCGACCGGACTTGTAGACCTCGACGAAAAAATGGGCGGGTTGCAAAAGTCCGATCTTGTCATCATCGCCGGCCGTCCCGGCATGGGCAAGACGGCGCTCGCAACGAACATCGCTTTTAATGTCGCCAAGGCCTATCGGTTCGAAGTCGAGCCTGACGGCGCGCATAAGACCCTCAACGGCGGCATTGTCGGCTTCTTCTCTCTCGAAATGTCGGCGGAACAATTGGCGACGCGCGTCATTGCCGAACAATCGGGCGTGCCGAGCTATAAAATCCGGCGTGGCGACATCAATGAGGACGACTTCCGCCGCATCACCGACGCGGCGCGAGAGATGCAGAGCATTCCCTTCTTCATCGATCAAAGCGGCGGCATCTCCATCGCTCAGCTCACCGCGCGCGCGCGCCGTCTGAAGCGGCAACGCGGCCTCGATTTGCTTGTCGTCGACTATTTGCAACTTCTAGCGGGTTCGCGCACCCGCAACGACAATCGCGTGCAGGAGCTTACCGAGATCACCACCGGGCTCAAAGCTCTGGCGAAAGAGCTGAACGTACCGATCATGGCGCTCTCGCAGCTATCGCGTCAGGTGGAGAACCGTGACGACAAGCGTCCCCAGCTCTCGGACCTGCGCGAATCCGGCTCGATCGAGCAGGACGCTGACGTTGTGATCTTCGTCTATCGCGAGGAATATTATCTGCGTAACCGCGAACCGAGAGAAGGCACCGAAGAACACCTTCAATGGATGAGCGAGATGGAGCGAGCGCATGGCCGCGCCGAGGCGATCATAGGCAAGCAGCGCCATGGTCCCACAGGCATGGTGCAACTCGCCTTCGAGGCGGAAGTGACGCGCTTCTCGAATCTTGCGGAAGATGACAAGCTGCCGGCGAGAATATAGCGGCTGAAAGAAAAAAGGCCTCGCCAAGACGCGGCGAGGCCTGTAGCGCGCATCGTTGCGCAAAAGTCACATGCGGCCGACAGTCCAATTCCCGTTGCTGTGATCGTAGCGATAGCCTGCTGCGCTCTTTAGCGTGTCTTTCGTCGCGTTCATGGTAAGCTTGTTGTTGCGCTGGCTCGGATAAACGGCGTTGAAGGGAACGGCGACGTCCTTTTCGCCGATGCCAAGGAAGCCGCCTACGGACACGATAATGGCCTCAATTTTCCCCGTCTTGTCCACGAGAAGGTCTTTGATGTCGCCGATCTTGTTCTCGGCGGGGTCGTAGACGTTCTTATCCTGCCAATTGGAAAGCGCCATCGTTCCCGCCGGGATAGAATCCAGCGGCCGCGCTGCTTCGTAATTCATCGCACCTGTCGTCGCCCTGGAATCCATACCCGTGGAGTCCATCGTTCCTGTCGTAGCTCTTTCGGCGTAGCCTGCGCCCGCCGCAAATGCGGAAATCGCAATTGCGATCGCAAACGGTTTCAACATGTTTCGCTCCGTCCTGACTTGAGTGTGCGGCGAATCTTCGTCGCCGCGACACGACGGGCTAACAACAATTCCTAGTCGGCCTTGTTCCCCAGAGATAGCGCTTTTAACGGAGAGATGCTTCATCTCGGCAGGACGGCCCAATAATCGAGATCGAGAAGGACGGATGGGTCGGGCTTTCCATCCGCTCCAGTCAAAGGAAACCCCGCGCAAGGCTTGTCCTTCGTCGCTACAAGCCGCAAGCGCAGCGCGCCTATGTCTTGGCGGCCGGGTATTTCCGTCTTGTCGAGCACCTCGCTCCAGGCGAACACGGTGCCACCGGCAAACAAAGGATTGACGTGTCGCCCGCCGTTGACCGCGGCGATATGGAATGCATTTTCGAGTCCGTTGAAGGACAGCGCGCGAGCGAGCGAAATGACATGTCCGCCGTAGACGATGCGTTTTCCGAAGCGGCCTTTCGCTTCGTAATATTGGTTGAAGTGCACTTTCGAGTTGTTTTGATAGAGTCGCGTCGCGAGCTGATGTTCCGCTTCTTCGACCGTCATTCCGTCGATGTGATCGATCTTCTCGCCTTTTTCATAATCGCCCCAGAAATAGGGAGAGCCGGCGAGCGCCTTGTCATAGGCGGCTACATTGATCGGCGGAACCGCCTTGCCAAGATCGGCGACCGACACTGATTTCGGAAGGTCGGGAACTACCTCCGGACCAACTGGCGCGCCCTTGTCGCGTTTTCTCACCATCACCCAGCGCGCATATTCCAGCACTGTTTCGCCGCGCTGATTCCGTCCGGTGGTGCGCACGTAAACGACGCCCGTTTCCTTGTTCGAGTTTTCCTTCAGTCCGATCACTTCGGACGTGGCGTCGAGCGTATCGCCGGGATAGACCGGCCTCGCGAATTTGAAATCGGCATAGCCGAGATTGGCGATGGCGTTCAGCGACACGTCCGGCACGGTCTTTCCGAGCACGAGATGAAACACGAGCAGATCGTCGATTGGCGCGTCCTGATAGCCGATCGCCTGAGCGAACGCCTTGGACGACTGCACCGCAAACCGCGGTAAATAAAGCGCCGTGTATATCGCTACTTCGCCGGAGCCGACCGTTCGCGGCGCGGCGTGGCGCAGAATCTGGCCGATTTTGAAATCCTCGAAAAAATTACCGAGATTCGTCTTCGATTTAGTCATGCTTCAACCGTGGTTTGGAGCGAGCGTTTTCGCCAGCGCGTCGACGAGACGGACGGGATCGCCCGCGATGAAGAGTTTTTTTATGCGCGCCGTGTGACCGGAAACGATCGATACGGAGCTGCGCGGGATTTTTAAAGACCCCGCAAGAAGTTCGATCAAGGCCTCATTGGCGCGCCCTCCTTCGGGCGGCGCGCGCACCCGCGCCTTGACGACTTTGCGTCCGTCGGCCAGCGGCTCCACGCCCTCGAGAGCGTCGCGCCCGCCCTTGGGCGTCAGGCGCAGCCATAAGACGGCCCCGCCAGCCTCGGCGTGGACCGCGCCGACAATTTCGGACGCCTTAACCGAGGACGCCTCCGCCCATCGCGCTACGGCTGATCAGGTCTCGGAGAAAGGAAAGAAAAAGCAGCAGAATAACGGGGGAAATGTCCAGTCCCCCAAAGCTCGGGAGAATATTGCGGATCGGACGCAGCACAGGCTCGGTGAGAGCGTTGAGAGCGCTCCACAGCGAATAGACCGCACGGGACCGGGAGTTAACGACATCGAAGGCGATAAGCCAGGACATGATCGCCATGGCGATGACGATCCACCAGTAAAGATCGATGATCGTAAGGAGAAGATTGACAACCGCGTATTGCATCGCGCCCTTCCGGCCGTTGACATCGCTGCGGGAGTGTCTAGCCCTCCCGCCAACGCGCCGCAATAGCTAAAGGCTTAGTCGCTGTTTGAGTCCTCCGGCCAGCAGGAAAGCCAAGCCAAACCAATTGACACTGCGCCAGTCGAAGTGTACCCAGCCGCCGGACTGGGGCTGTAGCTCAGATGGGAGAGCGCTGCAATCGCACTGCAGAGGTCGGGGGTTCGAATCCCCCCAGCTCCACCAATGAAATCAGACGCTTAGCTAAAAGCTCCTCCCCTGAAAAACCAGTCTGTCACACCGCTGTCACAGCGACGGACAGACGATGGCGACTTTCAGGAAAAGAGGTTCAAAGTGGCAAGCGCAGATTCGACTTCATACGCCCAGAACAGCATCGGCGGTTTCGGCGCAGGGCAGCACGGTTTG
>Ga0209048_10002084_pt1 | contig 20042 bp, 18 predicted proteins | sample FrelakmetCRP12CR_FD_187146 | JGI IMG/M metagenome (GOLD analysis project Ga0209048, IMG submission 187146) | Freshwater lake sediment microbial communities from the University of Notre Dame, USA, for methane emissions studies - CRP12 CR (SPAdes)... | ecosystem: Environmental > Aquatic >... | reverse complement strand
CCCTTGCGGTGCGCGAGGGGCTTCGCGCCGGCAATGCGGTAGGCAACCATGCCCGGCCACGCAAGCCCGCCGTCCCGCTTGCGCGAGAAGAGCATGCCGTCGGTGCGCGACAGCATCGGTGTGCGCGCCTTGGCACCGCGCGGATCAGCGGGATCGATGATTTCGCAGACCACGTCGCCCGTTTTCAGTTTCGCTCCCGCGGCGAGGCGATAGACGATGATGCCGCCGACCGGACAGTAGCCCACGTCCATGCCGCTGATCGGTGTCGGCGCCGATTTCAGGCGCGGCAACGGCCCGGCCCGCCCGGCGACAATGCCGCGCCGCACCAGATAGCGGTAGAGGCTTCTTGCATCCGACTCGCCCAGCTCGTGATTCACGTCGTGCTGGCTGCGCAATTCCACCGTGCTGGAAAAACACGCCTGGGGAATCGCAGCATCCGGGAAGCGCGCCGCCAGGCGCGGCCACAGCGCGCCATTCACTCCCGAGAAGGTGAGTGCCTCCGCAAACGGCTCGTTGTACAACGTCGCCTGGACGCCGAGTTCCGCGGCCAGCTCCTGTGCCGCGCCCTTGATGTCGGGGGCCGCGGTGAACAGGTGCAACGCCGCATCCATGTCGCAATGCAGGTCGAGCACGATGTCGGCATCGATGGAAAGCTTCAGTATCTCGATGCGCATGGTCTGCAGCTCGTTCATCGGTTTCATCGCCTTCAATGCGGCGAGGGCAGCCATGCGGATCAGGTCGACGTTGCCTGCGGCATCGCGTCCCAGCTTGGCGCCGACTCGCTCGGCCACCGCGTCAGAGAGCTCCAGCCAGTTCCGATTGAAGTTGTCCCGGCTGAGGAGGTCGTAGCGGCCCAGATGGTTATTGCCGACCAGTTGCGACTGGCCGATCGGATTGACGGTCGGTACCACGATGACCTCGCCCTTTACGCGCCCGGCCCGATCCGCCTCGGTCAGCATCGGCATCAAATAGTGCAGCGCCATCGCTCCCGGCAATTCGTTAGCATGAATCGCCGCCTGGATATAGACTTTGGGCCTTGCGCCCACGTGCCCGAATCGCAGCCAGGCAATCGAGCGGGTAGTGCCCGGTGTCATCCGTGGCAGGTGGATCTTGTCTTTCGAGACCGGCATGGCGGGCACTCCTGAGTTGTGGAAGTGTGGCAAGGGCTGATTCTAGTTTACCGCGTCGTGGTTGGTTGAACTTGAAAGCCGACGCACTGCGCCAATGCAGCAGGAGGTGTCGCGACGCGGGTTGGAGACCATTCATCTCACCAGGAAACCGACGCCCTTCATCCGGATCACGAGCGTCGAGGACAAATTCGTCAAAGTTGCTCGCGCCACGGCTGTACCGGCGCAGCGTCGACGATAGTTACGGAACACATTGGCGCGCCGCACTGGCAAGCACCAACAACGCAAGGAGGAAGTCATGAACGAGCAGGAATTGCGGGGTTTGATTGAAGCGGTACGGGAAGGGAAAGTCACGCGCCGGGACTTTATCGGTACCCTGCTGAGCTTCGGGGTGGCGGCGCCCATCGCCGGGCAGCTGCTGCTGCACGCGGGCATCGCCCAGGCGCAACCGACGTCCGGCTACAAGGCCACCAAGCGCGGTGGGGGCGGTGCGCTGAAGGTGCTGTGGTGGCAGGGCGCGACACTGCTCAATCCACACTTCGCGGTGGGAACTAAGGACCAGGACGGCTCGCGCATATTCTACGAACCGCTTGCCGGCTGGGACAACGACGGCAACCTGATTCCTGTCCTCGCGACGGAAATCCCGACGCCGGACAACGGCGGGGTGTCGAAAGACGGCAAGACGATCATCTGGAAGCTCAAGAAGGACGTGCAGTGGCACGACGGCAAGCCCTTCACTTCGGCAGACGTCGTGTTCAACTGGGAGTACGCGTCCGACCCGGCGACCGCCGCGGTCACCATCGGTTCGTACAAGGACGTGAAAGTGCAGGCCGTCGACGCCTACACGGTGCGCGTCGAATACGCCAAGGCATCGCCATTCTGGGCCGACCCGTTCGTCGGCGTCCGGGGCATGATCATTCCCAAGCATCTGTTCGACGCGTACAGAGGCGCGAAATCGCGGGAGGCGCCCAACAACCTCAAGCCGGTCGGCACCGGGCCCTACAAGTTCGTGGACTTCACGCCGGGCGACATGGTTCGCGGCCAGATCAATACCAACTACCATCAACCCAACCGCCCGTTTTTCGACACCATCGAAATGAAGGGCGGCGGCGACGCGGTCTCGGCGGCGCGCGCCGTGCTGCAGACGGGCGAATTCGACTACGCCTGGAACCTGCAGGTCGAAGACGAAATCCTCGTGCGCCTGGAAACGGGCGGCAAGGGCCGCGTCAATATCATTTCCGGCGGCGACATCGAATTCATCCAGTTCAATTTCACCGACCCCTGGACCGAAGTCGACGGCGAGCGGTCGAGCATCAAGACCAAGCACCCGACACTGACCGACCCTGTCGTGCGCGAAGCGATGAGCCTGCTGGTGGACCGGGCCTCGATCCAGCAATTCATCTACGGCCGTACCGGCATTGCCACCGCGAACTTCATCAACAATCCGGAGCGCTATCGCTCCAAGAACAACAAGTTCGAGTTCAATGTCGACAAGGCGATCCAGCTCCTGGAGAACGCGGGATGGAAGCAGGGCGCCGACGGCGTCCGGACCAAGGACGGGAAGAAGCTCAAATTCGTCTACCAGACCTCCGTCAACCAGCCGCGCCAGAAGACCCAGGCCATCGTGAAGCAGGCGGCGCAGAAGGCGGGAATCGAGCTCGAGCTCAAAGCCGTCACGGCTTCGGTGTTCTTCTCGTCGGACGTGGCCAACCCCGACACCTATACCAAGCTCTATTGCGATATGCAGATGTACACCACGACGATGACGCAGCCCGATCCCGAGACGTTCATGAACCAGTACGTGTCCTGGGAGTTCGCAACCAAGGCGAACAAGTGGCAGGGCCGCAACAGCACGCGCTGGCAGAACGACGAGTACGACAAGGCCTTCCGCGCCGCCGAAGTCGAGCTCGATCCGGTAAAGCGCACGGCGCTGTTCATCCGGATGAACGACCTGGTGGTGCAGGACCGGGCGATCATTGCGGTGGTCGCGCGACCGCGCCCACGGGCCTCGAACCTCAAGCTCAAATTTGCGGAGAGCGGCTGGGACAGCGACTTCTGGGCATTGCAGGACTGGTATCGCGAGGCATGAGCGACGCCTTGAGGGTCGTTCGATGAGCTTCCCGGGCACCTATGTCCTGAGACGACTGCTGATTGCCCTGCCCAGTCTGCTGGGCATCAGCGTCGTCCTGTTTACCGTGCTGGCGCTGGCGCCGGGCGATCCGTTCGGCGAGTTGGTTTCCAATCCCAACATTCCGGCGGAAGTCGCTGCCAACCTGCGCCTGAAATTCGGGATGGACGACCCGGTAGCCGTGCGCTATCTGCGCTGGCTGGCCGCGATGCTGCACGGCGATTGGGGGTTTTCCTTCGCCAGCCGGATCGACGTGAGCGATCTGATCATGCAGCGCCTTCCCACCACCATCCAGGTGATCGGTTCCTCGCAGTTGCTGGCCCTCCTCATCGCTTTGCCGGTCGGGATTTACGCGGCGACGCGGCCGTACTCGCTGTTCGACCAGGTTGCCGGTACGCTGACCTTCATCGGCTTTTCGCTGCCGACATTCTTCACCGGCCTGCTGCTGATCCTGGTCTTCAGCATTGAGCTTGATTGGCTGCCGTTCGTGTACCGATCGGATATCGCCGCCAGCGGCTGGCGCTTCTACTGGGAGCATGTCAAGCAGGCCATCATGCCGGTGGCCGTGCTGGGGTTGTTCCAGGCGGCGTCGTGGACCCGCTACGTGCGTTCCGCGGCGCTCGACGTGATCAAGCTCGACTACGTCACCACGGCGCGTTCCAAGGGCCTCAGGGAGCGCACCGTCATCCTGAAGCACGTCGTGCGCAATGCGCTGATCCCGGTGGTCACCCTGGTGGCCCTGCAGCTCCCCTCGATTTTCGGTGGCGCCATCGTCACCGAGCAGATCTTCCGCGTGCCCGGCATTGGGTCGCTGCTGATCAGCGCGATACTGGCCAACGACACCCCCGTCATCATGGCCGTCACCTTCGTCCTTTCCTGCCTGGTCATCGCCTTCAACCTCGCGGCCGATATTCTCTATGGCTGGCTCGACCCTCGCATCAGCCTCCGTTAGCCCGCCAGAAGGGGTGTACCGGGCGAAACCGGTCTCGCTCGCGCAGGACATCTGGCGGCGCTTCAAACGCCATCGGCTGGCGCTCCTCGGCGCACTAATCCTGCTGGTGATCGTGCTCGGCGTGGCCGTCGGCCCGTGGCTGTGGAACGTTCCGATCAACGAAATCGACTTCAACGCGCGCCTGAAGCCGCCGTCGTGGCGGCACCCGTTCGGCACCGACGACCTCGGCCAGGATCTGCTGTCGCGGATGCTCCACGGGGGGCGCATCTCGATCGCGGTCGGCCTCGCCGCGATGCTGATCGCCGTCGTGGTCGGCACCATCGTCGGCGCGATTGCCGGAATGTCGCGCGGCCTCGTCGACACGGTCTTGATGTGGCTGACCGATCTGTTTCTTTCACTGCCGCAACTGCCGCTCTTGCTGCTGATCATCTACCTGTTCCGCGATTCACTGAAGAAACTGGTCGGTGCCGAAGCGGGCGTATTCATCCTGATCGTGGCGGTGATCGGCGGCTTTCGCTGGATGTCGGTGGCGCGGCTGGTGCGGGCACAATTCCTGTCCCTGCGCGAAAAGGAATTCCTGGAGGCGGCGCGCGCGCTGGGCGCCAGCCGGCTGCGCCAGGTGGCGCGCCATATCCTGCCCAACGCCATGGGCCCGGTCATCGTCGCCGGAACGATCGACGTCGCCAACGCCATCATCGCCGAGTCGACGCTGTCGTTCCTGGGACTCGGTTTTCCGCCGGACATTCCGACCTGGGGACGGGTCCTCTACGACGCCAAGGACTATCTGGACATCGCGCCGTACTGGGCGCTGTTTCCGGGCACGCTGATCTTCCTCACCGTGCTGTCGATCAACTACATCGGCGACGGACTGCGCGATGCGCTCGACCCGCGGCGGGTCCTGTGACCATGACGGAGCGGTTGCTCGAGATCAAGGGGCTGAAGGTCCACTTCGACACCGAAGAGGGCGTCCTGCAGGCGGTCGACGGCGTGGATCTGGGCATCGACGCGGGAGAGACGCTGGGCGTGGTCGGCGAATCCGGCTGCGGCAAGAGCGTCACCGCACTCACGGTGATGCGGCTGCTGGCCATGCCACCGGGGCGCATTGTCGGAGGCGAGATCCGCTGGCAGGGGCGCGATCTGGTCACCGCGGACGACGAGACGATCCGCGCGCTGCGGGCCAGGGAAATCGCGATGATCTTCCAGGAGCCGATGACTTCGCTCAACCCCGTGTACACCGTGGGTCAGCAGATCGCGGAAACGGTGCGGCTTCACGACCAACCTAACCGCCGCGCCGCGCTCGAGCGCGCGGTGGAAATGCTGCGGCTGGTCCAGATCCCCGATCCCGAGCGGCGGGTCAACGATTACCCGCACCAGTTTTCGGGGGGCATGCGCCAGCGCGTGATGATCGCGATGGCGCTGTCGTGCAATCCCAAGCTGCTGATCGCCGACGAGCCCACCACGGCGCTGGACGTGACGATACAGGCGCAGATCCTGGACCTGATGACCGAGTTGAAGGAACGGATGGGCATGGCGGTGCTGCTGATCACCCACGCGATGGGCGTTGTCGCCGAGACGGCGCAGCGCGTGGTGGTGATGTACGCGGGCAAGGTGGTCGAGGAAGCCATGGTCGCCGAATTGTTCCGTGCGCCGCGCCACCCATACACGCTAGGCCTGATCCGCTCGATCCCGCGCATGGATCTGGCGGCCGCGCACAAGCAGCGACTTGCGACGATAGCCGGCACGGTCCCCCACCTGATCGATCCCGCGCCCGGGTGCCGTTTCGCCGCGCGCTGTGCATCGGTGCGCGACGAATGCCTGCGCGCGACGCCGCCGCTGGTCGAAGTGGCGCCCGGCCACAGGGTCGCCTGCGTCCTGCACCGGGCCTGAAAGAGCGAGCCATGCCGGAGCCGCTGTTGCGCGTGAAGGACCTGGTCAAGAACTTTCCCGTCAAGGGCGGCCTACTGGGGCGGGAAGCCCATTGCGTGCACGCGGTCGACGGTGTGAGCTTCGAGCTTGCCCGGGGCGAAACGCTGGGATTGGTCGGCGAATCGGGCTGCGGCAAGTCCACCCTCGGGCGCTGCCTTCTGCGCCTCATCGAGCCGACCTCGGGCGAGGTCTGGTTCGAGGGGCAGAACGTGATCACTCTCGATCGCGAGTCGATGCGCCGGCTGTGCCGCGACATGCAGATCATCTTTCAGGACCCGTACGCGTCGCTGGACCCGCGCATGACGGTGGGGGCCATCATCGGCGAGGCGCTGGTCATTCACAAGCTGACGCGATCGCCCGCCGAGTATCGGGACCGGATCGTCGAATTGCTGGAAACGGTAGGGTTGAACGCCGATCACCTGCGTCGCTATCCGCATGAGTTCTCGGGCGGTCAGCGCCAGCGTATCGGGATTGCCCGCGCGCTGGCGGTATCGCCGAAACTCATCGTATGTGACGAGCCCGTCTCGGCGCTCGATGTCTCGATCCAGGCGCAGGTAATCAACCTGCTCGAGGACCTGCAGCAGAAGTTCGACCTTGCTTATGTCTTCATTGCCCACGACCTGTCGGTGGTCGAGCACATCAGCGACCGCGTGGCCGTCATGTACCTGGGGCGGATCGTGGAGATCGCGCCGGCGCGCGAGCTCTACACCTCGCCGCGTCATCCGTACACCGAGGCGCTGTTGTCGGCCGCGCCCATTCCGGAACCCGGCCTCAAGCGAACACGCATCCGCCTCAGCGGCGAGGTGCCCAACCCGATCCAGCCGCCGTCGGGCTGCCGCTTTCATCCGCGCTGCCCCAAGGCAATCGAGCGCTGCAGGGCCGAGTCGCCGCAGTTGAAGCCGGTCGGCGACGGGCACTGGGCGGCGTGCCATTTGAATGACCCCGCCACCTGAAACGGTCCAACTGCCTGCCGCGCGATTCTTCGCCGGAACTCTGACCATGAGGTCGCAGCGCCGACGAACAGAAACCTGCCGAACGAGCAACAATCGAGGCCTGGGGTGGTAACACAGGCGGTCCCGTCAACCTGCGCCCGGCGTCGCCCTTGGCTGTCTCGCCTTGGGAGGCTCGTCTCGGATCCCCAAGCGGAGGCAGGGTAGGTGCACAATGTCCGTCTACCGGCCAGAGCCTGCTCAATCCATCGTGGTGTTGCCTTGCTACCTCGCCTCAAGAACGGTCGTAGTTCGTGGTCGATGGACGTCCGACCGATGCCACTGATATTGCTCCTGCTGCTGTTGCCGTTGTTCGCCGCGGCGGGCACGCCACCGGTGACCGTGCTGACGATCGACGGCGCCATCACGCCCGCCACTGCGGATTACTTCGATCGGGGCGTGAAACGCGCGACCGAGAACGGGTCGAGCCTTATCGTTCTGAGAATGGATACTCCGGGCGGCCTCGACACCTCGATGCGCGACATCATCAAGGCCATCCTTGCGTCGCCGATTCCGGTGGCGACGTTCGTGTCACCCAGCGGCGCGCGCGCAGCCAGCGCCGGCACTTACATCCTGTATGCGAGCCACATCGCCGCGATGGCTCCCGGCACCAACCTTGGCGCCGCCACACCCGTGGCAATAGGCCTGGGCGGACCGCAAGGCGAGCCGCCGGCTGTGCCGCACCCTGACGGCAAGGAAGGCAAGGCCGGCGGTGACAAGTCGTCGCCTTCGCCGCCTAAGAGCACCATGACCGAGAAGCAGATTCACGATGCCGCGGCGTACATCCGCAGTCTCGCCCAATTGCGCGGGCGCAATGTCGACTGGGCGGAGAAGGCCGTGCGCGACGCGGTGAGCCTGCCCGCCGAGGAAGCGCTCGCACTGCACGTCATCGATTACATCGCGCCAGACTTGAGCGCTCTGCTCGCGACGGCGCAGGGCAGGCAGGTCTCGTTGGAAGGAAAGCAAGCAACGCTCGACGTTGCGGGCGCTGAATTGATCCGGTTCGACCCGGACTGGCGCGCCCGGCTGCTGTCCGTCATCGCCTCGCCCAGCCTCGCGCTAATATTGATGATGCTCGGCGTTTACGGGATGTTGTTCGAGTTCTCCAACCCCGGCTACATACTGCCCGGCGTGGTCGGCGGTATCTGCCTGCTCCTCGCACTGTTCGCGTTCCAGCTACTCCCGGTCAGCTATACCGGGCTCGGCTTGATCATGCTTGGTCTCGTATTCCTGGTCGCCGAGGTTTTCGTGCCGACGTCGGGAGCTCTGGCAATTGGCGGCGCTGTCGCGATTGTGATCGGTGGCGTAATCCTCCTCGATACCGACGTTGCGGGCTACGGTATTCCGCTGCCGCTGATCGTCGGCCTCGCCGCAAGCAGTGCGCTGTTCGTGCTGGTGGTCGTGCGGCTTGCGGTCAAGTCCCGGAAACGCAAGGTCGTGACCGGGCAGGAACAGCTCCTCGGATGCGACGGTGTAGTGATGGCGGACTTCGCCGGCGAAGGTTGGGCGTGGGTGCGCGGCGAGACATGGCAGGTGAAGTGCGGCGCGCCTCTGCGAAAGGGGCAGCGAGTGCGGGTGATCCGCATCGATGGTCTCACCCTGGAGGTGGAGCCCGAGTCGATGGCAACGGACGGAGGTACTTCATGATCTACGAGATCGCGTTGGTTGGCGTCATCCTGCTGCTGGTGTTCCTTGTCTTCTCCGCGGTACGGATACTGCGGGAATACGAACGCGCCGTGGTGTTTACGCTCGGCCGCTTCTGGAAAGTGAAGGGCCCGGGGCTCGTTCTGCTCGTTCCCGGGGTCCAGCAGATGGTGAAGGTGGATCTGCGCACGGTCGTGTTCGAGGTGCCGACGCAGGACGTCATATCGCGGGACAACGTGTCCGTGAAGGTCAGTGCCGTCGTGTATCTGCGCGTCATCGACGCGGAAAAGGCCATTATCCAGGTGGAGAACTACCTGAACGCGACGAGCCAACTCTCGCAGACGATGCTGCGATCGGTTCTGGGCAAGCACGAGCTCGACGACATGCTGGCGGGCCGGGAAAAACTGAATCTCGACATTCAGCAAGCGCTGGATGCACAGACCAACTCCTGGGGCGTCAAGGTCTCCAACGTCGAGATCAAGCAGGTCGACCTGACCGAATCCATGATTCGAGCCATAGCCCGGCAAGCCGAGGCTGAACGCGAGCGGCGCGCCAAGGTGATACACGCCGAGGGCGAGCTGCAGGCCTCGGAAAAGCTGTTCCAGGCCGCGAAGATACTGGCGCAGGAGCCGCAAGCCATACAGCTGCGTTACCTGGAAACGCTGACCGTCATCGGGGCAGACAAGAACACCACCATCGTGTTCCCGCTTCCGATGGATGTTCTGACTCCGTTCCTGGCAAGACCGGTTCGCGACTCGAGCTAGGCGCTGAGGAACACGATCCTTCGATTACTCACGACGCCACTCTGGGCGACTCGTCCAGCGGCGAGCACGCGAAGGCAATACGCGACCGTCGCCAACTTGCTGTGCGACGGTGCCTTGCCGGGGCACTGAGGCCGGTTCTCAACTGCAGATTTTCGCCTCGATGAAGGTCTAGTCCTCCTGCGCCTGCTGCGTACGATTCGGGTGTGCCCGCAAGGCGCTCACTCTTCCAGCAGGCTGCGCAGCATCCAGGCAGTCTTCTCGTGCACTTCCAGCCGCTGGGTCAGCAAATCGGCCGTTGGCTGATCGTTGGCCTTGTCGACCAGCGGAAACAAGCGACGAGCTGTCCGTGCGGTTGCCTCCTGGGCTGCCACGAGATACCGAATCATCTCGGTGGCCTTGGGCACCCCTTCGCTTTCCTTGATGGAGGCGAGCTTCCCGAACTCCTTGTACGTGCCCGGCGCCGGATGACCCAGCGCGCGGATGCGCTCGGCGATCAAGTCCAGGGCATTCCACTGCTCGGTGTATTGCTGCATGAACATCAAGTGCAAAGTATTGAACATGGGGCCGGTGACGTTCCAGTGAAAGTTATGCGTCATAAGGTATAACGTATAACTGTCGGCCAATAGACCGGACAGTCCCTCGGCAATCCTGGCCCGATCGCTCTCGGACAATCCGATGTCAATTTTCGCGACCTCTTTCCGATTCTTGGCGTTCATAACGAATTTCTCCCGATGAAATTTGCCTGCGCGTGTGGCGCGACCTTGCGGCGGTATCGACGACGTGCCGGGTGCCACGATGGTAGACAGCCTCGGCAGATATATCCAATTAATTCTATATACGTTGTCGATAGCTAATTCCTATTTCGTGGATGCTCACTGCGTCATCGGCAAAGCGGGTCTGTCCGACGTCCCTCTTGCGGCAGTCCAATACGGGAGCATGAGTTTGCCTCGCTCGCACTGTCGGCTATGATTCAATACCGTTTGCTCGCCAGGCCGAGGGCGGGCGTTTTGACTGCGGTCACAACCGATCGAGGAGCCAAGAATGGCTGAACGTGGAGCGGCAACGAAGGGCAAGGTCGCGCAGACGGTCGCGGGCGCCGACGACGTCGAGCTCAAGGCGACGATTCCCCACAAGCAGGTCCACTGGGGACTGCGGCGCTACAACCTGACTCAGGACAACGAGGAGGAACGCTACATCTATTTCTTCGACACTCCCGATCTTGATCTGTTTCATGCCGGCGTGGTGTTGCGCGCGCGACGCGTTGTCGGTGGCGAACACGACAGCACCGTCAAGCTGCGGCCGGTCGATCCGAAGAAGGTCCCGAAAGAATGGAAGAAGTACGAGGGATTCAAGATCGAGGCTGACGCCAGCGAAAACGGTGTGGTCAAGTCCGCGTCGCTGACGATGCCCGTGCCCAAAGGCACCATCAAGCGCGTCGCGGCCGGCGAGCTCGGTGTCGCGACGCTGCTCACGGACGAGCAGAAGCGCTTCCTGCGGGAGATGGCCAAGCTGGACTTCGAACTTTCCCGCCTGCAGGTGATGGGGCCGATGCAGGCGCAGCACTGGAAGTTCAGCGATCCGGCCTTGCCCTGGCCGATCACCGCCGAGCTTTGGCGGCGAGACGACGGCGCGCTGATTCTGGAGGCATCGATCAAGGCCCCGATCGAGCAGGCTGCCGTAGCCGCGGGCGGATTTCTCGCGCACCTTGCCGAAATCGGCGCCGAGCGCGACCATGCGCAGGAAGCCAAGACGCGCTGGGCGCTCGAGCACTACGCCGGCAAGTCACGCGCCAAGGCCGCCGCCAAGAAAGCGGGGAAACCGGCGACTGCCAAGACGCCCGCGAAGAAGGTGCGTGGCAAGAAGGGTATTGCGAAGAAAGCCGCCAAAGGCAAGAGTCCCGCAGTGGGCGGCGCCGCCAAGTCGCTGGCCAAGGCCGGTCCCGCAAGACGCCGGCCTGCCAAGAAGGCCCGCCGCAAGCCATAGCGCCTTGCGCGACCCGGGGCAAAGCGACGCCGCACCGCTGCCACTGAATCACTTCGTCGGTACGCGCGCGGCGGGGATCAAGTGGTCGACCCTGCGGCGAATGGGTATTGCCGCATGCGGTGGCGTAAGGGTAGAGTGTTCAAACATGTTGCTCAAACGTGCAGGACCATCGATCGATCTGCCACCGGATTGATGACCCCGGTGGCGTCGCGAAACGACGCAGCTGAAGCGTGTCATCGCAGGGGAGGGGAGACAAATGGACTTTTCGGCACTCGGCACGTCGCTTCAGGGCGCGCTTGAAACGCAGCTTCCACGGATCCTCGCTGCACTCGGAATCCTCATCGTCGGCTGGCTCGTTGCGGTCATCGTCCGTGCCGGCGCGCGGCGTCTTCTCGGGACTCTCAGGGTCGACGCCCGCATCAATGAAAGCACGGGGCAGAAATTTCAAGTCGAATCGTGGATCAGCCTCGGGCTGTTCTGGCTGGTCATCCTGTTGACACTCATCGGCGTCTTCAATTCGCTGGATTTGCCTCGCGTGTCCGGGCCCTTCGAGGGTCTGGTCAACAATGTGCTCGGCTTCCTGCCGCGCCTGATCGCCGGTGCGTTGCTCGCAGTGTTGGCCTGGGTCGTCGCGACCGTGTTGCGCACCATCGCCAAGCGCGCGCTCGACGCCAGCACCCTCGACGAGAAGCTGTCGTCCCAGGCTGGCATGCAGCCGATGTCGAAGAACGTGGGCAATGTCCTGTTCTGGCTGGTGCTGCTGCTCTTCCTGCCGGCGATTCTCGGCGTGTTCGACCTCGGCGGTCTGCTCGACCCGGTCAAGGCGATGGTGACCAAGGTGCTCGACATGATCCCGAGCATCTTCGCAGCGTTGGTGATTGCATTTGTCGGCTGGCTGGTTGCCAAGGTTCTTGCCGGCCTGGTGGCCAATCTCCTGATCGCCGCGGGAACCGACAAGGCCGGAACGACGGCAGGCTTGGGCAAGTCGGTCCGAATTTCCAAAGTCGTCGGGACGATCGTCATGGTGTTCGTGTTCGTTCCGGCGCTGATTGCTGCGCTCGACGCGCTCAAGATCGAGGCGATCTCACGCCCCGCGACCGACATGCTCGGCAAACTGCTTGCTGCGGTGCCCAACGTCGTCGCCGCCGCATTGACGCTCACGATCACGTTCATCGTGGCACGATTGGCCGCACAATTGCTCGTACGGCTGATCAACGGACTCGGACTCGATGCATGGCCGGAGAAGCTGGGACTCGGATCGATATTCACGGGTGCGGCACAGCCGTCGAAGCTCGCTGGCACACTGGTCGTCTTTTTCGCGATGCTGTTTGCAACCGTCGAAGCGGCAAACCACCTGGGATTCACTCAGGTTCGCGATGTCGTGACGCTGTTCATCAGATTCGGCGCCAACGTGCTCCTCGGCGGCGTGATTCTGGTCATTGGATTCTGGCTCGCCAACCTTGCGGGAACCGCAATCAGTCGCGCCAGTGATGGCCGTGCTTCGGTTTTTGCGGGTCTTGCGCGCATTGCCATTCTGGGACTGGTGATTGCAATGGGTTTGCGTGCCATGGGCATCGCCGACGATATCGTCAACCTCGCATTCGGCTTGACGCTTGGCGCGGTCGCGGTGGCCTTCGCGCTTTCCTTCGGCCTGGGCGGCCGCGAGGCCGCGGGCCGGCAGATGGAATACTGGCTCGCCAAGTTGCGCAAGGAAAACTGACCCCCGGTCAGCGTGCGACCGAAGGTGCGAATCCCGGGCGATGGGGTACCCGGGGCTTCGCCCTGACGGGCATCGTCGACATCAGAACAACCCAGACCCGCGAGCCGATGACGCGCGTTGAATCCACGCGCGTGTCGGCTATGCTGGGCACGACGAAGGTGGCGAATCCGCGTTCTTCGCTCTATGGGTGGGCTGCGGCGGCGCTCGCCTTGGTCAGCGCAGACACGCTTGCGCAAGAGAATGGCCGGTTGTCGCGCCCGCTGCCTACCCGTTTGAGGTCTGATCGGGCCCCGCCTTGCCATCCATTCGCAGGGGAGACATGGCGCGCTGTGCGGCAGGCGGCGGCGAATTGACCGACGCTGTACCTCCGGGGTCATTGCCGTCGACGACGGTCAAGTTCGCCTGCTGTGCGAGCGCCTGCGACGCCGCGGCTTGACTGCATGCCACAGCGATCGATCGTTTCCAGGACGTCCTCACGGGATGTCCCCCTTGGACGCTTGGGCGAGCGGGACACGTCGTCAGGCGAGCCCCGCCGCTTTCTTCACTTCGGTGATAAACGCCTGTTCCTTGTCGCTGACTCGCACGCCGCCGAAGCCGAGGAAGCCACCTTCCTTCGAAGCGTTTGCGGCCTTCTCGGCCACGTTCGCGAGCATCGTCCGGTACGCATCCGCTTCGGCGGGCGAGCCCTTGCGCACGACCAGATCGACCGCCGACTTGACCCGCTCGAGCACGGCGCTCTTGAAGTTCGCCATCTGCTGCTCCCGCGTGCCCTCGCCGAGCAGCGTCTTCGGATCGGGCATGCCGGGAATGCTGCGGTCGGCCGCGAGCGCGGCGAAGAGTTCAAGGCCGCTGTGAGTCTTGAACGCTTCCGCCATGCCCTGGGCGCCGGCGGCGGCCTCCTTGATCGATGCGAAAAGCCCCGAGGGATCGGCAGCCGCCATGCCGCCTGAGACGAGCGACGGCGCGAGGCGCAACAGCGTCCATTCTTCTGCACTAAAGGTGTCTTGCTTGGCCATGGTGCACTCCTGTGTCGATTGGTGCCGGTGACAATAGAGTTCCATGGTCGCGCGGCGGCCGATCGGGCCGCCGCGCGCTGTCATGGAACCGCAGGGGAATGGTGTTACTGCTTGCCGATCTCGACGCGGCGCGCCTCGGCATCGCTGCCGGCCGCGCCCACTTCGACGAACATCGGCGGCTTCATCTCCACGTTCGCATCCGGCACACCGGCGGCCTTCAGCGCGTCGCGGACTGCCGCCGCGCGGTTCTTGGCGAGCTCCTCGTTCTTTGCCACGTCGCCGGTCTTGTCGGTGTAGCCGGTCACGGAAACCTTGAGATTGTCCTTCTTGATCGCGTCGGCGACCGCCGTGACGGTCTTGCCGTCGTCAGCACCGATGGCGGCCGAGCCAACCTCGAAGTAGACCTTGGCCGGCAGCGAGGCGACTGCAGGAGCGGGCGCCGTCATTGCCGGTGCGGCGACCTTCGGCGCAGTCACGGGCGCAGGCACGGGCGCAGGCGACTTGCCCGAAAACATCTGCCAGAGGAAGAACAGCACGCCCAAGCCGATCAGCCAAGGAAGGATTCGCATGAGCGTCGACTTACCTGCGGTGGCCGCCGCGCTGCTTGCCGCCGCCGCGGTGCTGCCTGCAGCCGCTGCGCCGCTCGCAACAGCGGCGCCGGCACGCCTTGCGGTATCGGCCGCCGCGCCCCCGATGTTGCCGAGGTACGCCGCCGGGCTCGCGAACCCGAGCGCTCCGGTGATGCGGCTGTCAAGAGATGACGAGAGGTACTGGCCCTGGCCCTTGAGCAGCGAGGTAAGCGAGCCCGCATTGAGGTTGTTCTGCCCGACGTACTTTTTCAGGAACGTAAGGATAAGCGGCACGATCATTGCCAGCAGATTCGTGGCCGACGAACTCTTCATGCCCGACATGGACGAGAGCGCGTTGACAAGCCCGCCTGCCTTGTCGCCGAAGAGCGCCGGGACGAGCGTGGACGTGCCAAGCTTCATCAGCGAGCTGGCGCCGCTACCGCCGGATCCGAACAGGCCGGCGACGTTGCCGAGGAGGCCGGTGTCCAGGTTCGAGTTGCTCATCAGCGACAGCAGGCTCGAAGCACCATCTGGCGTCGCACCCTTTTGCGCGATGCCGCCGAGCACGGCCGGCAGCAGCGAGCCGAGCGCGGACTGGGTCGCGCCTTGCGATTCGCCGAGGAATTGCCCGGCGAGTTTCGAAAAGTCACCGCCCAGCGCTTCCTGGGCGAGGGAAAGCAGATTTGCGTTCATGGATACTCCCTTGTGTTTGAGATGCGGGGGGTGGGGTGCGACGGATGTCGCGGCTAGCGCTTCTTTGCCGGCGGCGCGGCGACGACTTCGAGTTCGGCGTCGATGACGCCCGCGCGCACCATGCCGAGCTGGCTAGCTGCGGCGAGCGACACGTCGCCGACGCGGTCCGCTTGCGTGGGACCGCGATCGTTGACGCGCAGCGTGACGCTCTTCTTGTTCGTTGAATTCGTAACCTTGACGTGGGTACCGAACGGCAGCGTCTTGTGCGCCATCGTCAGCGCATCCGGGTTGTAGGCCTCGCCGCTCGCGGTGCGCCGGCCAGCGAACTTCTTGCCGTACCACGCGATGCGTCCGTTCTCGACCGTCGCTCCCGCGGCGGCGGCGGCGGGCGGCGTCGCGGTCGCGGGCATGGTGGTGGTCGGCTGCGAGAAAGCCGACGTGGCGACAGCGAGCAAAGCCAAGGCGGCAACGGGGAAGCCGAGCCGGGTGCGCAGGATCATTGTCACAGTCTCCGTTGGGATTTGGGGGGGCGGCGAGAGATAGTCCCGGCACGCCCAGGCGAATTCTAAACCGTGCCGGGACGGCGCGCCAGAAAAGAGTATTGACCCGCGCTTGCGGGTAGACGCATTGACCTCGAGACGCCAGGCCCAAGGGGGCTGCCGATGGCTTGCCGCGACCAGGCGCCGCGCGGCGACCCATGCGAAAATGTGCGTTCTGGCAACGCCGTCGCTACGCCCATCGGGGCAGGCCCGACCGGTGCGCACGCGATGACCGGCATCCTGACCGCCCTCGGCGGCGGTGGCGCGCAGGTGCCGATTCCGCGGGCCGCAATCTCGACGTTGGCTGTCGATGCGAGCGCGAAGCCGACGCCGTGATTGCTCGGCTCATCGTACAGGGAGCATCGGCATGACCGCTTCGGTGACTGCCCTCGAATCGCCACTGCGGCGACCGAAGGTTGCCCGACGAACGGCGCTTGCGCTGTCGGCGCTCCTGCTGCTCGCAGCGTGGGAAATTTGCGCGGCGGTGGGCGGCCTCGGTCCGGCGGCGACCGCGGTGTTCGTGCGCGCGCTGGCCATTTCATCGGCGCTGTCGCTGATCCCGATTGCAATCCTGTGGTATCTCGATCGCCGGGAACGCGAATCGCCGGCGTTGTTCGCGGCGGCCTTCCTGTGGGGCGGATTGATCGCGACCACGCTGGCGCTGCCGGCAAACACGATCATCGTCCAAGCGGTCGCGGCGTGGCTGGAGCACGACATCGCGTTAACGGAGCTGCTGGGTCCGAATGCCGCGCTGATGATCGGTGCGCCGCTCGCCGCGCCGATCGTCGAGGAAACGACCAAGGGCATCGGCATCGTGCTTCTGTTCTGGCTCATGCGCGGCGAGTTCGACAACACCCGCGATGGATTCATCTACGGGGCGCTCGTTGGCTGCGGCTTCAACTGGTTCGAATCGGCGATGTACGTGCAGCAAAATTTCGTCCAGTTCGGCGCGGCGCCGTTCGGATTCCAGCTTGGCGTGCGCTATGCGTGGCTAGGGCTCGGGGGACACGCGATGTTCTCCGGCATTTTCGGCGCCGCCCTTGGGTATGCGCGCGTGACCAGCCGTCGGTGGTTCGGTGCCCTGGTGGCCGCTGTTGGATTACTGGTGGCGATGCTCGCCCACGCGTGGCACAACGCCTTGCCGCTCGTGCTGGCGATCGGCGCGTCGAAGGCCGGGGAGGCGCCACCGAAGACCATCGAAGCTCCGCCATTGCTCGGCCTGCTCGAGGCGATGACGCTGGCCAGCGTCACGAATGCGGTGATCTTTCTGCCGTTCCTTCTGCTGGCGGTCTGGATCTTGTGGCGCAGCGGGAAACGCGAGCGCGACGTGATCCGCCAGGAACTCGCAGCCGAGGTAGGCGGCACCGTATCGGGCGAGGAGTACCAGGCGATCCTGGCCGACAGGCGCTTTCGAACGCGACGCATCGACTCCCGCAATCGCCGGGTTTCGCGGGCACTGGTCGACGTCCAGAACAAGCTGGCTTTCCGCAAGCGCCGGCTCCGGCTGCGCGAATTCGATCCCGAGGTCGATCCGGTCGTAATCGCCCGTCGCGATCAGATCGCGGAGCTGCGCACGCATCTGCGCGCGTGAGGCCGCAAACGGCCCAGAGGAGCGCGGGTCTCGCCGCGCTCGCGCTGTGGCATTTCCGGTCCGTCAGCATGCACGGGTTTCCCGGGCGCCCGTTGGTCGAAACCCTACTGCCTGGTCCGCACGCAGCGCAAGAACGAATTCGCCAATGGCTAGTCGCGGCCAGGAGACCTACGCAACTTGCGCGCGTTGATTGCCAGGTAGGCGAAGGCGAGTACTGCACCGAACACGAAGTGCGACGCGATGCTCACCCAGCCGCGTTCGACCGCGAACCATGGCGAGAAGGCGTCGAAGCCATAGAAATTGATGTAGTAGAGCGCAAGCCCGTAGAACCCGCCGACCAGTATGCTGAAGGGCCTGTCTGTCGTCGGTAACAACAGCGCCAGGAATATCGCATAGAGCATCGACAGGACGAGATGCACGACGATCGCGACCAGCACCACGCGGGCGTCAAACGTTGTCGCGGGCGCGAGAGCGTCCGGTCCCAGTGCAATTGCTGCAACATTGCGCAACGGCGTCCAGGGGGACTCCCCGCGCACCACCCAGCCGAGCCCGATATTGAGCATTGCGAACACGATGCCGGCGATGACGCCGGCCCATAAGGCAGCGCCCCAGCCGATCAGCGCATGGACCTGCCAGTACGTTTGCCTATAGGAGTGATGGGGTGACATGGCAGCTAGTGTCGGTACAAGCGGTTCTCGCGCCTATTGACGATCGGTTCGCATAGCATCAGCAGCTTCACCGGTGACCTACGCACACTCTAGCCCCATGGCGAGTAGCCTACAACCGGAATTTTCACACTGCGTGAGCGCCCCCAAGAGAGCGTGAATATTCACCGGGAGCAGGCCTTGCCTCATGAGCGCTTGCGCCAGATGCGCCCCTCCAGCGATGATTTCGCCGGACCTCAGTCGGCCATCGAAGCGCGAATGGCCGGTAGCATGAGCGCAACCGCTTCGCGCCCCTGGGCAATGGCCAGCGCGGCGCGGTGATACTCGAACGGACCGAGCGGCTGCAACCGCGGCTCGAGCAGTACGTCGGGCGGGTCGCTCGCGAGCCGCCGTTCCGAGGTTCGCTCCTGCATGATGTCGATCGCACCCAGCATCGCATCGACCATCGACGGCAGCGGTGCCACGACCCGCGTGTTCGCCGCAGGGATGTCCTCGGCGTGGCGCCAAAGCAAGGTGCTCTTCAGCCGCTGCCCAAGGGATGGAGCGTCCGGGGCGACCTCATCCTCCCGTGCAAAGCGCCGCCCCCGACCGGACCCGAGATCGACGGCGATCACCACGTCCGCACCCATGGCGCGGCACAGCGTGACCGGTATCGGATTGACGACACTGCCGTCGATCAAGTAGCGGCCGTCGCGCAGCACGGGTTGAAACAATCCAGGGACGGCACACGAGGCGTGGACGGCGTCCGAGACCTTGCCTTCGCGCAGCCATACCTCCTGCCCGGAGGCGAGATCGGTGGCAATCGCCGCGAACGGTAGCTCCAACTCGGAAAACAGGCAGGCCGCGAACTGGTGGTGATAGTGATCGAGCAGGCGATGGCCTTTGATGAGACCGCCGCGCAACCCGATGTCGAGCATCCCGAACACGCTCTTTCCGTCGAGCGAGAGCGCCCACGCTTCGAGCTGCTCGATGCGCCCGGCGGCAAACGCGGCGCCGACCATCGCCCCCATCGAGCAGCCGGCGACGAAATCGGGAGCAATGCCCTCATCGGCGAGCGCGCGAAGTATCCCGATATGCGCCCAGCCGCGCGCCGAGCCGCTGCCGAGCGCTATCCCGAGGGTGAGTTGATCCGCCATCACTTCAGGGTTCGGCGCGTGCCATTACGCGCGTGAGGATCGCCGCGAATTGCTGCCTGCCGCTCCTGACGGGCAGGCATTGACGTCCGATGGTCGGGGCCAAGCCTGCCGATGCAACGTCTCAGTCGAGCGCCTTGATGTTCACGGCCTGGTCGCCCTTGGCGCCCGTGGTGATGTCAAAGGACACCTTCTGGTTGTCGCGCAAGCTCTTGTGGCCCTCGCTCTGGATTGCCGAGAAGTGGGCGAAGACGTCCTTGCCACCACCGTCAGGCGTAATGAAGCCGAAACCCTTACCGTCGTTGAACCACTTTACGATTCCTGTGCTCATATGTGCTGCCTCTCTTGAAATGCCAATGACGGGCGTTCGCCCGAAGCGCGGGAACTTCAAGGGAGAGACTGCGACCTGAGGAGTACCGCCGAAGCGGCTGCAACGGACCAGCGATTTCGCTGCTTGAGGCACCTGCCCCTCTCTTGTACGCGTGATCGGTGGTGGCGTCAAACCGGAGTCTTTTCCAATATGGTATGAGTCTGGACGGGAGTCCGTGTTTCCAACATGGTATGAGCCTGAAGCGGGGTAGCTGGATCGATCATCGGGAGCAT
>Ga0209048_10002083_pt1 | contig 20047 bp, 19 predicted proteins | sample FrelakmetCRP12CR_FD_187146 | JGI IMG/M metagenome (GOLD analysis project Ga0209048, IMG submission 187146) | Freshwater lake sediment microbial communities from the University of Notre Dame, USA, for methane emissions studies - CRP12 CR (SPAdes)... | ecosystem: Environmental > Aquatic >... | reverse complement strand
GGGCGCCGGCGGCTTGGCCGGAGTCGGTGGGGCCGGCGCCTTCGGCGGCGCCGCGTTCGACGGAGGGGCGGAAGGTTGTGGCGTCGCCGCGGGCGGCGGAGCGTCAGGCGTCTTCGGCGGCGCCGCGTTCGACGGAGGTGCGGAAGGTTGTGGCGTCACCGCGGGCGGCGGAGCGTCGGGCGTCTTCGGCGGCGTCGGGATCCGCGGTGCGGGCGTCGTCGTCTGTTGCGGCGCCGGCGTCGGCGTCGTCGCGGGAGCCGGCGCCTGTTGCGGGACCGGGGTCGACGCCTGTGGGGGCGTCTGTTGCGGCATCTGTTGCGGCGCCGGCGTCGTCGCGGGAGCCGGTGTCTGTTGCGGCACCGGGGTCGGCATCGATGGCCGCCCCGTGGCGCCGGGCGGAATGATGGGTACCGTCCGCTGGACCGGCGGATCCTGCAATGACGGCGACACGTACATCCCGCCCTGACCGGAGTCGCCCTTGGTCAACTCCTGAGCGCGGCGCATCTCTTCGAGCGTGGGCCCGGCTCCGGCGCCGGGGACCACGGAAGCCCCCTTGGGCGGTGCGCACTTGGGGTCCTTGACGCACTTTTCGAGTTCGCGCCGCTCGTTCACGACCCGCTTCTTCAGGCGATCGATGATGCCCCTGGTTTCCCAGATGCGCTTCAATAACGCGTCGACCTCCGCCCTCTGGGTGGCCGTGAGTTCGCTGAAGGCCACGTCAAAATCCGGATGGTCTCGCTCCCAGTCAGTCTCAAGAGACGCAGCACCGCCCTGAGAAGGGTACCGCGGATAACGGTTCAATGCAGTCAACAAACCGGCGTCGTCGGATTGCGCCTCCTGCAGCGTGGAGACATCTTCGTCGAGCTTGTCCGCCAGGTCCTGGCACGCCGGGCAGACCTTGATCGGTTGAAACGTCGCGCCGTCTCCGGCTCCTCCGGGCGGCGCCGACGGCACCCGACCTGTGCAGCTCTTCACGCATTTCTCGAGCCGCGCGAGCGCCAAGTAGAACTGGTCTTCGTCGTACTGAATGCTGGCTTGCACACGCTCGAGTTCATGTCTGTACGCCTCGTAGGCGTCCTTTTCCGTCCGCGTGAGTGTTCCGGCGAGCACCTTGTTCGTGTAGTCGTTCAGGGCGCGCTCGAGTATTCCCGCCGTCAGCTGCTCGCGCGCCAACGCATTTTCGTAAAAGGACAGATCCAACGCTAACCGCTCGCACGGCACGCATACCTTTCGGCGGAGCGGAACGAAGTACCGCGGCCCTTGCCGGTCAAGTGTGGCCTTGACGTCCGGACATTTTGCGCCGAGGCAATCGAGCCAGATCTGCTGAAGCCGCGAAATCCTTTCGAGTTGCTCTCGCATGGGCTTGTCGAGTGACGTCGCCGACTTGTTCAGACGGTCGAGTTCCGCCGGGTCTCGACTCTCCGCCGGACGGGCATAGAACGCGTTCCAACTGCGCTGCACCAATTGCTTTTCCTCGAAGAGCTTGCGGTACAGCTTTTCGGCTTCATCCCTCGCGGCCTTCTCCTTGGCGCAGGCATCGCAGCGGTCGGCCGGCAGCTGTGCGGCTGCGTCGTTTGCCAGGAACGGAAGCGCGAGAAGCAGCACGCTGCCGACGATGATGCCGCGGAGACGATGCGGGACGGGCGGCAAGAGATCCCCCTATGCTTGTCGACCGGAGCAGGACTCGTCCGGCGGATTTCTGTCTTCGGGGCGATGCGGCGGTCTTGTGAGAGTGCCGCCGCAAGGATCGGGCATCTGATTTGCCGGAGGAAACTACGCCTCGCTATCCTGGCCTGTCAAGGGGCGAGGCCGCGCGCTCACGAGTATCGTTCGAGTCCAAGGACCACGAAGGTCGCTATGTCCGTGCGCGATCGGTCTGACGTCGCATACCGGGGTTGCCGCCGCCGCTCACGCCCGCGCGGCCGCTGCAGCGACACTCGCCCGCTTCGTGTAATCTTTGCGCCATGATCGACTTTGGTCCTGGACGGACGCGCGTGCTGGCGCTCGCCGCATGCCTTTGCGCCGGTGCCGCCGCCACCGCGCAGACGGGAACGCCGGCCACGCGCGGCGAGCTCCTGTATTCGACGCACTGCGTCGCCTGTCACACGACGCAGGTGCACTGGCGCCAAGGGAAGCTGGCCCGCGACTGGACGAGCCTCACGCAGCAGGTGCGCCGCTGGGCCGGCAATGCCGGGCTCGGGTGGAGCGAGGAAGATATCGTCGACGTCGCCCGCTATCTCAACGCCACCTTCTATCGGTTCGAGGTCACGACGCTGACGGAAGCTGCGAAGCCCGTGCCGGCGCGCCGGGCGGCGCCTGGCGGCTGATCGCGGGATTCGCACCGTCGATGGCGCGCTGCGCGCGGGAGCAGGACCGCGCGGCCTAGGCGTCGGCGACGACGCTGTGCCACCACAGCCGGAAATGCTCGCAGAGGCCGGCGTCGTTCAACTCGACGACCGCGATGCCGTCGAGCGCCAGGCGCGGCAGCGGATCGCCCGGCTTGCGGGCCAGCGCATTCGTGCCGGTCGACGCCGCCCAGATCCGGAACAGCTCCTCCGAGGTGACCTGATACGTGACGTGCCAGTGCGCGATGCCACCACGCGCGTGCGTCGCGAGAACTTCGTACGTGACGCGGATGTCGCTCTGCAGCTTGGTCCGCTGCCAATAGGCGGCGATCGCCGCGTGCCCCCGCTGCTCGGCGAACGGCGTGTTGTGATAGACGCCGGCGGCGGCGAAGAGCGCGGTGAGCTTGTGCTCGTCGCTCGTCTCCCACGCGACCTTGTAGCGGTCCATGAAGCTCGTGATGTCCATCGGCTTCCCTTTCAGCGGTATGCGACCGAAGCGTGCATGTGCCGGGCGGTGTCGGCGTCCGCCGCGCACTTCCGCGCCATGGCCGGCGCGCGGCCGGCGCGGCAACCGATTCTAGCCGGACCCGGTCCCGCCCGGCGGCGCGGCGCCTGCCGCATCCTCGACGACGCCGCCCGCAACGAAAGCGTCGATGTCGGCGTCGCTGTAGCCATGCTCGCGCAGCACTTCGCGCGTGTGCTCGCCCAACAGCGGCGCGGGGCGGGTGATCCGCGTCGGCGTTTCCGAGAAATGGATCGGGCAGCCCAGCGCCCTGGTCGCGCCGGCCTGCGGATGGACGAGGTCGACCACCATCCCGCGCGCGAGCGTCTGTGGGTCCGCCAGGGCCTCGCCGATGGAGTTGACCGGGCCGACCGGCACGCCGGCGGCGTCGAAGGCGGCGATCCATTCGACCTTGGTCCGCGTCGCGAGCACCGCGTTCATCGTCGACGCCAGCGCCTCGCGGTTGCGCATTCGCGCCGAATTCGTGGCGAAGCGCGGGTCGTCGCGCCACGCGGGATGACCCAGCACGTCGGCGATGCGCTCCCAGTTCGCCTGGTTGGCGCCGCCGATGTTGATCCAGCCGTCGCTTGCGCGGAACGCCTGGTAGGGCGCCGTCAGCAGGTGCGCGGAGCCCGTAGGTCCCGGCGAGACGCCGGTGGCGAAGTGGAACGCCGCGTGCCAGTAGGTCTGCTGCAGTGCCGCGTCCATCAGCGACGTGTCGACGACCTGGCCCCGGCCGGTCTTCTGCTTGTGCACGTAGGCGGCGAGGATGCCTACCGCCCCGAGGATGCCGGCATTGATGTCGGTGACGGGGTTGCCGGTCTTGACGGGCGGACGGCCGGGTTCGCCGGTCACGGCCATCAACCCGGCGTAGCCCTGGGCGATGAGATCAAACCCGCCCTTTTCGGCGTAAGGTCCATCGCGGCCGTAGCCCGATACCGCGCAATAGATGAGTCCGGGATTGGCCCCGGACAGGACCGCATAAGAGAGCCCTAGCCGGTCGAGCGTGCCCGGGCGGAAGTTCTCCAGGAGCACGTCGGCGGTGCTCACCATTCGCAGCAGCACTTCGCGGCCGCGCGGATCCTTGAGATCGAGCGCGATGCCGCGCTTGTTCCGGTTCATCATCAGGAACGGGGCCGACACGCCGTTGACGCAGGGGTCGCGATAGCCGCGCGCGTCGTCGCCGCCGGGCAGCTTCTCGACCTTGATCACGTCGGCGCCCATGTCGGCGAGCAGCATCCCGGTGGTCGGACCGGCCATGATCTGCGTCAGCTCGAGCACGCGCATGCCGGCGAGCGGGCCGGGGTGGGCGCGCGTTTGCGCTTCCGTGGCCGCCACCGTCATCTTCCGACGAAATCAGGCTTCTTCTTCGCGACGAACGACGTATACCCGATCCGGAAATCCTCGGTGTCGAAACACGCGAAGCACTCGTCGTATTCGGCCGCCGTGATCGGGCGCGCATCGGCGAGCCTTCGCGCGAACTTCTTGTGCCAGCGCGCGACGAGCGGCGCGCCCTCGGCGATGCGCTCCGCGCATGCCCGCGCCGCGGTCGCGACGTCGGCGTCGGGCACGACGCGCGTGACGAGGCGCTTCTCCTTCGCCTCGGCCGCGCCGAAGATGCGCCCTTCGAGCAGGATCTCGAGCGCGACGTCCGGGCCCGCCAGGCGCACGAGCGGCGCCATCTCCGGGTACGCCATCACGAGCCCGAGATTCTTGATCGGCACCCCGAACCGGCTCGAGTCGCCGCATATGCGCAAGTCGCACAGCGCGGCGATCTCGAGGCCCCCGCCGACGCAGATGCCGTGGATCTGCGCGACGAGCGGGTGCCGGCAGCCCGCGAGCGCCGTCGCGGTCGCGTGCATGACGCGGCCGTACTCGATCGCCTGCGCGCGATTCGCGCGCTCGGTCGCAAACTCCGCGATGTCGTTGCCGGGCGAGAACGCACGCTCGCCGGCGCCGCGCAAGATCACGCAGCGCAGGCCGTCGTCGGCGGAGAGACGGTCGACTGCCTCGCCCAGCGCCCTCCACATCGACTTCGTGAGTGCGTTGAGCTTCTCCGGGCGGTTCAGCACGACGGTGGCGATTGGCCCGTCGCGCCGCACGTCGATGTGATCGGTCATCGTTCGTCCATCGTCAGCGGTAGAAGAGCTCCACCAGGCCCATCCCGGTGACCGGCACGTACGTGACCAGCAGCAGGATTCCGACCAGGACGCCGATGAACCAGACGTTCACGCGCGTCACCTCCCAGATCGACGCCTTGGCGAGAGAGCTCGCGACCATCAGCACGCTCGCCACCGGCGGCGTCTGCTGGCCAATGCCGAGGTTGATCGTGACAATGAGCCCGAAATGGATGGGGTCGATCCCGACCGCCTTCACCAGCGGCATCACGACCGGCACGACCAGGATGATCGCAGCCGCCGAATGCAGGAACATTCCGAGCAGCAGGAAGAGCAGGTTGAGGAGCCCCAGCACCGCCCATTTGTTCTGCGTGAAGTTCGACACGCTGCGCGCGAGCTCCTGCGGCGCCTGCATCTCGGTGAGGTACGTGCCGAGCAGCGCGCTCGTCGCCACCAGCAGCATCACGACGGCCGTCTGCACGCCACCTTCGATCACCGCCAGCTTCAGGTGCGCGAGGTCGAGCTCGCGGTAGATGACGAGCCCGACGAAGAGCGCCGCGATGACTGCCAGCGCCGCGCCCTCGGTCGCTGTCACCACGCCGCCGAAGATGCCGCCCAGGATGATGATCGGCAGCAGGAACGCCCACAGCGCGTCGCGCGCCGTGCTGACGACGCGCTTCCACGCGAACGCCTCCGCAGGCGGCAGGTTGTAGCGGCGCGCGAGACCGTAGGCCATGGCCATCAGCGCGAAGCCGCCGAGGACGCCCGGGACGATCCCCGCGACGAACAGCTGGACGACCGACGTCTCCGCCATCACGGCGTACAGGATCATCGGAATCGACGGCGGAATGATCACCGCGAGCGTCGCCGCCGACGACATCACCGCGGCGGCGAACGGTGTCGGGTAGCCCTTCTCCTTCATCGCCGGGATCAGGATCGAGCCCAGCGCCGCGATGTCCGCGACCGCCGACCCGGAGATCTCCGCGAAGAACATCGACGCGCCGATCGACACGTGGGCGAGGCCGCCGCGGATCCAGCCGAAGACGGACGACGCGAAGGCGATCAGCCGGTGCGAGATCCCGGACGCGTTCATGATCGCGCCGGCGAGGATGAACAGCGGAATGGCGAGCAGCGGGAAGTTGGTCGCGCCGTTGTACGTGACGAGCGCGAGATTGGGCAGCGAGCCGATGCCGTGGCTCGTCACCATCGCGACCAGCGCGACGATGCCGAGCGACACGGCGATCGGCACGTTGACGAGCACGAGCGCGAGCACCGCGCCGAACAGCAGCAGCATGATCGTCATCGTGCCGTCCGCGAGGCGATCATTGCGCGCTGTCGGAGAGCGACGGCCCTGCCGCCACGGGCGGCGTGCGCGCGGCGACGAGGTCCACGAGATGCGCGATTTCCGCGACGATGATGAGCGCCGCGGAGATCGGGATCACCGACTGCACGGCGCTCACCGGAATCGCCGGCAGGCTCACCAGCGCGTCGGTGCCGAGCACCGGCAGAATCCACGCGCCGACGCCGCCCAGGAGCGCGAAGAACGCGATCACGAGGACCTGCGCGAGGATGCCCACGGCGCGCCGCGCCCCCCACGGCAGTCTCGCGACGAGCTCGGGGCAGCCGATGTGCGCGCGCCTGACCGACGCGAGCGCCGCGCCGTAGAACGTGAGCCACGCCAGCAGCACCGAGGCGACCTCGTCGTACCAGGCGAGCGAGCTGCCGACGACGCGGAACACGACGCCGAGCGTGACCTCGAGCGCCAGCACGACCATCAGCGCGACGACGACCCACTCGAGCCACGCGCCGTACCGGTCGCGAAAGCCGCTCGTCGGCGTTGCCAGGTCGGGACGCATCGCCGCTCGGCCGGATGCGTCACTGCCGCAATGCGACGGCGCGGTCGATCAGCTCCGTTGCACCGGGAACTTCCTTGCCGAACTCCTCGTAGATCGGCTTGCTGGCGGCGACGAACGCGTTCTGGTCGACGTCGTTTACCACCATGCCTGCCTGTTTCAGCTTGGCGAGCAACGCGATGTCGTCCCTGGCCGCGGCGTCGTAGACGAACGCCTGCGTCTCCTTCGCGGTGTCCTCGAGCACCTTGCGGACGTCGGCCGGCAGAGCGCTCCACTGGCGTGCCCCGACGATCAGGTACGCCGGCGTGTAGACGTGGCCGGACAGCGACAGGTACTTCTGCACTTCCTGCAGCTTCGCCGAATAGATCTGCGTGAACGGGTTTTCCTCGCCGTCCATCACGCCGGTCTGGAGCGCCGTGAAGAGTTCGGAGAACTTCATCGGGCTCGGATTGGCGCCGTACGCCTGGAACATCTTGAGCCGCCACTTGCCTTCCGGCACGCGCAGCTTGATCCCCTTGAGGTCGGCGGGCGTGTTGACCGGCCGCTTGCTGTTCGTGATGTGGCGAAAGCCGTTCTCCCATACCGCGAGGACCTTCAGGCCCTTCTTTTCCGCCTCGGGCGCGAGCTTCGACCAGAAGATCTCCTTCTCGATCCGGCCCATGTGCGCGCGGTCCTTGACCAGGTAGGGCATCTCGAAAATGCCGAAGAGGTCGACCTCCGAGCTCATCACCGTCGACGGCGCGACCATGTCGAGCGTGCCGAGCTTCACCTTCTGCAGCATCTCCTTGTCGCCGCCCAGCTGGCTCGAGCCGAACACCAGCACCTTCGCCTTGCCCGCGAGCCTGGCGTTGGCGCGCTTCGCGTACTCGTCCGCCGAGATCTGGAAGATCGAGCCGGGCTCGCCGACGTGGCCGAGCTTGATCTCGATCTGGGCGCTCGCCGGAAGGGCGCCGCAGAGCGCGATCGCGCCGCAGAGGGTTGCCGCGGCGAAGGCGCGCAGCGCGCCGGCGCGGCCGGTCGTGGAACGATGGCGGGTTGTCATGGTCGGTCTCCTGAAATCGCGCCCCGGGAAAGGGAAGAACGGGTGCCTGCAGGCCGAGCGATGGCGCGCAGCGATTGTACGCCGCCCGAAAGTAGGGTCAGACTCGACTCTTCATGATCGTTAAGGTGCCCCTTCGGACGCCGAAGACGTCGAGTCTGACCCTACTTTCCCGTGAGCCCGGAGCGCGCGGTCTCCGCGAGATGATCGATCGCCGCCTGCGCGCCGCCCTTGCGATGCGGGACGCCGGCGAGCGCGAGGCCCATCTCGACGCCCGCGAGCGTCCCGCAGAGCATCAGGTCGTTGAAGTGGCCGAGATGACCGATGCGAAACACCTTTCCCGCGACCTTGCCGAGGCCCTGTCCCAACGACATGTCGAAGCGTTCCAGCACGATCTTGCGGAACGCATCGGCGTTGTGGCCGTCGGGCAGCATGACGGCGGTCAGCGTCGAGCTGTAGAGCGCGGGATCGGCGCACAGGATCTCCAGACCCCAGGCATCGACGGCGCGCCGCGTCGCTTCGGCCAGACGGTCGTGCCGCGCGAACACCTCCTCGAGCCCCTCGGCGAACAGCATGTCGAGCGCCGCCGCGAGGCCGTAGAGCAGGTTGGTCGCAGGCGTGTAGGGAAAGAAACCGGCCGGATTCACCGCCAGCATCTCGCTCCAGTCCCAGTACGAGCGCGGCAGCTTCGCGCTCTTCGACGCTGCGATCGCCTTCGCGCTGACCGCGTTGAACGACAACCCCGGCGGCAGCATCAGCCCCTTCTGCGATCCGGCCACGGTGACGTCGACGCGCCATTCGTCGTGCCGGTAGTCGATCGACGCCAGCGACGAGATCGTGTCGACCATGAACAGCGCCGGATGCGCGGCGCGGTCGATCGCGGCGCGCACGTCCGGGATCCGGCTGGTGACGCCGGTGGACGTCTCGTTGTGGACGACGCAGACGGCCTTGATCGCGTGCTGCGGATCGGCGCGCAGCCGCGCCTCGACCGCGTCCGCCGCGACCCCGTGACGCCAGTCCCCCGGCAGGAACTCGACCGCGAGCCCCAGCCGTTCGGCGAGTCTGTTCCACAGCGCCGCGAAGTGCCCGGTCTCGGCCATCAGCACGCGGTCGCCGGGCGAGAGCGTGTTGACGAGCGCTGCCTCCCACGCGCCGGTGCCCGAGGATGGGTAGAGGACGACCGCGCCGTCGGTCCGAAACACCTTCCTCATGCCGGCGAACACGGCCTTGCCGAGCGCGGCGAACTCCGGGCCGCGATGGTCGATCGTCGGCGCGTCGATCGCGCGCAGCACGCGATCGGGCACGTTGGTCGGCCCCGGAATCTGCAGGAAGTGACGGCCGGACGGGCGACGATCGAGCGGGTTCATCGGGAGGGCTCCTCGGGCGCGGCAACGGCCCCGCGTGGGCATCGGCCCGCGCCGGTGGAGCGCCCATCCTACTGACGTTTGTAGTGTGCCGGCAAGCGCCGTTGTCGGGTCCCGGCCGGCATCCTCTACAATCGAGCGCATGATCGTCGCCATGTTCAGCCAATCCCGCAGTTGCGCAACCGGATGCGTGGGCGCTTCCCGCGGACCGGGGCGAGCCCCGTGATCGCGAAGCCGCTCGTCTTTCATCGGCGCCGGAGCGACGGCAGTCTCGCCGCGCGCCTGGCCCGCGCCGTCAGCGGCGACGTGCTGTTCGACGCCGCCTCGCGCGGCCGCTACGCCACCGACGCGTCGATCTACCAGGTCGAGCCCGTCGGAGTCGTTGTGCCGAAGAGCGCCGACGCCGTGCGCGCGGCCCTTGCCGTCTGCCGCGACGCCGGCGTGCCCGTGCTGCCGCGCGGCGCGGGCAGCTCGCAGTGCGGACAGACGGTGGGAGCCGCCGTCGTCATCGACACCAGCAAGTATCTGAACCGCTTCGGTGCGCTCGACCTCGACGCCATGACCGTGAGCGTCGAGCCGGGCGTCGTGCTGGATCGGCTCAATGCCTGGCTGAAGCCGCAGGGGCTCTGGTTCCCGGTCGACGTGAGCACGTCGGCGCAGGCGACGCTCGGCGGCATGGCCGGCAACAACTCCTGCGGCTCGCGCTCGATCGCCTACGGCAACATGGTGCACAACGTTCTCGCGATCGACGCGATGCTCTCGGACGGCACCGAGGCGCGCTTCGGCCCCGAGCGCGACATGGCCGGCGCACCGGCGCGCATCGGCGAGCTCCTGCGCGGGCTCCACGCCATCGCCGAGCGCGAGCGCGACGAGATCGAGCGCAACGTGCCGAAGGTGCTGCGGCGCGTCGGCGGCTACAACATCGACGTGTGCTGCCCGCAAGGCGAGCGGCCCTACACTGCCGACGGCAGGGTCAACTACGCGCACCTTTTGGTCGGCAGCGAGGGTACGCTCGCGTGGACGCGCCTGCTGACGCTGCAACTCGCACCGCTCCCGGCGCACCGCGCGCTCGGCGTGGTCAACTTTCCGACGCTGTACCGGGCCATGGAGTGCGCGCGCCATCTCGTCGACCTCAAGCCGTCGGCGGTCGAGCTGGTCGACCGGACGATGATCGACCTCGCGCGCGGCAATCCCGCGTTCCGGCCCGTCATCGAGCGCGCGCTGATCGGCGAGCCCGACGCGATCCTGCTCGTCGAGTTCATCGGCGCGACGCGCGAGGATCCCGTTCGGCGGCTCAAGGACCTGGTGGCGCTGATGGGCGATCTAGGCCTGCCGGACAGCGTGGTCGAGATGACCGACGCGCCCGCGCAGAAGGCGCTGTGGGAGGTGCGCAAGGCCGGCCTCAACATCATGATGAGCCTCAAGGGCGACGGCAAGCCGGTGTCCTTCATCGAGGACTGCGCCGTTCCGCTCGAGCATCTGGCCGACTACGTCGACCGGCTGACGCAGGTGTTCGCGCGGCACGGCACGCGCGGCACCTGGTACGCCCACGCGTCGGTCGGCACGCTGCACGTGCGGCCGATCCTCGACATGCGCCGCGACGGCGCCGCCAAGATGCGCGCGATCGCCGAGGAGGCGAGCGCGCTGGTGCGCGAGTACAAGGGCGCCTTCTCGGGGGAGCACGGCGACGGCCTCGTGCGCAGCGAATGGGTCGGCTGGCAGTTCGGCCCCCGCCTTACGAAGGCGTTCGAGGAGATCAAGGACCTGTTCGATCCCGCGGGGCTCATGAATCCCGGCAAGATCGTCCGGGGCACGAAGATGGACGATGCGTCGCTGTTCCGCTTCCGTCCGGGCCACCGCACACAGGCGCTCGCGACGGCGCTCGACTGGTCGGCATGGGACGTGCAGAACGATCCGCTCGCCGGCACGCTGACCCCGCCCGGGACCGGCGGCGATCCCGCGCAGGGCTTCGCGAAGGCCGTCGAGATGTGCAACAACAACGGGCACTGCCGCAAGTTCGACGCGGGAACCATGTGCCCGAGCTACCGCGCGACGCGCGACGAGCAGCACAGCACGCGCGGCCGCGCCAACACGCTGCGCCTCGCGCTGTCGGGAGAGCTCGGCGCCGACGCGCTGACGTCCGCTCCGGTGCGCGAGGCGCTCGACCTCTGCGTGAGCTGCAAGGGCTGCCGCCGCGAATGCCCGACCGGCGTCGACATGGCGAAGATGAAGATCGAGGCGCTCTATCACCTTCGCCGCGCGCACCGGTTGCCGCTGCGCGACCGGCTGATCGCCCATCTGCCGCGGTGGGCGCCGCGGGCGGCGCGGTTGCCCTGGCTCGTGAACCTGCGCAACACGCTGCCCGGTGCGGCGGCACTGGGCGAGCTCCTGCTGGGCTTCTCGGCGCGGCGCCGGCTGCCCGCGTGGCGCCGGGACACTTTCCTGAAGAGCGTTCACGGTTCGGGCGACGATGCCGGCATGGACGCCGACGTCGTCCTGTTCGTCGACACGTTCACCAACTACTTCGAGCCGGAGAACGCGACTGCGGCGGTCAACGTGCTGCGCGCCGCGGGACGCCGTGTGCACGTCGCGCGGGCGATCGGCGCGGACGCGGAGCCGCGGCGTCCGCTGTGCTGCGGCCGGACCTATCTCGCAGCAGGCCTCGTCGACGAGGCAAAGAAGGAAGCGCGCCGCGTCGTCGCCGCACTCGCGCCGCACGTCGAGCGCGGCGCGGCGATCGTGGGACTCGAGCCGTCGTGCCTGCTGTCGCTGCGCGACGAGTTCCTGGTGATGGGGCTGGGCGAGGCCGCACAGCGCCTGTCGGAGAGCGCCTTCCTCGTCGAGGAGTACCTCGCGCGCGAGCACCGGGCGGGGCGCCTCGATCTCCGACTGACTGCGCTCCCGCAGAAGCATGCGCTGCTGCATACGCACTGCCACCAGAAGGCGTTCGACGCCGCGGCGCCCGTGCAGCAGGTGCTCTCGCTCATCCCGGAACTCGAGGTCGAGATGATCGAGGCGAGCTGCTGCGGGATGGCCGGAAGCTTCGGCTACGACGCCGCGCACTACGACGTGTCGGTGAAGATGGCGGAACTCGCGCTGCTGCCCGCCGTGCGCGGCGCCTTGCGCGGCACGCTGCTCGTCGCCGACGGCACGAGCTGCCGGCACCAGATCGCCGATCTCACGCGTCCATCCGGCCGGCGCGAGGCGATCCACGCGATCCGCGTGCTGGAGCGCGCGCTGTCCCCAAGGAGCGCCTGACCGAGGTCGCCCTCGCGTCGGGGCGAGGTCGACCCACCGGACCGGCGCCCGACCCGTCTCTCACGCCGGAATCGTCTTCGTCCAGAGCTCCATCCGCTCCGCGACCCTGGAGCCGGTGACGCCGCGCACGCAGCCCGCGCCCTGCAGGTGCAGGGAGGCGCGCGTCATGTGCGCCTCCCACTCCGCGCTCCCCAGCAGCGCATCGAGCTTGGCATTGTCCGCACGGATCAGGCAAAACCCGTTCATGTCGCCGCCGTGCACGTCCAGGAACACCGTGTCGAACGACTGGATCGCGCCCTTCTGCTGCAGACCACCCAAGTAACCCATGAATTGCTGGAAGTGCTCGGCGCTGATCTTCTCGCGCCCCGGGATCGAACGGTTCCATCCGAATAGGACGACGTTGTTGCTCATGGCTCTCTCCTTTTTGGGCCTCGCAGGCCTGATGGTTGAGTGTCGGAAGCCGCCAATCGCGCGGCGTCGCGCTCATGGCTCCTCCTTTCAAGCGGGCAGACAGGCCGGCCCGAGCGGCTCGAAGCTCTTGTAGGTGAGTATGAACTCCTCATGGCCGAGCGCATCGGATTTCGTCCGCGCGCGGGTAGCCTCGCAGCGTCCCGCCCATTGCCTATTCGGGCAGCGTGTACGTCGGGAGGTAGCTGCTCTCGACGTTGTGCGTGTGCACGTGCTCGCCGAGAGCGATCGCGCGCGTCGCGACACCGATCGGGCAGCCGTACTTCAGGATGATCTCGCCCCTGGCGATGGCTTGCGCGGCCAGCTTGTGGCCGACGGCGATGTTGCCCTGGATCGCGATTTCGACGCCGTCGAGCGCGACGGTTTCCCCGGCCTTGAGCGCGCGTAGCGCGACGGCGACGTTGTCCGGCGGCGAGAGCCGCATGACGGCGCGCGCGGCGTGGCCCTCAGAACTTGCCATACCGGTTGTACGCCTCGACGGGATCCATGCCGCCGATGAGCGCGCGGCGCATGTCGCTCTCGGTCGCGACGACCTCCTCGGTCTTCGCAATGACCTCCTCGACGAGGGCCCGCGCGACGATCACGACACCGTCGCGGTCGCCGAGCAGGTAGTCGCCGGTCGCGATGGTGACGGTGCCGATCGTCACCGGCTCGCCGAAGCGGTCCGGGATCCACCGCTCGACGATGTCGGATGGCGTAAGGAACGAGCAGAACACCGGGAATCCCTGCGCCAGCACGAGATCCGTGTCGCGCGAGCCGCCGTCGACGACGTAGCCGGGCACACCGCGCGCCATGAGCGTCTGCGCTGACAGCTCACCCATCAGCGCGACCTCGTGGTTGTGGGGCTGGCAGACGACCACGTGGCCGGCGGGCGCCTGCGCGAGCAGCGTGCACCAGCCGAGCAGCGTCTCGTGACGGCTTTTCGTGCGGTCGATGTGGCCCGAGACCGTCCATACCGGGCCGGCGAGCTTCGTGCCCGGCGCAATCGCCTTGATCTCGGGCGGCAGCACGACGTTCTCGTGCCCCATTAGGTGCAGCACGTCGTGCACGGCGCCCGTGTAGCAGCGGCCGAGGCGCTCCGTCAGCGTGGGCATGGCTTCAATCCGGTCCGGAGGACGGGTCCGTCACGCCTTCTTCCGCCAGCCGCCGATGATCGCCCCGGTGATCGCCATCCCGACGACCATGTACCCGGCGTTGATCAGCCACAGCGTCAGCGGCCGTACCTCGAAGGCGTAGTTCATCGCGAGCGTCGTCGCGATCAGCGCGAGGGCCAGCGCGCCGCCGGTCCGCGCGCCGGCGATCGCCGTCTGCGCGCCGAGCTTCGGCAGGAGAACGGCGATCGTGTAGGCGATGACGACCGCGACGACAACCGCGATCACCAAATGCATCGTCTCGTTGGGCTGCTCGGCCATGAGCTGCGCCTCTGTCCTGCCGATGCCCGCGAGCCAGGCCCGCGAGAACACCGTGTACCAGCCCGCGCCCAGCATGAAGTGCACGATGCCCGCGACCCAGACCGCGATGTGGTTGATGCCGTTCATGGCGCCTCCGTGACCCTATGGCGATGCGTCCGGCGACCTCGGGCGGGCCGCGCCGGCGAATGGTGCGCCTGCCCGCGCAGCGAGGCAAGACGCGGCGCGCCAGGGCGGCGGGCCCTACGCAAACAGGTCGCGCTGGGCGCCGCCTGCAGACGTGCCCGCGCCCGGAACCGCCGGCGGCCGGAACCGTGTCGTGTCGAGCGGCGCATCGCGGTCCGCGTTGAGCCCGAGCCGTTTGCACGCGAGCGCGAAGCGCCTGCGGACGAGGTCGGCGAATTCGCCCTGGCCGCCCATGCGCACGCCGAAGCGCGGTTCGTTGTCGCGGCCGCCGCGGATCTGGCGTACCAGGCTCATCACGTGCGCGGCGCGCAGCGGGTAGTGCGCGGCCAGCCAGTCGCGGAAGAGCGGCGCGACCTCGAGCGGCAGCCGCAGCATTGTCCAGCCGGCGTGCCGCGCGCCGGCCGCCGCCGCGGCCTCGAGGATCGCTTCGAGGTCGCGATCGGTGAGCTGCGGAATGACCGGCGCGACGTTGACGCCCACGGGCACGCCGGCTGCGCAGAGCGCCTCGATGATCCGCAGGCGGCGCTGCGGCGCCGGCGCGCGCGGGTCGAGCCTGCGGGCGAGGTCGCGGTCCAGCATCGCGATCGAGACGAAGACGCGGACGAGCCCCTTCGTCGCCATCGGCGCCAGCAGGTCGAGATCGCGCTCGATCAGCACGCCCTTGGTCGTGATCGTCAGCGGATGCTCGCACGCGGCCAGCACTTCGATCACGGAGCGCGTGATCTTCCACTCGCGCTCGATCGGCTGGTACGGATCGGTGTTGGCGCCGAGCGCGATCGGTTCGCACCGGTACCCTGGCTTCGCGAGCTCGGCGCGCAGCAGCTGCGCGGCGTTGGGCTTGGCGAAGAGCTTCGTCTCGAAGTCGAGGCCCGGTGAGAGATCGAGGTACGCGTGCGTCGGCCGCGCGTAGCAATAGACGCAGCCGTGTTCGCAGCCTTGGTACGGGTTGATCGACTGCGTGAACGGGATGTCGGGCGAATCGTTGCGGCTGATGATCGTGCGCGCCGGCTGGACGCGTACGATCGTCTTCGGCGGCGCCTTGCGATCGCCGTCCTCAGCGGCGGCGGGCGCGGCCCAGCCGTCATCGACCGCCTCGCGCTGCTCGCGCCGGTACCGGTTCTCCGGGTTGAACGTCGCGCCGCGGCCCTTGGCCGGAGGGGCGGGAGCCGCCACAGATTCCCGGGGTGTCAGGACAGGAGCGCCGCGTCCAGCGTGACGACGATTGCCGGCGAGAGCGCGCGCGAAACGACGCAGTTGGTCTTGGCGCCCGATGCGATCTCCGCGAACTTCGGGGCGGCGACGTCGGGCACCTGCGCGCGCGTCACCAGGTGGACCGCCGTGATCGTGGGCTTGCCGTCGACGGGCTCCATCGTGACTTGCGCCTCGGTCTCGATCGCTCCGGCCGTGAAGCCCGCGTTGTTCAGCGCGAACGACAGCGCCATCGTGAAGCACCCCGCATGCGCGGCTGCGATCAGTTCCTCCGGGTTTGTCCCCTGGCCCTCGGCGAAGCGGGCCTTGAACGAGTATGGCGTGTCGCGCAACGTGCCGCTCTGGACCGAAAGCGTGCCGTTGCCCTCCTGCGTCGTGCCCTGCCAGCGGGCGGATCCCCTGCGCTGCATGATCGTCTCCCTCGGGTATCGCGAAGACTGAATTCTAATCCACCCTCGGCGCGACCGGCGGCCGCGGGCGCCCGGGGCGCCGGGCTTGCGTTACCATAGGCCGTCGCGCGCTCCCGCGCGATGCCCCGCGGCAACTCCGCATGACCCGGCCCAAGACCACGCACTTCGACACGCTGTCCGTGCACGCCGGAGCAAAGCCCGATCCGGCGACGGGCGCGCGCGCGACGCCGATCTACCAGTCGGCGTCGTTCGTGTTTCCCGACAGCGACCACGCGGCCGCGCTCTTCGACATGGAGCGGGCCGGACACGTCTACTCGCGGTTGTCCAACCCGACGTGCGCGGTGCTCGAGGAGCGGATCGCTGCGCTCGAAGGCGGCGTCGGCGCGATCGCGACCGCGAGCGGGCAGGCGGCGCTGCACCTCGCGATTGCCACGCTGCTCGGGGCCGGCGCGCACATCGTCGCGTCGCGGGCGCTCTACGGCGGCTCGCACAACCTGCTCGACTACACGCTGCCGCGCTTCGGCATCGCGACGACGTTCGTCGATCCGCGCGACCTCGACGCCTGGCGCGCGGCGATCCGCCTGGAGACGCGGCTCCTCTTCGGGGAGACGCTCGGCAATCCCGGCCTCGACGTGCTGGACATTCCGCGCGTCGCCGATCTCGCGCACGAGCACGGGCTGCCGCTGCTCGTCGACTCGACCTTCACGACGCCGTACCTGATGCAGCCGTTCGCGCTCGGCGCCGACCTCGTGTTCCACTCGGCGACGAAATTCCTGTCGGGACACGGCGTCGTGATCGGCGGGCTGCTCGTCGATTCGGGGCGCTTCGACTGGGATGCCGGCTCCGCCCGCGGCAAGTTTCCGACGCTGACCGAGCCCTACGCCGGCTTCCACGACATGGTGTTCGCCGAGGAATCCACGACCGCCGCGTTCCTGCTGCGCGCGCGGCGCGAGGGGATCCGCGACTTCGGCGCGTGCATGTCGCCGTTCACCGCATTCCACGTGCTGCAGGGCATCGAAACGCTGCCGCTGCGGATGGCACGCCACGTCGACAATGCGCGGAAGGTCGTCGCTTTCCTGGCGGGCGCGCCGCTGGTCGAGTCGGTCGGCTACCCGGAGCTGCCGGGCCATCCCGACCACGCCCTCGCGCGGACGCTGCTGCCCCGGGGCTGCGGCGCCGTCTTCAGCTTCAACCTGAAGGGGACGCGCGCGCAGGGTCGCAAGTTCATCGAGTCGCTGAGGCTGTTCTCGCACCTCGCCAACGTCGGCGACGCGAAGTCGCTGGTGATCCACCCCGCCTCGACGACGCACTTCCGGATGTCGGCGGAGGATCTCGCGAAGGCCGGAATCACCGAAGGCACGATCCGCCTGTCGGTGGGCCTCGAGAACGCCGACGACCTGATCGAGGACCTGAGCCGCGCGCTGCACGCGGCGGGGAAGGGTTGAAGTCCCGCTGATGGCCCCGGTGTTCGGAATCGGTCCTGCATGAAGCTCACGGTTGCCGGCAAGGACGTCTACGCGTACACGGGAGCGCGAGCGATCGACGCCGCGCGGCCTTCGCTCGTGTTCGTCCACGGCGCCGCGAACGATCACAGCGTCTGGGCGCTGCAGTCGCGGTATTTCGCGCATCACGGCAGTAATGTGCTCGCCGTCGACCTGCCCGGCCATGGCCGCTCGGGAGGCGACGCGCTCCCTTCGGTCGAGGCGATCGCGGACTGGATTCCCGCCGTGCTCGACGCGGCGCAGCTCGGCACCGCGGCGCTCGTCGGTCATTCACTCGGCGCGCTCGCGGTGCTCGAGTGCGCGGCGCGGCACGCGGAGCGCGTCGCGAAGATCGCGCTGCTCGGTCCCGCAGCGCCGATGCCGGTGTCCGACGCGCTGCTGGACGCCGCAAAGCGCAACGATCACGTCGCCTACGAGCTGATCACCGGCTGGTCGTACAGCCCCGCGAAGCAGTTGGGCGGCAATCGGATGCCCGGCGTGTGGCTCACCGGGAATGCGATGCGGCTGATGGAGCGCACCCGGTACGGAGTGCTGCACGACGACCTCAATGCCTGCAACGAGTACCGGGGCGGTCCCGCCGCGGCTGCGCGCGTCCGCTGCGCGGCACTTGTCATCGTCGGCGCCCGCGACCTGATGGCCCCGCCGAAGAATGCGACGCCGCTGATCGCTGCGCTCGCCGACGTGCGCGAGGTCACGCTGCCCGACTGCGGCCACGCGCTGATGGCCGAGCAGCCGGACGCCGTGCTCGACGCGCTGCGCGCGTTTCTCTAGCGCAATGGCGCCGGCCGACGACGCGAGCGCGGGCGCGATCCCCGGCGTGCGCCCGATGGCCGCGACGGCCCCGTTCGGATGGCCCGCCTCGGGCTGGCGCGACTTCCGCGCACACCCGCTGCCAAGCGCCTAACGCGGCGCCTGCTTCCACTTGATCGAGCAGCCCACCGACGGATGCTGGACGGCCGGCGCCGTGCCGCCTCGCGCGATCGCGACCATGGCGTCGAAGAGCTCCCGTGCCGCTAACGGGTCGGGTGAGCGGCCGGAGGCGTCGAGCCGGCCGCGATAGGCGAGCCGGAGGTCGCGGTCGAACCCGAAGAAGTCGGGCGTGCAGACGGCCCCATAGGCCCGCGCCACGTCCTGCGTCTCGTCGATCGCGTACGGAGAGGTTAATCCGTGCTGCGCCGCGAACGCCTTCATGTTGACGAACGAGTCGTCGGGGTACGCGGCGGTGTCGTTGCTCATGATCGCGATGCTGCCGACGCCGTGCTGCCGGAGTTCCGCCATGTCGCGGACGATCTTGGCGATCACCGCCTTGACGTAAGGGCAGTGGTTGCAGATGAACATCACGACCGTTCCGTTCGGGCCGCGGACGGAATCCAGCGTATGGCGGAGACCGTCGGTGCCGGCAAGTTCGAAGGGTGCGGCGGGCCAGCCGAGCTGGCCGGAGGGTGTCGTCGTGCTGACCATGATGTCCTCGGGCATTGGCGATGCGGTGGGTGTGTCAAAATGCTAGCACTTTCCTCCGCAACGCATCCGATGCACGTCATCCGCCATTCCGACCCCGACGCGTTCCTTGCCGCCGCCGCACCGGTGCTCGCGCGCGGAGAAGCCGCCGCCAGCCTTTTCACGGGCTCGGCGCACGCGATGAAGCGGACGCCGCCGCCGGACGGCGAACGCGTCTATCTCGCAACGTGCGGCAAGGGTGACGTGTTCGGTGCGGCGATGCAGCGGGCCGACGGGCCGGTGATAATCGGCGCCAGCGATCCCGGCGGAGCGGCCGCTTTCGCGGACGATCTGGCGCGCGAGCATCCCGGCCTTCAGGGGGTGGTCGGTGCTGCGGCGCCGTGCGACGCCTTTGCGCGGCGGTGGCGCGCGTTGACGGGACGCGCGCACCGGTTGCGGGTTCGCATGCGCCAGCACGTGCTGACCGCGGTGAACGAGGTTCCGCAGGCACCCGGCGTGCCGCGCGTGGCGACCGAATCCGACGCGGAATGGCTGTTCGCGAGCCAGGTTGCGTTCATCGCGGAGGTGGGCGTGCCCGATGGCCCGGAGCGGATGCGCGACATCGTCGCGAAGGGTGTCGCCCGCGGCGCCTTCCGCATCTGGGACGACGACGGGCGTGTCGCCTACGCCGGCTTCAACGACGCCGCGCCGGAATTCGCGCGCATCGCCCCCGTGTACACGCTGCCCGATCGCCGCGGGCGCGGCTACGCGACGGCGCTGGTGGCGGAGCTTGCGCGCGAGCTTCTGGCACGCGGGAAGCGCAAGCTGTTTCTCACCACCGATATCGCGAACCCGACGTCCAACGCGGTCTACGCCCGGATCGGATTCCGCGCGGAAAACGACGACTGCCATCTCGATTTCGTCGCGCCCGCATGACGGCGCAATGAG
>Ga0209048_10002082_pt1 | contig 20053 bp, 15 predicted proteins | sample FrelakmetCRP12CR_FD_187146 | JGI IMG/M metagenome (GOLD analysis project Ga0209048, IMG submission 187146) | Freshwater lake sediment microbial communities from the University of Notre Dame, USA, for methane emissions studies - CRP12 CR (SPAdes)... | ecosystem: Environmental > Aquatic >... | reverse complement strand
CCCGCCACCGGAAATGCTTCGAGCCACGGCAGAGGGATTCTCCCGGCGTCTCCCGCACGGTATCCCGCACGCCGTAGAGGTACGGATACGGCGTCTTCCAGGGCCAGACGATCCGGACATCGGAGGTGTGCCCGCCGCAGCAGGCGCAGTAGTACGCCCTGAGCGGCTCGCCGAGAAACGTGGCGACGAGCCCCCTCGTCATGTCGACCGCCCGCGACGCCGCCTCGCATTCCGCGCCGGCGCCCAGATAGACCTGATCCATGACCGTCGCGTTGAGGTCGTAGAGCTCACCTTTTCGCTCCTCGAGCTTCGCGAGCGCGTACGCGCGGGCCGCGATGGCCTGCGCGCGGTACGCCTCGAACAGCTCCGGCTGGAGACGGCCTATTTCCGACGGGAGAACGCCCTTGATGTAGTCGTCGATGTCGAGGATGTTGATGGCGACAACGCCGCCTTCAACCGCCCTGAAGAGCACGATGCCGCGGTACGTTCTGCCGTTGACGGAAACGCCCCCCTCCTCGGCCGGCTTGACGAATATCGACCCGGAGGAGATGAGCCTTTTGCGGCCCGCGGCGAGAACCGCCTCGCCGCCCGCGATCTTGACCGTGAAATCGCCGCCGCGGTCGATCCTCGCGATGGGCTCCCCGCCCGTGTCCACACCCACGGAGAAGCCCGAAGAGATGCGCACGCGCGCCAGGGGCCCCGCGCCGAGAATGAGAACCCTGACGCGCGGAGCTTCGGGGAGGAGGCGCGGCTCCTCCTCTCTGCGCTCGGCCGCCGGCGGCTGCGGGGAAACGACCGGCGGCCTCTGAAAGGTCGGTGTCTCCCGCGGTTCGCGCGTCTGAACGGGAGGCGTCCGCATGGCCGCGCGCTTCTCTCCGCAGGATGAAGCGAGGAGCAAACAAAAAAATAGCGCCGTGAGATACCGGCGATCGAACATTCTCATAAATCCTTCCGCTGCGGCGGAGGCAGACTCAACCGGGAAAGAAAAACTCCCCGCAGAGACGCGGCTTCGCCCCCGCGCCGGAGGCGGCCGCGCGCTTTGCCGTCCGGGGGCTCCGGCTCTTCACCGTCTTTGCCGGAACCGTTCCCTCGCACACGAACGCACCCTCGTTGAAGAGCGACTCGTTCGCGAGGAGCGCCACGGTAACGGCCTCCCGTACCTCTTCGTCCAGCCCAAACCGGTCGATCATCTCGCTCACGATCCCCTGGAGAAGAGCCTCCTCGACCGCGAGAAATCCGCCCGCCCCGTTCTCCACGCCGATCCTGAAATGGCTCGCGACCACGTGGTTCGTCAATTCGCTGAAAACCGCCGGGTCCCCCGGAAACGCGAGTTCCCCTATCTCGAGGCAGCTGAGCCCGATGCAGTCGACCTCGTCGGGCGGGAGGCCCGCGTTGTCGAGAACGTCCTCATACAGCTTGGAGAGGTGGCGGAGAACGAGGAAGTTGATGCCGGCGAGCTCCTCGGAATCGAACTTCTCAGCCCCTTCGAGGGCGCTGATGGCCGCCTGGAGATCGGGGTTCAAGGACCGGCTCGTGAACCCCCGCAGGTAGAGCACCGTGTTGTCCCCGTTCCCCGAAACCTCGACGAGGGCGGCCCCGAGCTTGCCTGGGCTATTGCCGGTTTCGATCCCGACGATGAGCCGCTTTTCCTTTTTCCTGAGGGCATCGAGACGCTTCTTCAAGGCGAAACCTCCCGGGGGATGAGGCGATCCGTGCATCCAGGAGCGTCCCGGACACGCGTGGGCATTTCCTCGGGGATGATTGTAGGAAGGTGCCGTCCGAAGGTAAAGGACTTTTTACTCGAGCTTCACGCTCTTGCCCTTGATGTCGATCGTCCGGGCGCCCCGGCGGACACGCAGCACGTAGATGTACGTACCGTTCGCGACGCGGTCCCCGGCGAGGTCGCGTCCGTCCCAGAGGACCGAGTGGGGCCGCGCGAGGCTCGCGGCGTTGAGCCTGTCAGGCGGGAGATCGAGCCGCCTGATCCGGATACCGCTCACGTTGTAGATATCGATCGTCACATCTTCAGCGGCGACGTTGAGGCTGTAGACGATGTTCGTTTCCCTGCTGAAGGGGTTCGGGAAACTGAACGTGTTCACGACGAGATCGTTCCCCGTGACGTTGAAGGTGAAATCCCGCGAGAAGCTGCCGGTTCTCAGCGTGAGGATGTGCAGCCCGGGCGTGAACGTCCTCTCGAACGCGGCTTCCCAATGCAGGGAATCCCGCTGATCGCTCACCGTGAAATGTATGGCGTCCTCGATGACCCCGTCGATGGAGAGCACGGGTGGCTGCGAGAGATATGCCGGAAAATCGACCTTGAGCCGGAATGCGCCTGAGGGTGGAGCGTCGACGCCCGGAAGGATCTCGAGATAATCATTGTAGAAGAGCCGCATCGTGGTCACGATCGGTATCTCGACGACGCCCGATTCGCTCCCCGTCGGCGTGTACACCTTGAACGCGAGGAGCTCGTCCGTGGGATCGATCGTGTAATTGAAGTCGGCCGTATACGAGCGTGAATACGTCTTGTCCGTATCGACGAGCGGCGTGATGGTGAGGGAGCTCGTGCGGTCCTCCCCGTTCACCTGGAGCGTGATCTTCCCGATCGCCACGATATCGCTCGCCGCGAGGCGCAGCTTGACGACGTTCGTGCCGTTATGGGCCCGCATCGTATCGGGCGAGATGATCCGGTACCCGCCCCCCCAATCGGCCTCGAGGCGGATGAGCGGGGGTCCCAGGTCGACCTTGAGCATCGGATCGCCGAGGATCGTGTACCGCAGCACCATGCCGAGCCCGCCCTGATCGATCTCCTGGATCTCGGCCTCCTCGACGGCCTCCCCGAATATCCAATGGGCCCCCGTGTACTCCTTGCGGGGCCCCACCGAGTCCGCGGGGGGCGTCTGGAAGAACGTCCGGTGCATCAGCCCCGCAAGCTGTGCATTCTCCGTGAGGTACTCGAAGCCGACGCTCGCGTACGTCGCGACTGCGCCGGACCCGGGCCTGAAGAGGAGCTGCTCGCTCATGCAGTCGCCGTACGGTCCCGCTTCTGCGGAGGCGGAAAGCTCCTGCCAGAGGGCGAAATCGCTGATATGGCAGCCGAAGCCCATGAAGATGAAGGGCGTGTACGTCCGAAGGCTGTCGATGTCCATGTACCACCCGAGCGCGTACGCGGACTCCGTCGTGAGAACGGTGCGGTTCGCGTGCCCCTGGAACATGTACCACAGGCATCCCCGGTTGAGCGCCTTGTTGAGCGCCGGCGTGAACTTCGCCCGCGTCTGGGTCGTCGCCTTGCTGAGAACGGCGGGGCCGCTCTCGTTCCGGTCGGGATGAATCGGATCCGTGTATCGCGAAAGGTAGAGCCGCTGAACGTCGAATCCACCGGGGAGCGCGCTCTCGATGGTCGCTCCGCACGCCTCCGTGCTGTCCTGGAACGCCTGTTCGTACGAGTTGTACACGTAGTCGCTTCCGCGGCCCGACCAGGCGTCGTCGGAGAAGAGCACGATCCGGCGCCTCCACGCGTCATCCGGCTGAGACGTTTCCATGCGATTGATCTTGCTGAGAAGCGCCCTCAGCTCGACGTCTCTCCCGACGGGCAGCCTGCCGACGATGACGTCGGGATAGCCGTCCCCCTGGAGAATGTCCGCCCCGCTCGTGCCGGCGGCCGCCGTTATGGGCACGCTTTCGTCGAGAAACGCGTACCATTTGTCCGAATAGATGACCTCGTCGTCGAACGTGCCGCTCACGTCGGTCGAATAGGTGAACGAGGGGACGAAATCGGGGGGAGAGCCCTGCAGATTGGGGTCGGCTCCGACGTAGAGCCGCTTGTGATCCTCGCTCGCGTCCCCGACAAGGAGAACGAATTCGACCCCCCAGTGGTTGAGCCCGTACTTGATGTACCGCTTGATCGCGTTCGCGTTCGGGAGCCCCCCGTTGAACTCGTCGTACACGTCCTCGACGTCCGCCGTTATCAGCCGGTAGCCCTGGCTCCTCCTCATCGTGGCGTAGTCGCCGATGCGCTGCAGAAAATCCTTGTGCGATATGATGAGCGCCTGGTACGGCCCGGTCGATTCGCGGAGATGCGACGGGACGTCGACCGATATCGAATGCACCGCTATTGCGTCTCCCGCGCCGGCCCCGAGCGCGATGAAGCGCCGTGCCGAGAAAGACTCGTCGATCGCGAGCTCGAGCTTGTATGAGCTCCCGTCGGCCGCGAAATCCGCCGGTCCGAGCGTCCGGACGAGAGGATTCTCCGGATTCGTGACGTCGATGAGCCAGCCGCTGTTCACCGTGAAGCCCGTGATCTCGATCGTCCTCGGGTCGACGAGCGGGTCCACCGCGAACTCGAGCTCGTCGCCGTGCGCCGCGAAGAGGGCCGTGTAGTCGATCGTGAAATCATTGATGAGGTACTTGTAATCGGCGTCGCACGCAAAAACGAGATCGTTCTGCCCGTCGACGAGCCAGGAGGAGGAAAGCCCGGCGAAGGAGAACGTCTTGGTCGCTTTTCCGGTGAAGCTCGCCGTCCCCACCTGGTGGGTCCCCGTCGAGTTCCGCACGCTGAAGATAACGGTATGCGAGTATCCGAGCGGATCATCCCCCTGCAGCCGCAGCGTCAGCGAGAAGGTCCCCGCGGGCGCCGGATGGTTCAGGGTGAAGGACACGGCCGATGTCTTGAGATCGGGGGCCTTTGCATAGTAGAAATCGTGCGTGCCCGGCACCGCGTTCTTCATGTACCAGACGTCCTTCCGGTATTTCTCGGTCGCGGTGAACTGGGTGATCGCGTCGCCCAGGGTGGCGGGGGGAGGCTGGCCCTGATTCATGAGGGTCCCCGCGACCTCCTCCTCGAGCCAGAGGACGTTGTCATTGGTATAGAGCGCGTCGGTATCGAGCGCCTGGGAGTCGTCTTTGATGCCGAGCGCGTAGAAGACGATCCTGTCTCCCCCGTCGAAGACGCCGGGGGCGGTCGACGGGCTCTCGATGACGAGAATGGGCACGTCAACCTTCCTCAGGAGATCAGGCCTCGTCTCGTCGTAGTAGTATTTCTTGAGCGCGATCTCCCCCGTCGAGAGTCCCGGGGAGAGCCCCGCGGCGATGAGAGAGTCGGCGCGTATCGAATAGATGCCCGTTTCCGGGACGCGGATCTTGAGCTTCTTCCCGGCCTCGCCGGGCGCCATCGCCGCCTGCGCTCGCACGAGCGGCTTCTGGAGCCTGGACACGTCGGCGGGGTTCACGAGGAGCTCGTCATAGATGTGCTTCCAGGTGAGCGAAACGGGGGACTCCGCGAGATCCTCGACGCCCGTCTGCGTTCCCGCGCTCCCGAAGCTCACCGTGATCGAGAGCTTTCGGACGAGGCGGGCCCCGGAGGCGTCGATGATGAGGGGATTGACCCTGATCGGAAGCACCCGTTGGCGGCCCATGAAGGAGGCGGGCCGGGCCTCGACGAGCGGCAGGCCGCCGCCGTTCGCCCAGGGATCCGGAGGATAGTACTGCTCCGTGCCCGCCATCCCGTTTTGACCCTCGACGAATCTCTCGGCGGCCACGCGGGCGAGATTGAGTGGGCCGATGCGCTCCTCCTCGAGCACCGTCGCCGTTACGCGCGGCTCGCCGAGCGCCGGGATCGCGACGCGGAACGCCGCGCCGGGCAGCTCGATCGCTCCCGGGGGAGAGAACGTGCCGTACCCGTCGATGACGACCCTGACGGCGCTCCCCGCCGCCGAAACGATCCGGGCCGCGGGGACGGTGACCTCGAATGACACCGCGCCGCCGGACGACGAAACGAGGCGCGTCCCTCGCTCCCGCGCCTCCACGGAGAACGCGAGAAGAGGCATCAGAAGAAACCACGGCCAGAGAGCGCGTATCAGTCGCATACTATAACGCTCCATCAGGAGAATTCACCTCGTCTCCAGGGGTGGCTTCGAGAGAGGAATAAGGGGCAGCACAGAACCAATGACCTGCTTTCTAAAGCTATTGGCCGGCACGGGACAAATCAAGTCAAAAAAGAGCGTTACCGCGCCTCGAGGCTGCTTTTCGTACGGTACGTGTGCCCTACTCGGTAAATAGCCCTTTCAAAGTCCCCCACGTCGGCCCGTCGGTCCCGATGGCCGTTTCGGGAGGCAGGCACGGAGCCGCCGCGTTGAGGAGAAGGGTCGTCCCCTTCAGACAGGGTTCGGCCGGGTTTCCCGCTGCGCACGTGTAGAACTGAAATACGCCCTGACCGGGATGGGGCACGATCTCGAGATACGTCTGCTGAAGCGAGTTCACGTACAGTGTTTGGTGCGCGACCCAGCACCAGTTCCACTGACATGCGTCGAAACTGGCAGATAGACCGGAGAGCGGGTCCCCCGCGATCGCAGCGAGGTGGCCGTTGTAGGCCAAGCGGTCGCGTATGATGTTCGATGGGTAGCCGACGGCGAAATCCGCGCCCCAGAGCCCGTTCTCGCCCGGCAGACACCACACCCACATTTCGATCTTCGCAATCGCGAAGCCGGCAGGTATCGGACAACACGCGCTGTACGAACGGGCTCCGTCGGCGTACAGAGCGATGTTTCCCCGCGGAGGAAGCTGCGCGGCCGCCGCGACTCCGAGAAGCACGAGAACTGTCGAGATCAGTAAGGTGCGTTTCATGATGTACTAATTATAGCAGATATTCAGGGACGCTGCCAGGCGCTTGTTCGGGTCCGGAAACGTTGATGGGGACCCTTTCGGATCCCCATCCAACGTTACGAACACCGATCGTAGAGCGCTGCGAAAAGACTTAGAACAAGCTCTTGATCGCTCCCCACGAAGCATCCTTCGTGGCGATGAGGCACTGCTGATTCAGTGCGAGGTTGTTGATGATCATGATCTGCTCGAGCGGGTTGCCGAGCTCGCAGCTCGCATACTGGTATGCCGGCGGCTGGGCCGTCGGATCGGGGATAATCACGATGTAGCCGGGCGTCGTGGCCGTAAGATAGCAGGACTGGTTATGCGTCCAGACCCAGTCATTATTGCAGGATCCAAACGCAACGCTCGTTCCGCCCGTGAGCGTGCCGAGGGATACCGTGATCGCCGGATTGAGGGTGACCGTGCTCGGAATTACGGATGCCGGATACGAAACAGCGAACTCGGCGGCCGTCATGCCGTGCTCGCTCGGCAGACACCAAATATACATCGTAAACGGCAGGAAGCCGCCGGGATTCATGACATTGCATATGGAGTGATTCCCGTCCGCGTAAAGCCCGATGTAGCCTCTCGGAGGAGCGGCGTTCAGGGAGCCGGCGAGGATTAGGAGAGCTGCTGCGGTAAGAAGTATCTTCTTCATTGACCTGTCCTCCTTGGAACCGATGTAACACCACGCTGCTGCAGATTTAGCGATTCACCTCTTGGAACGATTGCTCTCTCTGTTCGATTCACCTCCCTCTTTGAATAAGGGGGCTCCCTGTTCATCAGAGAGCCCCCTCCTGTAGTCAAATACGCTCCACTGACTCGAATCAGGTCGCTGTCGTGTCGCGCGCTTAGAACAAGCTCTTGATCGCTCCCCACGAAGCATCCTTCGTGGCGTACACGCACTGCTGATTCAGGTAGAGATGCGTGAGCCTGAAGATCGCTTCGAGCGGGTTGCCAAGCTCGCAGGTCGCGAACTGGTACGCCGGCGGCTGCGCCGTCGGATCCGGGATGACCTCGATGATCGCCGGAAGCGCAGCAATCGAGTAACAAGCTACCTGATGCGTCCAGACCCAGTCATTATTGCAGGCTCCGAACGCAACGCTCGTTCCGCCCGTGAGCGTTCCGAGACCTACCGTGATCAGGGGATTCACGGTAATTGTGCTCGCAATCACAGTCCCGGGGAACGAAATTGCGAACTCGGCTGCGGTCATACCATGCGAACTCGGCAGACACCAAATCCACATAGTGAACGGCATGAAAGCACCAGCCGGATTCATCACGTTACAAACCGAGTGAATACCGTCGGCATAAAGCCCGATGTAGCCCTGCGCCGGACCTTGCGCGTTGACCGCGCTTGTTACAAAGAGCATCGCAACAGCAATTAGCAATGCCTTTTTCATCGTAGCCTCCTCTAGAGTTGTCTAACTCTCTAACCGCCTCTGATTTATTCTGTACAGAGGGATCAGGGTGGCTGGATGAAACGTTTCCGTTCATCCAGCCACAAACCTTACCCTATCTATACAGAGACTTGATCGCACCCCAGCTTTCTTCTTGCGTTCCGGTCTGCTCGGGGCAAATGATCGAGGTCAGCCCCGTGATCGGAAAGAACTCGTTATCAGGCGCGAAAGTTCCCCGCAGCTCTCCGCTGCCCGGATGCGGTCCAATCACGAGCGGATAGTCAACCAGCGACCCGCACGGCGCGAACGTAACGCACCGGAACGTCGCCAAGACGTTATAGCCCGGAACGAAACCGTTCAGCGGCGGCCAGTACGCAATCGCCTCGCCGGAGAACGGATCGCCAAGGGTAACCGCCTTGTTGTCGGGATAGCTGACGTCCGTGACCGCGAACAGCGCGTGCGACGGATCAACCGGCGTAAGCAACTGATATTCGACAGCGGTCACGTAGTACTCCGCACTGTGAAGGAACAGATACACATCGAAAAACGAGAACGGCGCCGGAGAGCCCGCCATCTGGGACGGCGCATAGCCGAAGTACAGTCCCAACGTCGCCGCACTCAACATCCCTGGGATGAGGAGAGCTATCGCGAATGCAAGAAGTAGCTTTCTCATCAAATCTAACTCCCTATGTACGCGGCCCTAAGATGCATGATCCTTAGGGAAGCCAGATTCCTCGTTCCTGTTACTGGCAACGGTGCTGATAGTGCGTTCCGAAGAAACCGAAATCGCTCAGGTTGCACGCGTTGTCGTCATTGTAGTCGCAGCACGCATTGTAGCCGCCCTGGCCCAGGTTCTTGTTGTAGCTGACACCGAACGGGGTCAGATCGGACAGGTTAACGACGCAATCCGGCTTGCCACCGGCGCCGTTGATGTCCGGGCCCTTGATGATGATGTTGAGGCACAGGTTATTCACGTTCGGGCAGGGTTTCGCCTTGATCGGCTTGCCCTGGATCGCCCACCAGACACCCTGGGTCAACGCGCAACCGCCACCATTAATGCGGTTCGAGAACGTCGTCCGGCCATTCGCTCCGGTGAGCGAGTCGGCCGCGATCGGGCTCGAGCACAGGCAAAGCTGAGCGTTCGGATCGCATGCATTCAGCCAATAATCGGTCCAGGGAATGCCCGGAATCGGGTTATTGGAGGCATCTCTTGCCTCGATCCAGACGTAGTCAGCGGTGCTGCCGCAAGCATTGCGAATGAACTCAAAGTCTCCAGCCGGACAGATCGACAGCTTCATCAGCGTGCAGGAGATTCCCGCGTTGCTGTTGCAGTCGTCAACATCACCGGCATAGACGGAGGTTGCGAATGCGAGCATCAAAGCAAAGACAACCACTTTTCCTTTGAACATCTCTTTAACCTCCTAAACCTCCTAATAAAGGTTCGGGGACTAACGGTGATACAAGTATTCTGGGGGTAACTGCAACCTCCTTCCCGCACCTGAGTGTTGGAGATACCATCACTTACTCGACAAGCATTATTGTACCATAACCAAACGAATTATGTCAACTACAAATCCTGAAGCACGAGGCTCGTCGACGGGGGTGTCAGCGGGAAAACAGCAAAAAATGCTATATATCGTATATCTAATCTTTACAATGAGATGCGCAATTGCCGCTCCAGGTCTATTACCTATCTTTTCTGCCTATTCTCGTTCCCGGGAGAGGATCACCCAGAAAAAAATCTTCTGCCTCAAAGCCCCCGGTCGCGACATCCGGCGGCAGAAGCATCCTCGCGAGCCCCCGGCCGAACGACTCTCGAGGCCGGCGGGAGCATCCTGACGCCACAAACCACCGTTCCGAATATGTGCACACCGGAAGAAGGCCGCCCGGCGCGTGCGGTTGATAAAGAGGCATTCTGCGAAGCAATTTATCAGAAACAGTCCGCTGGCCCAGGCGCTCGGGCCCTTCAGCGGTCCCTTCCCAGAGCATTATTCCGTGATTTTTCCGCTGTTGTTACGTGATCCTTTTCGGGCGCGCCCGGAGCGCAACAGCCCTCGCGCCCGATGAGCCCTTATAAAGATTACGGCAGTCAATGGATCCTTGCAGGCCGTCAACGCCGTCGTCGGCAGCTCATGCGCCCGTCACCGCGAACGTCATGGAGAGGCGATCTTGCGCCTCATCAGGCGGCACCGTCCACCGGCCTCGCTCCCTTGCGTCACTCCGGCGACATTCACGGAAACGAAGAAATGGGTTCTTTGCCTCATAGTGTAAACGGCAATGGACATGAACGCGACGGCAGACGCCGCCCCAACCGATTGTTCCAGAAAGAAATCGCGGCGGTGAGGTGCCTCCGGCGAATCGGATGTCAACGCTTCGTTTGCCAGAATCTTTATGAGCGCTTACGAGCACGGCGAGCTCGGCGAGTATTCGCCGGGGGGGAACAGGGCCGCGAAGCCTCCCCGGGTCGAGCGCATCACGGGGCGCGCGGCCCATCCCTGGCACCGCGATTGCGAATCATCCGGTCGAGCAACTCGGCGACGCGGGACGTCCGCCGTCGCGTTGTCCGCATTCATGATGAATCGCGCCGGGAGTCAAAATGGGGAATGTTGAAAAGATCGAACCGCGGGAAGAGGCCGCTGCCTGCGAGAAGCCGCAGCAGGGCGACGACCGCGGGTTCTACCGGAACATCTGGCGGAATTGGTTCTTCCTTGCCGCTATCCTCGTCCTCACGACGATCGGGCTCGGAACCGCGATACCGCCGCTCGTGAGCGAGCGCGTCGCCCGTTTCTGGCCCTGGGTCAAGACGGACATGGTACTCATCATCGGACTCTCGCTCGTCGTGCTCGTCTTCGTCGCTTACCTCGCCCAGCAACAGCGGCAGGTCATCAAGATCCACAAGGAGCTCAAGCTCGTCAGGGAGGAATCCGACAAGCGCCTCAGACAGCACGCGAACCGTCTCATCGCGCTCACGAGCATCAGCCGTATCATCAGCGTCGAGACGGATCTTCAAAACATATTCGACCGCATCACGAAGATGTGCGTCGAGACCTTTTGCTGCTACCGCGCGTCGCTCATGCTCTTCGAAGGTGAAACAGGCGAGCTCGTCGTCCGGTCGGTCAGCGGACACTCGGACGTCGAGATTCTCCACATGAGGCAAAGGCTGGGAGAGGGGATTGCCGGGTACGCTGCTCAACACCGTGAACCTATTCTCCTCTCCAGCCCTTCTGATTACGCGAAGTACCCCGGGCTCGAGTACAAGGACCCGACGCTCACCTCCGCGATGGTCGTGGCGATCATCGTTCGCGACGATCTCGTCGGCGTCCTCAATGTGAGCAGCCGCTCGGAGGACATCATCTACGAAGCCGAGGACCTCCTCGCCCTCCAGGGCTTCGCATCGAGCGCCGGCGCGTGCATCCGGCATACCGAGCACGTCAACTGGATGCGCAAGATGGTCCCGAACCTCGCGGGCAACGGTTCCTCGAAGCCGGTCCGGACCCGTTGAGAAGGCGATTGTGAGCCATGAAGGAACAGTCCCCGCATAGCGCCGTCATCGAGACGCCCGCCGAACAGCCGGACCTCCGCCCGGTTCCGGGGGAGCTCGCCGGAATTCTCAACAGGCTTCTTGAGCGCTCGCGCGATCCTCTCGACGACGAGATCGTGGAGATCGCGAGGGCAATCCAGGTCGCGAGCCAGAGCATGGAGATCCTCGTGGGGGAGATGCGGTCGATCGGCACGCTGGTCGCGCGTCTCGTCGAAGAACGGGATAACGCCCCCGAGGCGCCTTGGCCGTGCGATACGATCGAGACGAAGCTCCCCAAGGGGCGCATTTCGATTCGCGAGCACGAGGTGCTCACGCACCTCCTCGGAGGAAAGAGCAACCGTGAAATATCCCGGGAGCTCGGGATCAGCGAGAAAACCGTAAAGAACCACCTCTGGAAGGCCTACCGCAAGATCGGCGTGCGCAACAGAACGCAACTCTTCCATCAGCTCATCACGACCTGAGACCTCCGCCTGAGACAATTCCACTGAAACTTTCTTGACATCGGGACGTACTAGTATTAGATTAGTACTAGTGTGAAGTGCACACTTGTGCGGAAGGAGGATTCGGACCTTGAACGTGACGCCCACAGAAGACAAGAAATTCCTCAAGGAGCTCAGTGCCGGGACCTCGGCGCTCGTTCTCCTCGGCGTCGTCGGGAGCGCGCCGGAGCCGATGTACGGCTACCAGATCGCAAAGCTCATCGAAACGGGGGGCGAGGACGTGCCGATGATGAAACAGGGCGCCCTCTATCCTGTCCTGAGGTCTCTCGAGAAGACGGGGCTCCTCGAAAGCACCGTCGAGCCCTCCGTGACGGGCCCGCCTCGGCGTTACTACCGGATCACGGAGAAGGGGCGCGCAGCCCTCGGCAGATGGAGCGAGTTATGGAACCGCACGAAGAGCATCGTCGATTCAGTTCTGAAAGGAAAGCGTCATGACCAAAGCGATAGATGATTACCTCGAGAAGCTGAAGGCGGCCCTCTCGGGGGCCGATCCCGCGACCATCCAGGACGCCCTCTCCGACGCGGAAGAGCACCTCACGACCGCGCTCGAGCAGGCGCTCGAACGGGAGCCCGGCGCCGTCGCCGGCGTGGAAGCAGCAAAGATCATCGAAACCTACGGGGCGCCGGAAGAGGTGGCCGCCGCCTACAAGGAGATGGAGACCATGACGCCTGTCACACTTTCGCTGAGCGATCCGGCCGTCGTTCGCCCCCGGCAGCACCGGTTTTTCGGAGTGCTCGGAGACATCCATACGTACGCGGCGCTCCTCTACATGCTCCTGTCGCTCGCGACGGGCATCTTCTACTTCACGTGGGCCGTCACGGGGCTCTCGCTCTCGGCGGGCCTCATGCTGCTCGTTATCGGCATACCGTTCATGACGGCGTTTCTGCTATCGGCCCGTGGAATAGCGCTCATCGAGGGAAGGATCATCGAGGGCGTGCTCGGCGAGCGGATGCCTCGACGTCCCGTTTTCTTCAGACGCGATCTCGGATGGTGGGGAGGCGTCAAGGCGCTCTTCGCCGACCGCACGACGTGGTCGGCAATCGCCTACATGATCCTGCAGCTCCCGCTCGGGATAATCTACTTCACGATTACGACGACGCTCATCGCCGTGTCGCTCGGTCTCATCGCCGAGCCGATCCTCACGTACTTTTTCGATCAGCCTCTCATCCAGACGACCTACCACTCGTACTACATGCCCGGCTGGGCCATGCCCGTCTCCGTCGCGGGGGGCTTTCTCCTCCTCGTCGTGACGTTGCACGTCGCGCGGGGGATCGGGCGCCTGCACGCCAGGTACGCGAAGAGACTCCTCGTGAAGACGGAGAAGTAGCCTCGCGCGCGGTCGGGCGTGGCATCGCCGTCGGGCGTGGCATTCGGATCCGGGATATGATACCGTTACCCGGGATCTCACGTCCGGTATCCCGGGATGGCAAGCGTCGTGGCAAAAGCACTCGTCATATTGAACCCCGCCGCGGGGCAAATCGCCCATGAAGCCGTGCGCGACGCGCTCGGCCGGCGGCTCGCCCCGGCCGGCATCGACTGCGAGATCCATGAGACGCAAAGGGGCGCCGCCTTCGGGGACGTCGTGCGTACGCGGCTGCGCGACGGCTTCGATCTCGTCGTGGCCGCGGGGGGAGACGGGACGGTCTCCGCGGTCATCGACGGACTCGCCGGGGCCGAGATTCCGCTCGGGATCATCCCGACAGGCACCGCCAACCTCATCGCGCGCGAGCTCAATATCCCTCTCGGAGTGGACGAGTCCGCCGCCCTCATCGCGCGCGCGCCGCGCGCGAGAAGAATAGACGCGATGCGGATCGGGAACCGCGTGTACGTGCTCATCGCCGGGGTCGGCATCAGCGCTTCGGTCGCCGCCGGCACGACGCGGAGGAACAAGAGCCGCTTCGGACTCATCGCGTACCTCGGAGCCGCCATCCTCAGGAGTCACGAGTTCAGGCCGCGGCACCTCGACGTCACGGTCGACGGAACCGCCGAGAAGCATCACGCGGTGGAGGTGGCCGTCGCGAACTGCGGCATTCTCGCAAAGATGATTTTCCCGCAGGGACCGGAGATTCACGTCGACGACGGACATCTCGACGTCTGGATCCTGAGCACGAAAACGCTCCGCGACTACCCGCGGTATATCTTCAGGATCGTCACGGGCCGGCCGGCGAATCCGCGCGCGCACTTCATCAAGGCCGAAAGAAGCATCGTCATCGGGAGCGCCGTCCCCCTGCCGGTCCAGGCCGACGGGGACATCATCGGGACGACGCCGGTGGAGATCGAGGTTCTCCCGGGAGCGCTCAGCGTGATCGTGCCGGAGCGGCCCGCGGTCGAGCCGGGCCTCACGCTCGCGCGGGACATCTTTATAGCCCAGTACCTGTCCACCTTCGGGAAGCCGGGCAGGCGAAAATAGAATGACACGTTCGCGCCGGCGGCTCGGAAATGCCCCGCTCCGCCGGTTTCACTTCATGGCCACAGCTTCGGGGGAAACTCCTCGCAGATTCCAACTTCGGTTCCCAAGGTCAGCTTCTTTGGCTCGTATCCCTCTACATAGACCTTACAGTCCTCCCCGGGAATGAGCACCTGGCCGCCTGTCCTGTCCGTGACAATGATGTGCAGAACAGTCGATTTGTTGGAGGCCAGCTGGGTCGCGGAAGCTATCAGCCAATCGAGAGGAACTTCCACGGCATTTTGCGCCGGGATGTGCCGCTTTTCCGCTTGCTGCACGGCGTCGTCCCTGAGCTTCCCCTGGTGATTATGCCAAGCCATTTTCCTCACCTCCTTGTTGAGCGTGTTGAGTCAGCTAGATACTGTCCAATTCAGATTCGACGATCGCCAGAGGGCGAAAACCCGGTTCGGCCTCCTTCCAAACCTCTCTCGCCTTCTGGAAACAAGCCCGCGCCCGATCCCTCGAGCCCCGCCGCTCGTACGCGAGGCCGAGGAGAGAAAGCACCTCGCCGTCGTTTCCGTTGTATGCGAGGAGACTCAGCCCTTCATCGATGGCATCCCGCGTCTTTCCCGCCTCGATGCACCCCCTGATGAAGTCCTTCCGGAAGTCGAAATACTCCCCGTGGAATCCCGCCGTTTTTTGGGCCGTCCGGAATGCGGCGCGCCCTTCCTCGTATCGTTTCTCGGCAATCAGCGTCCGCCCGAGCAGATCGTGGTAGTACGCCGCGTCGCTCGACGCCCCCGGCCGGGCGAGAATGCTCTTCATCGCGAGGAGATCCCGCCGGGCCGCGGCGATCCCCGCACGGTCGGCGAGGGCGATCAGTCCCCGCAGCCAGTGGGCCTTGACGGACAGCGAGTCGAGCTTCACCGCCTCCTCGATCTCACGTTCGGCCTCTCGCCGGTCCCCCTGGACGAGCCAGACCTCCCCGAGAAGCACATGACCGTTTCCCTTCATCGCCGCCGGCGCTCGCTCGACGTATCGCTCGAACGGCTCCAGCGCCGCGTGCCATTTGCCGAGGGCCGCGTACGTCATGCCAAGGTCTTCGTACGCCACAAAGAAACTGGGGTCGAGCCGGATGACTTCCTTATAGCGCGTAATCGCCTCGGCATAATCCCCGCGGTAGCGATAAACGCTCGCGAAGTCATGGAGCGCATCCGGCATGCCGGGATACAGCTCTCCATACTTCTGAAACGCGTTCATCGCCTCGCCGAACTGGCCGGTATAGAGATAGACGTTCCCGAGACAGCCATACGCTTTTCCCCAGCAGCTTTCGACATTCGTGGGATCGCGCTTGAAGATCTCATTCAATTCCGAAATCGCTTCAGGGAACCTCTTGAGATAGCGATAGAGAACATACCCGAGCTCGAGCCGCGCGGTGACGTCGCTCGGCGCCCACAGGAGATAGCCCGTCAAGTAACTGGCGGCTTGTTCGTAATCACCTGTCATCTGGAACTCGACGCTCTTCGTCCGCATGGACTCCGCCTCGTCGTGAGAGCACTCCTGGGCTTTGCGCAGGCAGGTCATCGCACGCTTCTTGTCGCCGGTGTAGTCGTACCAGAGCGCGAGCCGCAGAAGCCCTTTGACGAACGTGGAATCGAGAGAAACGGCTTGCTCGATGGACGGGATTCCGCCTATTTGGTTTCCGGCGCGGTAGATCGAATCTCCCTTGGAGAACAACCTGAGCGCGGTGCTTGATTCTGTGGTCGTGCCCCAGGCGAGGGCACGCGCCGGACCGGTTCCTCGCCCTCGGGTCGCGACATGCCATTTCCTGATCAGCGCATCGGACAACCGGTCGATTGTCGCCAAGCTCACACCTCCGCCGCCAACGACCGGCAGGGACACTTCGCAGCGACGGTTCCGGCGGGGCACGTCGTATGCGGAGCCGGTCAGTCTGAGCGCGGTGCCGCTCCGGGCCAGCCGCAGGACAACGAGCGTCCCCACCGGCGCCCGTTCACAGAGCTCGAATGCCGTCGAATCGTTCATCTCGTCGATCTTCAGGGTGTCGCAGAGCTCGATGATCCTGGCCTTGCTGAGCAGCCTGAGATGCGGATTGTGACCAAGATCCATGGCGAGGAGCTCGGCGATAATGCAGGCGGAGCTCGTGTCGGGGTGCGTTCCTCCATACCCGAGAACCGCGACCGTGACCGGCACCGGCGCGGCTTTGAAAAATGTGCCGAAGATGAAAGCGGCTGCCGCGAGCAGCGCCACGGCGGCGCCGAGGACGAGCGAAGCCCTCCGCGTGATGCGGACGGTTCTGAGCCGCCTCGGAGAGGTCCTCGCGAGACCTTTCCCCGCCTCGAGACTCTGTTTGGCCTCGAGCAGGTCGTCGCGCAAGGCGCGCGCGGAAGCGTAGCGCTCATGAGGGTTCTTCTTGAGCGCCTTCGCGACGATGCCGTCGATCGCCGCCGGCACCGCGGCGTTGATTCTGGAGGCCGACTCGAAATCCTCATTCACGATCCCGTAGAGCACGGTGGCCTCATAATCCCCGCCGAACGGAAGGCGCCCCGTGAGGAGCTCGTAGAGCACGACGCCGAGCGACCAGATGTCGGTCCGGTGATCGACCTCGTCCCCTTTCACCTGCTCCGGCGACATGTAGTGCACGGTGCCGACCGTCGAGGCGCTCTTCGTGAGCCGCGTGGCGTCGGCCAGCTTGGCCAGCCCGAAATCCATGATCTTGGCCTGGCCCTTCGACGAGATCATGATGTTCGAAGGCTTGATGTCGCGATGGACGATGAGCGCCGCGTGCGCCTCCTCGAGCCCCGCCGCGACCTGCATCGCGATGTCGAGAGCCTCATCGATCTCCACGGCCCCCGTCTTGATCCTTCGCTGCAGAGTCTCGCCGTCGCACCACGCCATGCATATGAAGGTCTGCCCGTCGGGGGACTCCTCGATTTCATGTATCGTGCAGATGTTGGGATGGTCGAGCTTCGAGGCCGCCCGCGCTTCGTGAATGAAGCGGGCCTTGCTTTCGGGATCGGGAATGAGGGTCTCCGCGAGAAACTTCAACGCGACCGGACGATCGAGTCTCGTATCGAGCGCCTTGTATACGACGCCCATGCCGCCCGCACCGAGCTTCTCGAGAATCTCAAAATGGAGGATGGTCCGTCCCACGAATATCCTCTCAAGTTGTGGTAAGTAATGTCGCGAGAGTCCCCTAGTTGCGGAATTTTCCGTCTGTTTTGCATGATAACATGGAACAATGGAGGCGTCAATTGAGTTTTCACGGCGCTTTCTTCTCTATCCCTTACGGGCAATCCGACGGCCGCTCCGCGTTTTCTGGGATTTTTTCCGCTCACGGTTGTAAAAGGCACATAGCCTTGCTATCATGCGGGTTCCCTGGACGGTCTCAATTGAAGGAGGATCCGGCGCCATGTTGAAAAGATCCATGCTCTTCATCGTCATCGCGTACGCGTTCCTGTGCGCGTTCGCGCCGCAGAGCGATAATCCGCTTCTCGCGAAGTTCGATACGCCGTTCGGCGTGCCCCCGTTCGACCTGATCAAGGTCGAACACTACGTGCCCGCGTACCGGGAAGCGATGCGGAGGCAGGACGTCGAGATCGCCGCGATCGCGGAGTCTCCCGCGCCGCCCACGTTCGCGAATACGGTAGAGGCGCTCGAGGGGAGCGGCAAGCTTCTCACGCAGGTCGACAACATCTTCAACGCCATGAACTCCGCCAATACGAGCGACGAGATCCAGACGATCGCAAAGGATATGGCGCCGGTCACATCGGCCCACTACGATTCGATCCTGTTCAACGAAAGACTTTTCCGGAAGGTGAAAGCCGTCTACGACAGCCGAGACAAGCTCAATCTCGACCAGGAGCAGAAAAGGCTCGTCTACAAGTACTACCGCAACTTCGTCCGCGGCGGGGCCAATCTGAACGCCGCGCAGAAGACGGAGCTCGCCGGTATCAACAAGGAGCTCTCGGTCCTTCAGGTGCAGTTCACGGAGAATCTTCTCAAGGAAACGAACAAGTTCGAGCTCGTGATCGACAACAAGGCCGATCTCGCGGGGCTCCCCGACGCCGTCGTCGCGTCGGCGGCGGAGCTGGCGCAGACCCGCGGTCACGACGGGAAATGGGTTTTCACGACGCAGACGCCGAGCATGATACCTTTCCTGCAGTATGCCGCGCGCCGCGACCTCCGCGAGAAGATATACGAAGCGTACACGAGCCGCTGCAACCACGGCGACGAGCTCGACAACAAGAAGGTTCTTACGCGCATCGCCGCCCTCCGGGTCAAGCGGGCGCACCTTCTCGGCTACCGGACGCACGCCGATTTCATCCTCGAGGAAGAGATGGCCAAGAATCCGAAGAACGTCTACGACTTTCTCGGGAAGCTCTGGACACCCGCCCTCGCGCGCGCCACGCATGAGCGTTCTTCATTTCAGGCGATGATCGACAAAGAGGGGGGCGGCTTCAAGCTCGCCTCCTGGGACTGGTGGTACTACGCCGAGAAGGTGAGAAAGGCGCAGTACAATCTCGATGACGAGATGCTCAAGCCCTACTTCGAGCTCGAGAACGTCCGGGGCGCCGCCTTCATGCTCGCGAACAAGCTCTACGGCATCACCTTCGAGGAGCGAACGGACATCCCGAAGTACCACCCCGACGTGCGCACGTTCGAGGTCAAGGAAGCGGACGGCCGCCACATCGGAATCCTGTACACCGATTACTACGCGCGCGAGAGCAAGCAGGGAGGCGCCTGGTGCGGGGCGTTCCGCGCCGAGTCGAAAATCGGCGGAACGCTCGAGACGCCGGTCATTTTCAACGTCGGGAACTTCGCGAAGCCGGCGGGAGAGACACCGAGTCTCCTCAATTTCGACGAGGTGACGACCGTGTTCCACGAATTCGGCCACGCGCTCCATGGACTTCTCTCCGAGTGCGTCTACACGACGACCCAGGGAGTCGCGACCGATTTCGTCGAGCTCCCGTCGCAGGTCATGGAGAACTGGGCGACCGACCCCGAGTTCCTCAAGATCTATGCGCGTCACTACAAGACGGGCGAGCCGATCCCCGACGCGCTTATCGAGAAGATCAAGAACTCGAGCAAATTCAACCAGGGGTTCGCGACGGTGGAGTATCTCGCCGCATCCTTCCTCGACATGGACTGGCACACGCTGACCGACACGACGGCGCTCGACGCGAACGCGTTCGAGGCGCAATCGCTCGGAAGGATCGGGCTCATTCCGGAGATCGTCTCCCGCTACCGGAGCCCATACTTCCACCATATCTTCGGGGGGGACGGCTACTCTTCTGGATACTACGGCTACATCTGGGCGGAGGTGCTCGATGCCGACGCGTTCCAGGCCTTCAAGGAGACGAGCCTGTTCGATCGGAAGACGGCGCAGTCCTTCAGGAAAAACATCCTCGCGGCGGGCGGGAGCGACGACGAGATGACGCTCTACAGGAATTTCAGGGGCCGAGAGCCGAAGATCGAGCCGCTTCTCGAGCGTCGCGGGCTCAACTGATATTGGGCGTGCGTCCGAAATATCCGCTTTACAGCGAGTCCGCGAAGAGGTACACTGTCGGA
>Ga0209048_10002081_pt1 | contig 20055 bp, 20 predicted proteins | sample FrelakmetCRP12CR_FD_187146 | JGI IMG/M metagenome (GOLD analysis project Ga0209048, IMG submission 187146) | Freshwater lake sediment microbial communities from the University of Notre Dame, USA, for methane emissions studies - CRP12 CR (SPAdes)... | ecosystem: Environmental > Aquatic >... | reverse complement strand
CCGCAGGGCGCCCCAGACGCGACTGGTTCAGGTCGCCTTCCCACTTCACCTTGCCGCGTAAGCGTCGGATCGAAGTTTGCGCGTGCGTATTCACCAACAAGCGAAGCCCCTTTTCGACGGCCGCCTTCTTGGTCTTAGCGCCGCTGTGTCGTATTGCCTGACGCATCAAGCGGTCATCAATTTCGATATTCGTTCGCATCGGGGATAGCACCTTTTCACTGTGTAAGAATGTCACAATTATGTGTATTAATTCAACTCTTTTCCCCGCGCGATCATTTTGCTACCCGCTCCGCGATCCATGCCGCGCATTCACGGGTACCCAGCGAGCCGCCAACATCCACGGTTGTCCGCTTCTCCCGGACGGCCTGGAGCACGGTATTCTCGATCTTCTGCGCCTCGGGGTTCAGCCCAAGATGCGCGAGCATCATGGCGCCGGTCAAGATCGAGCCCATGGGGTTCGCGATGTTCTTGCCGGCAATCTGTGGGGCCGAACCGTGCACCGGTTCGAACATGGACGTCCGTCCGGGATGGATGTTGCCGCTGGCGGCCATGCCCAGTCCACCCTGGAGCGCGGCGGCGAGGTCGGTGACGATGTCTCCGAACATGTTGTTGGTGACGATGACGTCGAGCGAACGCGGTTCGCGCACCATCTGCAGGCAGAGCGCGTCCACGTACATATGTTGCGTCTGGATATCGTCGCATTCTTTTGCGACCGCTTTGAATACGCGCTGCCAGAGGCCGCCGGCGAAGGTCATCACGTTCGACTTGTCGGACATCATCACCTTCTTGCGGCCGTTGGCCCGCGCGTACTCGAAGGCGAAGCGAATGATGCGCTCCACGCCCTTACGGGTATTGATGTCCTCTTGCGTGGCAACTTCTTCCGGCGTGCCGAACTTGAAGTTGCCACCCATGTCCATATACACACCTTCGGTATTCTCGCGAATCACGGTGAAGTTGATGTCCTCCGGCGAGGTATTCTTCAGCGGGCACAGAGAGGCGTCGAGCAGTCGCACCGGGCGCACGTTGGCGTAGAGGTCCATCTTGAAGCGCATTCCCAGCAGAATTTCCTTGGCATGGATATTGGTGGGCACACGTGTATCGCCGAGCGCGCCCACGAAGACGGCGTCAAAATCGCGCGCCAGCATCTGAAAGCCGTCGGATGGAATGGTGGTGCCGTCCGCCAAGTAGCGATCGGCGCCCCAGTCGAACAGGGTGAAATCGACTCCCGCTCCGCTGGCACGGATTACGTCTAGGGCACCGGGAATAACCTCTTTGCCAATGCCGTCTCCGGGTACGACGGCGATGCGCTTGTTGGTGGTCACCGGAGAAAGATAGCAGAAAATGGAAAGCTGTCAGCTGTCAGACATCAGCCTGAGGTCTTACAACTGCGGTGAGAATCCGGTCAGCTTGACCATGTGTCCCTGCGCGGCGTCCCAGTATTCGGCGTCGAGAATGAGGACCCGCAACAGGATGAGGTTGGGGTCCTCGATTCCCTTGGGAAACCAGGCTTTGTAGACAGGATTCCACAGTTCCTTGGCTTTAACATGATCGCGAACCAGTTCGCAGTTGCCGGTGACGGAGACATAACGCTGACCGCTGGCGTCAGAGTAGGCGAGGTTCACGCGCGGGTCTGTCTTAATGGCTTCCACTCTCTCGCTATGATTGCCGGAGAAAAACCAGATCGCGCCCTCGGCATCAGCCTTCTGAGTGGCCATCGGGCAACTGTGGAGTGTGCCGTCGCTGCGTACCGTGGTCAGCATCACATAGTCGATGCCTTTGGTCCGTTCGTTCAATCGCACAACTGCATCGGTGCTTTGTGCCATGAATGCTCCTTGCTCATATAAATTGCGGTTTTGTTCGTGGAAGCGACAGGTCAACGTCCGCTTCAAACTCCCGCGGCGGCCATGAAATCGGCTGCAACCTGGTCCGGCTTCCAGTCGTTTCCAGAGTATACCTTGACCACTTTTCCGTCTTTGCCGATCAGAACCGTGACCAACCCGTGCACGATCTGGCCATCTTTCTGGTTGTAAGCGAGTCCAAAGAAATTCGCGATCCGACGTACCTGTTCGGGAGAACCCGATGCAAACTGCCAGTGCGCAAACTTCGGATCGACTCTCCCGACATACCGCTCGCCATAGGTTCGCAGAACGGTCGGCTTGTCGTTCTCCGGGTCGATGCTGACGCTGAGCAACCGGGCGGAGGCGAACGACTTCGGGTCCTTCTGCAACTGGCGCAGTACGCCGGCGAATTGGTTGCTCAGACGCGGACAGTATTCGGGGAACGGACAGCGCGTGTAGATGAAAGTCAGCAGCAGCGGCTTACCGCGAAACTGCTGCGAGTGCAGAGCGTGGCTATCTTGATCAATCAGCGTGAAGTCGGGCACGGCATCGCCAGGCTCGGGAATGCGCAGCTCCGAGCTGCCGTCGAGTGGAGTGTCGCTGCCCTTGGTGAAGTTGATGTCCTGCAGCTCGGCATGGTCACTGAGCACGAGAGTCGCGTGGATCTGGTCGCCCGGACCGATAGAGTTGAAGACCCAGTCTGCGCTCTTGCTCACGGTGAACGGCATGGTCATGCCTTTCATCAGGCCGGGAATGTCCTGGTGCGCAATGGTCAACTCGCGAGCATTGCGGTCGACCGCCACCACGCGGCCTTGCAGCTCATAGCGTTTGGGGGCCGGTTGATGGGAGCAAGCTACGAGAAACATCAAGACAGCGAAAAGAGGGCCAGACAGTAAGCGAACACGAAAGGAATGGGCCATGAATCTTCTATTTTACGAAAGGCCCTGGGCCAGCGCAGGGTGACAAGAAAAGGGCGGCATTCGCCGCCCTGCAATTCCGAAGGACCGAGAAGGTTCCTCAGTGCATATCGTTCATTGCGCCGCCGGCTCCACCTTTTTGCGAGAGCATGGTTACCTTGTCCACGTGCAGCATCCCTTTGTCGTCCATCTTGCCCGTCACCTGCACGTGATGGCCTTCATGTCCGGTGAGCGCGTCAGGATTGTCGACGCTGTAAACTTTCTGGTCTTTGTCGGCTACGAAGACCGGTTTCTCGCCGGCGCCGATGCATTTCTTGGCGCAGGCAGCGTGCGCCTCATTGGCGCCCTTGGCGCCGCACTTGGAATCGCTCACCCAGCCGGCCCAGCTGGAATCCTTCGCGGCCGCCAGAACCGTCATGCTGCACAAGTAAAGCCCGATTATCAACCACACTTTTTTGGTCATCGCAAAGTCTCCTCTTGGAATCGGCCGCCAGGCGGTGGCCGTCATGCTCGCAGATTTTGGGGGACGGACCCATCGACCTCGGGTGACCGGTCTGCCACCTGAAATGACCGAAGCACCAATCCGTCGCGGTGCGTCGGCAGAAACCCACCCATGGTCAGTACGGACACAGAACCCCACATGGATTATCCTGCGGACAAGTTTATTCCAGACGAAGGCACTTTGGGCGGGAAAAGTACTTATGCCGGAATTATCCGCCGGCCAGAGGCTGCTGCAAGAACTAAAGTCGATCTATTTGTGCGCTTCGGTCTCGGAGACGGCGGGCGCAGGCTTGGGCGCAAGCTTAGGTGCCTGCTCATACAAGACGGTTTCTCCCCGCTTGACGTAACCCAGTTCCTCGCGCGCTACTTTTTCAATAACGGCCGGGTCGGCGCGTTGCAGCCCATCCACCCGGTGACGAATCTGCTCGTGAGTGGCGGATTCTTTTTCAATCTCCAGCTGTAGCTTTTCGTACTCGGCGCGCTTGGATTGCCATACCCTCATGCCATTCGCGCCGAAGACGACTTTGTAGCCGATGCCCACAGCCAACAGGCCAATGCACACCGTCGCGAGAACGCGACGCGTCGCATACAACCAGCCGCCGACGATACGAATAGAAACCATCCTTGAAGCCCTACTTGAATATCAGTTGCGGCCGCGCGCCCCAGAATCCTGTCAGAGCTAGCGCCATTCCCAGTGGACTTCCACCTATTGTTTCGGTCAAGCGAAGGTATGGCGAAAGGTCGCAAGGGGAACCAAGATTGACAAATGGCGGCGGGAGATTCTGTGGGCGGCGACTCAGGACCCGTACAGTGCTACAGTCGAAATCCAGCATTCACAATGGAGCGGACATGACCAATGCGCGCATTGTATTGACCACCGTGGGCCTGGCAGAAGCCGCCAAGAAACTGGCTGGAGAGCTGGTGGAGCGACGGTTGGCGGCGTGTGTCAACATCATCGGCCCAATACGTTCGGTGTATCGCTGGCAAGGGTCGATCCACAATGAGCAGGAATACCTGTTGATGATCAAGACGACCGCCGAGCGCGCCCCGCATCTGGAGGCAGCTTTCAAAGAGCTCCATCCTTATGAACTACCCGAGCGGGTAGAGATTTCGCCCGGCGGCGGAAGCCAGGAGTACTTTGATTGGTTGCGGTCGGAAGTGGAAGCACGATGACGCCCCGCATCACGAAGTGAGGATGATGACCGCGGCCGAGGAAGCTACGCTTTGACGGTTTTCGCTTGCGTCTGCTCAACGTACCAAGCTACGGTGCGCTGCAGACCCTCCTCGAAGGAAACCGTCGGCGTGTAGCGCAGATGGTTTTTCGCGAGCGTGATATCAGCCAAGGCGTGCTTGACGTCTCCCGCCCGGTCGGGACCGTATTGGACAGGGCCGTCATATCCGGTGAGTTCCTTCATCGCCGCTACCGCGTGGTTAAGCGAGATGCGGGTTCCGGAGGCGATGTTGAACACCCGTCCCGCCACTTCACCGACCGGAGCGGTTGCGGCGAGAAGGTTAGCGGAAACGGCGTTCCCTACATACGTGAAGTCTCGTGACTGCTCGCCATCGCCGAAGATGGTAGGGGATTCCCCCCGCAACATGCGAGTGATGAACCTGGCAAGGACCGCTGAATACTGCGAATCCCACAACTGCCGCGGGCCGAAGATGTTGAAGTAACGCAGGCAAACTGTAGGCAGTCCATAGACTGGATAGAAGGTCCTCGCGTACAGTTCGGCGGCCAGCTTGGACACGGAATACGGAGAAATCGGATTGGGCGGCATGTCTTCCCGCTTAGGCAGGGTGGGTGTGTCGCCGTAAACCGAAGACGAGCTGGCATACACCAGGCGTTTGACCTTGGCATCGCGGGCGGCTACCAGCACCTGCAACGTGCCCTCGACGTTGACCCGGTTGCTGCGAACGGGATCGTCAATGGACCGTGGTACGGAGCCCAAGGCCGCCTGATGGAGCACGTAATCTACGCCTTCCATCGCAGAATGCACGGCATCGAAGTCGAGGATGTCTGACTCTCGAAAGTCGATCTGCGATTCCACCCCAGCAAGGTTCTCGGGTTTGCCCGTGGCAAAGTTGTCGAGACCGCGAACTTGCTCGCCAGCCGCCAGCAAAGCTCGCACCAGGTTCGAACCGATAAAGCCAGCGGCTCCCGTCACCAGATAAAGCGCCATAACCTGCAAGAATAGCATGGGTAATCGCGAGTCTCCGAGCGGGAATGGTATGGCGTGCTGCGAATCTCGGGCGTCCTGGCAGTCCATAAATTTCGCTGATATGGCTGATTAGGTTTTCTTATTGGCAGGTGGGCGCAGCGACCCTGTAATCTCAAATGTCGCCTTTCCGCTGCGATATTTCATGATGGCCGGAACCGGCCGAATTTATCCCGAGGAGAATTCATGTCGACCGAATTGCGAAACTTCCTGGCGCTCTCCTACGATGAGCTCGAAGACCTGAATTTGCGCGCCAAAGAGCAGCGCAAGAACCGTGTTCCCCTGAGCAAAATCCAGGAGGAGCGCCTGAAGTACCTCACCGACGAGAAGCGAATCAAGGCCGTCACCGTGCTATTCAGCGACCTTGAAGGCCGCCTGCACATGCTCGATTACGACAAGAAGTTCCTGCTGAAGAGCTGGGACAACTTGACCTTCGATGGATCGTCGATTCGAGGCTTTACCGCCCAGCGCGAGAGCGATTTGAGATTGGGAATTGACTGGCCATCGTTCTACTGGGGCCCGGCTGACGTCTTCGGCCCGGGCAAAGTGCTGGTATTTGGCGACGTCATCGACAAGGGCGGAACGCCGTACGCCGCCGACATTCGCGGCATCCTTAAGACTTATGCCAATGGGCTGTTCAAGCGGGAAGGTTACACGCTCAACGCCGCCAATGAGATCGAAGGCTTTCTCTTCAGCGGATCCGACGCCGAGCGCCGCTATCACGAGACCGGGAAGTTCGAGTACGTAAATACCGGCGGCTACTACCACTCACTGCCGGGCGATCCGCTGCGCACCTTTATCGATACGACCGCCGAAGTACAGCGCGCCATGGGATTCCAGAATGAAAAGGACCATCCTGAAGTTGCGCCCTCGCAGTTCGAGATCAATTACTCCTATTCGGAAGTAGTGAATGCCGCCGACCAGATCCAGCTCTACAAGCTGATCTGCCGCCAGGTAGCCACCAGGATGGGTTTCACCGCTTCGTTCCTGCCGAAACCGGTCGTGGGTGTGAACGGCAGCGGCATGCACACCAACGTCTCCATCAGCAAGAACGGAAAGAACCTCTTTTGGGACGCCAAGGGCGAAGAGAAACTGAGCAAGATGGGCTGGTCGTTCGTGGACCGCATTCTGACCCATGGCAACGATCTGTGTCTGATGCTGAATGCCAGTGTGAATGCCTATCGACGGCTGGATCCGCACTTTGAAGCTCCAAACCAGATCAAGGCCTCGGCGGTGGACCGTGGCTCGATGATTCGAATCCCTATCGGCAACGAGAAGAGTATGCGCGTGGAAGTGCGCTCCGTCAGCCCCGATGCCAATCCGTACATGGTCATGTATGCGGTATTCAAGTCAGGACTTGACGGCGAGACGGCGAAGATCAAGAACTTACGTCAGGCGGAGCGCTATTTGCCGGACAACATCTACACTGCGATCGAAGATTTTCGCAAAGCTAAGTGGACGACCAGCATCCTGGGCGAGGACGTCAAGGGCCGTTATGCGGACCTGAAGCAGGCCTCGGCCGACCGCTGTCCACGGCTGCTGGGCACCTTCGTAAAAGCGCCGGAGGTGCAGTATCACCATGACGTCTACAACCAGTTCTTGTGGAACTTGTTTTAGACCGGCGAAGAAAAACGGCGCGACTTCGTAGGGGGCAGTTTCCTTGGGACCGAGGCTACGTTCTCCCGTCTCGGGGTTGCTTTGTCTCGGCAGCCCGATGGAGCGGATCAGCCGGGTGGTATCCCATTTCGGCAGACAGAATCTTCACCACCTTGGCCAGTACCTTCGTTCGTGCCCAATATTTATCGTTACCTTCGATGAGCGTCCAGGGCGCGGTGGTGGTACTAGTCTTGACCAGCATCTGTTCCACCGCTTCCTCGTAGGCACCCCACTTCTCGCGGTTGCGCCAGTCCTCTTCGGTAAGCTTCCACGCCTTGTACCCAATGGCCTTGCGCTCCTCGAAGCGGCGAAGTTGTTCCTCGCGCGAAACGTGGATCCAGAACTTCGCCAGAATGGCTCCGAAGTCGCGCAGTTGCCGTTCGAAGGAGTTGATCTCCTTGTACGCGCGCTTCCACTCCGCTTCGCTGGCGAGCCCCTCCACTCGTTCTACCAGCACTCGGCCGTACCACGATCGATCGAAGACGGCGATCTGCCCGCGCTCAGGCAGACGCCTCCAGAAGCGGTAAAGGTAATGACGGGTCCGGTCTTCGCCGTGAGGTGAGCTGATGGGATAGACGACATACCCTCGCGGGTCGAGCTTTTCCGTGATGCGCTTAATCGCGCCGCCCTTACCCGAAGCATCCCAGCCTTCGAAGACAATGATGACCGGCCGCTTCTGCAGGTAAACCTGGTATCCCAGCTCCCGCAGTTGAATCTGGCGCCGCGTCACTTCGCGGACATACGACTCGCGATCCAGGGTAAGGGTCAGATCTACGGTTTCCAGCATCAGTGCCCGCCTCTACTCAAGGATTCCATGGCGGCACGCAACTCGGCGTCCTTGGAAGATTCGGCAGAAACATCGCCAGGCGGGGGGGCCTTGGGGCCCAGGTTTTTTTCGATTGCGCTGATGATGGTTTCAAAGACCTTTTTCCGGGTGTGCGACTTTGAGGTGGCCTCGACGATGGTCCACGGTGCGAATTCCGATTCTGTCAGCTCCAGCATTTCCTCGGTGGCCGCAAGATACTCACCATACTTCTTGTGGCGGGCCCAGTCTGCCTTGGTAACGCGCCAGGCTTCCAGCGGGTCCGCTTCGATCATCTCGAAGCGTTTCCTCTGCTCCTTCTTACTGATATGCAGAAAAAATTTCAGGATGACGGTGCCGTCATCGGCCAACATGCGCTCGAATTCGATGATGTCGCGAAAGGCCTGCTTCCACGACTTCTCGGGAATTGCCCCTTCGACGCGCTCCTCCAGCACACGTCCGTACCAGCTGTGGTCGAAGATGACCATCTCGCCACGGTTGGGTACTTTCAGCCAAAAGCGCCACAACCAGGGGTGCTGCTGCTCGTAGGTTCGGGGAGCGGTGATTGGATATAGCTTGAAGCCGCGCGGGTCCAGTCGCTGGGTCAGTGCTGCGATGGTGGTTCCTTTGCCTGAGGCGTCCCACCCCTCGAAAACGATCAGCGTGGGCACCCCGTTGTCCCAGCAGGCCTTCTCCAGGTCGTACAACCGCAACTGGAGCCCGGGCACAATGCGCTTGTACTCTTCCCGGGAGAGCTTTTTCTTGAGGTTGATATTTTCGAGCATGGCGGAAGGTCAATTCTACTCAGGCTCGCAAGTGCGCTGCGCGTGTGGGGTGACTGTCGCTTCTACGGTACGTCTAAGAGCGCTACCCACAACGGTTGCTTCATTGCACCCCCACAGGCGGTGTCGTTGTGAAGTGATGGAGAAGGGAACCAACCCGTTATCCGACAAAGACTATGCAATGCGGATGGTGATTCGTAACGGTGCCCTGCTCTGCCACGCACAACAGGCTGAAATGAGCGGTACTTTAAGACGCCCGCTGTTTTAGCATGTTGGCCAGAAGTTCCGATTCGGCCGCGAGCCAGTCTTCTTGGTCCCGTCCGTCGCCGTCGCCGCGCTCCCGATACAATTCGTAGGCGCGCTTGCGGATGGATTGTTCCGGCACGGTGGGAGTCTCTGCGCTCTCAGACGAAAGGTCGGTGCTTACAACCTCTGTGGTATTCACTCGCGTTCTCCTTCGGCTGGATTGCTAACACGATTATGCGCAGGCAATATAAGCATCCGGTAGCGGTTAAGTTAATTTCTGCCCGTGCCGATCTGATCCCTGAACGGCTTTCGGCAGGCCGGAGACTGTCATATGATTCCCGTTTAATTGACAGAGGCTTAACTTGACCGGCCTCAGTCCGGAGAGTAGAAAACGCTCGAAGACCAAGAGGCACCTTTCATGAGACCGGCTCAAACATTCAGTGTCGTACCGTCATTGCCGCCCGCAATCGAGTCACTACGCACCGTTGCCTACAATCTTCGCTGGTGCTGGAGCCACGAATCCGTGGAACTGTTCCGGCGCCTGGACCGCGACTTATGGGAGACAACCGGACATAATCCTGTGCTCCTGCTCGGCACCATCGAGCAGGCCAAGCTCGAAGAAGCGGCCGTTGACGACGCGTTTCTGGCGCACCTCCAGCGAGTCGCATCGAACCTGGAAACCTATCTGGCCGGGGACTCAACCTGGTTTCGCAGGACCTACGCAAAGTCCGGCGATGTCCCATTGATTGCCTATTTCTCAGCCGAATTTGGACTAACGGAATGTCTGTCGATTTTTGCCGGCGGCCTCGGCATTCTCGCCGGTGATCACCTGAAGTCGGCGAGCGACCTAGGAGTGCCGTTGATCGGCGTTGGACTGCTCTACCAGCAGGGCTATTTCCGGCAATATCTCAGCCAATCGGGCTGGCAGCAGGAATCCTACGTGGACAATGATTTTCACAACCTGCCAGTGACCGTGGTCCGCCACCCGGACGGCAGTGTGGTGATGGTCGAGATCAACATGGCCGGACGTCCCGTACACGCGCAGGTTTGGAGGGTGCAAGTGGGACGGGTGTCTTTGTATCTGCTCGACACCAACATCCCAGCCAACGCACTTCCCGAAGACCGCAATATTACCAACCAGTTGTACGGCGGGGACCACGAGATGCGGATACGGCAGGAGATCCTGCTGGGCATCGGCGGCTACCGTGCGTTGCAGGCCATTGGCCTGGAGCCCACGGTGTACCACATGAACGAAGGCCACTCCGCATTCCTGTCGCTTGAACACATACTGCATCTTATGAGGAGCCGCGATCTGAGCCTGGCGGAAGCACGCGAATTAGCGTCAGCCAGCCTGTCGTTCACAACCCACACGCCGGTCGAAGCCGGTCACGACTACTTTCATCCCGACCTGATGAACCGGTACTTTGGCGAGACGGCACGTCAGCTCGGCCTTTCCCTGCAGGATTTTCTGAACCTCGGGCGCACCGCCGGCAACGGCGAATTCTGCATGACGGTGCTGGCCTTGCGCATGGCCTCCCGCGCCAATGGCGTCAGCAAGTTGCATGGAGAAGTCAGCCGGAAGATGTGGCAGTCGCTGTGGCCCAGTGTGCCGGTGGATGAGATCCCCATCGGGCACGTCACCAATGGAGTTCATTTTCGGAGCTGGATCTCAGCCGAGTTCAATCAGCTTTACGACCGTTATCTCGGGCCAAACTGGCGCGAGGAACCCGCGAACAGCGAGGTCTGGAGCCGCGTCAAGTCCATTCCAGCGGAGGAGCTGTGGCGCACCCATGAACGCCGCCGGGAGCGGTTGGTGGCGTGGGCCCGGCGTCGCGTACGCGACCAGCGCATGCGCCGCGCTGCTCCCCAGGCAGAGATTGATGCCGCCGCAGAGGTGCTGGATCCGGATACGCTCACCATCGGCTTCGCCCGCCGCTTCGCAACCTACAAGCGGGCCACTCTGATCTTGCGAGACATGGACCGGCTTCTCAAGATTTTGAACGACCAGACCCGCCCGGTGCAGTTGATCTTCGCCGGCAAGGCCCATCCGCAGGATGAGGCCGGTAAAGAGCTGATACGCCAGATCACGGAGGTCAGCCGCGATCCGGTGCTGGGGCGGCACGTCGTGTTCCTGGAGGACTACGACATGGCGGTGGCGCGCGCCATGGTGCAGGGGGTGGATGTGTGGTTGAACACACCGCTGCGCCCCAACGAAGCTTCCGGCACCAGTGGAATGAAGGCTGCTGCAAACGCCGTACTCAACATGAGTGTGCCGGACGGTTGGTGGGATGAAGTGTGGAATGATCCCCAGAACTCCAGCAAGATGGGTTGGGCCATCGGAAAGGGTGAGGCCTATACCGATCCAAACTACCAGGACGAGGTGGAAGCGGAATCGCTTTACGATCTGCTCGAGCGCGATGTGGTCCCGACCTTCTATGACCGGGGCGCTGATCGGATTCCTCGCAAGTGGGTGGAGCGCATGAAAGCGTGCGTGGATTCCCTGTGCCACTTCGTCAACACGCATCGCATGGTGCGGGACTATGTCGACGGGTATTACAGCAAGGCCCATGCCCAGTTTCGTGCGCTTGAGGCTAACAACGCCCAGCGCGCGCGTGAGCTTTCGGCCGCCATGGAGCGCATTCGCAGCGAGTGGCAGGATGTCTGGATTGCCGGGGTTGACGACGGACCGTCCAGTACCATCCCCGTGGCGTCAGCCATGCCGGTCAAGGCCAGAGTTCATCTTGGCCGTTTGAGCCCGCTGGATGTGGTCGTGGAGCTTTACGTCGGCCGGGTTGACACCCAGGGAGAACTGTTCGAAGGGAACTCGGTTACGATGGAAGCGGCCGGACAGGATTCCGACGGCAATTACAACTACGCCGGTGAGACTTCGATGGCCGAGAGCGGCCTGCATGGATTCACGGTGCGCGTGCGTCCCAGCCATCCTGACATGCCGTTGTCCTTCATACCTGGCTTGATCTGCTGGGCGGGCCTCGCGTTGCCGCCGCAGTCGTAAAGTAGTCCGCAGACCGGAAGGGTTTGCTGAATAGGCAATTCGCGCCGTTTGATCTTTGATGCCATACTCGAAACCCGTATATGAATGTCCTGGTGCTCAATTCTGGAAGTTCCAGCCTGAAGTTTCAGGTAATTGCAACGGATCTTGACCGTATTAACCGGTATCAGGATGAACGTATCTGCCGCGGCGAGGTCGAACGCATAGGCGGGGAGGCGATTATCACCTTCCAGAAGGGCGGCGAGCCCAGAACGAAGTTTACCGCTCCTCTGCGAGACATCTCTGCGGCGTTGGACTACCTCGTCCGCTACATCGCCTCCGACAAGTCGGGAGTCTCTCAGATCAAGAGTTCGGCTGACATTCATGCCGTCGGGCATCGCGTCGTGCATGGCGGCGAGATGTTCTCCGAGTCGGCCCTCATCGACAGCAAGGTCTTGCAGGGGATTGAGGACTGCATTGACCTGGCTCCGCTGCATAATCCGAACAACATCAAGGGCATTGTGGCGGCGCGAGAACTCTTTGGCAAAGATATTCCCCAGGTGGCCGTGTTCGATACCGCGTTCCATCACTCAATTCCGGAGCAGGCCTACCTGTACGCTGTTCCGTATCATCTCTACCGCCGGCACCGCATCCGCCGATACGGCTTCCACGGAACCTCGCACCGTTACGTGGCGTTTCGCTATCGCGCCTTGCGCGAACTGACGCGCGAGCAGACGAACATCATTACTCTTCACCTGGGAAACGGATGCTCGGCCGCCGCCATCCGGCAAGGAAATTCGGTGGACACCTCCATGGGCATGACGCCTCTGGAGGGCCTGGTGATGGGCACACGTTCGGGAGACCTCGATCCGGCTATCGTCAATCTCATCGCGACCAAGGAAGGAATGTCGCCCTCCGAGGTCGATACGCTTTTGAATACGCAATCTGGTTTGCTGGGAATTTCCGGACTCACCAACGACATGCGGCTGCTGCAATCCGAACTGAAAGAGAATGCGGACCGCCGGGTGCAACTCGCGATTGAGGTGTTTTGTTACCGTGCAAGGAAATACATCGGCGCCTTCCTGGCTGCCATGGGAGGCGCGGACGCGGTGATCTTCACCGGCGGTATCGGAGAAAACTCGCCGGAGATCCGAGCGCGAATTTGTGAGGGCATGGAATGGGCCGGACTAACAATCGACGACGTCAAGAACCAGCAGACGGTTGGCAAAGAAGGTCTCATCAGCAGCGATGATTCCCGGCTGCTGGCTTATGCCATTCCCACCGATGAGGAGTTGCTCATCGCCCGCGACACGGTGCGGGTCATTCTCGGTCAGCCGCATCCCTCTTGATCAGTTGCGCACCTAGTACGGCCACACCCAGGCCGCGGCATCCGGTTTGTCGATACCAAACTCGTGCGCGTAATTGCGGCATTCGATCTGCTCATTCAGGAACCGCTCCTTGGCATGACCACCAATTCGTTGCAGCCTGGGCACGCGGTCGATGACGTCCATGGCCAGGCTGAAGCGGTCGATGTTGTTGTTGATCGCCAGTTCCAACGGCGTGTTGATGTTGCCCTTCTCTTTGTAGCCGCGCACATGCATATTGTCATGATTGTGGCGACGGTACGCCAGGCGATGAATTAACCAGGGGTATCCGTGGAAGTTGAAGATGACCGGCTTGTCGAGGGTGAACAAGGAGTCGAAATCCCGATCAGACAACCCGTGAGGATGTTCGGTCTGGGGTTGCATCTTGAAGAGATCGACCACGTTGATAAACCGGATCTTGACGTCGGGAAACTGCTGTCGCAACAGCACCGTCGCGGCCAAAGCCTCCTGCGTTGGAATGTCACCCGCCGAAGCCATCACCACGTCAGGCTCTCCGCCCTCATCGTTGCTCGCCCAGTCCCAAATGCCGATTCCCTTGGTGCAATGCGTGATCGCCGCCTCCATCGTCATGAACTGCAGGTGCATCTGCTTGTCGCAGACAATCACGTTGACGTAGTTCTGGCTGCGCAGGCAATGATTGGCCACCGACAATAGCGAATTGACGTCAGGTGGCAGGTAGATGCGGGTGACATTGGCGCTCTTGTTGACCACCACGTCCAGGAACCCGGGGTCCTGATGGGTGAAGCCGTTGTGGTCCTGCCGCCAGACGGTCGAGGTGATCAGCAGGTTCAGCGATGCGATGGATTCGCGCCACGACAGATGGTTGCAAATCTCCAGCCACTTGGCATGCTGATTGAACATCGAGTCGATCACGTGGACAAACGATTCATAGGTCGAGAAGAAGCCGTGGCGACCGGTGAGCAGGTATCCCTCGAGCATGCCCTCCATGGTGTGCTCGCTCAGCATCTCCATCACCCGGCCATCGTTCGACAGCTCCCCGCCATCCATGTCTTCCGGGAAGAACTCTTCGATCCAGAACTTCTTGCTCACCTGGTAAATCGCATCCAGCTTGTTGGAAGTGTTCTCATCAGGACCGAAGACGCGGAAGTTATTCATGTTCAGCTTCATCACGTCCCTGAGGAAAGCGCCGAGCGGCGGGGTGTTTTCCGCGCGCGTTTGGCCGGGCTTGTCGAACTTGATTCCGTACTGGCGAAAATCGGGCAGCCGCAGGGCTTTCTTCAGCCGGCCGCCGTTGGCGTGAAGATTCGCACTCATGCGCCGCGCCCCCACCGGTGCCAGATCGCGGAACTCGGCCGCGAATCTTCCCTCGCCGTCAAACAACTGTTCTGGCCGTTGTGACCGCATCCAGTTTTCAAGAAGGCGAAGCTGTTCGGGATCCTTCTTCACATTGGGGAGCGGCACTTGGTGAGCTCGCCAAAAACCTTCCAGCCGGTGGCCTTCGACTTCCGCCGGAGCCGTCCATCCCTTGGGAGAGCGCAGCACAATCATCGGCCATCGGGGCCGGCTTGCCGTGTGATTTGCTCTCGCCTCCTGCTGATACTGCTTTATCTCAAGAACGCAGTGTTCCACCGTGGCTGCCATCGCCTGGTGCATGCTGTCGTGATCCGAGCCTTCCACAAAGTAGGGCGTCCAGCCGTAGCCGCGCAGCAGGCTTTCCAACTCCTCGTGCGGGACACGCGCCAGCAGCGTCGGGTTGTTGATCTTGTAGCCGTTGAGATGGAAGATGGGCAGCACTGCACCATCGCGTCCCGGGTTGAGGAACTTGTTGATGTGCCAGGAGGTTGCCAGAGGCCCAGTCTCCGACTCCCCATCCCCTACTACCGCGGCCACAATCAGTTCGGGATTGTCATAGGCCGCACCACAAGCATGGGAGAGAACGTAGCCCAATTCACCGCCCTCGTGGATGGAGCCGGGCGTTTCGGGGGTGCAGTGGCTCCCGATGCCTCCGGGAAACGAAAACTGTTTGAAGAACTCGCGCAAGCCCTCGACGTCTTCGCTCTTCTCGGGATAGACCTCGGAGTAGGTCCCCTCCAGGTATCCAGGCCCAAGAACTCCGGGCGCACCGTGCCCGGGCCCGGCGAGAAAGATCATGTCGAGATCGTACTTCTTGATCAGCCGATTGAGGTGCACATAGATAAAGGACAGCCCCGGGCTTGATCCCCAGTGCCCAAGCAGGCGGTTCTTGATGTGCTCGGGACGCAGCGGCTCCTTGAGCAAGGGGTTGTCGAGCAGGTAAATCATCCCCAGGCTGAGATAATTACAAGCCCGCCAGTAAGCATCCGTCTTTCGCAATTCATCGGCGCCCAGCGGCGCCCCGCTTATGGTCGAACGGGCCTTGCCGTAGGCGCTTAGAGACTCAAGTTTTTCGGGGATCGCTGTGGTACTCATGGTATGCAACTCCTGGTAGGGCTGGCGATGACTTCGGAATGCCCACGGGCAATCCTAATGTCTAACGATTCACCAACCGCCTACCGGTCGTCAATGATCGCTGGAATTTGTTACCTAGGTTTAATGAAAGCAATATCCGCGTTGTGGTGTGGTTGGTTCCTGCTTCTCCGGTCTTCTGTAAACAAAATCGCCAAAGGATTTCCATCGACGTTCCATCAATGTTGACCCGACCGGCACAGGTTGCCGGTCCGGTAGGGCCATCAGCGCTGATCCTCTCGGCGCGACTTCCTTATGACGATGGTGCTGATCGTGCTTGACATTTGATCGTCGCCCACTATTTAATTAACACTTTAGTTAATTTTTATTGCCCATGCGAATCCGAACCTCTAGCGCCAGTCCCGGCCGTCCTGCCGCCAGCCTTGATCGCGATGCACGGGAGCTGCTGCTGACCTCCGCCACCGAACTGTTCGCCGAGCGGGGCGTAGCCGCGACCACTTTTTCCACCATCGCCAAGCGGGCTGGGTTGACGCCTGCCATGCTGCATTACTACTTCCAGGACCGGGAGCAACTGCTCGACGCGGTTGTGGAAGAGCGCCTGGCTCCCATGATCGCGCGCGTGTGGGGACCGGTCGAAGCGGACATAGACCCGGCGGTACTGATCAGGGGAGTGGTGGCGCGATTGCTCCTCGGGATCGAGCAGATGCCGTGGATTCCCGCTACCTGGATGCGGGAGATATTGAACGAAGGCGGTCTGTTGCGGACCCGAATGTTGCGCCGGCTACCGTTTGACAAGATACGCATCGTGGGCGCGGCGATCGCGCGCGGCCAGGCTGATCACAAGATAAATCCAACGCTGGATCCTCTGCTGACCGTGTTCTCCGCCTTGGGCCTGGTCATGCTGCACATGGCGACGGTCAATGTCTGGGCCGAGATGCTTGGTCGCGAACCGCTCAACCACGATGCGGTGGAACGGCATATTACCGGATTGCTGATGGAGGGCCTTCGGCACTCGCCGAAGCCTACCCGGAAGAACTCTCGAAGGAAACCATGACTACGGAGAAGACAATGCGCAGACTGCAGGCACACTACCATCTGCCGCTATTGGCCTTGATAGCTGGCCTTACCATGGCGTTCGCTGGCTGTTCCCACCAAGCAAACACCAGCTATCAGGGCTATGTCGAAGGCAAGTTCGTCTACGTAGCATCGCCTCAAGGTGGGAGGCTGACTCGTCTGGCGGTCACTCGCGGAGAAACCATTACTGTCAGCCATCCGCTGTTCAGCCTCGACCAGGAACCCGAGGCCGCCGCGGCCCGGCAGGCGGAGCAGTTGTTACGGGTATCGCAAGCGCGCCTCGCCGATTTGCAGACAGGAAAACGGCCGCCCGAGGTCGACGTCACTCGTGACCAGTTGATGCAGGCGCTGGCCGAGAAGCAGAAGGCGGTTGACATCCTCAAGAGCTACGAAGCGCAGTACGCGGCCGGCGGCGTCGCCCTGACGGACCTCATCACTGCGCGAACAGCGGTGGAAACCAACACCGCGCTGGTACGGCAAATTGAAAGCGAACTGGTGGTCGCGGAGCTTCCTGCACGCGATCAGCAAATGAAAGCCCAGGCGGAACAAGTCGCCGCCGACCGTGCCGCGCTGGAGCAGGCCACGTGGAAGTTGCAACAAAAACAAATCGCTTCACCACGCGGCGGTCTGGTGTTCGACACCCTCTATCGCGAGGGAGAATGGGTCGCCGCCGGTAATCCGGTGGTACAGGTTCTGCCTCCCGAGAACCTCGAAGTCCGCTTCTTCGTGCCCGAATCGCTGGTGGGCAAGCTGAAACTTGGGCAAGACATCAGCGTGCACTGCGATGGCTGCTCGTCCGAGGTCCCGGCAGCGATCACCTTCATCTCGAATCAATGCGAATACACACCGCCGGTGATCTATAGCAACGAGAGTCGGTCCAAGCTGGTGTTCATGGTGATTGCCAAGCCGCCGGTCGAAAAAGCCACGATCCTCCACCCCGGACAGCCGGTCGAGGTCACGCTGCAATGAGTGCCTCTGCCAACCCGGACTTCGCCATCGATGTGAGGGACTTGAACAAGCACTTTGGCGACAAACACGTGGTCAATAACGTGTCGATGCGCGTACGCAAGGGCGAGATTTTTGGCTTCCTCGGTCCTAATGGAAGCGGCAAGACAACCACGATTCGCATGATGTGCGGCTTGCTCAAGCCCGACTCCGGCAGCGGAACCTGCCTGGGTTACGACATTCGCCGCGACAGCGCAGACATCAAGCGCAACGTCGGGTACATGACACAGCGCTTTTCCTTCTGGGATGACCTGACCATACGCGAGAACCTGGACTTTGTGGCCCGCATGTACCAAGTGCCCAACCGGCACGACGTGGTGCAGAAATCGCTGCAAGATCTCGGCCTTGTAGGCCGTGCCGGCCAGCTGGCGGGAGAATTGTCGGGAGGATGGAAGCAGCGCATGGCCCTGGCCGCCTGCATGCTGCACAATCCCATGCTGCTGTTGCTCGACGAGCCTACCGCCGGTGTGGATCCCAAGGCGCGCCGCGATTTCTGGGATGAACTGCAGGGCCTGGCGGCACGCGGCGTCTCCGTGCTGGTCAGCACTCACTACATGGATGAGGCAGTGCGCTGTCACAAGCTGGCCTACATCGCCTATGGCAAGTTGCTGGCGCAAGGGTCCGCTGCGGAAGTTGTAGCCAGCCAAAACCTCAGCAGTTGGGCGATCTTCGGAGAGCACCTGGTGCAGCTCCAGGAGACTCTGCGGCAACAGCCGGGCGTAGAACAAACCGTCTCATTCGGAACCATGCTGCACGTAAGCGGAGCCGACGCCGAACTGTTGCAGCGCACGGTTGCGGCAACCGTCGCTCACCAGGGAGTACGAGCCGAAAAGATCGACACCGGTCTGGAGGACGTCTTCATCTACATGATGAGCCGAACAGCCGACAACTTCGGAGACCAGCCATGAGCCGGCGCAACGGGTTCTCGCTGGTCCGCTGGTGGAGCATTGTCCGCAAGGAGTTCCTGCAACTCCGCCGCGACCGTGTCACCTTTGCCATGATCGTGGGCATCCCGATCCTGCAGATGGCGCTCTTCGGCTACGCCATCAACACCGACCCCAAGCACCTGGACACCGCCGTCATCAGCGCCGACAACAGCGACATCACGCGCAGTTTCATCTCCACGATGAGGAACTCCGACTATTTCAAGTTCGTCGGCCAATTGCCCAACGAAGCCGCTGGGCGCGATGCACTGAACCGCGGCAAAGCCGTGTTCGTAGTGACCATTCCCGCGGGTTTCACGCGGCAACTCCTGCGCCATGAGCGGCCGGCCTTGCTGATTGAAGCCGATGGCAGCGACCCGATAGCAGGGGCGAGCGCCCTGGCCGCGGTCAATGGGAACACGCAATCAGTCATCCAGAAAGAACTGACCGGGCCACTTGCCCCGCTGGCGGGAAGCCCCGCACCGCCTTTGTCGTGTCCCGCCAGATCACGGGCACCCGCTTGGCGGCTGAGGTGAATAACGCCTTGGGAAGGTATGGACTGCCGATCTTCGAAGGCAGGACCACTCAGCGGGTGGTCTATGCAGAAGCGCTGTCCATGGGGTCCAGTGTGTTGGATCTTGAACCGGCCGGACTCGCTGCACAGGAGATTAACGCGCTCCTGCAAGAGCTCAGGAGGTTTGTCGCATGAGCAGAAAGCCCGACCCTTTGAGCAAGGTGCGCCCCAGTAGGGGTTATCACAGCGACATCAACTCACTGAAGGAAACCTTGGGACAGGAGCAAGAAAAGACCAAGCGGTTTAATGCCGAGATTCCTGTCAGGCTCCACGCCGCTCTCAAGAAGAGAGCTATTGACGAGGGTTTGCATCTGAATGAACTGGCAGTAAAGATATTCAGTGAGTATTTGAGTAAAAGAAATAATGAGTGAAAGAGTATAGTTTCATCAGTGATCTGTTGATGATAGCAAGGGTAGACGCGGGGTGCTTTAACCGCAATTTCCTATTGAATTACTTTGTTGTTTTCTCAAGAAAAGTATGTGGCTCTTATTGGGTTTTGAGGACATGGTAGAGTTTCAATTTTACCCGTCATGTGCTATCTCAACGACCTCATTGATGAAAGTCAATGTTACGAAGAAGTCAGACGGAAACGCTGGCCCAACGAGGTCCGTTGTCCGTGCTGCACCTCCAACAAGATCAACCAGCGCGGCAAAAACCATCGGCAACAAGAAGGCAGGCGATACTCGTGCAAGAACTGTGGGAAGCGGTTTGACGATCTGACGGGTACAATCTTCATGGGGC
>Ga0209048_10002080_pt1 | contig 20056 bp, 22 predicted proteins | sample FrelakmetCRP12CR_FD_187146 | JGI IMG/M metagenome (GOLD analysis project Ga0209048, IMG submission 187146) | Freshwater lake sediment microbial communities from the University of Notre Dame, USA, for methane emissions studies - CRP12 CR (SPAdes)... | ecosystem: Environmental > Aquatic >... | reverse complement strand
GCGCCACCCTCTGCTTCCACTGCGGCAATCCGAATCCCGAGCCGTCGCGCTGGCGATGCGAACTCGACGGCGTTGAGCAAAGCTTCTGCTGTGCGGGTTGTCTCGGCATCGCACGAACGATCCATGCCGCCGGTCTCGACGCGTTCTACGCGCGCCGCACCACCGCAGCCGACCGGCCGGAGCCCGAACTCGAAGCGCGGGACGAATGGACGCAATGGGACGAGGCGGCGGCGCAGGCGGGACTCGTGCGCACGACGGACGACGGCAGACAGGAAGTGTCGCTGCTGCTCGAAGGGATTCACTGTGGCGCATGCATCTGGCTGATCGAGTCGTGGCTCGCGCGCCAACCCGGTGTCGCGCAGGCGAGCGTCAATTTCGCGACGCGGCGTGCGCGTGTCGTCTGGGATCCGGCGGCCGCGCGGCTGTCCGACCTGCTGCGCGCGATCGTCGCGATCGGCTACCACGCCTATCCGTACGATCCGGCACGGCGCGAATCGCTCGCGCGGCGCGAATCGCGCGCGTTGCTGCTGCGGCTGGCCGTCGCGCTGCTGGCGATGATGCAGGTGATGATGTTCGCGGTGCCGACGTACGTTACGATCGACGGTGTCGAGCGCGCGCACCGGCTGTTGCTCGAATGGGCGAGCCTCACGCTGACGCTGCCGGCGCTGCTCTATTCCGGAGCACCGTTCTTTCGCGGCGCGTGGCGCGACTTGAAGCTCCTGCGCCCCGGAATGGACGTGCCGGTGGCGCTGGGGCTTGCCGCGGCGTTCGCCGGCAGCGCGTGGGCGACGTTCCACGGCGAGGGCGCCGTCTACTACGACTCCGTGACGATGTTCATCGCGCTCTTGCTCTGCGCACGCTACGTCGAGCTCGTCGCGCGACGGCGCGCGGGCGACGCGGTCGAGGCCGTGGCGCGCGCGAGGCCGGCGACCGCGGAGCGTCTGCTGGCATGGCCCGAGCGGCAGGAAATCGAGAACGTCGGGGCGGCGGCGCTCGTCGACGGCGATCTCGTGCTGGTGCGGGCTGGCGCGACGGTCCCGGCCGACGGCCAGGTCGTGGACGGCCGTGCGAATGTCGAAGAGGCCATCCTCACCGGAGAATCACGGCCGCAGGCGAAAGTGCCGGGCGCCGCCGTGCTTGCGGGCAGCGTGGCGCGTGATGGCGTGCTCGTCGTCCGCGTCACGGCCGCGGGCGAGGCGACCCGTCTTGCCGCTGTCGAGCGCCTCGCCGAGCGCGCCGCCGGTGAACGCCCCAGGATCGCGCGCGTGGCCGATCGCATCGCAACGTGGTTCGTCGGTGGCCTGCTCGCGCTTGCCGCGATCACGGCCGTCGTCTGGTGGCAGCTCGATCCGTCGCGCGCATTGGCGGTGACGTTCGCGGTCCTCGTCGTGTCCTGCCCCTGCGCGCTGTCGCTCGCGACGCCCGCGGCGCTCGCGGCGGCCACGGGCGCGCTGTCGCGGCGGCAGGTGGTCGTCGCCCGCGCGGATGCGCTGGAGACGCTCTCGCACGTCACGCATGTCGTCTTCGACAAGACCGGCACGCTGACGACCGGCCGCAGCGCGCTGCAGGACGTTCTGCCCCAACAGGGGACCACCCGTTCCGACGCGCTCGCGCTCGCGGTCGCGCTCGAAGCGCATTCCGAGCACCCGTTGGCGCAGGCCTTCCGCGATGCGGGACCGGACCCGGCATCGCTTCCTTCCGCCGGCAACCTCGTCGTCGTTCCCGGGAACGGCGTCGAGGGCGTTGTCGCGGGTCGTCGCCTGCGCCTCGGACGTCTGGAGTTCGTCGCGGCGCTGTCCGGGCAGCCGGTGCCTCCGGACGCCGCGCGTGTGCGCGCCGACGCGACGACCGTGGCGCTGGGCGACGGCGCGGGATTCATTGCGTTGTTTGCGCTCGGCGACGCGCCGCGACCCGGTGCGGCCGAGCTCGTTGCGCAGCTGCGCCGCATCGGAATCGTTCCCGTGCTCTTGTCGGGCGACCGCGCCGCGACGGTCGCGGTCGTTGCGAATGCGCTCGGCATCGCCGACGCCCGTGGCGACGCGCAGCCGGAGGACAAGCGTGACGCCGTCTTGCGCCTGCAGGCGGGCGGCGCCGTTGTCGCGATGGTCGGCGATGGCATCAACGACGCGCCGTCACTCGCGCAGGCGCAGGTCTCGGTGACGCTGGGCAGCGCGACGCCGCTCGCGCAATGGACGGCGGACGTCGTCGTGCTCTGCGACGAGCTGCCGCGGATCGCCGATACGATCGTCCACGCGCGCCGGACGTTTCGGATCGTCCGCGAAAATCTCGCGTGGGCATTCGCTTATAATGTCATTGCGATTCCGGCTGCCGCATCGGGTCATGTCACACCGCTCGTCGCGGCTCTTGGGATGTCGGTGTCGTCGCTGCTCGTGGTGGGCAACGCGCTGCGCGTGGCGCGGATGCGAGATGCACCCGGTGCGGGCCGTTCCGCGGTGCCCGCCGAGGCGTCGGTGTGACGCGAAGATTGCGGCCACAATGGAAATCCTGCTGCTGCTGATTCCGCTTTCCGTGCTGCTGGTGTTCGCGATCGGCGCCGCGTTCTGGTGGTCGATCCGGAGCGGACAGTTCGACGATCTCGACGGGCCGGCGCATCGGATTCTGGCGGACGACGACACAAGCGACGCCATTCCGACCGGGCTGCGGGATGCGACTGACTGTCGCATCACGCAGCGAAGTGCATTGACGTCGATCAACTCGGCGCCAAAAGAGTGCGGGTAACATCGCGCTCTTTTGGTTTGGGGAACGACCTTGGACTCGAAAGCGACTCGCCTCACGCGGTTGCGGTCGAGGCCGGCGCAATCGTGAGGATGGGGGGACGCAGACGATGAATGCGGCAAGCGCAGCAACGTTCAATTACAAGGTGGTGCGCCAGTTCACCGTGATGACGGTCGTCTGGGGCATCGTGGGAATGCTCGTCGGCGTGATCATCGCGGCCCAGCTGCTCTGGCCCGAGCTCAATCTGAACATCCCCTGGCTCTCGTACGGCCGCCTGCGGCCCCTGCACACGAATGCGGTGATCTTCGCTTTCGGCGGCTGTGCCCTGTTCGCAACGTCGTATTACGTCGTCCAGCGCACCTGCCAGGTGCGGCTGTTCTCCGACGGACTGGCCGCGTTCACGTTCTGGGGCTGGCAGCTGGTCATCGTGCTTGCCGCAGTGACCCTCCCGCTGGGTTGGACCAGCGGCAAGGAATACGCGGAGCTGGAATGGCCAATCGACATCCTGATCACGCTGGTCTGGGTGGCCTATGCCGTGGTGTTTTTTGGCACGATCGCGCTGCGCAAGACGCCGCACATCTATGTCGCCAACTGGTTCTACGGCGCGATGATCCTCACGATCGCTGTTCTGCACCTCGTGAACAGCGCCGAGGTGCCCGTCTCGTTCTTCCCGATGAAGTCGTATTCGGCCTACGCCGGGGTCCAGGACGCGATGATCCAGTGGTGGTACGGCCACAACGCAGTGGGCTTCTTCCTCACGGCGGGCTTCCTCGGGATGATGTACTACTTCGTGCCGAAGCAGGCGGGACGCCCGGTGTACTCGTACCGGCTGTCGGTCGTGCACTTCTGGGCGCTGATCTTCACCTACATGTGGGCCGGGCCGCACCACCTGCACTACACGGCGCTGCCCGACTGGACGCAGTCGCTCGGCATGCTTTTCTCGCTGATCCTGCTCGCGCCGTCGTGGGGCGGCATGATCAACGGGATCATGACGCTGTCGGGGGCGTGGCACAAGCTGCGCGAGGACCCGATACTCAAGTTCCTCGTCGTGTCGCTGTCGTTCTACGGCATGAGCACGTTCGAGGGGCCGATGATGTCGATCAAGACCGTCAACGCGCTGTCGCATTACACCGACTGGACGATCGGGCACGTGCACTCGGGGGCGCTGGGCTGGGTCGCGTTCATCTCGATCGGCTCGATGTACTATCTGATCCCGCGGATGTTCGGCAAGACCGAGATGTGGTCGGTCCGCCTCATCACCGCGCACTTCTGGATCGCGACCATCGGCGTCGTCCTCTACATCGCGGCGATGTGGATCGCGGGCGTGATGCAGGGCCTCATGTGGCGGGCGGTCAACACCGACGGCACGCTCACCTACGCTTTCGTCGAGAGCGTCAAGTCGACCTACCCGTTCTACGCGATCCGGCTCGCCGGCGGCGTGTTGTTCCTCGGCGGCATGCTGGTCATGGCGTACAACATGATCAAGACGATCGCCGGTAGCAAGGGCGTCGAGGCGCCGATCCCCGCCGTCGGCGGGGCGGGCGCTGCGGTGCACGCTTGACGCGGCCGTTCGGGACAGCGAGCTAGGGGCGCACCATGAAAATCGACCAGGCATTCATTGAACAGCACATCGGGTGGATGATCGTCTTGATCATTCTCACCATCAGCGTGGGCGGACTCGTCGAGATCGTCCCGCTGTATTTCCAGAAGTCGACGACCGAGCCCGTTGCCGGCGTCAAGCCGTACACGCCGCTGCAGCTCACGGGCCGCGACGTCTACCTGCGCGAGGGGTGCTACAACTGCCACTCGCAGATGATCCGGCCGTTCCGCGCGGAGACCGAACGTTACGGCCATTACTCCGTCGCAGGCGAGTTCGTCTACGACCACCCGTTCCAGTGGGGGAGCAAGCGCACCGGCCCGGATCTCGCGCGCGTCGGTGGCCGCTACTCGGACGATTGGCACCGGGTTCACCTCAACAATCCGCGCGACGTCGTGCCGGAGTCGAACATGCCGGGCTACCCATGGCTTGCCAAGACAGCAGCCAACGCGTCCGACATCGAAGCGAAGATGCGCGCGCTGCGCCGCGTGGGTGTCCCCTATTCGGACGGCGAGATCGCGAAGGCGCCAGCCGACCTCAAGGATCGGACCGAGGAGGACGCGCTCATCGCGTACCTGCAGATGCTCGGCCTCGCGATGAAGAATGCGAGGTGACCTATGAGCGCCTACACCATTCTGAGCGGTGCGATGACGGTGCTGGTGTTCGTCGCCTTCCTCGGTATTGTCGTCTGGGCCTACAGCAGGGGCCGGCGGCAGGCGTTCGAGGAGGCAGCGAACGCGCCGTTCGCGCTGCCTGACGAGGCGGACGAGATTTCCGGCGACAACTCCAAACGGGCGGGGCGGCGGTCATGAGCGCCGCCGGGCCGACCCAAGGCGTGAATTGCGCCCCCTCGGGGGGCAGCGTAGCGGCGACAGCCGCAAGCGTGGAGGCACACAAATGAGCGATTTCACTTCGGGCTTCTGGAACTGGTGGGTCATCATCGGCACGGTCGGTTCGATCGCCTATTGCGCCTGGCTCCTCCTCGTGACGAGCCGGATCAAGGTCAAGAGCGGAAAGCCGGCGCCGAAGGCGGGCGGGCAGGTCGAGTTGATGGGCCATACATGGGACGGCGACCTCGCCGAGTACAACAATCCGCTGCCCCGGTGGTGGATGTGGCTGTTCTGGATCACCATCGTGTTCTCGGTCGGCTATCTCGTGCTCTTCCCCGGTCTCGGCAAGTTTCCTGGCGTGCTCGGCTGGACGTCGAGCGATGCGCACGCGAGGGAGAGCGCCGACGTCGCCGCGAAGGTCAAGCCGCTCTACGACAAATACCTGGCAATGGACCTGAAGCAGGTGGCGGCGGATCCGCAGGCGCGGGCGATGGGCGAGCGGCTGTTCCTCAACAACTGCGCGCAATGCCACGGCTCGGACGCGGGCGGCAGCCGCGGCTTCCCCAATCTGCGCGACAACGACTGGCTCTACGGCGGTGCGCCCGAGACGATCCGCGAGTCGATCATGAACGGCCGGATGGGCGTGATGCCGGCACTCGGCCCGGTCATCGGCGCCGACGCGACGAAGAACGTCGTCGCCTACGTGCGCTCGCTTTCCGGCCTCGCCCATGACGCGTCGAGCGCGCAGCTTGGCAAGGCGGTGTTCGAACAGAACTGCGCGGCGTGCCATGGCATGGACGGCAAGGGCAATCAGGCGGTGGGCGCGCCCAACCTGACCGATCAGATCTGGCTGTACGGCAGCTCGGAAGCGACGATCGCCGAGGGCGTCAACAAGGGGCGCCACCTCAATCTGGACGAGGGGCACTTGCCGATGCCGGCGCACAAGGACACGCTGGGCGCAGGCAAGGTGCAGATTCTTGCCGCGTACGTGTGGGGTCTGTCCAACAAGCCGGGCAAGGCCCCGTAGCCTGAGATGCACGGCCCCCACGCTCACTGCGTTCGCTGCCCCCCGAGGGGGAGCACAATGCTCTTCGGGCGGCCGGGCGGGCACTGAGCGGTCGCGGCTGCGCGTCCGCGCGCGACGCGCCCTTGCCGGGCACGCTTCGGCGTGCCCGTCGTCTTTTCCCCGCGGAAACGCGGGCGGTCGAGGTCCCCAGGTCTTAGCTCCCTAAGTGAACGATATCCCGAAAACGATTCCGGTCCAGCCGGTGCCCACGGCGCCCGAGACGGAAACCGGCCTCTACGAGATCCGGAAGAAGATCTATCCGCGGGCAGTGACCGGTTGGTTCGCGAACTGGTCCTGGGGGATGGTCTTCGTCACCCAGATCATCTTCTATGGCCTGCCGTGGCTAACCTGGAACGACCGGCAGGCGGTGCTGTTCGACATCGCGGCGCGCAAGTTCTACATCTTCGGGATCGTCTTCTGGCCGCAGGACGTCATCTATCTCACGCTGCTGCTGATCATCTCGGCGCTCTCACTGTTCCTGTTCACGGCGATGGCCGGCCGGTTGTGGTGCGGCTATGCCTGTCCGCAGACGGTGTACACGCAGATCTTCCTCTGGGTGGAGCGCAAGATCGAAGGCGACCGGAACGCGCGGATCGTCCTCGATCGCCAGCCGATGTCGGCGGTCAAGCTCGGCAAGAAGACGGCGAAACACGGCATCTGGATCGCGATTGCGCTGTGGACGGGCATCACGTTCGTCGGGTACTTCACGCCGTTTCGGCCGTTGCTCGCGGCGATGCCCGGCAACCTCGGCGGCTGGGAGACGTTCTGGATACTGTTCTACGGCTTCGCGACGTACGGAAACGCCGGTTATCTGCGCGAGCAGGTCTGCAAGTACATGTGCCCGTACGCGCGCTTCCAGTCGGTGATGTTCGACAAGGACACGCTGGTCATCACCTACGACACGGCCCGTGGCGAGCCGCGCGGCGCGCGCAGCCGCAAGGCCGACTACAAGGCGGCGGGGCTCGGCGATTGCGTCGATTGCTCGGTCTGCGTGCATGTCTGCCCCACCGGCATCGACATCCGCAAGGGCCTCCAGTACGAATGCATCGGTTGCGCGGCGTGCATCGACGGCTGCAATCAGGTGATGGACAAGATGGGCTATCCGCACGGGCTCATCCGCTACACGACCGAGAACGCGCTCGCCAGCGGCTACGACAAGGCGACGATGTGGAAGCGGGTGTTCCGGGCGCGGACGCTCGTGTACATGGGCTTGCTGGCGACGATCGTCGTCGCGGTGGGTGTGTCGCTCTACCTGCGGGACACGCTGAAAGTCGACGTGATCCGCGACCGGGCGGCGCTCGCGCGCGAGACGGTGCCGGGGGTGATCGAGAATGTGTACCGTCTGCAGATCATGAACACCGGCGAATCGCCGCAGCGGATTTCGATCGCGGTGGACGGCGTCCCGGGCATCAAGGTGGCCGGCGTCGAGCAGCCGATCGCGATCGCCGGCGCGTCGACGCTCACGGTCCCGGTACGCCTGCAGGCGCCGATCGAGGCGGGCAAGCCCGGCGCGAACCGCATCGAGTTCGTCATCGAGGCCGCCGGCGACGCGAAGCTCGTCCGGCGAGAGAAATCCACGTTTCTGTTCCCGCGCTGATCCGCCGCGCCGCGACCTCCAAACTCATGTCCATCATGGCCCCTGCCAAGCCCTGGTACCGCGACCGTTGGCCGTGGTTGCTCATGGCGGGGCCGTCGATCGTCGTCGTCGCCGGATTGGCAACGGCGTGGCTAGCCTGGTCGACGGACGATGGCGTGGTCGCCGACGACTACTACAAGCAGGGCCTCGTCATCAACAAGCAACTCGAGCGATCCGGCCGGAGCGAGGCGTTGGGGTTGGGCGCAGTGCTCGAGATCGCTCCCGATGGCGCGCTGCGCTTGCGGATCTCCGGGTTGGCGGATGCGGCGGCAGCGCCGCCGTCCGTCCGGGCAAAGCTGACCCATGCGACGCGCGGCGGACTGGACCGCGCGGCGACCCTGGAGCGTGGCCCCGATGGCGTCTACACGGGCCGCATTGCGCCACTGCCGCCTGGCCGCTGGCTGGTGTCGGTGGAGACCGACGCCTGGCGGCTGCCGACGGCGGAGGTGGGCGGGACGATCGGCGAGGTGCGTCTGGGCGCTGCGAGCGCCGTGGACTAGGATGAACAACCCCCACGCTCACTGCGTTCGCTGCCCCCCAGGGGGGCGCACAGTGCCCTTCGGGCGGCCGGGCGGGCAAATGAACAACCCCCACGCTCACTGCGTTCGCTGCCCCCCAGGGGGGCGCACAGTGCCCTTCGGGCGGCCGGGCGGGCACTGATACGGGGTTGCACGGCCGGCGCGCAGGTGCGCGAGACGGGATGGCGATCGAGGATCGAGGAGGCGACGATGGAGGCGAGCGGCAATTTTTCGCGGCGGTTGATGTGGGTGATCTGGCCCGCGTTTCTGGTCGCCGGCGCAGCGGAAGCGATCTTCTTCACCGTCTTCGATCCGTTCGAGCTGCATTTCTTCGGTGCGACGCTCGACGTGTCGCGCGGGGTCATCTACACGATGGGGTTCTTCGGCTTCTGGGGGCTGGGCATCGCGTCGTCGGCATTGACCGTATTCCTCGAACGCTCGCCCTGGGAAGTGAATCGCTGTCCGATCGAGCCGGAAGAGCGGCCGCCGGGTTGTCCCAAGCGCGACGAGCCCGGTGCCTGCTGTGCACCCGGCGAGGTCGCGCATCCGCGGTGACGGCGCGCGGCGACGCGAGGTCAGCCGCGTTGGCCGATGATCTGCTTCAGTGCACCGGGATCGAGCAGCTTGACCGCGCGACCCTGGACCTGGATCAACCCGACTTCCTGGAACCGGGAGAAGAGCCGGCTCACGGTCTCGAGCTTCAGGCCGAGATAGCTGCCGATTTCCTCGCGCGTCATGCGCAGCACGTACTCGGTGGACGAGTAGCCGCGGCGCCGGTAGCGCTCGGCCAGATTCAAGAGGAACACGGCGAGGCGTTCCTCCGCCCGCATGCTGCCCAGCAGCAGCATGATATTGTGGTCGCGCGAGATTTCCTTGGACAGGAACTGGTGCAGATTGTGCTGCAATGCCGGCACGCTACGCGCGAGCTCCTCGATGCGCTCGAACGGCAGCACGCAGACTTCCGTGTCCTCGAGGGCTACCGCCTGGCAGCCGTGGCGATCGGTACCGATGCCGTCCAGTCCGATGATGTCGCCCAGCATGTGATAGCCGGAGACCTGCTCGCGCCCGTCCTCGGCCAGCACGGTCGTCTTGAGCGACCCGAGCCGGATCGCGTACAGCGCGTGAAACGGCTCGCCGGCCCGATACAGCGAATCGTTCTTCTTCAGCTTGGTCCGGTTCCCGACCAGCGCGTCGATCTGCTTCAGTTCGTCGGTATTGAGGCCGCCCGACAGGCACAGTTCGCGCATGCTGCACGTCGAGCAATGCGTCTTGAGGTCCCGAAGCGAGATGACGGGCGCGGCCGGCGCCGCGCCGCTCGCGCGTGCTGCCGACGGGGCGGCCGGAGCCGGTGTTCCAGGCAGGGGCTTCGCATTCAGCGTCATGGCGTGAGCGGGAGTCTTGGAAACTTGTCGTTGATCTGCGACAAACTCCGTTACTCTAACGGGAAATCGCCCAAAAGAACAGGATTGCAGACCTTTACCATGCACCGTTCCCGTGCGCGAAGCCGCGCTTTCGCCCGCACGCCGCCGACGCGACAGGTTGTCGCACGCGTTCGACCGTGGCCCTATCCGCTCTGATCGGCGCATGGCTCGCCGGAATCCTGGGCGGAGTCCATTGCCTTGCGATGTGTGGGGGCTTTGTGGCGGCGATGACAGGCGGGACCTCGTCCGTCCGCACCGGCGGCGCCCCAATGCTCCCGGCGCGGACGCTGGCGTGGCGACAACTGACGTATAACGCCGGCCGCGTCACGACCTACGCGCTGCTTGGTGCTGCGGCGGGCGGGGCGGGCGGCGCCCTGCTTACGGTCGCGGACTGGGTGCCGCTGCAACGATTCGTCTACGTGGTCGCCAATCTCTTCCTGCTTGCACTGGCGATTGCGATTGCCTCGCGGCGCGCCGCGTTCGCCTGGTTGCAGGATGCGGGAAACGCGATGTTCGGAAAGGCACTTCCGGCCGTGCGTCCCCTCCTCGAGGCCGATTCGGTCTTCGCGCGCTACGCGCTCGGCATGATCTGGGGGCTCGTTCCCTGCGCGCTCACGTACAGCGTATTGCCAATAGCCGTATTTGCCGGAGGGGCAATGCAGGGCGCCTCGGTCATGCTCGCGTTCGGCATCGGCACGCTGCCCAATCTGCTCGCTGCCGGCTGGATCCTGTCGCGGGCCGGCCGATGGCTCGACGCGCCGGCCGTCCGGATCGCCGCGGCCGCGCTCATCGCGGGCTTCGCGGCCGTCGGTCTCTGGCGTGCGCTTTTCGCCACGGGGTCGCTTGGCCAAAGTCCGTTCTGCCTCTGAGCGCGTGCGCGCGGCGCCACCCCTGACCGACCTCGACCCGTCTGCGTCCGCCGAGCTTCGATGTCCGAACCGGGATACCTGATCGCCGACCCCCGCACGTTTCCCGCCGCGGCCGCCGCGCCGGCCGCGGCGCGCAGCCTCTATGCGCTGGCGGAGGCAAGCCTCGCTGCGGATACCGCGCAACGCTCCGACGCGATCGATCGGCAGTTGCGTACGCTGCTCGCGGCGCTGCTGACAGCCGATGGCGCGTCGCTTGCCGCGATCTTCTCCGGCGCGCCGTCGGTTGCGGTGGCGCGACACCTCTGGCGCACGCTCGACGCCGCATGGCGGGACGTGGCAACGCCCGAAGGAGCGGGTCTCGCAGTCAACGTATTCGCGGTCCCGATCGTGATCGTTACCGGTCTCGAGGGCGCCGGGGGCGACGGAACGCTTTCAGGCTGCCTGGCCGATCCCGCAAGGATCGCATCCATCCTCGTCGAATTCGGCGCGCTCGCGGGCAACCAGACGGTCGCGCTCGCCAATGTGCTCGTCGCGGCTGACGCCATCGACGTGCCGCGGTTGCCCGAAATCTGCGCGTGGGGGCGCCTCCCCGATTCGCTCGCGCAGGGGTCGTCCCTGCCGTCGCACGCCCTCGTGCCCGCACCCGTCACCTTTCACGCGGCGCGCGAGGCCGTGCACCTGCGCTTTCTCGTCGGCAGCGCGATCGCGAGACCGGGTACCGATCTTCTCGCCGATACCGGAGTCGGCAAGTGGGCCACCCCGTTCATCCGGGAATTGACGCGTCAACTCGCCGTCGCGGGAGTGTCCGTGCTCGCGCTGCCGCGCGCGCCGCAGCGACTGCTTCCGGCCGTCGCCCAGGGTCGGGTTGCGCAACGCGAAATATCGGCGCAGATCTTCGCCAGCAACGCGATCCGCCGGTTCCGCGGCGCCGTGGGCGAGCCCAGCGCGGTCATCAGCGCCCATCGGGCATCGGATGTCCCCGGGGGCGGCGAGCTGCGGCTTTCGCTTTCATCGCCGTTCGATCCGCGCGGCGCCGAGGGCTTCCGTTATCCGCTCTACCCGCTCGATCGCGTCAGCGACGCGGTGGCGATGCTGGTCGACCTGCTGCGCGATTGCCGGATCACGGACATCCGTGTGCTCGCAGGCGTGCACGCGGATCGCGTCGCCGGGACGGGGTTGCCGCTGCTGTTCAAGCCCGATACGATCCCCGACGCCATCGCCGTTACCCTCCATTGATGCGAAAACTCACCGCAAACCACCGACCCGACGAACAAGAGCGGATCACCCTGGCGGAAGCGGCGACGATGCTGCCCACGTCCGACGGCAAACGCTCGGTGGCCGTGTTCGAGCACGGGACACTGCAGGTCAAGCTCTACGCCCCGCGTGGTGCGGACCTCCAGCAGCCGCACACGCGCGACGAAGCGTATGTCGTCGCGCGCGGCACCGGGTGGTTCGTCAACGGCGAACACCGCCACCCGTTTGCGCCACACGACGTGCTGTTCGTCAAAGCGGGCGTCGTGCATCGCTTCGAGGACTTCAGCGAAGATTTCCTCGTCTGGGTGTTCTTCTATGGCCCGGAGGGCGGCGAGACCGACCGGCCCGGTGGTGGACCGATTTGAGCGACGCAGTTCCGCCGCACAGGGTCGTGACGAGACCGTCGACTTCGCTCGAGACACGCCATGCCGGCCGGCGAACGGGCGGGTGGCCCACCTCAATGGCCGACGCGCGGTTCGTGGTATGGCCAGTCTCCGGCCAGGGGCTGTCGGGCAGCATTCGCCGACGCGATCTCCAGCCGTCCGTCCGCGGCATCGCGCCGCTTGACGCGCCCGGGGCCGCTGATCTGCTGCGTGACCTTCGGATCCCCGATGTACTCGACGCTGCCCGCGCCGGAGATCGCGATCTTCAGCGTCTTTTCGACGCGGACCGCAACGCGCCCGGCGCCGCTCACGGAAACGCGCGCATCCTCGCTCACAAGGTCCGTGGCCCGGTAGTCGCCGGCGCCCGAGATCGCGACCCGCTGTTCCGTGGCGCGGCCGGCAAACTCGGCCTTCATCGCACCCGAGCCGCTGACCGACAGGTCCTTGGTCTCGAGGTCGACGAATTTGAGCGATGTCGCACCGGACGCGGACACGTTGAGCCGCTCGGTCTTCAGTCGCCCGGCCCGGAGCTTAACGGCGCCTGTGGCGCTGATCGCCTCGAGGGCGCGAAAGGAGACGGTGATGCGCGCCGGGCGCGCGCCGCCGCCGAGCACGACCGACCACCAGCGCCGGGACTGGGCATTGCCGATCGTGAGCGTGCCGTCGACCACGTCGGTGCGCACCCGCGCCAGCTGCTTCGACGGTGCCTCGACGGTCACCGAGTCGGCATCACCCTGAACCAGCGTCACCTCGGCGAGGCCTTCGATGACGATGCGCGTGAACGGCGGGAGCGCCCGCTTTTCCGCGGTGATTTCGCCACGCGCGCCGGGGAACGACGAGGCGAGATAGAGCCAGGCGAGGCTGGCCGCGACGGCAATCGCCAACAGAATCAGCAGTATCGGGATGACGCGTTGCATGGAACCTCCGGGTGCGCGAACAACCGAATGTTAGACGCGTTCCCGAGCCAGTTCGGATTCGGGCTTGCAGACCGTGTTTGAACAGGCCTTAATATCGATACCCGCAGTAACCCCGTCCCGGGGTTCCGCGAGCAGCGATCCCCGACCTCTGAAAGGAAGAACCGCGTGAGCTCCGCAGACGATCATATCCGCGTATTGGTGGCCAAGGTCGGGTTGGATGGCCACGACCGCCACGTCGCCGTTGCTTCGGACGAGCGCGAGAACATCCTGCCAGTGACGATCGAGCTCGTCGCGGCGGGTGCGTCGACGGGGGACATCGTGGAGCGTCTGAAGGTGCTGTGGGGTACGTACCGCGAAAGGCCGGTCTTCTGATGCTGGTTCGTTACCTCGAATTCGCGCCATCGGTCGCGGCACCGATGGATTGCGCGCCGACGGCGGCGATCGTCGGCCGCACCGTCGCGGGGCCCGGGCTCGTCCTGCGCGAATTCGCGACGTTGCGCGCCGATGGCGACTGGGTGCGGATCGGCGCGAACGCATTCTTCGGCGAGCGGGCGACGGTGCACATCGCTGACAGCACGCTGCCGGCCATCATCGGCAACGACGTCACGGTCGGGCGATTCGCGCTGGTGCACGCGTGCACGGTCGAAGATCGCGTCGTCGTCGGCGACACCGCCGTCGTCATGGACGGCGCGCACGTCGGTGCGGGTGCGGTGATCACGGCGGGGAGCCTCGTGCCGCCGCGCAAACACCTCGCGGGCGGGTGGGTCTACGAAGGCAACCCGGCGACGCCGGTCCGGGAGATCGGTGCCGAGGACCTCGCCGCCGCGGCGTATGCGATCCGGCATCGAAGCAAGTCGGCCCTCGTGACCGCCAGCGATCTGCCGCCGCTCGACATGGGCGGGTTCGTCCCGGCGAGCGGCGACGAACGCGCGAAGCACGGTGCGGACTCGCACCTGCCGCGCGTGGGACTCGCCTACATCGCGCCCACCGCGGTGCTCGTCGGCGACGTCGTTGTCGCCGACGATGCGAGCGTCTATTTCGGATGCGCCGTCGTGGCCGGTGGCGGACACGTCGCGATCGGCCCGCGGACCAACGTGCAGGACAACTCGCTGCTCGTGACCGATTCGACCCGGGGACCGCTCATTATCGGCGCCGACGCGACGATCGGGCACAACGTGCGCCTGGGCGCGGCGACGATAGGAGACCATGCATTGATCGGAATGGGATCGCAGGTCGGCGACGGCGTCATCGTCGAGGAGGGCGGCTGCATCGGTGCGCGCGCGTGGGTCGAGCCCGGCACGGTTGTTGCGAAGGGCTGGATCTGGGCGGGCCGCCCCGCATGCGCTTTCCGGGAGGTCAGGCCCCAGGAGCGCGAGCTGTTTGCTCAGGCAGCGGAAATCTACGTCCGCTACGGGGTGGCGTACCGCAGCGGATCGCACCTGCAGGAGTGACCGCCGCTACCGTTCTGTCGGCCGGAACCTGATGTCGCCGTACCATGCTTCCACCGAGCTGCCGGTGTTGTCGGTGTCGGTCAGCACGCCGATGCCGATCAGATCGCCCGGCTCCTCGCCGAACGCATGCCGGTAGTCCTCGTAGACGTTGCGCGAGAACGATTGCCACTTGCCAACGCCACCGGCGCCGCTCGCCACGACGATCATCCGCACGCGGCGCGTGTAGGGGTGTTCGATCACGGTGCCGATCGGGAGCTTGCTGGCCCACACGTACTGCAGCAGCGCATACGGCAGCTGGCGCCCGGAGAGCTTCTCCGTGAGGTAGAAGACGGCCCGTTCGACCAGCGGCAGTTGCGCCTTGTCGCCGTCGAACGCGAGCACGAGCCGCGCCGGCGCGTCTTCCTTCGTCGCGACTCGATTGTCCGCGCCGTCGACCAGCCCGCTCGCCTTCCAGCGCCACTCGACGATCGGCGCGCTGCGCACGTCGAAGACGGTGAACTGCGCAAGGCCGCTCGCAGCGGCAATCGCCTTCGCGTGCAGCACGACAACGCCGTCGTCTTCGACCAGTGTGTAGACGGTCGGCGTCTTCCGGTCGGAGAACTTGATGGGCTCCCAGCCGCGCGGCAGGTTCGCGCCGGTCTGGCCGGTCGAGAACGGCGCGGGCAGCGGCGCGGCTTCGAGGCTCGGTTGCGCGGCGGTCGGCACGGGCGACGCGAACGCGCAAAGCGCGCCCAGCGCCAGCAGCAGACTCGATGTCCGGAGCGCGCCGGACCACGGGGCGCTCGGGCGCGTGCAATCGGTCGTCCTGGCGCTGCATCTCATGGCGATGTCGATGATACAACCAGTGCTTCCGGCGCCTGGCGTCCGGGATCCGTATAATCGCAGACGATCATCCACACGAGCCCTCCCCGATGAACCTCGACCGCGTTCCCGCCGGCAAGGATGTCCCGAACGACTGCAACGTCATCATCGAAATCCCGATGCGTGGCGACCCGATAAAGTACGAAGTCGACAAGGAGACCGGTGCGGTGTTCGTCGACCGATTCATGTCGACGGCGATGCACTACCCGTGCAACTACGGTTACATTCCACGCACGCTGTCCGACGACGGCGACCCTTGCGACGTGCTGGTGCTGTCGCCGGTACCGCTGATCACCGGCGTGGTCGTTCGCTGCCGGCCGATCGGAATGCTGAAAATGGACGACGAGGCGGGCGGCGACGCGAAACTCCTCGCGGTGCCGGTCGACAAGCTCTCGGGTCTCTACCGTGCGGTGCAGTCGCCACGCGACCTCCCGGAGATCACGACGCAGCAGATCGCGCACTTCTTCGAGCACTACAAGGATCTCGAGCCGGGCAAGTGGGTGCGCATTTCCACCTGGGTCGGTGCCGAGGAGGCGAAGCAGGAAATCATGGCCGGCGTCGCGCGCTACGAGGCGTCGAATCCGAAGCCGAAATTCTGACGACGCTGGCGGGCCGGGGCCACAGGCGCCGGCGGTCCCGGAACCCGGCACGTCGGCGATCGACGGCAGATTGTCCGGTGCGCCGGAATGTCCACGCGTGAGCCGATTTCGATGAGCGACGTCGCACACGCGCGCAGGCAGTCCGTGTTTCCGATGTTGTTCGTGCTCTTGTGGAGCACCGGATTCATCGCGGCGAAATACGGGCTCCCGTACGCGCCGCCGCTGACGTTTCTCCTTTATCGGTTCGCGCTGGTTGCCGCGCTGATGACCGTCGTCGCGGTCGTGACGCGCGCCCCGTGGCCGGGCACCGCCGCCCAGGCGGGACACGTCGCCGTTTCGGCATGGCTCGTGCATGGCGCCTATCTGGGCGGCGTCTTCGTCGCGCTCGCCGCTGGCATGCCGGCCGGGACGGCGGCGATGCTTGTCGGGCTGCAGCCGATCGTCACCGTCGCCATCGCGCGCGGGTGGCTCGGCGAGCGCGTCGTGCCGCGGCAGTGGCTGGGGTTGCTGCTGGGGCTGGCCGGCGTCTGGCTCGTCGTCCGGCACAAGGTCGGCCTGGCCGGAAGCCTCACCGGCCTTGCCGGCATTGCCGTCGCGCTCGCCGGAATAAGCGTGGGCACGCTCTACCAGAAGCGATTCTGCTCGCACGTCGATCTGCGCACCGGCGCGGTGATCCAGTTCGCAGCCTGCGCGGCTGTCTATCTTCCGGTCGTGATCGTGCTCGACAGCGAACCCGTGCGCTGGACGCCGGAGTTCGCCTTCGCGCTGGGTTGGTCGGTCGTCGTGCTGTCGGTCGGCGCGATCAGCCTGCTCTACTGGCTGCTGCGCCACGGGGCCGCCGCGAATGTCGCGCGGCTGTTCTTTCTCGTCCCGGCCGTGACCGCCGTGATGGCGTGGCTGATGTTCGGCGAGACGCTCGACGCGCTTGCGATCGCGGGCATGGCGCTGATCAGTGTCGGCGTTGCGCTCGCGCGATCATGATGTCGTGACGATCCGCGTCCCGGCGATCCGGTCGTGCAGGAACTGGCGTTCGGGGTCGATGAACGCCCAGACAAAGTTGAAGGCGACGAGCCACGCGGCGTGCGCGGCCAGTCCTGCGGACTTGAGCGCGAGGTAGACGGCGAGCGAGGCCAAAGGGCCGATCCAGGCGGCGAGGTAGCGCGCGACCGCCGTTCTCGCGTCGACGCGCCGACCATCGGAGCGCACCAGCGACATCCGCCACGTCTTCATCGGCAATGTCCGCCGTCCCCCGGTCCATGACCACGCGAAGTAGACGCCCAGGACGAGAAACACGACGCAGGCCGAGAGGACGCGACCCGCAGGCCCGGGAACCCCGAACGCGGGCCCGTCGCGCGTGACGGGCGAAACGAACGGAACGGTCAGAAACCCGACCAGGAGAGCAAGCGCTGCCGCGACCAGCCCCTCGTAGCCGAGCGAGGCGTAGCGGCGAGCCAGGGGCGCCACCTCGCGCGAACTGCCCGACGCGACCGGCGATGCCGGCGGCGCGTCGCGAGTCACCGCCGACTCACTTTGCTGCGGGGGCGCCCGCAGGCGGCGGCGTGCCGGCCGGCGCCGGCTGCGGGGCCGGGGGCGATGCCGGAGCCGGCTGGTCCGTCCGGGGCGACGGTGGCTTGACCCCTGGCGCCGGCGCCGGCTTTGCAGCGAGCTCGCGTTTGGTTTCCGGCGGCAGCGTCTGGTACTGCTCCCACTTCTGCCGGACTTCCTGTTTCTTCTCTGGCGGCAGCGTCTTCATCGACTTGTACTGTTCACGCGCCGCCTGCCGCTGCTCGGGCGTCAGCTGCGCCCAGGTGGACATCTGCTGCCGAACGCGCTGCTGCTCGTCCGGGGCCATTTTCGGGTACCGCTGGGCGATTCCCCGCCATTTCTGCTTGCGCTGGGCATCCATCTTCTCCCAGTCGGAAGCCAGCGGGGCGAGAACCTGCCTTTCCGCGGCCGGAAGCTCTGCCCAGGACGGCGAACGGACGCCGACCGGCTGCGCAAACACGCTCGCGGCCATCCCGGCCGCGAGCGCGAAAGCCAGCAAGAAACGGTAGGCTATTCGTCGACGGCGTGCTTCAGCCAATTCTGGAATCCCCGATCCAAATAGGCATCGATTGGCAGGTCCGAGGAGAGGATCGCAGCGTCCGTCTCCTCGATGTCCTTGAGCTGCTGATACACCTGCCATTGCTGAAAGCCGAAGGCGGCGGCGGCGATCAACGCAATCCCGATCCAGAGGCGGCCACTTGCCCACAAGGGGCGGTCGACGCCGGTAGTTCCCGAGCCTCCGCCGGCGTTCGCGCCGGCCAGCCGCAAGTCCGCGGCCCGCTTCGGGTCGGCCAACCGCGCGAGCGCTTCCTGCCGGCCGAGTTGGAGACGATAGGCGGTGCCCGCCTTGAGTTCGGCCGTACCCCGATCCAGGTAAGTGACTATTTTCTTTGCGTAATCCTGGTCTTTGGCGGTCATAGCGTCACTCCTTTGGCCTTGAGCATCAGGGCCAGTGCATGGACCGCGCGCGAGCAGTGGGTCTTCACACTGCCCTCGGAGCAGCCCATCGCGGCGGCAGTCTCTGCCACATCGAGCTCTTCCCAGTAACGCAACAGAAAGGCTTCTCGTTGACGCGCCGGCAGCCTCCCCAGCGCTTGCTCGATGATGGCCATAATCTGACCTTGTTCGAGCAGCTGCGCGGGATCGGCATTGGCGTTCGAGTCCGATTTCGCGGACAAAGTTTCGAGCGGATCGAAATCGTCGTCCTTTTCGTCGCCTTTCCCCAGCGCCGACAGCAGCGTGGTCCACGTCGAACGAACCTTCTGGCGGCGAAAATGGTCGTGGATCGTGTTCTGGAGGATGCGCTGGAAGAGCATCGGCAGCTCTGCCGCCGGCTTTTCCGAATATTTCTCGGTCAGCTTCAGCATCGCATCCTGGACGACGTCGAGCGCGCTGTGCTCGTCGCGGACCGCGAACATCGCCTGCTTGAAGGCGCGGCGTTCGACTTCTGCCAGAAAGGCCGAAATTTCTTGGTAGGAGGCCAGAAGCGGGTCCGTCCGGTGGGCAAAACCCATTATAGGATGCAGGACGATTTTGCCCGTTGTGCGGTGCAGCGGGCTTGACCGGAGCAGGTCCGGCGGGTAACGTTTAACCCTCGGCCGGAAGCGGCCGATGTTGTGGTGCAATAACGGCCGTTCCCGCCCCCTTCGCGATGCCACAAGCATCGGCGGGGAACCCCCAGGGGCCCGAACGGTGGTTTCCAGATCGCGGCTTTCTATCCGGTAAAGCCCTGATGGGCGCGTCCATCCCCAATGCGCGCCGGTCCGTTTTGCGAGAACCCCCGTGCGCCGTGGGCGCCCGTGGAATCCACCATTTTTCGCAAGGTACAGCCATGCAACTCACGGGTGCGGAAATCGTCATCCGCTGCCTCCAGGAAGAAGGGGTCGAATACCTCTTCGGCTATCCGGGCGGCGCGGTCCTCAACATCTACGACGAGTTGTTCAAGCAGGAAAAGGTCAAGCATGTCCTCGTCCGGCACGAGCAGGGCGCGGTCCACGCGGCCGACGGCTATTCCCGATCGTCGACGAAGGTGGGCGTCTGCCTGGTGACCTCGGGTCCCGGCGTCACGAACGCGGTCACGGGGATTGCGACCGCGTACATGGACTCGATCCCCATGGTCGTGCTGACCGGCCAGGTGCCGACGCACGCGATCGGCCAGGACGCGTTCCAGGAGTGCGACACCGTCGGCATCACGCGCCCCTGCGTGAAACACAATTTCCTGGTGAAGGACGTGAACGACGTCGCGCTGACGATCAAGAAGGCGTTCTATCTCGCCGCCACGGGGCGCCCCGGGCCCGTGCTGGTCGACATCCCGAAGGACGTGACGCAGGCGAAGGCCGAGTGGAGCTATCCCAAGACCGTTTCGCTCCGCTC
>Ga0209048_10002079_pt1 | contig 20065 bp, 15 predicted proteins | sample FrelakmetCRP12CR_FD_187146 | JGI IMG/M metagenome (GOLD analysis project Ga0209048, IMG submission 187146) | Freshwater lake sediment microbial communities from the University of Notre Dame, USA, for methane emissions studies - CRP12 CR (SPAdes)... | ecosystem: Environmental > Aquatic >... | reverse complement strand
GGCAAAGCAACTTATGTACGGTGACGCAGCGCGCGCGTCCATCCTCAGAGGGGTGAACCAGCTCGCCGACGCCGTGAAGGCAACACTCGGTCCGAAGGGTCGCAATGCGATTCTCGACAAGAAGTTCGGCGCCCCGACGATCACCAAGGACGGAGTCACCGTCGCAAAAGAAGTCGAACTCAAGAACCCCTACGAGAACATGGGCGCCCAGCTCGTCCGTGAAGTTGCCAGCAAGACCAGCGATACCGCGGGCGACGGAACCACGACCGCGACAGTGCTCGCGCAAGCCATCTATCGTGAAGGCGTGAAGAACATCACCGCCGGCGCGAACCCGATGGAAATCCAACGCGGGATTAACAAGGCTGTCGAAGTGGTGATCACTGAACTGAAGAAGCTGAGCAAGCCCTGCCAAAACAAGACCGAGATCTCCCAAGTCGGAACAATTTCAGCCAACAACGACAAGACCATCGGCGACCTCATCGCGGAAGCGATGGAGAAGGTCGGCAAAGACGGCGTGATCACGGTCGAGGAAGCCAAGTCCATGACCACCTCGTTGGACGTGGTCGAAGGTATGCAGTTCGACCGCGGCTACATCTCCCCCTACTTCGTGACCAACGCCGAGCGGATGGAAGCCGTCATGGAAGACCCGCTCATCCTCATTTCTGAGAAGAAGATCAGCAGCATGAAGGACTTGCTGCCGGTCCTCGAGCAGGTCGCCAAGATGGGCAAGCCGCTCGTAATCCTCGCGGAAGACGTGGAAGGCGAAGCCTTGGCGACCCTGGTGGTGAATAAGCTCCGCGGCACGCTCAACGTGACGGCCATCAAGGCCCCTGGATTCGGTGATCGCCGCAAGGCCATGCTGGAAGATATCTCGATCCTCACCGGCGGCCAGGTGATCTCGGAAGACATCGGCATCAAGCTGGAAAACGTGAAGCTCACGGACCTCGGCCGCGCCAAGCGCATCACGGTCGATAAGGACAACACCACGATCGTGGAAGGCTTTGGCGATCCGAAGAAGATCGAAGGCCGCGTGAAGCAGATCAAGGCACAGATCGACGAGACGACCTCGGACTACGATCGGGAGAAGCTCCAAGAGCGCCTCGCGAAGATCGTGGGCGGTGTGGCCGTTATCAACGTCGGTGCCGCGACCGAAACCGAAATGAAGGAAAAGAAGGCGCGCGTCGAAGACGCGTTGCACGCCACCAAGGCGGCCGTCGAAGAAGGCATCGTCCCCGGAGGCGGAACGGCCTATCTCCGTTGCATCGGCGCGTTAGATTCGCTCAAGCTGATTGCTGAGCAACAGGTGGGTGTCAATATCATCCGCCGCGCGCTCGAAGAGCCGATTCGTCAGATCGTGGTGAACGCCGGAATGGAAGGTTCAGTCGTTGTCGAAAAAGTCCGCAATGACAAGAACCCCAGCGCCGGCTACAACGCCGCGACCGAGGAATATGTCGACATGATCAAGGCCGGCATCATCGACCCGACCAAGGTTTCGCGTTGCGCGTTGCAGAACGCCGCGAGCGTGGCGGGCTTGATGCTTACGACCGAGGTCATGATCACCGAGCTGCCGGAAGAGAAGAAAGAGTCAGCCGGCGGTGCAGGTGGACACAACCACGGCATGGAAGGCATGTACTAAGAAGAAACGCTAGGAAGCGACCAGCTTTCAGCAACGAAGGGCCCGGCGGAATCACCGCCGGGCCCTTCGTGTTTCTTGGCCACGCATCGCGTTAGAATGAGCATCGGCTAGAACGAGTCAGGAGGCTTTCCCGTGATCGTGGAAGTCGAAACAAACGACAATTGCGAGACTGGTTTTTTCGGACGATTCAAGGAAATACGCCCCGCGCGACCGATCTCACAAGTAAAGCTCTATGACCGGAACTCCGCCGGCGAGTGGTACTGGGTCACTGGCTGGAGCGACAACGAACAGACGCCTCTGTGCCAGGCCTACGCCCAGCTGGTTGAAGACTCGGGAGCAGGCCTCACGCACCTGGTCTATGGAGGGATCTACGGCCTCCGGTTCAGGCCGATCTCTATCGATGCGCCTTGGAGTCTCGAAAGCCAGAATCAGTGGGGAGAGGCCTACCTCTCGCTCGCCAGCGATCGTGACTTGCGCTACGATGACGAGCACTCTGCCACTCGCTAACGTGTTGCGGCCATGGCGCGCAGGGTTGCCTTGAAATGCGGAGAGGTCTTGGGGCTCTCGAAGAAGGAGCGGAAGATGTCATGCACAGCGGTCGTATGGGCGGCGTGGTCGACTTGAAACTGTTTGAGCGCAGCCGGTCGATCAGCTCCGTCATAGCCCATACGGATCGCGCAACGTTCCAGTTCGTCCACTTGCTCCGGCAACGCGTGTGTTTGCAGGTCATGCACCATCTGCAGTTTATGCTCGACGTCCCGGAGAAACTGATACGCGCAGGTGAGACCGTTCTGCTGTTTCGCTGAAAGAATGCCCGCGTTCTGAAGTCGCGCCAATGACCCGATGGTCCCTCGGTCCAAGATCCCGGGCAATCGACGACCGGCAAGCACTTGGATCGTTTGGACGAAAAACTCGATCTCGCGGATGCCTCCGACGCCCAGCTTCACGTTGCGCAGCTCATGTCCGCGTTCCCCCATCTTGATATCAATCCGCTCCTTGACCGATCGAACCTCCTTCAGGATCGCGAGCCCTCGTTCGACAGCCGGCCGTTTCGATGATGGCGCCAGCGCAAAAGCTTGCGCCATCTTGACGAAGGCCTTCCCAACACTCATGGACCCGGCCACCGGCCAGGCTTTCAGGAGCGCCAACCGTTCCCACACCTGCCCTCTGGTCCGATAGTACTTGGCATAGTCATCGAGCGCACGAGTCAGCTGCCCCACTGAACCTTCCGCGCGCAAGCGGAGGTCCACGCGATAGACGAATCCTTCATTCGTCTGTTCGGTGAGCGCTTTCGTGAGCTCCCGTGCGAGAATTTCAAAGTATTCTTCATTGGACAACCCGTTCTGCACAGGACTCTTCTGCTTTGCCCGTCCGGACGGAGCCGACCTGGTTTCCCCCCCATGGGATTCGCAGACATAGAGCACATCCACATCCGAGCTATAGTTGAGCTCATGTCCGCCCAGCTTCCCCATCCCAATGACAGTGAAGCCGGTCTCGACCCAACGCCCCTGCCGATTCTTGTGCATGGGAACTCCGTACCGGGCCCGTAGGTCTGTATCCACAATGCGATAGGCGGCATCGATGAGGACCGAGGCCAGATCCGAGAGGGAGGCGGTGGTTTCCTTCACATCCGCCAGGCGGAGAAGATCCCGCACGCCGATACGCAGCATCTCGCGGCGACGAAACCGTCTGAGCGCGTCCAACTTGAGTTCCGTGGCAGTCACCAGCCCAAGCTGTTGCCGGATAGTACGTTCCATCCCCGTCGTGGTCGGCGGGGTGGACAACACATGCTGTTCGGCCAGCCAGTACAGCACAAGAGGATCGCGGACGAGAGTGAAGGCGAGCGAGTCACTGTTCCCGAAAATCACGCACACCAGGTCCAACATGCGGGGAGAGCTGCGCAGGTATTCCAGAATGGACGTTCGACTGACTCCGCTGGCGAGCCAACGCTCCCAGTGATTCAAGGCCTGATCCGGATCGGCGGTCCGCCCGATGGCCTCGAGCAACGCAGGCAGGATGTCTGCCAACTGGCGTCTCTGATGCGGCTCACCAGCCATCAACTGCAGATTCGCATCGGCTTCCTGAATGCGATCGAGTCCGTAAGACCGAAGGATCGCTTCAACCTGGCCTGGTTCCAGCCCGGACGCTAATATGAGGGGGGTTGGATCTGATCGATCAGCCAATTCGTTTTCTTTCAATGCTGGAGCAGCAGACTTCACTGGTTTTTTGAGTCGACCTGACATGGACGGGCATTATACCGGCCCCCCCACACTCACACAATGAAGCCCGCTTCGGCTATACTCGGCGCCATGACGGATGAGCTAGGAGCACGCGAGTCAATCATCAAGACACTGGCCCCCCTCTGCCCGGATGTCGCTGATGAAGTCCTCCGGGACTTCGTGTCACGGATGGACCAAGAATACTTCGAGCGGTTTCAACCGGATGCCATCGCGCACCATATTCAGCTCACAAGCCGGCTGACCCCGGATCACCCCTGCGAGTTATCGGTGCTCGACAAACGAGCAGGGCAATCGGAAATCAGCGTCGTCGCCTACGACTACTTCTCCGAATTCGCCACGATCTGCGGCCTGCTCTCCGCTTTCGGCCTGAATATCGAAGAGGGTCGTATATACACGTTCGCTGCTGCTGCGGCCCTGCCTGCCCGGTCTGCCACAGCCTGGTCATCGAAGCGACCCAAAGGCCGCCCAGGCCTAAGCCGCAAGAAGATCGTCGATGTCTTCTTAGTGCACCCAGTGAGTGGCGAGCGATTCTCCACGACGGAGCAGACCACCCTCACAAAAACGCTGACCGACATGATTCGCCTGCTGGATGGCGGACAATTCGAAGAGGCCCGGCAACAAGTGAACCGCCGCCTGGTCGAACGATTAGGTCAGCAGCGGAGTTCGTTCACGGGACTCCTCCACACCGTCCAGATCACCTTCGACAACAGTCAGTCCCAGACGGATACGATCATGGACATCCGCTCGGAGGACACCCCGGCCTTCCTCTATGCCTTTGCGAATGCCCTGGCCATGCGCAACATTTACATTACCAAGGCCCAGTTCGAAAACGATGGCACCACACTGCATGATCGTTTCCATGTCAGGAATCGCTATGGGCAGAAGCTGCTCGACCCAGCCGATCAGCAGCAGCTTCGCTTGACCGCCGTGCTCATCAAACAATTCACCCATGCCCTGACCTGGGCTCCCGACCCGGCCAAGGCGCTTGAATCGTTCGACCAATTCCTGGATCTGATCGTCCAGGATACAGGGAAGAGGACCAAGAGCCAGGCGCTCGACTTCATCAGCGACAAGAGAACCTTCCCCTTGCTCGCACGACTACTCGGCGCCAGCGACTACTTGTGGGAGGACTTTCTTCGCCGCCAACATGGCAACCTCCTGCCCCTGCTCGCGGAATACCGTGATGCGCCCCTGATCAAGCCGCAAGCGAGCCTGCGGAAAGAACTCGACCATCTGGTCGCTCGCGCCAAAAAAGACGAGGCGCGAAAAGAAGCCCTGAACCGGTTTAAAGATCGGGAGCTCTTCCGGATCGACATGAAGCATATCGTCGAGCCATCCAGCAATCTTCCTGACTTTTCGCTCGCGCTCACGGAACTGGCAGAGGTCATCATGGAACGGAGCGTTGCGGATTGCCGCGCCAAGCTGGAGAAGTCCTATGGGAGCCCGCGGCGCGCCGACAAGAAACCCTGCCCCTTTGCCGTTCAAGGCCTGGGGAAATTCGGAGGGCGCGAGCTCGGCTACGCCTCGGACATCGAGGTGCTGTTCGTCTACGGGGGATCGGGCAAAACCAGCGGGAAGAAGGGCATTGAGAACAGCGAATACTTCGAACGGCTGGCGCAGGAACTCCTGGGCTGGATCGAAGCCAAGCAGGAAGGCATTTTTCATCTCGACGTGCGATTGCGTCCGCACGGAGGCAAGGGCTCCTTGGCTAATGCGTTCGAGGAGGTCTGTCGCTACTACAGTCCGACCGGACTAGCCGCGCCGTTCGAGCGGCAGGCGCTCATCAAACTCCGGCATATCGCCGGCGACGCCCCTCTGGGCCATCAACTGGAAGCCTACCGTGACTCCTTCGTCTATGGAGGAGATCCATGGGACATTCCCACGGCGCTAGAGCTACGGAAGCAACAGCTTAAACAACTGGTCGAACCGGGGCAGGTCAACGTGAAGTACAGCCAGGGCGGAGTCATCGACATCGAATACGCGGTGCAGTACCTCCAAATGATGCACGGGCACGATCATCCAAGCCTGCGTACGCCGAATACTCTGCAGGCACTCGCCGCGCTGGTGAACGAAGGATTGGTCGCGCGCATTGATGGAGAGAGCCTCCGGAAAGCCTACGTCTTCACCAGGACATTGATCGACGGATTGCGCATGGTCCGGGGAAACGCCAAGGATCTCGTCCTCCCTCCGCCTGACTCGGAAGAGTTCGTCTTTCTAGCCCGCCGTGTCGGCTACGCGACCGACGACTGGCAAGCAGGCGCCAGGCATTTGCAGTCAGACATTGAGCAGCACATGACCGCCACGAAGAACTTTTTTGAATCGACGTTCGGAACATTGTGAGCGAGGACAGAATCTGAAGAACCACTAGGTTGACCGCTCATCACAACTTCCTATGATGAATAAAGTCAAACTTCAATCCCGTTTAGATGCTGCGGCACAGAAAGGGATTACCGAAATACCCACCTCTTTCGAATACGGGCTGCTTTACCCAGGCCATCACCGACTTAAGTCAGATCCGCAAATCGAGGATGACCTGAAGCAGTTTCTTCGTACTGATCTCGCAATTGCCTCCACCTTTGATGACAAAATGTTTTATACCGGCAATGGAGGAACACGCATATCCTTGGACCTTTTAATTCAATGGCTGCTCAAACGCGTGAATGAGAAAGATTCTCGGACTGCCGCAGACAATCTTGAGCAGTATCTTGCCACCTGGGAAGTTCCCGGCCATGATGTACTTATCCTCAGCGGCATAAGTCTTTCTAGTCCGGTCGATCTTGCAAATGGCATTAAGCTCTTCCCCTTCGATCATCTCGCAAATTCTTTTCGAAAATCATGGATACAAGGCTCAACTATGGGCGGTACGGGTTTTGCCATGCCAATTCTCGAAAAGGCAGTTCTAACTTGTCCAACTAATATGAAACGCAAAGAAAACGGGCATCCTGAATTCAATGCTAAGTTTTCAGAACTCGATCAGGCACGTCAGTGGCTAACGCTGGTAGGTCCATCTTGTCCCCTGCTTTTAGCCTATTGGTGGGAGCCTGAAGAATGGGTCCCATTAGCCGGTATGACCGGAAGCATAAGCAGCCAGATTCAGGATGTGATGCACGGCCCCGGTCGTAAATTTGATGAAAAAGATATTGAGAAGGCAAAGGAAATCTTCGGCGTTATCTCAACCATAGGTGATGACCTTAAAATGAAGCTCGCAATTCCTCTGAACAGGCTCAATCAGGCCATTCGTCGCATGCAGACTATTGATTCGGCGATCGAACTCGGCATAGCCTTGGAAGCACTTTTCTTTGATGCCGGTCAAAAATCGAGCGAGCTCTCCTTCAAGCTGCGCTTAAGAGGCGCCTGGCTGTTAGGGGCCACACCCGAACGAAGGAAAGAAATCATGGCGACCCTGGATGACTTGTACGAGTGCCGCTCCAGCGCCATCCATAGCGGGACATTGGAGGGGATCAAGACACGTAAGCCGAAGGATGAATTACTGAAGGAAGGCTGTTGCTTAATCGCACAAGCAATAGAATTGATTGCCCGCAAAGGTTGTTTCCCCAACTGGAATGAATTAGTGCTGGGTTAAGTCTCATCCGTTTATTTAAGAAAGTCAAAGAGTCTTACGACGGAACAACGGGGACATTATCCGTTTCTCGGCGCGAGGCGTTCAACACCCACCCAAAGGGACCAAAAGCATTTCGGCTCCGTCCATCGAGCGAGCACCGCCCTTCTACCTTTTCCCTTGAGGGCGGGCTAGATGGTCTCCCACTGCGCGGTTGGGCTAAGGCTTAACTCTTCACCTGCGTTCAGCGAGGTGGCTGGCGTGGTCTCCACTGCGCGCATCGAGCGACCACCGCTTTATCGTGGGGGCTCTGCGAGCACAGAGACCATACCAGCTGCCTCGCCATCCCCTTCTTATGGTGCGCGTTCCGCGAGCAGGAGGAAGACCAGGCTGCCCATCCCATCTTACGCAGCCGTTGTGTTGGGCGTCTCTTTGCTGAGCACAAGCTTCTTGGTTCCTCCCCCCCTCACCCGATGCATCTTCTCTCTCGAATGATAAGGCACGAGTCCCTCCAGCACCAATGGCAGTCTGTCGCAGGGCACATCTTCCATGATCTTGACCGCCAGCTTGGGGTCGGGACCTGAGCGGCCCCCCACATAGATATCGACCGCATCGACTACTTTTCCATCGACCTTGGCTTTCTTCCCCAACAGCCCGATATCCGCGACCAGATGATTCCCGCATCCAGCCGGACAACCGGACCAGTGCATGGTGATCGGCTTGAGCGAACTGCCGAGACGCGACTCCAAACCATTAGCCGTTTCCACCGCTCGCCCCTTGGTTTCAATCACAGCCAGGTTGCAATAGTCGTTACCGACGCAACTCACCAGCCCCTTGTATACCGGTGAGGGGTTATAGGCGAACTGCTTCACCAACGGCTCTTGGTCGAGATCTCCGATCTTCCGATCGGACACGTTCGGAATGATCAGGGCCTGCGCCGGGGAAATCCTGATCTCCCCCGTTCCATACTTCTCTGCCAAGGCTGCGATCTTGGCCAGGTCCTCATGCTTGATCCGGCCCACCAGGACTTTCAGCCCCACATAGTTCATGCCCGGTTGTTTTTGTCGATAGATGCCGACATGGCTCTTCTCGACTGCTTTGCGCGCATCGATGCCTGCCGGTGACAACGTCTTGCCTACTCGCGTTTCCACTTCCTGCCGGAACCGGCTTTCGCCCCACTCATCCAGCAAGAAGGCCAGCCTCGCCTGTGTACGATTCTCCCTCGATCCATGCTCCCGAAAGATTTGAATGATCGCGCGACTCACCTCCAAGGCTTCGCCCTCGGTCACAAAGATGTCGAGCGGCGTTGCGATCCTATACCCGCCGGAACCGAGCTTGCCGCCGGCTAACACGTTGTACCCGATACTTTTGCCGTGGCCGTTGTCGTGAGAGGCTGGCACAAGGGCCAAATCCTGGGTTTCCATGTGCACACAGTTGTCCGGACAGCCTGTCACCGCCACGTTGAACTTCCGCGGCAGATTGGAATAGTCACGGTTGCCGAGGATCTCTTCGGTTATCGCCCGCACGATAAGCGTCGCGTCCAGCACCTCATCGTTACTCAGACCGGCAACCGGGCAGGTCATGACACCTCGCACGTTGTCCATGCCGGTTTGGAGCGAGGTCAGACCCACCTCTTCCATCTTGGCAAAGACAGCGGGAACGTCTTCGATCCGGATCTGCCGGAGCTGTACTTGTTGGCGCGTCGTGAGGTCCAGGATGCCGTTGCCGTGGGTCCCGGCGATGTCGGCCAGAGCCCGCAGCTGATACGAGCCGGTCTTGCCGCCGGGTATCCGGACGCGGATCATAAAGAAGCCCGGCGTGGGATTCCGCAGAAAGAGGCCATACCATTTGAAGCGCTGGACATCGTCCTCCGGGATCGATTCCCATCCCGTTTTGGCATACTGGGCGATCATCTCTTTTACTTCCAGCCCGTCGCGCTCCGTCTTGATGGCCTCGATTTTGTTCATGCTCCCTTCTCCAATGACACGCGATAGTCGGCCCCGTTTTTCTTGAGCACCACGAAGCCTGCGCGATTGAGACGGTCGACGATTGAAAAGACCGTGACCCAGTCCAGCCCAGACAACCGGGTCAAGTCTTCGAGCGAACTCGCGCCGCACTCGCGCAGCCGTTGCACCACACAATCCTCATTCGACATCACGGCACGATCAATCGAAGTCGCCATGGCTCCCTCCTTCCTAGTCGCCCCCGGGGATCAGCAGGCCTCCCTTGCCGGAATGGCACGAGGCAATTCCCTTGGCTCTGGCCGGTTGACGGTATAGGGGCTCGCCAGCCAGTACAGACCACCGACGAAGAGCCCTCCACCGACGATGTTTCCCAATACGACATAGAACTGGTTGTACCAGTAGCCCGCCCAGCTGACGGCGTCTCCATGGGGTAGAAACAGCGCCATGCCAAGAAGTGATTGGTTTGCAACGCTGTGCTCAAATCCGGTGCCGATAAAGGCGAACAGGCACCAGAAGATCAGCATGATCTTGGCCGCATCGTTCGTCGTCCGCCCGGATGTCCATACGGCAAGACAGACAAGCCAATTACACAGAAGACCCCGGAGGAACAGCTCCCACGCCGGCAGTGACATTTTCATGGCTGCCACGTTTCCGACAAGCTCGGCCTGCGGTCCTTTTGACAGGACGCCCGATTGGACGACCAACCAGGCAAGCGCCAGGGAGCCGACGAGATTGCCGAACCAGGACCAGACGTTGAGCTGCGCCACTTGGGTCCAGGTAAGGCTGCGCGAAAGCCCGCCGATGACTCCTGTCATGTTGTTGCCGGTAAACAACTCCGATCCCGCAAAGATCACCAACGTGAGGGCGATCCCGAACGAGACGCCCATCACCAGCTTCAATACCGGCGATCCTGCCGTGGCCAGCGGCCCTCCGACACTGAAAATTAACGCGATGCCGAATCCCACATAGACGCCCGCCAGGGCTGAGAGCACAAGATAGCGCGGCAGCGAGACCTCCAGGAATTGATATTTCTTCGCAGCGAGCGATGCAATCCGCTCGTGATCCGTCGTGTACATGTTGTACTCCTTGTTCGTCATCAGATAAAAAAACAACGGCGCCCGTCTTTCCAAATAGGAGACGGACGCCGTTGTCCGATTACAATTGCTCTACGCGACACAGCAGGAACGCCTTTGTTCCCGCAACCGACACAATCCCCTGCCACTTTCCCTGACCTTGATCCCCAATCCCGTAACGGGTCCCGACCACCCGCCGACAGCTCCCCTTACCAGACAATGATCCTGTATCGCTGAGGAGCAACGTTCAGGATACCCCGCACCACGCAGAAACAATCAGAACGTCCGGACCTTCTTGCTGTGCACAGGACGGTTGTCAAGAAAGATGATCTGGACCAGCACCCAGAGGAGTCCGACGATTCCAACCAGCAAGCTCGCCGCCACCAGCATCTGAGTCATCAGAACACTCCTTTCTGTTCACCTCGCTCGACCATCGTTCTCTGTTCGATTGTCGCCACGATTCCTCACATCCCGACACATGACCGCCTACTCATGGATATTGCCGTGCCCATTCCCTTCCTGAAATGCCTGACTCGACCGGCTGCTCAGGTGCAAAACAAAATAGCGTCCGCCACTCTTTCAGAATGACGGACGCCGTTGTCCGCTTTGCATCACTGTTTATTTTTCTGACAGCGGGAACGCCTTTGTTCCCGCACCCGACAGTACGCTTTTCGACTGAACCTAGAAGGTCTTATACTCGAGCCACTTCCCGTTCAGCGTAATTTTGCAGCGGGCCTCGCCCTGGCTGCCGGTCACCTTTTCCATGTCGAGCGTAAAGTCGATCGCGCTCATGATGCCGTCGCCGAACATCTCGTTCGCCTGCTCGCGCATAGAGTCTCCATACACCCCGATGATCTCCATCAAGCGATACTTGAACGGATCGGTCGTATTCGGGAAATCGGTGCGAACCGGGAATTTGCTCAACGACGCGGTGAGTTCGCCGTCCAACCCCAGCAGATCGCCAACCTTCTTCGCCTCCTCAACCGGCAGCTTGTGGGTCCCCTGCAACACCGCTGCTACGAACGTGGGATTTCTCCCGACCGCTTTGGCCACCTCCGCAATCGTCACCTTTTTCTCCAACCGCTTTGCTTTAATCGCGTCCTTCGCCTTCTTCACTTCCATAACCTGCTCCTCCTTTATTGCTGCCCTGTGCGCACAGACTACCGCGTGTTGTGTCAGAACCTCACGACGAGCGGCGCGGCCTCCGAAAACTCGTCCGATGCGCCCCGCGCGACGGCCGCTGCGTGCGCGGCGTGACGGACGAGGAAATGAATCACATGGTTCCTGATCTTGTAGTAGTGGGGATGTTCAATGACCGTATCTCTCGACCTGGGGCGAGGGATCGTCACATCCACGATCTCCGCCACGCGCGCTGATGGCCCGTTCGTCATGAGCATGATGCGGTCGGACAAGAGAATCGCCTCGTCCACATCGTGTGTGACCATGAATACCGTGTTGCGCGTGGCGTTCCACATCTGGACCAGTTCCTCTTGAATGACTCCTCTGGTCAGCGCATCGATCTGGGCGAAGGGCTCATCCAGCAGTAACACCTTGGGCTCTATTGAAAATGCCCTGGCGAGACCGACTCGCTGCTTCATGCCCCCTGAGAGGGCGATAGGCCGCTTATCCTCCGCCCCCTTGAGGCCGACTAACGCAATGTACTTGTGAACGTGCGCGACTACCTGTTCTTTCTTCCAGTCGGGATAGGCTGACCGGACGGCCAGGGCGATGTTCTCGAATACCGTCATCCAGGGCATAAGGGCGAAGTTTTGAAAGACCACCATCCGGTCCAATCCAGGGCCGGACACCTCGCGCCCGTTCAAAATCACTCCGCCTTCCGATAGGGTTTCCAACCCGGCGATGATGTTGAGCAAGGTGCTCTTGCCGCATCCCGAGTGGCCGATCACGGTGACAAACTCGCCCTTGTCGACCTTCAAGGTCACGTCTTTGAAGATACATACGTCTCCACCCCCAGCATGACTGGGGAAAAACTTGCTCACATGATCGACGACGAGAAACGACATAGATTACTCCTGATAGGTCACGAGACCGGCGAGTTTGTTGAATCCCGCATCCAGAATCACGCCCACAACCCCGATTACCAGGATGGCAAAGATAACCCCGGCGATGTCGAGATTGTTCCACTCGATCCAACTCAGGTAGCCGACACCTAACTCCCCCAACAGCATCTCTGCCGGCACCACGGCGACCAATGCGCTCCCGAACGAGATTCTCAGACCGTTCACGATGGTCGGGGCTGCCCCGGGCAAGATCACCCGGTAGAGCCGTTTGAACCATGAGAGCTGCAGAATCGCGGCGACATGCAGGAATTCCTTTTTGAGGGAACTCACGCCGAACGCGGTCGTCGCCAGAGTCGGCCAGACGGATGCCATGAACACGACCAGGATGGCTGTCCATTTGGGATCCTTGACCGTGTACAGAAGCAAGGGCATCCAGGCCAACGGCGAGATCGGTTTCAAGATCTGAATAAACGGGTTGAAGGCTCGGAAGAGGACGCGGTTCAGCCCCAGCAGGATGCCGAAGAGGATCGCCACGACCGACGCCGCGAGGAATCCCGCGGCAAATCTCGAGACGGTATACAGGACGAGGTAGGCGATACCGTGATCGTTGGTTCCCTTGATGACGAACGCCTCGCTCAATTCAGTTCTCGCCTTCTCCACCACCGCGAAGGGACCGGGCACACCCTTCATCTTCTCTGGATTCCAGGCGTAGCCTCCTCCCTTCGTTCGGACGATGTCTCCGTTGAACAACATCATCTGCAGTTGCTCTTCCGTCTTGCCCTTCGCCTCGAAGGACGACCCCAGCGTGAGCACATGCCACCCGCCGAGAAAAATCACGAGGATAAATACCGAGATGACCCACGGATTGCCGTTTCCATTTATTTTCATAGGTCCCGACCTTCTCGACAATTACGCCATGCTGTGGATGTTGAAGCTACGGACATAGGCGTCCGGTTGGCTCGGGTCGAACTCCCGGCCCATGATCACATGCTTGGCCATCGTCCCCTGATGCGGCGGATATCCAAGCTCCTTGGCGATCCGGTCGCAGTCGGCCGCTCGATACACTTGTTCGGCCACGGCTTTGTAATTGACCTCACCCTTCAGGTGGCCCCACCGTTTCATCTGAGTCATGATCCAAATCGCCATCGAATGCCAGGGATAGGGATCGAAATCGATACGACTCGGGTCCTTTTTGATCGCGCCCAATCCGTCTGCATAGGTTCCCGTCAACACCTGTTCCAAGACCGTCACCGGCTGATTCAAGTAATTCGTCGACGCAATCGCCTCGGCAATCTCTTTCCTATGGGCCGGGTCGGACGCGTAGTGGGTGGCATCCACGATGGACCGGAAAAGCGCCAGGAACGTGTTCGGATACTGCGTGGCGAATTCCTTGGAGATCGCGAAGGCGCAACAGGGATGTCCATCCCAGATTTCCTTGGAGAGCTTGAAGATGAACCCCGCGTTTTCGTAGACGGCTCGTTGGTTGAAGGGATCGGGGGCCAGATATCCATCGACGTTGCCAGCCTTAAGATTTGCCACCATCTCCGGCGGCGGCACGATACGGATCTGCACATCTTTATCCGGGTGCACTCCACCCTCTGCGAGAAAATAGCGAAGGAGGTAGTTGTGCATCGAGTAATCGAACGGCACACAGAAACGAAATCCCTTCATGTCGGCAGCGGTCTTCACGCCTTTGTGTTTGTTATGCAGCGTGATCGCTTGCCCGTTAATATTTTCAACCGCCGGCATGTAAAACGGCACCGGGACAGAACCGGCGCCTAGCGTGATGGCTAACGGCATGGGTGACAACATATGGGCCGCGTCGACATCTTTATTAATTGCCCAGTCTCGCACCATGGCCCAGCCGGCTGCACGTTTAACCTTGGCATTCAGGCCATGCTTGCTATAGAACCCCAGCGGCTCCGCCATGATGATCGGCGTGGCGCAGGTGATGGGAATAAAGGCGATGCTGAGGTCTGTCTTTTCCGGCTTCCCCACCGAATCGGCCGCGAACGCAGCGAACTCTTTCAGCGGCAGTAATTCAGCGACGAGGGCCGTCAGCGCAGCTGCTCCCATGGCTGCCAGAAACTTTCGACGCGATGGGTCGGCGGCTCGAATCACAGCCGCCGACACGGCTCGCTCGACGGTGCGTTCAAAGTGCTCGTCGTAGGATTCGGCTTTCGTCACCCCGTCTGTTGCGTTCGCTGCCATCAGCCGTTTTCCGTCCCTAACTCCGTCCCTCATGACCGCCTCCTTCTAGGTATTGCTGCGCCCTTCTCTTCAGCGGACTGTCCGAGTACGACCGACTGAACATGCGTCAATTACAAAAACGTCCGCCTCCCAGTCGCGAGAGACGGACGCCTTTGTCCGCATTGATAGGTCGGCACCGGCCTATCCTCTTTGTACGTTGGCACGGGTCTCTGACGACCCCTGCCGAAAAACAAAACGGCGTCCGCCACTCTTTCCAGAATGACGGACGCCGTTGTCCGTTTGCTTCATGCCGAGAGCCTTGCCGAGGCGCCGTTGCCTCGACTTCGCTCAGATGGGAGAGGTGTATCATGCCTCCCCCCATAACGTCAACCCATACTTCAGATGGGCTCAACACCCCCTACACATCATAATACAGGAAGAACTCAAAGGGGTGCGGTCGCAACCGCATGGTATCGACTTCCTTGGTACGTTTGTAGCCGATCCAGGCCTCGATCAGGTCCTCGCTGAACACGCCGCCCTTGAGCAGGAACTTATGATCTTTTTCGAGGTTGTTCAATGCTTCATCCAAACTGCCCGGCATCGTCCGGATCTTCGCCGCTTCCTTCGCCTCGAGATCGTACAGATCCTTCTCAGCCGGTTCACCGGGATTGATCTTGTTCTCAATCCCATCCAACCCTGCCATGAGCATGGCAGCAAAGGCGAGGTAGGGATTCGCGGCAGGGTCAGGAAAACGCACCTCGATCCGCTTCGCTTTCGGGCTCGGCGAGTACATGGGAATCCGGATGCCCGCCGACCGATTCCGGCTGGAATAGGCCAGCAACACCGGCGCCTCGAAACCAGGCGTGAGCCGCTTGTAGGAGTTCGTGGTCGGATTGGTTAAGGCAGCCAGCGCCGGAGCGTGTTTCAGAATGCCGCCGATGTAGTGCAGGCACATCTGTGACACGCCCGCATATTCTTTCCCTGCAAAGAGGGGCTTGCCATCCTTCCAGATACTCTGGTGGCTATGCATGCCGGAGCCATTATCCCCGAAGATCGGCTTCGGCATGAACGTCGCCGTCTTGCCATGTCGGCGGGCCACGTTCTTAACGATGTACTTGTACATCATCATTTTGTCTGCCGTCCTGACCAGTGAATCGAACCGAATATCGATTTCCGCTTGGCCGGCCGTGGCGACTTCATGGTGATGTTTTTCAATCGTAATTCCGGCCTTTTCCATCTCCAGAATCATCTCGCTGCGGATATCCATTTGCGTATCAGTCGGCGGGACTGGGAAGTAGCCTTCTTTGTGACGGATCTTTCCGCCCAAGTTATGGCCTTCCTGCCCCATGTTCCACACGCCTTCTTCTGAATCGATGAAGTAGTAGCCACTGTGGCTGTTCTGATCGTAGCGCGCTTGATCGAAAATGAAGAACTCAGCCTCGGGTCCCCAATAAGAGGTATCGCCGATCTTCGTGCTCTGGAGGTATTTCTCCGCCTTCTGCGCCACATACCGCGGATCACGATCATAGGTCTCGCGCGTAATCGGATCCACCACGTTGCCGACGAGGCTCAGCGTCGGAACCGCACAAAAGGGATCGAGACAGGCCGTCGCCGGATCCGGCACGACCAACATGTCACTGTTATTGATGGCCTTCCAGCCGCGAATGGAGGATCCATCCAGTCCGGAGCCGTCCTTGAAGAGGTCTTCCGTCAATTCATTCGTAGGAATGCTGAAATGCTGCCACGTGCCGATAAGATCCACAAACTTCAAGTCGACGATCTGGACCTTATTCTTCTTCGCAAACTCCAACACCTCGCGTACGTTCATCCCCTCTCCTCCTTTCAAGTCACACTAATGATGAGACTGCGCAGCCGCTGCTAGGCCGCTTTCGCCTCGAGAAAATTCTCGATGGCCGTTTCGACTCCCTTTCGCAGCCGTTCCAATTGCCCGTGATCCTCCAGTTTCTTCCCTCGTTGATCGGCGACATAGAATACGTCGGCGACCTGGTCCAGCCGCGTTGAAATGCGGGCGGCATGGATCGAGAGCCCGAGCTGGAAGATCGTGTTGGTGATCACATAGAGCAGACCCAGGCGGTCGTCGGCAAACACGTCAATGATCGTATAGGCGTCCGACGTTTCATTGTCGATCCGCACCTCCGTCGCTTCACGGGCTTTCGGCAGCGACCTCGTCAGTTTCAAACGCGCGCCTCGGCGCAGCAGATCATCGACATGCTCCCATCCCTTGAGAACCGACGCGATCCGATCACCCACCGTCCGCAGCCTCTCGGCCGGAGGCGCGCCCTGATAGTCAGGATCCATCACCTGGAACGTATCGACCACAATCCCGTCGGCTCTGGTGAGAATCTGAGCATCGAGAATCTGAACCCCGCTCCCTGCCATCACGCCGGCAATCTTTGAGAAAATACCGGGCGTCACGTCATTATGTGTCACGACGGTATACTCGCAGGTCCCCAGCTCCCCGTTAAACTCCGGCTCCACCAGCACCTCGCCGGCATGCAATCGCCGCACGGCTGCCAAGTGCGCCGCAATACGGGACGACGCTGTGCCGTAGACATAGCGCTCGGGGAATTGGCCGAGTTGGCTCTCAACCCAAGCCAGCGTCTCACCGGCCTGCCCGGCCATCAGCGGGTGCCGGCTCACCTCCTCGGCAATCTGGCGGACTCGTTCGGGTGCCTCGACGCCATTGCGTTCTCCGGACACCTCGGACATCGTGCGCTGATAGAGTTCGATCAGGAGCGATTCTTTCCACTTGGTCAAGACACCGGGACCGACCGCGGCGATATCGGCCGCGGTAAGCACCAACAGCTTCTTCAGGACTTCCGGCGTGCCCACTTCGCGGGCAAAGGGCAGCACCACCTTCACGTCGTTCGGGTCTCGTCGAAAAGCTGTGTGGGCCATCAGTAAGTGCCGATGCACGAGGAATAAGAGAGTCCGCATATCCTGTTCATCGAACCCAAGCCGGGCGGCAGCGTCCTCAGCCAAGCGCTTCCCCACGTCACTATGGTCTTCCTCCCGGCCCTTTCCCAAATCGTGGAGCAGCACGGCGAGGTGCAGGAGATCTTTTCTCTTAATGCTTCGGTAGACATCCCCCATGACACCCTGATCCTGTGCGAGGTCTTCCGCTCGCGTCACCGCAAGCAAACTATGCTCGTCGACGGTGTACTTATGGTACTGATTGAATTGCATCAGGCCACGGACCGTTCCCATTGCGGGAACCAACTTCTCGAGCACATAGGCCCGATGCATCGCGTCCAGCGTCTTGGCGGTACCAGGTCCCGCGAGAATTGCGAGGAACGTCCGATTGACCTCCGGCGTTCGATAGGCCTCCCCCGAGACCGTATCGACATGGCGGTGAATGTCTTCGAGCAATGGCGGCACGATGGTGAGATTCTGTGATCGCGCCACATTGAACAGACGAAGGAGCAGCGCCGGGCTTTCCAGCACCTTCGCGCGATGTTCGTCCGCAACCGTCAGGACCCCGCCCCGTACGACGAAGTACCCATCGACGCGGGGAGCCGGCCAGAACCGCGCGATCCGTCGCCAGAACGGCACGCTCCGACAACGCTCGACAAATCGCGTACAGCGTTCATGCAATCCCATCGTGTGCTGGTAATACTGTTGCATGAATTGCTCGACGGCCAACAAGTGCGGTTGGTCCTGAAACCCGAAATGTTGGGCCAGCCAGATCTGCTCATCAAATGACAGAATCTCCTGAGCCGTGCCTGCATGCACGTGGAGGAGTGCCCGTACCCGCCATAAAAAATCCCGCGCCTCTGTGAGGGCCATCAAATCGGCCCTGGAGAGAATGCCGCGATCGGAGAGTTCGCGAATCGTCTGCGCCTGATAGCGGGCCATGCCGGCCCACTGCAACAGATGCAAGTCGCGAAGACCTCCTTGGCTTTTCTTGACGTTCGGTTCAAGCAAATACACCGTCTCGCCGAACTTGAGATACTCACGCCGGCGCTCTTCAAGCTTTTGATCCAAATATGTGTCCGGGTTCTTGACCACGACCTTCCGCATATACCGGCCGTGAAACTGCTCAAACAGCTCAGGGCTGCCCGCAAGAAATCGGGACTCCATCATCGACGTCTTAACCGTAGGATCAGACTCAGCCAGCTCGATGCAGTCGTGAATCGTCCGCACGCTATGTCCGACCTGGAACCCGCAGTCCCACAAGGGGTGCAAGACGGCACGCACGAGCGATTCGACTTGCAGCTTCGCCCCGGGACGGAAGAGAAACATGAGATCGATATCCGAATGGGGGGCCAGTTCCCGCCGACCGTATCCTCCCAAGGCCACCAGGCAGCACTGGTGGAGGCCGGCTGATGCCACCGCATCTCCCCCCTGCCGCACGGCATTCCTGTACCGACCGATGATCAGGCCGTCCACCAGCTCGGTCATCGCCGCCATCGTCTCTGCGCCGGTGGCGCCATCCATCACCCGCTGGCCGATGATTCGGCGTTGCTCGGCGAGGAACGCGCCGACCGTCGACGTATCGACGGCCGGCACTGACGAACTGGATGGATTATGATCTGTCCCCATGGTCACAGGGCCGTCTCTCCGGTTTCACCAGTCCGAATACGCACGGCAGCAGTCAGATCGCGCACGAAGATCTTGCCATCCCCGATACTGCCGGTCTTGGCTACCCGGGTGATCGTCTCGATCACGCGCGGCACCTGTGCGTCCGTCACGGCCACCTCGATTTTTACTTTCGGCACAAATTCGATCGTATACTCCTGGCCGCGATAGGTTTCCTTATGCCCCTTCTGGCGGCCGAACCCTTTGACTTCCGAGACCGTCATCCCCTGTACGCCCATTTCCAGCAATGCATCCTTGACTTCATCCAACTTGAACGGCTTGACGATGGCTTCAATCATCTTCATGTCGCTGCCTCCTTACCAACCAGGCTCACCCGAGGACGCTGATCATCCATCGTCTCTTGGGTCGCCGGCATGATCGCTTGGTCAATTGTGTCATGGTCTGTTTATGAATAGGCCCGCTCGTTGTGCTGGCTGAGGTCCAATCCCGTCGATTCGTCTTCGGGAGAGACCCGCAACCCAACCACCGCATTCACAACCTTCAGAATAATCCAGGTGCCAATCACGGAAAACAGGGTTACTGCGCACACCATGATGGCCTGAATTCCTAACTGCCCCGCATTCCCGAAGAAGAGCCCGTCCCCCCCGGCGGCATTGATCGCCTTAGACGCGAACAAGCCAGTTGCAAGGATTCCGAACACTCCGCCCACACCGTGAATGCCCACGACGTCGAGCGAATCATCATAGCCCATCCTCCCCTTCCAAACAACGGCGAAATAGCACAGAATCCCAGCAAATCCACCAATTATGATCGCTGAAAACG
>Ga0209048_10002078_pt1 | contig 20066 bp, 18 predicted proteins | sample FrelakmetCRP12CR_FD_187146 | JGI IMG/M metagenome (GOLD analysis project Ga0209048, IMG submission 187146) | Freshwater lake sediment microbial communities from the University of Notre Dame, USA, for methane emissions studies - CRP12 CR (SPAdes)... | ecosystem: Environmental > Aquatic >... | reverse complement strand
ATCGGAACTGCTGCTGGTGAGGCTCACGGTGGTTCCTGCCGCGCCTGCGGTACCCGACAGAATCACTGTCCCGGTAGAGGTCTGGCTGGGGGATACGATGTTTGGATTGAGCGTCACCGACTGAACCGCCGGTTCAAGCGTGACTCTCTGTAGCTGAGGCGCTACAGGCTGTACTGTCCCCTTTTGGGCAACGGCCGGAGCCGCATATGTCGTTGATAACGGTATAAACAGGCAAACGAGCAGTGTTATCCCAAGCGCGTAAAATATGTGCTCCTCTTTTCCCTTCATGATGGCACCTCTCAATCAGATTTTATCCTCAATGATCACGAACTGTCCTGTCCATATCGAACCTCTTCCTGCACTTATACCACATTTTGAGATAGAGTACTCTATTGTTTTAGAATATTACTGGTTGAAACATCGTATTGATCTGCCGAATCAAAAAAACAACAGTACAGGAAGTACTTCTCAATCTTGAAACTGTTAGTAAAGTCAAGTTCCGACTCCCACAATTTATGTCTTAGAGAAGCCCTTCGCCATTGGCAAGCACTCCAAAGCTATTCGCATGGTACTGGAGCAGACGCGATAATGTCGTGTGATATGCGAGTTAATGAGGTATGTTGTAACGTGTATATGGCAAATCGTCCGGCTTCAGAATGAATGCTTCTTTTCGGGAAAGATGCCCTTTTTCACGTCATCGATATATTGATTGACGGCTCCTTTCATCTGCACATTGAGCTCTGCATATGTCTTCACAAATTTTGGTATGAATCTTTCAAACATTCCCACCATATCATGAAGAACCAGAACCTGGCCGTCACAGTCAATGCCCGCGCCTATCCCGATCGTGGGAATTGTGAGGGACTGCGTCACAGCCTTGGCCAGTGCTGCCGGCACACACTCTAATACAATGGAAAAAGCCCCGGCTTCTTCAAGGATTCTTGCATCTTCCATGATCCTTTTGGCTGCTTGCTCCTCTTTGCCCTGAACCTTGTATCCTCCAAGCTGATGAACGGATTGCGGAGTTAGGCCAAGGTGTGCCATGACGGGGATTCCCGCAGAGGCTATTCTTCTGGTTATTTCGGCCACCTCCCTGCCTCCCTCCAGCTTGACTCCTTGGGCGCCTGCTTCCTGAAGAAAACGACCAGCATTATAAAGAGCGTCCTCAGAAGATATCTGGTAGGACATAAAGGGCATGTCACCGACGACCATGGCATGCTTTACTGCACGGGACACCGCCTTAGTATGATGAATCATTTCATCCATTGTAACGGGTATTGTGCTGTCATAGCCTAACATGACCATGCCCAGAGAATCTCCAACGAGGACAACATCAATGCCTGCTTCGTCTACAATGAGAGCCGTGGGATAATCGTAAGCCGTTAACATGCATATCTTTTCATTCTTTTTTTTCATGTCGCGAATCACGGCAGTAGTGATTCTATTCATGCTCGTCTGTTTGCTCATGTCCTTCACCTCACTTAAGTATTTCTTTAATTAGCCGGGCAGTTTCCGGAGATAATGTTTTCTTCTTCAATCCAATGTCGGCAGTCAATATGCCAAGTGCGCTATAAGCCTGCAATAGTGCTGGCAGCCTGTTACGCAGAGCCTCTGCATGTTTTTTTATGGTGCCTGAGTCTCCACGCGCCACAGGCCCCGTTAGAGCTTGAACCGTGCCCTTTGTCTCGATATTAGCGATGGTACCCATAACTAGTGGCCAGATGGCGCGAATGGTGTCCGCACTGCTCAAACCAAGGGATTGATAAATTTCTTCAACCATATGGATAATGGTCGTCAAATAGTTTGAAGCTATACAGGCCGCGGCATGGTAAAGGGGTTTGTCAGCATCGGCAACAAAGAACGGCACCCCGCCTAAATCCCTGACCATTTGTACAGACCACTCCTTGATCTCATCTCCCGAGGTAATTCCGAATGTACTGCCGGGAATGTTCCTGATAGCGCCCTCTACGTCGGCAAAGGACTGTAGCGGATGTATGCACGCGACATGAGCTCCCGCATCCTGTGCAGATTCAAGAAGATCAAGACCTCCTGCGCCACTCATGTGGATGACCTTGTTGCCGGGCCTTATGCATCTCTCGCTTGCTATCTTTTTGCATACATGCGCAATGGCGTCGTCTGAGGTTGTAATAATAATACAGTTTGCAGTAAGAGCGGCGGCCGAAAAGTTCAGATATGGTTTGCCACCTGTATAGACAATACCCTGATTCAGGGATGCCTGCGACCTGCTGGCAACTGCAACTATCCTGTATCCGGCCTGGCGGAGCAGAAAGCCAACCGCCGTACCCACCTTACCGAGGCCCAGGATGGCAATGCTATCCTCTCTTATTTCTTGAGTATTCATAATTAAGAGTTTATAAAATCAAAAAAGGCCTTCCAGACAAACCCCGGACGGCCTTAAGAAAAAGACACTCTTATTTGACCATTCCGTCTCGGTCCATCCGTCGCGGATCCAAGCGGACTGATGCTTATTAGCATAAAGCATTTCAAGCAGTCAATAGAGCAAATTTGTGGCACAGGTAGAGTTTTTGTCATCTTGTAATTGCCTGACCTGTCATATATAAGAACTCTTATAGAACTTGGAGAATCCTCTAAGATGAAACATGTTGGACTCATGATATTTGACTTAGACGGGACCCTTGTCAACTCTGGCGGGGATATTGTCGCGTCCGTAAATTACACTCTCAAGAGCCTTGATATACAGACGAAGACTCAAAAGGAGATACTCGGTTTCGTGGGAGATGGTGTCAATAAAATGATTGAAAGGGCCATCGGTGAGGATTTTCAACATCTCTTTGATCGGGCGATAGATATTTTTTCTGATCACTATGCCAGGCACATGCTTGATACGACAGGCCTGTGTGATTCCGTCATCGAAGTGCTCGACCACTTCCACAACAAGAAAAAGGTTATTATCACGAATAAGCGAAGACATTTTACTCTTAGGATGACGGATGCTCTGGGCATATCAAAATACTTCGAAGAGATCATCGGGGCGGACAGCACTGCTTATAAGAAGCCGGACCCTCGTTTGTTTATTCCTCTTCTTGAAAGGTTTCATGCGGCATATAATGATACAGTCGTAATAGGCGATGGTGTGAATGACATAATGCTCGCAAAGAATACGGGCGTATTGAGTTGTGCCCTTTTAAACGGGCTTACACAGAGAGACATTCTGCTTGCCCTTGACCCTGATTTTGCTTGTGAAGGCCTCCGGGAACTGATTAAGATATTTGATTGAAATCGCTGCCGTATCCATAAAGTATGATTAGAAAAATTAAAGAAGCCATAGAAAAGAATCATCTCGTCCAACAGGGAGAAAGAGTTGTTGTGGCCGTCTCCGGGGGATCCGATTCCGTTGCCCTGCTAAAAGTACTGGAGATGCTGTCAGATGAGTATAGGCTTAGTCTCATTGTGGCGCATATTAATCATGGTCTAAGGGAAAATGCTGCCTGCGAGGAGCAATTCGTGCGCAGAATAGCTGCGGAAATGGGGTTTGTATTTGAGTGTAAGTCTCTCGATATCAGATCGCTAAGGAAAGGAACTGGCAAGTGCATAGAAGAAATCAGCCGGGAAGTGAGATACGATTTTCTAAATGATGTTGCCAATAAGCATGGTGCACAGAAAATTGCCTTGGGACATAACAGCAATGATCAAACTGAGACAGTGCTGATGAATTTTTTAAGGGGAAGCGGTCCGACAGGATTAAAGGGCATGCTGCCTGCCAGAGATTCCGTGTACATCAGACCTCTTCTTTGCGTGACGAGGAATGAAATAATTTCGTTTCTCGAATTCCACGGATTACCGTTTGTTACCGATGCTTCTAATACCGATCCGGCTTACCTGCGAAACAGGATCAGGCATTCATTGATACCTGAACTTAAGGCCAGATATAATCCTAAATTGGAAGAAAGCATTAAGAGCATGGCTGAGATCATGCGTGTGGAAGACGATTATATGAAATCCTTGACCGGTAAAATCCTGTCGGAATGGGGCATGGCGACCGCACACGGTGAGATCAGTATCAGCATACCTGCCCTCGTAAAATATCATCAAGCCATTCAAAGAAGGATTATGAAACATCTGCTTGAGCGGTTAACGCCAAATAGCCAAGGGATTGGCCAGACTCACATAAAAGCAGCCCTTGATCTGGTCTATTCTGATCACCCCGGTGCCTATGTGAACCTGCCCTGTAATATCGAGGTGAGACGCGAATATAATGCCCTTGTTATTTTCAAAAGGGAAAAAGGTGAAAAAGAAATTCTAAGAAAGAGATGCCATGATCTTCGCTACGAGGTCACACTTCCTGGCTCGGTGAAAATGGCGGAGTTGGGAAAGACAATGATATTTGAATTTGTAGAAGGCCCTATTGATATGAATTCGTGCGGCCGTGAGACTGCCTTCATGGACTATGACAGGATATCTCTGCCTCTGGTTATAAGAAATGTAAGTCCGGGTGACAGGATACAACCGCTGGGTATGAAGGGAACAAAAAAGATAAAGTCTGTATTCATTGATGAAAAGATAGCGTTGCGCCACAGAAAAAGTATCCCACTTTTACTGGATCAGGAGGCAGTGCTCTGGATTGCAGGGCTGCGACTCAGTGAAAGCGTTAAAATAACAGAAAAAACGAGGCATATACTCAAAGTAGAATTTGTTTGAAATAATACTGTTGTTAATGTAATTGTAAATTTAGACCTTGAAATATTATTGATTGCCGTTCTCGCGTAGACGGGAATCCAGAGGGAGGTAATATTGAATTCGTTGCAGAAGAACATAGCGCTCTGGCTGTTTATCAGTCTGGTTTTTGTACTGCTCTATCATCTTTTCAATCAGCCGAAGAGCGTGCAGGAAAATATCATTTACAGTGACTTTGTAAGCTATGCAGAAAAAGGGCAGATTGTTGAAGTTACCATACAGGGAGAGAGTATTTCTGGCAAGCTCAACAATGGTAAGAATTTTAGGACATATGCACCGAAAGACGCCGGGCTGATTCAGATTCTGAAGGATAAGGGTGTACGGATTGCATCAAAACCTGCGGAAGAATCTCCCTGGTACATGAATGTCTTGATTTCATGGGTACCCATGCTTCTACTTATAGGTGTATGGATATTCTTCATGCGACAGATGCAGGCTGGTGGCGGTAAGGCAATGGCATTCGGCAAGAGCAAGGCCCGTCTCGTTACTGACAAATCAAAAAAAGTGACCTTTGCCGATGTGGCAGGTATAGATGAGGCCAAAGCAGAGCTGGAGGAAGTTATAGAGTTTCTCAGGGATCCCAAGAAATTTACGCGGCTGGGCGGAAGAATCCCCAAGGGTCTGCTTCTCGTCGGACAGCCGGGTACGGGGAAAACATTACTTGCCAGGGCGATTGCCGGCGAAGCAGAGGTACCTTTTCTCAGTATAAGCGGATCTGATTTTGTCGAGATGTTTGTCGGTGTGGGAGCTTCGCGTGTGAGGGATCTCTTCGACCAGGGTAAAAAGAATGCCCCGTGTATAATCTTTATAGATGAGATCGATGCCGTAGGAAGGCATAGGGGGGCTGGTTTAGGCGGCGGACATGATGAGAGGGAACAGACCTTGAATCAGCTTCTTGTGGAAATGGACGGGTTTGAGTCAAATGAGGGAGTGATTCTCGTATCTGCTACAAACCGGCCTGATGTGCTTGATCCTGCCCTCCTCAGGCCCGGCAGATTTGACCGGCAGGTCGTTGTTCCCCTTCCTGATATTAAAGGGAGGGAAAAGATTTTCGAGGTGCATACGAGAAAGACGCCGCTTGCTGATGATATTGATTTCGGCGTAATAGCGAGAGGAACCCCTGGATTTTCCGGTGCAGACATCGAAAATCTTGTGAATGAAGCAGCTCTTTACGCTGCAAGATATGGTAAAGATAAAGTAACCATGGGTGACTTCGAGTTTGCCAAAGACAAGGTCATGATGGGCGCGGAAAGGAAAAGTATGGTGATAAGCATCGAGGAGAGGAGAATCACGGCTTATCATGAATCAGGTCATGCCCTGGTGGCGAGATTATTGCCGGGAAGTGATCCCATCCATAAAGTTACAATAATTCCCAGGGGCATGGCTCTTGGTCTTACACAACAGTTGCCTGTGGATGAAAAACACACTTATCCAAAACAGTATCTCATTAACAACATTAAGATTCTATTAGGGGGTAGGGCAGCGGAAGAGCTGATCTTGAACGAATTTACCACAGGTTCTGGAAATGATATTGAGAGGGCGACCAACCTGGCAAGGAAAATGGTCTGTGAATGGGGTATGAGCGACGTAATGGGACCACTTAGCTATGGGAAAAAAGAGGAACAGATATTTCTCGGTCGTGAATTTGCCACGCACAAAGACTATAGTGAAGAGACCGCCCAAAGGATTGACGAGGAGATAACACGCCTGGTGTCGGACAGCTACGAAAAAGCGAAGCAACTGTTATCGGATCATATTGACATACTGAAGAGAATTGCATTGGAGCTTCTTGAAAAGGAGGTCTTGAATACTACGGAACTCGACGACATCATACAAATGAACAGGAAGGATGTGGATGGAAGCGGGAATACGATACCAAGAGAACAGTAGGTTAACTATGGAAGCCCCGCTCTCTATATTTCTTATACAATGACAGATAAGATTCGTCCAAGGTGTCTCCATCTAAGATCGTCATATGAGGCTCTCGAGGTCTTGAGAAAGATCGATTGTGATCCCTACGGCATTGAGTCAATGCTGCCCAAGATGGTTCATCATAATGTATTACTTGAAGGTATCAAGTGTAACATAGCGAATATTATAAAGCAAGAGATGCTGTCCATCGGTGGTGATGCCGCCGTCTCGCGTTTTGCAGTTTCATGCAGCGTCAAGGAAACGGACTGCGTTATCATGGGTACGGCAAAGCAGATACAGCGTTTATCTGATAAGATTTCAATTCAGCCATTAGGATTAAGCATCATATCAAATGCCATCAAAGAACTCCTTGCGAATGCTTCGAAAAATCTTTTTATCCTCAAGACATGCAGAAGTGAAATTGTCTTGGGAGAGAAAACAGAGATCATGGGAATACTTAACGTGACTCCCGACTCGTTCTCTGACGGCGGTTTTTTCAAAGAAACGGGCGATGCAGTCGAATACGGTTTGAAAATGATGGAGGAGGGTGCAGACATTCTAGATGTTGGAGGAGAATCTTCGCGGCCTGATGCGGTGCCGATTCCTCTTGACGAAGAGATTGCGCGGGTAATTCCTGTTATAAAGGGTTTGGCGAAGTCCATCAAGATTCCGATATCAATTGACACGACAAAGGCGGAAGTTGCCAGAAGGGCTGTGGAAAGCGGTGCTGACATTGTCAATGACATAAGTGCCCTGACCTTTGATCCTCAGATGGCGAATGCGGTCGCTGATACAGGTGCCGCAATTATCCTGATGCACATGCGTGGAACCCCCAAAGACATGCAGAAAGGAGATTTGTCGTATAGATCTCTCAGGGGAGAAATCATTGAGTTCCTGGAAGATAAGATAGAAAAATGCCAAATGGCCGGAATTTCCCGTGAACATGTCATGGTCGACCCTGGCATAGGTTTCGCGAAGACTGGTGAAGATTCAATGAGACTGATAAAATATCTATCAGAGTTCAAAGTGTTGGGAAGACCCATTGTGACTGGGCCTTCCAGGAAGTCCTTCATAGGTAAGATAACTGGCGGCGGTCCGACGGAGCGCATAGAGGGAACTGCCGCTGCCGTGACGGCTGCCATCATGAATGGAGCAAATGTAGTGAGGGTACATGACGTGAAGGCCATGAAGAAGGTAGCTGCCATGGCCGATGCGATTATCAGGGCGTAAGGCAGGAACTTGAAATTACAAGTATACGGGATAAGTGTCTGAAGATGATACATGGAATAGGAACAGACTTTGTGGAAGTTTCGAGGATTGAAAGAATTCTACAAAAATGGGGAAACCGTTTCCTGGACAGGGTTTATGCACATGACGAAATCGAATATTGTAAGAATAAGGCATTTCCAGCCATTCATTTTGCAGCAAGATTTGCAGCAAAGGAATCTTTTCTAAAATCACTTGGTATCGGACTGGGCATGGGTGTTAAACTAAATGAAATTGAAGTAAGCAACAATGCACTGGGAAGGCCGGTACTGAAAATGAATGAGAAAGTAGGCAGTATCCTTGATAATCTAGGTGTGAAAACGATCCACGTGAGTATGACGCATACGAGAGAACATGCTCACGCAATAGTCGTTCTTGAAAGGTGAGGAAAGATGCAGCCGTCAGAATTTGGCGAGAAGCGACTTGCCTATGACAGCGAGACACAAGGGATGGTCTCGAGCCCCAAGAGGACAATTAATTCAAGTGTTGAAAATACCATGAATGAGCATACGGCCAAGCTGACGGTGATATCGAGGAATCCCGAGGAAACTTTTCTTATAGGTAAAATTATTGGACGGAATCTCATGGAGAAGGATGTAGTTGCCCTTGTTGGCGACTTAGGTACGGGAAAGACCTGCCTTACTCAGGGCATTGCCAGAGGTCTTGGCGTGCCGGATCAGTATCAGATAACAAGTCCGTCGTTTACATTGATAAATGAATACCAGGGAAGAATGATGCTGTATCATTTTGACTTATATCGATTGTCGCGAGCCTCAGAGATGGATGACATGGGATATGAGGAGTATCTTTTTGGACAAGGTGTGACTGTCATTGAATGGGCTGATAAATTGAAAGGTATTCTGCCCGATGATACCTTGTTTGTCTTTATGAACTACGCCGATGAAAATGATCGGAAGATAATCATTTCTGGACAAAATAAGAAAATAGCCATAATTTTAGAAGAATTGGGGAATGGAGGTTTTTAGGGGATGGCCCTTGTTGTGCAAAAATACGGAGGCACTTCAGTTGCAGACATTAACAAGATAGAGAATGTGGCCAGGCGTGTATTGAAATCAAAAGAAGCAGGAAACGATATTGTAGTAGTAGTTTCTGCCATGGCTGGTGAGACGGATAGACTTATACAACTAGCTCACAAGGCCGCTGACGAGCCCGATAAAAGGGAGTATGACGCTCTTATATCCACAGGGGAGCAGTTGACGGTAACTCTTCTTTCCATAATTCTAAACAAAATGGGGTTCCGCGCCAAATCTTTACTGGGGTACCAGGTAAAAATTGTCACCGACAAGTCCTATACAAGGGCAAGGATCTTCCATGTAGATACGAAGAAGATATTCAAGGAACTGAAGAAGGGAACGATCGTTGTTGTGGCTGGCTTTCAGGGTGTAGATAAGGATGGCAACATTACAACTTTGGGGAGGGGCGGTTCAGATACGAGTGCCGTTGCCTTGGCAGCGGCACTGAAAGCGGACGTATGCGATATTTACACGGATGTTGACGGTGTTTATACTGCTGATCCAAATATATGCAGAAAGGCAAGGAGGTTGAGCAGGATCTCCTACGATGAGATGCTTGAAATGGCGAGGGCAGGGGCTAAAGTCCTTCAACCCCGTTCAGTCGAACTCGCAAAAAAATACGACGTGCCAGTCTACGTGAGGTCATCATTTACAGATGAAGGAGGCACACTGGTGACGAAGGAGGATGTGGAAATGGAAAAGGAAGTAGTGTGTGGGGTAACTTATGACCGTGATCAAGCAAAGATTACTGTGGTTCACGTTCCCGACAGGCCCGGTATTGCAGCTCGACTGTTTACACCGCTTGCGCACCACAATATCATGGTCGATATGATTATACAGAATGCCAGCGTCGAAGGTTACACGGATTTGACATTCACTGTCTCGCGCAAGGAAATAAAAAAGGCGTACGAGTTAGTTGAAGAAGTGGCGAAAGAAATAGCTGCGAATAGGGTAGAGATAGATGCTGACGTTTCCAAGGTATCCATCATCGGTGTGGGAATGATCAGTCATTCGGGTGTCGCCGCAAAGATGTTCTCAGCCTTAGCCAAGGAGGGAGTGAATATATTAATGATAAGTACTTCTGAGATCAAAATTTCATGCGTCATACAGGAGAAATACACAGAACTTGCCGTCTCAGCCCTGCATGATGCATTCGATTTAGACAAGAGATGAGTTATTTGTAAGAAACCTCACCACACCCGTTCTACGATGCAATAGACATCGATAACTTAATATGAAAGGAACGGAAAGCCAACGTGACGGAGCCATTATTATCATTGTTATTGTGGTAATACTCTTCGCGATTCATTATTCCTCTTCATTATTTCCGCCTCAAATAAACGATATACCCTTCAGTAATAATAGTTTTGGTCCCGTAATTGTCGGGATCAAGGGCAATACGGGAATTAACGGTGTCTTTTATGTACCCGAGAAAGCGCGAATCTCCGATCTCTTAGAAGCTGCGGGTATCAGAAATCCTGAAATATTCGATCATCGAATCCTTTCTATGCCGCTTTCTAAAGGTAAGACCGTTTTCATCGAATCTGATGATAGCTTAAGAATAGGGGAGATGAATAATGCAGATAAGTTGACCCTAGGAATACCGATAGACATCAATAAGGCCACCGTAGAAGATCTTATGCTGATTGACGGCATCGGTGAGCAAACCGCCTTGCAGATTGTTCAATTCAGAGAAAAGTCAGGAAGGTATCACAAGGTTGAAGACTTGATGAAGGTTCGCGGCATCAAAGAAAGGAAATTCCGAAATCTCAGGAGGTATTTCTGCGCTCATGACATGCTGTAATAATAACAGCAATAAAGAAGTGGAGTTTTTCTATCTAAACTTATCGAGATAACTGAGAACCCTCTGTACATATACCTGCGTCTCCCGGTACGGAGGGATGCCCCTGTACTTGATTACGGCATTTTCGCCTGCATTATAGGCAGCCAAAGCTAAAGGTAGATTTCCGTTGAAATAATTCAAGAGATAGCGCAAGTATTTTACACCGCCTTCAATGTTGTTTTCCGGATGGAAGGAATCCTGCACTTGCAGTGATGAGGCAGTTGCCGGCATTAATTGCATCAGCCCCCGGGCCCCCTTTCGGGACACGGCACGATGGTTGAAATTTGATTCCGCTTTGATGATTGCTTTAATCAGGGCTGGCTCTATTTTATGTTTTTCTGATGCCTTGACAATCAAGGCATCATATTGCGACATATTCTCCCCTAATTTTTTGTCCAGAAGGATGCGCTTCTCCCGCATTATAAGAACATACTTGATGCCGCTTTCGGTAGGAACGTTCGTCAGATGGATTACGCCCTGTGCATCTTCGTACTTATAAATATCCGCAGTGGCCGGTGAGGCGATGCTTATAACCATGAATAATGACACGATGACAATAAGCTTCATAGTAACTTTATCTTTAGTTAAGCGGAAATAATGAAAATTGTAATATGCCTGAGTAAACGTGCATTAAAATACTACATGGAAATCTTGAATTCAAGAACTTTATGTAATTCGCCCAATCGAAGGTTTTCGTTTTCATTGCCCTTGACAGGGTCATGGCATGGTGGTAGTGAGAATGTAATTCGTAAATGTCGGGGCGTGGCGCAGCTTGGTAGCGTATCTGAATGGGGTTCAGAGGGTCGGAGGTTCAAATCCTCTCGCCCCGACCATTGAATTATATATTCAGGTAGTTATGAGTAATAAATAACTACCTGAATTTTTATTTTGTCAATGAGCAATATGTGAGTAATACAATATTTTATGAATAATGGTAATATAGAAGTAAATTTGAGTAAATAACTATTCATTACATTTTTCGTCAAATATCCGTTTTTATCCTAAATAAGCACACATCCAATTCCCCCCCCTTTTTTTGAATTCATCCTGAATCTGACCAAATCACATGGATACAAAAAAAGGTAATAACGTTCTCATGAGCAGTAATATAAAGAAGAGGGCTGTTGAAAAAAAACTCTCCGTTTTTTTCGTGATTTTGACGTCTGTTGAAATATTATGAAGTGACAGGAATCACGATGGAGTGGGAATTATATTCTTAACCACAAAAGAATTGATGATAGTTGACCGTAGTCAAGCATCTCGTGCTTTTGATATGCCTACATCATTTCAATCGGAAATGAATGACGATCACCTCTATCGGGACCCTGAATACTCCTCGGACGAATACATCCAGGCATAACGCTTTGAGAATTCGATGAATCATTTGAGGCGTGGAGGACAGATCTGCCTAAATTCCGTTCAAAATGGACTTCGTGGCATGTATATCAATAGAAAAGATGAGCCGCTTTATCAAAAAGACAGCCGACGCAATACATCGCTCGTACAATGTTCAGCGACGAACCCCATATTTTGCTCTCAATATCCTCTTGACACACAAATTTTCTCTTCCTATACTCCCACTACAAAAAGCAATGCCTTATCAATCGCGTCCATTCTGCTCCTGACTGAAATTTGCCTGGTTCTTCGTGGGGCGTTATAGTAATTTCTAATCGTCAGGGGAACGTCGCTGAAGAGTCCTTATGTCAAGAAGGCGTTAATACGGCCTATGCACCTTATCACTCAACAAGGAGGAAAACAATGAAAGCGAAACTATTTGGATGTCTATTACTAGCACTGGTAATGCTCGCGAGCGTGCCGTCAGCGTTCGCCGCTCTGAACGCGTACTTGCACATAATAGGGGAGAAGTCGGGTCAGGTAAAAGGGAGCGTCACCCAGAAGGGACGTGAGGATTTGATCATGGTCATTGCATACAGCCACAACATCTCGGTTCCTACCGACCCGTCGAGCGGGTTGCCGACAGGCAAGACCAAGCACGATGTCCTTATGATCACCAAGGAGGTCGACAAATCGAGCCCGATTCTCTACCGCATGCTCGTAACTAACGAAAGAGTGAAGGATTTCAGATTGGATTTCTGGCAGCCATCGGCGTCCGGCAAGGAGCAGCAACACTACACCATCAGGCTCACAAACGCTCGTATTGTCTCAATCAAGTCGGAAATGTTGAACAACAGGTACCCGGAAAACATGCAACACAAAGAGCGCGAGCATATCTCGTTCTCCTATGATACGATCACTTGGACCTATCAGGACGGCGGTATCACGACTTCGGCCTCCAGATGACACTTTGCGAATCGGGGTCAATGAGAAACAGTGTCACTTCGACTTTCCATTTTTCATTTTTTACGACCTAACTATTTTACGACTGTTTCCTTCCTCGCCACGGAGAGGCGTTCGCAAGAATTGTTGTAGAAAATTGGCTCGCGGCGACGTTATTCCCTGCATCCTCGAACTGGAGGGGGATGAAAAAATCTTTCGCCGGAATTGGGTGTGGTTGATCCAAGAGATATATAAAGTCGACCCTTTGATCGGTCCGAAATGCAAGGGCGCCATGCGGATCATCGGCAGTATCGAGGACCCGTTGGTGATCCGTAGAATTGATTCTATTCCATCCGTAATGCTCAGTCCTAACAAACTTTTTTTTTACCACTCACCCTTTGTAGGTTGTAGGCATTAATTTCGACTATTCAGTAACAGTAAGGCAGACTGGATGAGATAGTGGTAACACCGTGGAAGATGTTACCACTATTTTGATGTGACAAAATGTGATAACGTTTATTTTTCTTGACTCTTTTCTTTCTATTGTTTATATACTCGCCCTAAATGTTTTCAATTAGCTACACAATTACAGTATCTTAGAAAATCGTCAGGAATCGTATGGGGTTCAGAGGGTCGGAGGTTCAAATGCTCTCGCCCCGAGCATTTATAATAAGCGTCTTTCCAAGCAAAAAACTTTAGTGATTAAAACTGATTCAATATCTGTCTTTTTAGAGTTTGAGATTGGCAAGACGCTCCCTTAGAATCGTGTCGTTTTAATCTCATTCTACCCTATCCATGCTGCAATTGAAACAATTCCGGTATCATGTTGATAATTTCGGCTATCTCGTTTACGGGAATAAGTATGCTATTGCCGTTGATGGCGGAGCACATGGCGAGATTGTGTCATTTGTAAAAAGCCGTAGCCTGGATCTGCTTTATGTTACAAATACGCACAGACATGTGGATCATACGAGCGGCAACGAAGCCCTCCTTCATGAATCGAATGCTCGGCTCTTGCTATATGAAGAAATACAAGATGCAGAAATCGAATTGGAAGGCCGGAAAATTAGAGTCTATGACACCCCCGGACATACCGCTGATTCCCTCTGCTTTCATGCTGCTAACTTCTTGATTACGGGAGACACTCTCTTCAACGGCACTGTAGGTAATTGTTTCTCAGGCGACGTGAAGGGCTTCTACCACTCCATAAAGAAGATTATGTCTTTATCTGAAAGCACGCTCATTTATGCCGGCCATGACTACGTAGAAGAAGCGATGAACTTTGCAAGAAGACTGGAACCGGATAATGAGTATATAGAAATATTTTCGCAAAATTATAGGCGGGATAATGTTTTTTCGCGATTGACTGAAGAACTTAGAGTCAATCCTTATCTCCGTTTTAATGAGCGCAGTATCATCGATCTTTTGAAAAAAAATGCTCTGCCTAGGAAGACGGAGTGGGAAAGATGGCAATCCTTAATGACGATAGACTAGAGGGGGGAAGAAGTGAAGCATGAGCAGTCTATCTTTCACGCATTTTTAAGCGATACGATTTTACGATAGAAACAGGATTGTATGATTTTTTTGACTGCGCAAGATTTGGCAGTTTCATATCGCTTTCCTTGTTGATATATGTATAGCCGGTAAATAGATGTTTGGCACATTCGTTATCGAGAAACTGATATAAGCCTTTAATAGATGCGCGCGCCTTTTCAAAATTTAGTACACCCATATTATCAGTAAGAGGCGAACTGATTCCGAAGGCGCTGACTGCGCCGTCTATGCGGATAAGAAGCCCCTTAGCCTCCAATGGATCAATATTGTTAAGGGTATTCATTGCTGCTATTTTTTCGCAGGCAAGGCTCTCATCGTTGTCTACGTCACATTTTCGTAATTCACACCACTCGTGCAGAAAATTGACGCATTCATGAGCATTGCCGCTATCTATCATTTCGATTTCGACTTTACGTCTGGCCAGGTACCTTTTGCAAAATTGATGGATCAAATTCCTCTGTTTGGCATATTTATTCCCCTTTAAATGGATAAGGTCCTGCCTAAGATATATGTAATCATCGAATTCATCCTGTTCTTGTACCTCGAAATAGAATTCAATTTCTTTGGCGCCGTATTTTACGAGGTAATCTTCCGGAACAAACCAGTAGTCAGTAAAACCGAGCTTCTCTGCGACATCAAGAAGGTACTCAGGGGTAATGTTGTCTGTGGGGGATATTGGCAGGATAAGATGATCATCGTCCGGATTGGCAGTTGATTTGTTGTATATAATTAGCGTGTTATCTTCGACTGCGTAGTGAGTTCTCAGCTTTTGGTTGCTCCAGACAATTAGTGACAAAAGCGAATAGTTACATAGACGGTATTGTTGACTTGTGAAAAACCTCTTCAGAATGTGGTAGTCATTGACTTCTAATTGCTTGAATTCCATAAAAATATTTGAAGAAAAAGGAAAAAATAAGCTCGCCCAAAAGCGAGGCCAATCTGAATATATTCTGACATAGAATATAAACGTCTCATGTTTATGTCAAGCTCCATGAGCCGGATTTTAGATTTTGCAGCAAGCATGAGTAAATGATATTATAACACAAGGTCAGCAAGAGCTCCAAGAATCGCGTAAGATAAGGTAGAGCGCAAGATGGCCGGAAAAGTGCGTAAGATAATTGCCGTTGACAATCCAAGGTTGAATGAATATATAGTCAATGAGCGAGAGTGGCGGAACTGGCAGACGCACTGGACTTAGGATCCAGCCCGCCTCAGCGGATAGGGGTTCAAATCCCCTCTCTCGCACTATATTCGGGTTAGTTCTATAAATATCAAGGGGTTAAAAACGCAGTGACAGAAACCATAATGGTTGTAAAAGTTGAAGATGTGAGTCCATTAAAAAAGAAAATACTGTTTGATATCTCGTGGTTAGAGGTAAAGAAGGAATTAGACACAGTATACAAGAATGTAGGTAAGAAAGCCAAGATTAAAGGCTTCAGGCAGGGGAGAGTACCTAGGAATGTTCTCGAGTCCTTATACAAAGAGCATGCGGAAGACGAAGCCATATCGAATCTGGTAAATAGATATTATTGGGAAGCACTAAAAGAAAATAAAATCAATGCTGTTGCGCAGCCGGATATAGATAATAATGGGATAGAGTCGGAGAAGAATTTTACCTTCACCGCCATCGTTGAAGTCGAACCGATTATTGAACCGACAGGTTACGCTGGTCTCGAACTTGAGAAAGAGAAGTATGAAGTTAAGGATTCTGATGTTGAAGCAAGACTTGAGGAAGTCCGCGATATGTTCAGCACGATGGAAGAGGTCGAGGTTGATAGAGGAGTATCTGAAGGCGATTTTGTAGTTATTGATTTTGAGGGTTTCGTGGACGGAAAACCCCTTAAGGAGATGAAGGCGGAAAATTATCTTCTGGAAGTTGGCTCCAAGAAATTTGTGCCCGGATTCGAGGAACAACTCATCGCTATGAAAAAGAACAATACGGAACAAATAAGAATTAAATTGCCCGATGATTATCATGCCAAGAATTTAGCGGGAGAAGAAGTGGTATTTTCTGTAACGTTGAAGAATATTAAAGAAAAGAAACTACCTGAGATTGATGATAAATTTATTAAGAATTTTGATAAATATGAGAGCTTGGACGATTTAAAGAAGGATATGAAAAAGACACTGGAAGAAGAGAATATTGCCAAGGCAAATTCAGCATTCAAGAGTCTCATAATAGAAAAACTTCTGGAAAACAATCAGTTTGAAGTGCCACAGGTATTCGTAAATCGACAGGTCTCGTACATGATCGCAGATACGCAAAGAAGAATGGCCATGCGCGGTATGAAGCGAGATGAAACACCTGAAAGATACAAGGAATTATATGATCATTACAAGGACGAAGCGTCGAAAATAGTGAGAACAATCCTCCTTCTGAAAAATATAGGCGAGAAGGAATCGATAAGCGTATCTGACCAGGAAATTGAAGAAAAGATTAGAGAACTGGCTCAATTGCGAGGACAGAATTACGATTCGTTGAAAGAATCTTTGGAATCAGGTAACATGTTAGAAGACATAAGAAATGAGATACTGAACACAAAGGTATTTGATTTCATAGAAGACAAGGCAAAAGTAGAGATAGTTAACAAATAGATCAAGGAAGGCGAAAAAATGCGCTTAATTCCGATGGTAATCGAACAAGATGGAAGAGGCGAAAGAGCGTTTGATATTTTTTCAAGGCTCCTGAAAGATAGGATAATTTTTTTAGGTACGGCGATTGATGATGATGTAGCAAATCTGATCATTGCCCAGATGCTGTATCTCGAATCTGACGATCCTGACAAGGAAATATTCTTTTATTTGAATACGCCCGGAGGCAATGTAAGTTCGGGAATGGCGATATATGATACCATGCGGTATATCAGGCCTTCCGTCTGCACAGTTTGCATGGGTCAGGCAGCGAGCATGGGGGCATTGCTCCTTGCAGCCGGCGAGAAGGGCCGAAGAACTGCCCTGCCACATTCGAGAATATTGATCCATCAACCACTCGGTGGATTTTATGGTCAGGCAACCGACATAGATATTCAGGCACGCGAGATCCTGCGTATGAAAGAAGAATTAAACGTGATTCTTGCAGAGCTAACCGGCCAACCTCTTTCAAAGATACAGATGGATACTGAGAGGGATTACTATATGACGTGCGAACAGGCAAAGCAATATGGGATCATTGATGAGATCATCCTAAAGAGACAAGGCTCAAGCTGAGAATGAGGTATTGCAGATGGTGAGAAAGAGCAAGGATAGTCAGGGCGGTCAAGGTATCTTATTCTGTTCTTTTTGCGGAAAGAATCAGAATGAAGTGCGAAAGCTGGTCGCTGGTCCGGCTGCCTATATATGCGATGAATGCATTGAACTTTGTCGGTGCATAGTTGAAGAGGAATGTGAACCAACAATCAGTGAAGAATTTCAGAAAGGGATACCAGAGCCCCGTAATATAAAGAAATTTCTGGATCAGTATGTAATAGGACAGGAAAAGCCAAAGAGGGTTCTTTCCGTTGCTGTTTACAATCACTACCGGCGGTTGTTCTCGAGTGTAGATCTGGATGGCGTGGAAATACAGAAAAGCAATATTCTATTGATCGGTCCTACAGGATCGGGTAAGACGCTTCTTGCAAAGACCCTGGCTAAGCTTCTCAATGTCCCGTTTACCATCGCCGATGCGACAACTCTAACAGAAGCGGGATACGTAGGAGAAGATGTGGAGAACATCATACTCAGCCTTCTCCAGAATGCCGATTACGACGTTGAAAGAGCCTCGAAGGGCATTGTGTATATCGATGAAATTGACAAGATCGCAAAGAAATCGGGGAATCCTTCTATTACAAGAGACGTTTCAGGAGAAGGCGTTCAGCAGGCCCTGCTGAAGATAATAGAAGGGACGCTGGCGAATGTTCCGCCAAAAGGAGGCAGAAAGCATCCGCAGCAGGAATTTATCCAGGTGGATACGACGAACATATTGTTCATCTGCGGTGGAGCCTTTAATGATCTTGAAGACATTATTTCCAAGAGACTCAGTTCGTCAAGCATGGGGTTTGGTGCCGACGTTAGGAGCAAACGACACAAGAAGGTTGGCAATCTCTTATCAGAGGTTCAACCGGAAGACCTTCTTAAATTCGGCATGATTCCGGAATTTATTGGACGTTTGCCGGTAGTCGCTACACTGAACGAATTGGATCAGGAGGAACTGGTAAGGATTTTAATCGAGCCTAAGGACGCAATTACAAAACAATACAAAGTATTATTTGATCTTGAAAATGTTAAACTGAAATTTACAGACGGCGCTCTTCGAGCCATAGCTAAATTATCTGTTGAAAGGAAGTCAGGTGCGCGGGGATTAAGGTCGATACTAGAAAATACGATGCTTGATATCATGTACGACCTGCCTTCTAGAAATGATGTAAGGGAATGTGTGATTACAGAAGACGTTGTTATGAACAAGGAAAAACCAATATTGATTTTTGAAACAAAATCCGAAACTGCATAAAAAGAGACTGAATTATGGGAAATAGAGATATGTTTGATTTCTTGAAGAATAAGGAAAACGATAGTGTGACAATGACAATGCCCCTATTGCCATTGAGAGACGTCGTCGTATTTCCGCACATGATAGTGCCACTCTTCGTAGGTAGAGAGCGGTCCATTGCCGCACTTGAGTCCGCCATGAAAAGTGAAAAAGGTATATTCATGGTAGCGCAGAAGAGCGCCCAGAAGGATGAACCAGCGGAAAGCGACATTCATAAAGTGGGCGCCATAGGGGTTATTATCCAGCTCTTAAGGCTTCCGGACGGGACAGTGAAGGTGCTGGTGGAAGGGAAGAAGCGCGGAATAATTAAGGAATATCTGGCAAACGAAGATTTTTTCCTGGTAAATGTTGAAGAGATCCAAGATCTTGATGACAGAAATCAGGTAAAGGCTGAAGCTTTAACGAGAAACATCCGGGAATCTTTTGAAAACTATGCAAAACTCGGCAAAAAAGTTCATATGGAGATGGTCAATACTATCTCTTCCATAGACAGCCCTTCGAAATTAGCGGATGTCGTTGCATCTCATATAAGCCTCAAGCTTGATGAAAAGCAAAAACTATTGGAGCTATTCAATGTCAATGAAAGACTTGAAGCCGTCTACGAGCTGATGCTCGGAGAAATCGAGATAATGGAGGTTGAAGAAAAGATAAAGCGACGGGTCAAGAAACAGATGGAGAAGACCCAGAAAGACTATTATCTCAACGAACAGATGCGAGCCATCCAGAAGGAGATGGGAGAGAAGGATGACTTCAGGAATGAAATAGCCGAACTCGAAAAAAGGCTGAAACAAAAAAAATTATCGGAAGAGGCACATAAGAAGGTCAGACATGAGATTAAGAAACTGCAGATGATGGCCCCCATGTCTGCTGAAGCGACGGTGGTGAGGAATTACATTGACTGGCTGCTGGATATGCCTTGGGCCGAGAAGACAGAAAATAA
>Ga0209048_10002077_pt1 | contig 20072 bp, 58 predicted proteins | sample FrelakmetCRP12CR_FD_187146 | JGI IMG/M metagenome (GOLD analysis project Ga0209048, IMG submission 187146) | Freshwater lake sediment microbial communities from the University of Notre Dame, USA, for methane emissions studies - CRP12 CR (SPAdes)... | ecosystem: Environmental > Aquatic >... | reverse complement strand
GACAGGGAGGCTAGCGGCGATGCACTTCTTATTGGCCTCCACCGAATCAGGGGCAGCGCAACAGAAGCTCTAGGCAGCGCTGATAGGCGGATGGGCCGCCCGCGCTTTGCCAGCCATCTCCGGGCAGGGCTGGCAAGGGAAGCGGCTGATAAGCCTAAGAGCGCGCCAGAAGGGCCGATGGAGCAAGCCCCAGATTGGAGAGGAAAGGCAGGGGAAAGCCCCTGCCCAGCATTATGTCAAGCCGGGGTGTCTGAAGTTAAGGCATCCCGGCTTTTTACATTAGATAGAAGCCTAAATCAAGGAGGATACCCAAATGAAAGAAGGACTTAACTTCTTTAAGAACTTTAATGATGATGAAACAGCAATCAATACCTTACGTCATGGGCATTGGGAGTGTGCAGAAGCCTTGCAACTTAAAGCAGTGTCTCTGCCTGAAGGGGAGTTAAAGACTTCCCTCCTCTCGATAGCACAAGAAATCCAGGACTTCATCGAGGCTAACAAGGATTACTATGACAGAATCGCGGGGTTAGAGTCCTTAATAGAGGAATAAAGAAGTTCACATGCTTGCCGAAGGAAGAGTCGATATCTTCGGCAAGCCTGTGAAGGAGATGCTTATGATACCTGAAGGCATCAGAAGAGCACAAGAAAAGAAATGGCTGGTTATTAGTCTTCCCCAGCCTGAAGTTAAACAAGAACCTAAGCAGAAGAAGCAGAGAGTCAAGAAACAAAGACCTATTCCGAATCCAGGAGCAGTCAGATGCTTTTGGTGGAGGTAAGAGATGAGAAGACCTAGAAGAGTGAAGCCTCCCGAGCCTGCTAAGTTTCCAGTCAGGCAAGTCGAAAGAAGCAGTCAGTTTTTTGAGTTTACTGGCCAGGAAAGACTTTTCGACTTGGATGATGAGCCGCTTCACAAGAAGGGCAGTTATATCGCCCGGTGTATGGAATTTAGAAGTGAACGAGTCAAGAAAAAAATCGGAGAGTAAAGATGAAAAGACAATTACAACAAATCCATCGCTGCGACTCCTGCGGCGCCAAGTTCATGAAGTGGGGCCAAGTCAACACGACAGCCAATCAAGCCCAGATAGTCTGTGGGCTATGCAAGTTGGAGATACTGAAAAGAGCTGCTCGGTCAGGCTGGTCAGAGAAGGAGTTGAAAGGTTATTTCAGAAAAATGCCTTTGTCGCATATGCAAGTCAAATAAGGAGGTCATGACATGAGAGCGGAAGTCAAGGCAATCCTGGCCAAGTTGCAGGCAGTCAAAGAAAAGGTCGATGAGTATCTTGATACTGCCGAGAATGCCGATTACCCGAATGATGACAGAATCGACAAACTCCAGAACGAGTCCGATTGTCTGGACAATGCCATCGCAAGTCTGGAAGAGATCGAATAAGTCTATAAAAGGAGGAAGTCATGGGTAAGAAGGTCGAATCGACAGAAAGCCAAGCCTTCCGAGCTTGGTGTAAGGCTCAGTTGAAGGAAATCACGAGTAAGCCAGTGAATGATGCTACTCGGGAAAAAATCTCCCAGGGTTTTAACAAGAAATATAGAGTTGAAAAAGCTAAGTAAAGGAGGTGAAACAAATGACCCCGACTCAACAGAATGCCAAGATTGTCGCTGAAGTATTCACTCCAGCCATGAAGTTGATCAAGTCAGTAACTTTTCACAATAAAGAGCAGGCGATGACTTGGGCTGAAAGTGAAGCGAAGCGCTGTCAGAAACTCAAGAATAGAAGGACAATCAGACTCGTCATCCAAGATGTCATCTCCTGGAGAGTGTAGTTGTTGACTCTGCTGAGAAAAGTGAGAGCTTCTCAGTAGCGATGAATAACTAAACTACTCTAAAAAAAGGGAGAGTAAGACAATGAAAAGAGACTTGCTGAAGGAACTTGAAGAGATCAAAGAGTTAGTGCTTGATCGAGTTGACTTGGATAGTTCCAAAGACATGATCCTCATCGACAAACTCGCCAACTTTACCCAAGCTCTCGAAGTCGCCTTGGAAGAGACAGTAAAAAAGTAAGGAGAGTCCATCTAGCTTGTCCCAAGCCCAGGACTTATCCTCCTGGGCTTTTTTACTGTAAAGATAGATGAGGCAAGGACTCAGACCTTTGGCTGAACTTGCCCATAATGAACAAGGAGGAAAGACAAATGACTGCATTACAAGCTGCTTGTGCGGAGTATCAAGAGGAAATGAAGGGTGTGGCGGCTCTCGCCGAGTTTGATGCACAAAAGGACGCGTATCAACTCGAACTCGCCGCCGAGGTGAAACAGGCCCAAGTGCTCACCAAAAAGCCGGTCTCCATGCGGGGTCGGGTCGGTGCCCGGTATGTCGCCAAGGGCAAGTCCATCAATGGCTTCCGGCTCAGTGCCGGGTCCGGTCAGATCGACACCTTCTACATGGCCCACAAAGCGGACTACGGCGAGTTCCCGACCTATGAAGTCGCCACTGAGTTCCTGTCCGGGATGGGCTTGACCCAGAAGGACATCGAGATCCATGTCCGGTACTACCAGAAGCATCGCGGCCTGTATCTCAACACCCCCTAAATGAATAAGTAGAGGTGGCTACAGTTTCAAAGTCACCTCTACTTATTTATGCCTTTCCTGGACGCACAAATCATTAGTACTTCCAGCAAGTTGGGCGACTCTTCGGGGTCGCCCTTTTTTATTGTTCAGAAAGACCCAATAAAAGGACTTAAAGGAGACGAGAAATGCGAGCGAGTAAACTTATCCAAGAGTACGGGACCTTGGCGACTGGAAACATCGCCAAGATGACGAAACCTCAAATGGCTGACCTTATTGGCAAAGTGACAGTTCAAGGAGCCAATGCGCACGAAACTATCGGCGCTCGGCTCATCCTGACTGTCGCCCTACTCATCGCCAAAGAAGCCCTCACCACAAACCTCGCAAGCACCTCGAAAGGATAAGACAATGCTAAGTCCGGGACTGAGAAAGTTTGAACGCGACTTTTGGAAGGACAAGAAAGCCGCTGACAGATTTGACAAACTCATTGCCAACTGTGCCTACTGCTCGGGCGACTGCAACAAATGCCTGATTATGGACCAGTTGGAGGCTATCAATAACTAGACCTCCTAGGGGCAGGGACATTCTCCCCTGCCCCTTCTTTACGGTAAAGAGAAGCAAAAAAAGGATGGAGGTGAGACAGATGAGCGCTCCGACACAAGTTGCAGTTGTGAGGCTCGACAAAGTCAAGGGAACTTGCGTTCTCTTCGTCTGGGTGAACAGGTCCATCCAAGACTTGACTGCTTGCTTATCCTTCACAGACGTAGATGGAGTTTTCTTTTGCAAGCCTCAGTGGTCATGGTAGTCCATAAAAGGACTCAAAGGAGACGAAAAATGTCGTTAGACAAGTACATCGTGCGATATTGGCCGCATGGACTAGGTAGAGCAAGTAAGACTCAAGATTGCGCTACCCAGAAAGAAGCAAGGGAAGTTGGCACCGAACAAGGCTTAGAAGGCAATTACTACTGCATCTATGAGTGCAGAGTCATCAAAAGCAACCTTGACGAATAATAGAGAGGTGAAACAATTATGAGACAAGTGCTCGAAGTTCGAGTGGAACCCAAGTGTGGGCACAGCTTTTCAGTGCTCTCGTTGTTCTTGCAACCCAGACTCTTTGAATTCGTGACAGAGACGAAGAGAGTCTGGAGAAAGCGTCTCTGCTCCGAGTGCCACGCGACCAAACTCTTTGGCCGCAGATAACAATACTCTCTCCTTTCCGACTAAGCCCAGGACTGCCCTCCCGGTCCTAGGCTTTTCACTGTAAGTAGAAATAAATAAAAACGGAGGAAAACAAAATGGAACTCACGACTACTGACTTCTATCTGATTGGCGGACTTGGCTGGGCGTCCCTGATGGTTGTCACCTGCATATTCATGCGACTGACCAGCCGCCTGTAGGCACGGAGACAAGACCATGCTAGAAACTAAGTTCGAGAAACTCAATAAGCGGTTTTACAACCAAATGGTATGGTTTCGCCCGAGCGGACTTTCACGGGCAGACTGCGACGCCATCACATCTGGGGAAATCAAGCGACTGGGTTGGGTCAACGACCCAGATTATCGGGCTGTGTTACTCGTCGAGACGCCAGTTGGACCCCAGAAGCTCATGGTCTCTCGACTGGTATCTTGGGCACAGAACGAACTCTTGGCTGGTGTCAAACAGCTTTTTATCTGAGGTGAACAATGCCCAGAAAATACAAACAGATTCTGATGAGTGGCGACGACTACATCGCCCGCAGGAACAAAGGTGAGAAGTTCCGCATCGCCTCCATTCACGAAACGATGGGACCGCACTGGAAGGACATCTATTGGCTCCAACTTCCTGGAGGCTCAAAAAGACCTCTAGTCAAACTCAATTAAAAGAGAGGTGAAAAACACTTAGGGGAGTCCCTACATACAGGGGCTCCCCTTTTTTGTCTAAAAGAAAAAAGGAGGATGAGGAACTTGTCCACCGACAAACTACTGTGGCTTGGAGACCTCGAAACAATTTCTTACAAAGACAAACATATGAGGCGGGGAGAACTGCGCTTCGATGACTTTATCTCCTCGCTACGAGGCTATGAGAGCGTCTCAGAGCATGTCTGGGACCTAACTCTATCCAGCAAGCAGAAAATCAGAGTAGAAGTAAAACATGAAGGCAAGGTTTTAAAACTCATTAAAATACTACCCACCAAAAAGGAGAGGAAAAATGAAAGTTCTCATCGAAAGGAAGAAGTTCGGCAAAGGACAAAAGGCCACAGTGGCGACGTTGGTCGGCGACGGACGGGTCGTCACGTGGACGAACTCCGACCCCATCGGAAGCCGTTCAGAAGTGAAGCTCCACGCGTCCAACGGGAAGCAGTGGAAGTCACGAGTGAGGGTCCGGACGAATTCTTAAGTCCGATGGCCACACTTGAAAGGTGGGCGCGTGAAAAAGGCGTCCGTGTAATATGGCAGTCCCAACACTAAGGAGAAGAGCATATGGAACCTTTGGTTGTCCGTCGGAAACACATGCAAATGGCAGAAACTCTCTCCAAGACTCGGAGAGGCAAGCGTCGCGCGATGGCGTTGACAGACTTTGCACGACGCACAGGCACACCCATCAAGACAGTGGCTCGGATAGCCGAGGGAGTAGGAAAACCCCTCACGGCAGCAGAGCAAACCTTCATCACAACGACTATGCAAGTTGGCTGACACAAAAGGAAGGTGAGAGAGATGACTGAAATTCTTTTTTTAGTTGGATTCATGCTGACAAGCATAGGCGTTTTGGGGTTGTGGTTCGACGGACTGCCCCACCGCGCCAAACGCAGAGAGTTCGCCAAAGTTGAACGCGCCATCTACGACGCGGCCTGCAAAGAGTAAATTGGAGGTGAAAAAATGCACGAACCGTAGCTACTCTCAGACTACAGGGCGTCGATCTATGAGTATCGACGTCCTTACTCCAAAACCCCTGCTACCTCGTCGCGAGACGAGTTCCTGGAACCCACGAGGTGAATTATGCTTTGAACTTAGGTAGGCTTTGCCGATTCTAGACTTGAGTTAGGCGGTTCCTGGATAACCGACCTAGCTTGGAAGGGCGACGGCCATGACCGACCTCCCTCGGAAACACGGGACTCGGTGGGCAGTCGCCCTTTTTTTATGTAGAGACTAACTGTAAAAGGAGATGACTCATGGAAACTGAGGGACAGTCAAAAGTTCTGAAAAACTTATGTGATGTCCTGAGCATCCACGACCACTTAGCCAAAAGTTTCGGTCTTGACAAGGCTCGGGAAATGACCTCCGAAGTGATCCACGACCTGCGCACTGGCGTCGTGACTGGGAAGAAAGTCAGCACTGCCAGATACCACGACTCCCAGTGTGTGATCCTGGAACGACTCATCAACATCATCTCCTACTAAAAAGGAGGTAGGTCCAATGTGTAAGTTCTTCTGCTTCAGATTCAGTTCTTGGGTTCCGTTTTGGAACTGTGACTCCTGTTTCAACGAGTGCACTTACAAATGCGAGGGCAAGAGTAGGCACTACTCCATTTGGGAGTGTTGTTCCTAGGTCCGTACGATAAAAAGGAGGTGTGTAATGAGTGAATGGTGTGAGGAACGGTGTGAAGAATGGTGTGAGTTTATTAATGCCTGGGTCTCGGGAGAGACCTGTCAAGAGGCACAGGCGACTGGAAGATGCACCTGTGAATGCGTTTCCAATAGTTCAGAGCAGAAATAAGGAGGTAAGTAAAAATACACACTACCCCACTTTGGAAACGGAGTGGGGTATTTTTATGTCCTTATAAAAGGAGGCAGAAAAAATGCCGAGTTATTACGACGACAACTTCGGTAACTGGGAAACCGAAAGTGAGGAGGACGTGGAGTTTTATCACCGCGTCCAGAAAGAAAGTGTACTGAAGACTTGCGAACAGTGCGGGCGGAAGGTCAAACTCCGCCCCGACTACGCCATCTGCAACTCTTGCGCCAACCAGAATGAACGATTCGGAGGCTTCTGATGAGCATACTGACTGGCATCTGGATTGTTGTGTCCCTACTCATCGGGGCGTGGCTACTTAATCGTGTTTTAAAGTAAAGAAAAGGAGGAGTGCTTGGCACTGACAGACGAGACTCACAAAATTATCAATGCGTGCAACAAGTCCTCGTTTGAGGACTGTGTTCGCGCCATTAAGGCGTTGACCGGAGTCGAGAGGGAGATACTCTTTCGAGTGTTCGAACTCTCTCCCGACAAGCGCTTTGGCGACGCTTTACTGATTGCCCTCAACTACCTGATTAAGTAGGAGGTGAACATGTCCAAAGTGAAAAACCCGGAGGAGTGGGTAGAGGAAATCGTGTCCATTACCGGACACGCAAGGAAACTGTATGAGTTGGGAGACGACGAAACCTCGTGGGCATTGACCGTTATACTCCAAACAGTACTGGAGAGCGTACGAGATCACGATAAGCGCCAACGTTGGCTGTTTCTCCTAGCTCTGATGATGCCCTTTGCGGTAGATTCGAAGAAGTGTTCGGAAGAACCCGTCTTCACCCACCCCGGGTCCGCCGCCTTTAACTAAATGCGCCTACTCATACTCGGACTCTGTCTACTCATATGCAGTGCGTGTTCGACTATGAAGCCGGATACACGCATGATGTTAACCAAGCTGGCGAAGGATTGTGCAAGCACAGAATTTACGGTGATGACTACCCGAATTCACAGATAAAAGGAGTGAAATATGACGAAAGTTGCCACGGCGACAGAAGTACAGACACACAAGTGTGATTGCAAGCACGAGTTCCAGGACAGACTGTACGGCACCGGTCAGAGAGTCATGCACCCGTGCAAAGCCGGTAAAAATGCCGGTCAGATCGGCTCGGGCCGTAGGTGCACAGTCTGCGCCAAAGTCCACACCAACGTGAAGTAATCCCCCCTACCCCACTTCGCGGGTCCCATCCTGCGGAGTGGGGTATTTTTATGTCCTTATAAAAGGAGAGTGATATGCCCACAGAAAAACAAAGAGTGGTAGTTGGGTTTATCTGGCCAGCAGTTAATGAAAATGTCACTGTATCCGAAATTCGGGAGACTCTGGATATCACGAACCAAGAGTGGCACGCCCTGGACGCAGAGACACAACTCTTCTACAGAGAAGAGGTCGGGAAACTGCAAAAACAAAAAGGGAGGTGGTAAAAAAATGATTCCGGACATCGGGATTATGGTGGGGTTTTACGTCTTTACCAGATGTGTTTCAATGTTTGGGAAGGACGGCGCTACCGTCTCTTTCTTGGCGGTAATTACTGCCATTGTGGCGGTCATCTCAACATTGGACTTGGTCCTGAAAGGGTTCAAGTAAAACGAGGGGATCTAATTGGACGACTTAATCGTCGATGTAGACCGTGCTGCTGACCCTGAGTTATCGGAGTCCACTGGAATTTTCGTCAGGGCCAAGTTAGGTGATAAGTGGGGTTCTTGGGATATTGCCCAACTCACCAAAGGGAGCCTACTGTCTTGGCTCAAGTCCCGCGGTGGAGACAACCCATATGCCGAGGATGTAGTAGGAATACTCTTAGGCTACGGACATCTTCACCAGCACTAAAAGGAGCCACGATGAAACGACAAGATGTTAGCGGTATATACTTCGCGGAGTGTCGTGGATGGCCTCCTCTCCTTTTCTGGTCAAAGACAAAGTTCACTGCTTTGGACGATCCAAAGAACCGTAGTATGACTTTGTGGTCAATCCATCTTCTTTTCTTCATGTTTAGCTTTAGTTATTTTTCCTCGAAGTAAAAGGCATTGGTTGAACTTGAAAAAAACTTTATACTAAAAGGAGGAGACATGAGGAAGTAAAAAAAGCGTTGCGTCGACTCCGCGTGGGTAACAAACTAACCTATCAGACTAACTTCTACCCCACCCCTTTTGGGGTGAGACATCGCAACAAAGGGAGGTGTGGTAAGGAGAGAAGGAGTTTCAATGAGTAGTATGAAGAAACTCGGCATCCTTGCTGCGTGTGTACTCCTCAGCGTCTTCCTTTGCCTCAACCACGAAGCCTTTGCCAGAGGTGGTGGAGGAAGTAGTGGAGGACATTCCAGTAGCGGAGGATTTTCGAGTGGAGGACGAAGTAGCGGTGGTGGATTTTCTGGCTCGAGTTCGAGTAGTTCGGGTGGATGGGGGTCTTCTTCAAAGTCATCCTCCTCCTCATCGAGTGACTGGGGTTCTTCAAAGTCAACAGACTCCGGCTCAAGTTGGGGAGTGACAAAATCTCCCTCTTCTACACCGAATGTCGGGTCATCCGCTACTGACAAAGCCTTATATGACAAGGCGAAAATGTCGGGAACGGCTTTTTCAACAAGGGATGAGGCGGTGAAATCGTTCCAAGCTAAAAACGCCGATAAATTCTCATCCAAATTCACGACAGAGCCGTCGACCCGACCTGCCTATATCCCGCCATCAACTACCGTGGGAGGGCAGAACTACACAGTGGTCTATTCCCCCGGATTCGGTGGGTATGGCTACTACATGAACGGTCAGTGGATGATGTATGACGTCATGCGAGACGTGGCTATGACGAGCGCCCTGATGCACCAAAATCAGTACTACTATGGTGCGCCTCCCGCGTCTCACGGAGTCTTATTCTACATCCTGATGGTCCTACTGTTATTCCTCGCAGTAGGGTTCCTGATTTATTTACTAGCGAGGGATTAATGACTGAAGACAAAATCCAAGCGAAGTTTTGGCTCCAAGTAAAACCCGGGGACATTGTGCTGTTATCCGACAAACAAGCCTTGGAAGACAGCATGAAGGCGGGCCTAGGCGTCAAGCCCTTGAAGTATTCGGTTGATTCGATCGTCTCGATAACCGACTTCGATGGCTTGGCCACTTGGCGACTGTTCCACATGAAGTCCGCTGATGTCTCCCAAGAACTTCTCATGACGGTTAAAGTGGTAGACAGGCTCTTCGACGTGCTCCTCTACTACCAGACCGACTTCCAACCTGGAAGCAGAGAGGACATCGTCAGACGGGGCGACTTGTTCCTCTTTCAGAAGCCCACAGACCCGACAAACTACGCACCAAAAGACCTTTTGTTCACTGACAGTCTTGAAAAGGACGGCTGTCGCTGGGTGGTAAAGCTAGGCTCGTTTCACGGAGAAGCCAAGTTCACCCCGGATAAAACCGGCGTCGGCGACCTGTTCGCCACAATGACGGAATACAGCCTGACAAGCGGCGTCACGGACGACAAGGAGCTTTTGATCGTGGAACTTGGGAAGGATAATGGGCTAATCACCCTCTATGCGGGATGTACTGTCAACCTCAACGAGGTCGACATCTTTCCCATCTAACCCTAACAAGGAGGACTGCATTTGTCACTCGTAAATGTATTAAAGCAAGTGAGAAACTGGTGGGATGGGGCCACAGACGAGGCCGCGGAGGCCATGAAGGACCCCCTGAGGGACCACAAACTGGCGATAAAAGCGGGCCACGAAAAACTCGAGGGTTTCCGCTATCGTATCGCCGGTCTGATGGCCACCCAAACTGGCCTGAGCCGCAAACTCACGGCGAAAAAGGCCGACTCCGAAAAGTATGATGGCATCGCCAAAAGTGCCGCCGCCGCGGGAAACGCGGAAGACGTCGCCACCGCTGTCAAACTGAAGCAAGCCGCTGATGACGAGGTCGCCAATCTCCACACCCAGATCGACCTGAATGAACAGCAGGTCACACGGCTGCGAGCGACCTTGGAAGACGGCGAAAAGAAAGTCGAATCGGCTGAGGCCGAACTCACTTCTTTAGCCGCCAGACTAGAAGGGGCCAAGATTCGTAAGGACCTGGCCAAGGCCGAGTCCGAAATGGTCGGCACGGGCGATGTCTCGTCCCTCGGCGACCTGCGGAAGATGGTCGAGTCCGAAGAGGATACAGCCGACGCCCAAGCCCAGTTGACCGGCGGGTCATCCAAGGCCATCGAACAGCGCCTGGAAGAGACCTACAGTGGGAAAGAGAAGGTCGATGACGCCGTCGCCGCCTACATGGCCGCGGCCAAGGGTGCCAAGGCAAAGAAGTAAAAAGACTGCGCTGAAACTGTAGAGCGCCAACTCGATACCCCTCTATTTCGGTAGAGGGGTATTTTTATGTCATTATAAAAGGAGAGTGATATGGCCCGAACTTTCACGCTGACCAAAGGTCCGTTCATAGGGAAAGAACTCATTTTTGAAACAGACGGTGAAACAGTCAAAGTAATATGTCAAAAATGTGGATGGTTTGGGTATCAAACCTTCTTCATCAAAGACTTCACTGAGAAGGATCTGTACCGGGACTGCGACGAGTGTGGTTCTTCAGACTTGAAAATCATAAGGAGGTGATATATGACGTCCGTACCTATCTCGGGTACATTTTATGTTGAAAAGACCGTGCGACGAGTTAAAGAGCGTGGTTTTTTCGTTGGAGAGAAGACTGGTAGAGTTTTCTGTAAGGAGTGTAGAAAAAGAATCAGATTCGTCTCCACAGCGAGGAGACTCTACACTCGTACTACGGAAGACGATAAGACAATCTGCTTTGATCAAAAACAGTTTGTCGAAGTAGTCTTCCTCTATTGTGACTGTGAGGGATTGATGTATACTCCTGTATTCGGTGCACCTATCTACAAGGATGAGCTGACAACCCTCACTCAGTGGAGATAACATGCTTAAATACAATGAAGTAAAATTTGGTCACTTTGAGGTAATAATAGAGGGAACTACCACAATCCACAAACGCGAGGTAACTCGTGTGGAGCACTCCGAAGGTGAGGATCTGCTCGTCGCCGCCGCCTGTGCTCCCTTAGAGGATGTGCAGTACAGGTTTCGCAGAAAAGTAGAGGAGTATAGGGCGAGACAGGCTCAACGATTAGCCCTCGCCCAAGAACGTGCTAAGAAAGAGAAGGAAGAACGTGCCAAAGCAGCGGCACGTAAAACTCCTCGCAAAGAGGGACCGCTCCGATAGAAGGAGGTGAATCCGATGAGACGTCCACTAGGGCTTGAGTTTCTCAGTGGTCCGCCGATTGGGTCAATGGAATACTTCGCACTTCCACCTAGTCAGCGTCATGGCTACCTCAAAGCCATTGTCCAAGAACTAAAAGAATTCGACCCGAACCGAACTAACGGGACTTCCCCCGACAAAATCAAGAGGCAATTTGGACATGCCGCGTGACCAATACCCCGCTCGGTGAAATAGACAAGAGCGGGGTATTTTTATGTACGTAGCAAATTCAAGGAGGTGATAGAATGAAACTGCGACTATTACTTTGGGAAGAGTGCAACAGGAAATGTCCAGAATGTTGCAACAAGGAATGGGACCTAAAAGCCCTCCCTAAATGCGACGACTTCAGTCCATTCAAGACCGTCATGTTGACAGGTGGGGAACCCATGCTTCGACCTAGGATGGTCAGAAATGTCGCCAGAGACATTCGTTTTCAGTCACCGACAGCAAAAATCTATCTCTACACAGCCAAGGTCGATGACGTAGCCGAAACGCTATCCACCCTATACGTCATAGATGGGCTTACGCTCACTCTCCACGAACAGAAAGATGTTCGGCCCTTTCTCAAGCTCATACGTCATCTCCCTGCGTGGAACCTGAGCCTCAGACTGAACATCTTCAAAGGTGTTAACATCAACAATAAACACATCTACGGCTGGAAGGTCAAGTCCGAGATGGAGTGGGTCAAGGACTGCCCCTTACCTGAGGGGGAAGTCTTTATGAGATACCAACACCTATAAAAGGAGGTTGTAGAACATGACAGTTTGCAATTGTTTGGGGAACATGGCCGATGCTGACGTAGAAAAGGTCAGGACGACTCACAACTACGTTCGGTATGAGTTCAAAGAGCCATATCTCGGTCACATCTACGTTCCGAAGAAGGATTCCTTCAAGGACGTGGAGTTCATTCAAATCAACCTCAAAAAGGCATGAAGGAGGAAACCTATGAAGTTTCAAATTGGTGACAAAGTCAAGCTCACCCAGACCCATCGTTTTTATGGGCAGACTGCGTCAGTGGTCGGTAACAGGAAGATGTGGAGCAATGACTCACATCCGTACGAGATCATTACGGATGCTCCCCCTCAGCGCTACACCCTCGCTCGCGAAAGCGACCTCGAAACCCTGGAACAGTAAAAAAAGGAGGTAAAGTTGTCAAAACCAAAAGTACACTTGGCCGAAGTGGCTGCTGTAAAAACGGTCTGTGGAAGAGGACTGTTCGATCTCTTCTACACAGAGGACACACGGAAATACGACTGCAGGGCATGTGCCCGAGTCGCCGAACAGAAAAGGAGGACTCAACGGCGACGGCAGTTGAGCTACTGGCTCTTCTACGCCTAAAAGGAGAGGTAATGGACGACTTATTCTGTCGTATTTACTTCATGACAGTGGGGATCGTAGCCGTCTGGTTTTTCACAAGAATAGAAGGACGAGGACCCACTGGGTTTGAGTGGCCTGTGTTGATTGTAGGAACGGCTCTCGGTACCTCACTTTACTATCTCATCCACAAACTTTGGAAGTAAAATCCAATTTTAAAAAGGAGTGAATAGCTATGCCCGCATCATCAGTGAAGTTCCACCATTTGAGAAGCAAGGCAGTTTCATCAGGTCTCGGTGCAGTCACCGTGGCCTACAAAGAAGTACGCAACGGCATCGCCTTCGGGTTTGCGTTTTGCAGCCCAAAAGACAATTTCAATAAGCATACCGGCTGCGACATCGCCCTGTCCAGGCTTGAGACCCTGCCGGTCGTCGTCCCCATGAAAGGGAATCGTCGGGAGACCGAAAAGTTCGTCTTCCGCATGTTCATCGCCCGGAACTTCGACCGCCTCGCCAAGCGTGCCAAGGTACCGTCCGGTCTGCCGAATATCGTCCCCGGATGGTTCAAGCGCTGGAGTCAGGACATGACCGACATGGGCCTGCTATGCGTCAAGGCCGAGCGCCCCTCGTGAAAGCCATCGAGGAGTACGTATTGTTCTTCCTATGGGTAGTAGTATTCGGCTTAATCTTCGCACTGCCCATCTATCTCAAACTCACGGGATTACCCATTCCCTGAAGGAGGTAACGAATGCCCTGCATGAACATGAAAGCAGCAGCACGACTCATCCAAAAGGCCAGACAGGCGAAGACCACAGAAGACCGAAAAAAGATTGACGCCGAACTCGCCGACCTGGGTGAGGACATCTGCCAAGAGACCCGGGCGAAAATCGAAGAACTCCTATACGCCCACGTCTAAGGCGATGGCCCAGTGAGAAGAACCCCGCTCTCCAACGAGGGCGGGGTATTTTTATGTCCGAATATAAAAGGAGGTAGTTATGGGAATGGACGACAAAATGGGTAAACCGGTCGAATATATCGGCCACCCAGATGCCCTCCACCAAAGGATTAACATGAGTGACAAGGTGGGGAAGAACCAAGGCATCATCACAGATTTCCATGGTGTCCATGTCGGCGTCACCTTCGTCGATGGAAAGAAACTCTGGATTCACTGGACAGATTTAAAAATAACAGAATAAAAAAGGAGATTGTTATGGGAACGGCCGACAAAAGTGATAACGAGTGAAACATGAAACCTCCAAAGTTCGCGGTCGGAATGACCGTTGTCTACCAACACTCTCTTAAGACGCCCCATGTAGTTTCTATGGAGTGGAACGATGGGGAGGTTGGCACTATCACCAACATCTATAGAGCGAACAGTGGAGAAATACACAAGCTCCGAGATATGCACTGCTACCGCGTCCTTTTTCAGCAGCATGGTGACTGGACAATACGCGAGGACGCCTTAGAACTTGTAAAGCCAATTAAGATAACTGTGGTTCGCAAAAAACCAACAGAATAAAAGGAGAATTGGAAATGTCAGACAAACAAAAAAAGATAGTCCAAATCATCAACTTCTTCGACAGCCCAATGGCCTCCGGGCAGGCACTCTACCTGCTATTCAATCGACTTCCAGAGGTAGATGATGACATCCTCGATGCCATTCTCACGCTCATCAAAAACAAACAGAGTGGGTAAAGGGAGGAAGTTATGAGTATGGTCGACAAATTAGACGATCCCACTAGGGACGCACTCGGTAAGTTCATCTTGAAACAAAGAGCATCTCGACTGAAACGATTCTTCCAACTCCCTTTGGTGAGCCGACCAACTACCGCTACGATGGAGGCGGCGATGCGTCAGCAAGAAGATGCCGCCTTGTTGGCGTTCAGTGGAAAACTACCCGAACCCGACGCCTTCGATGAGCTTTACCCCAAGGGCTACAAACATGCCAAAATTGAACTCAAGTTCAAAAGAGGGAATAAAAAGTGAGCGTCTTCAAACTCGTCTATGACGGAGAAGCTACTGCAGCACGCAGCCACAACGAGATGCCGGAGAACATAAGGGAAATCAGTCCCTCTGAATTCTGGCACAAGATGGGAACATATACCCCAAAGCGTATCGAGTTTCGTCAGCCGATCGTCAGAAACGCAGATGGTGCATTTGGAGGGTTTGTCGGAGGTCTCCATATGTACTGGTTCAGTGACGACGATGGTCTGGCCTTCATGACGGAGTGGGACCCAGACACCCGTCACTACCAAGGACCAAACGACTTCTGGGCGAGATTCTTCTGGTTCGGTAAATGTCGCCACTCCTGGCGTGAGATGACCCAGAGGGAGGCCAAAGAGAAAGGGCAAGTCCACTTCGGGATGTGCTATCATGTCTGTGAGTGCTCCCTGTGTGGCAAATTCATGAGCTACGACAGCTCAGACTAAAGGAGAACGATATGGGACTTTCAAGTTGGTGGAAAAAACGAAAAGCGTGGAAATCTAGTAACCTCATCTTCACAACGAAGATTAACGTGTCAACGGGGTACAGTCTCTCATCGGAACAATATACTTCCGAAATGAAACTAGCCCTTGCTCTAAGACAACTGTACGACATCAGAAGGGAACTCAACAACTTTATCGACGAAATTTATAAGGACTTTAAAGCAGCACAGACCGTCAAGACCTCTCCCGAACATCAGTGGGACGGAAAGATCTGGTATCCCCTCAACAAAATGGGGATATAGTATGGGTTGGCCTGACGCAATCGCTTTAAGCGTGATAATGATCGTCATGGGTGTGATCGGAGTCGCCCTAATTAAAAAACTCTAAAGTTCGAAATTAGGAGCAGATGCTTCGAGGAGACTCAATAGGATGAAGTTAAAACACTTCGGTAAATTATCTAATCGGGAGCGGTTCGCCGACCCAGACATCCTCAAGAGTATTGACACGTTGGCGGAGAAACTCGAAGTTCTATTCGTTGACTTCAACAAGGAACATTGCTCCAAGTGCGACGGAAAGGAGCATCTAACAATCCGTGGGGAATATATCGGAATACAACGAGGATGTTGCTATAAATGTTCACTAAATGAAGGGTACCTCTTCCCAGAACAATTAAAGCAACATAAGGATGACTATTGGGTAGACAATACATATGGGTTTTTCAATCCCGTTCTCTTAACATGCAACCTACCTAGAGCTAGACGTTCTGTCACTTGCCTATCTACATCCTGTAGCAAACTACCTGTCGAAGACAGGAACGCGGGACGAAATCTCGCCTACGCCCTCGGGGCTCTACGCTACGTTCTAGAAAAGACCCAGTCTAAAACTAAAAGGAAGAAGGGGAACAATGGCACTAAGTAATTGGGACACGCTAGCTCTTAACGAAGAGAGCCAACCTATCGCCGGAGTTTTCGTATCTCCATTAGAAGTTTCAGTGGAGATTTATAAAAACTGGTTATACGTCAGGGACGCAAAGGCATGGGAAGCCAACGGCACTTTCACGAACAACGTCATTATGCAAGTAGAAGAAGGAGACCTACGCTACAAGGATGTTAACGTTCTCGCCGTTAGGGGTCCACAGAATGGCGTCTACTGTGCCGTCTGGACCCGAGACTATCGTCATCCAGACAAGAAATTGATAGCCATGGTTGGTATCGGTTGCTATGGCTACGAGGGCGGGGATTTTGTCGGTGTCACCCAATCCGCTAAAGAGTTTTTGACGAACTGGATCGAACAAAACGAGTGGCTTCCTAGTGAAATCAAAAAGAGTCTCAATCTCACAGAAGCTCGGCGTTTCAATCAAGGGGACGCCTACTTTGCCGAGAAACTTGGCGACAACATCATCGACGTCGCCACGAAAGTCGGGGAAGCCGAACCGACTATAATGTCTCAAATGATCGACAGATTAAAATAGGGTTAATAAAAACTAAACTAAGGAGATGGAGGTGAGAAACAATGTTAGTCAAGGTCAGGCACATAGACTGGCCGATGTTGGCAACTGCTCTGAAGTCTGAGGGCTATTGCCAGTATAGTATCATTGGGACCTTTGATGGATGGGTGTTCGTCCAAGTTCAATGGAATACGCTGAAACAACTCAACCGTTTTGCAAAAGAACAACGCGCCAAGATGCAGTTCGACTTGGCTGCGTAGGAGGGGGCAATGCCCTGGAAAGTTAAGACGTTTATCCTCGTCAACGGTCCTCCTGAAAACGAGACTCTCTACGATACGAGGGAGGACGCAGAACAGGACGCTGACCAAGTCATGTTCATGCAACCCGGAGAAGTCATAGCATCAGTCGTAGAATGTGACGACGATGGAGAGGAGGTGTAATGACATCACATATCCCAAACTGGCCAAAGGTTATCATACTAAGTGATCTATCCGTATCCAGACTCCAAGACGCAGTCAATGCCTGGCTATGTCTTAACTTTCCTACTGGAATCACCGTTCATAACATCTCTATAGCTCAGGGCACTCGTAGCGTTTTGAACACTGAGCTGGTCTGGGCAGCATCAATCTTTTACACTAATCCGTGAGGTAAAGATGACAACTGAAACTCTTTTAGTCAACGACGAAGAGATAGAAGTAGAGGTCAAACCCCTAACGATCATATGCCACCAAGGGGACATGGATGTTAAAATCCCCAACAGAGTAGAGATTGGGTCTCCCGCCACACTAATGAAGGCAGAGATGCTCACTCAAGAAGAGCTAGACGTCGTCACCCGTGTCGGGGAGAAGTTCTTCGACATGGTCTTCAGTTCCGTTAAAGTCTCCATGCCCTACACCATCGACGAACTCAGAAACTCCATGACTGGAGTTAAACATGTCGTAGGCATGTTAGCCATGATTTTCAATGCACTCCTCACCGGAAAACAAATGTTCATCAAAGAACCCGAAACGCACCTACATCCCAAACAGCAGATCGGAATCGCCCAGATGTTAATGGCCATGACAGGAGGTCAGAAATGAACAGAACTGCCCGTGCTATCTTAGTAGCGTTTTCCCTCTCGTCGATCTTCTCGGGTATTCCGTTGTACCTGAGGTATAGCCACCCAGATATGACTACCACTCGACTGTCACTGGAATACTGGTGGGTCGGAGTCATCCTCGTCTGCATAGCACCCATTCTTGGCGTACTCGGACTGATCTTCGTAGGGAAAGACGACTGAGGAGAAGGGATGACCAGACTCAAAGAACTTCTCTTTGACATAGGGTCTCTTCTACAGAGACCATATCTTAAGGAACGAGAGGCACAAAAAGAAAAGGAGCTTAACGAATTTTGTATAGCTATGCAGGAACGAAAGGAGAGGTGAGCAGTATGGAACACTGGCAAGTCGTACTATTAGGAATTGCCATCGCCACTTCCGCTATGGCAATTATCGGACAGATAACGCGTCTACTAATCGACATAGTAGAAGACCGGCTCATGGCCTCAATCGCAGATACCATCTTGACCGTGGCGTGGAGCTACATCTTCATCACACTTCTAGCTCTTAGACCCTAAAAAGGGAGGTGCGTCGATGGAAACTAGTAACACTTGTGACATACTAGCCGCCATCGGACTAGTCATAATGGCGGTGATTTGGGTTTGGGATGCGATGCGACCACCTCAATCCGTTAGAGAACTTCTCGAAGAGTTTCACAAACAAGAAGAAAACAAGGGGAGGAACGACTGAAAATATTTGTCTATGGTACGCTTCGGCGTGGAGAGCCTAATAACTGGCTACTTAAACAGATGAGAGCAAACTACCTCGGAGAAGCCCGAACAGTTGAGTGCTTCAGCTTGTCTTATTCGTCCGAAGGAGTTCCAAGACTCTACAGAGGGAGAGGACTGTCTGTTACTCCCCAACAAGTATTAGGAGAAGTGTTTGACGTACCTGATAGAGCAATAAGTAGCATAGATAGACTAGAAGGACACCCACTTTGGTATAAAAGGGAAGTGATCGACGTGTGTTTTTTAGATGGAAAGTTTACCCAAGCCTGGGTTTATTTATTTAACTGGAGGTGGTAATGGAATACGATGAATGTCTAAAGTGCATAGGTCGCAGATTCACCTATCGTGGCGTGGAGTATCTGATAACCAAAGTTGATGCTGAGAGAGTTAAAGAGATGCGTTTTTTTGACCTTTCCTATGAGAACGATAGAAAAATAGGAAGTGTTAGCGCAGACGTATTCGAGCATTACATCAGAGTGGGTGAGTTTGTTCTCTTACCAGATAAACCCATAACGATAACAGTCACTCGTAAACAACTATAAAAGGAGTCTTAAATGCCCACAATGGACGTAGTTTTTTTTACTGTGGTTAATGTTTTCTGTGGTTTTTTAATTTCTCTCGCTCTGCGGTCGCTGGGCTCTTCGTGGAAGACTTGGCAAACTTGGGCCATACTCCTAGCCGTATGTATAACAACGACAAATACGGTCTATTTCGTCGCCCACCAAGCCCCACAACCCAGAATCTTTATCACAACGCCAGGAGTTAACGTCTAACCCAAATAAAAGGAGGAACGAATGTTCATTTGCCAACGTTGCAAGAAAGTATCACAACCCAGAGAGAAGCAACATCGGAAAGTCGTCGAGACTCGATTAGTCATGCACAGAGACGAGATTGTCGATCCCGAGTCCCACAAACGCAGAACCACCGAGACCCGTGGAAGCCAGATCGTCAAAGAGATCGTCCTGTGTGGAACATGTGCTATGGAGGTACAGTGACGTCCGAAACATTCGAAGATCCGACTCGGGAGGAGGAGATAGCCCGACATCTTCATCTGATAAAAAATCTTTACAAATTAGTCAAAGAGAGAGGCGACTCCTATGTCGTGCTCCATGTACGAGAAATAGAAACCCTTTTCAGACTCGCGGGTATTGACCCGGTCAAACAGGTCGGCTAAAGAGGAGCAAGACATGTCAGGAGAACTCAGAACAGATGGGAAAAACTGCTTCGAAGAGTGTTACTGCGCGGGGTGTAGTGCGCGTATCCGTATTATCTACCCCGACTCATTCAAGAGCGATAAAGGGGAGTGGCCCGAGATACGCGCAGTCTGTTCTCACTGCGTAGCCAATAGTGTTCCCTTCAAGGAACTCGGTATCCTCTACGAAGACGCTGAGAAGTACGTTACCGAGCCAGATGGGAGACAGCACTGGGTCAGGTACAACTTTGAAACAAAAGAATACGAACCTCGGCGGTAACTGGTAAATCGCCGAACAAAAGGGAGGTAACAGAATGGCAGTGATCTCAAAAGTCGGCATCGAGGCTGAGTTTCTCCTGTTCAACGGAGACGATCAGCCAGTCATCCCGCCGGAAACGTG
>Ga0209048_10002076_pt1 | contig 20076 bp, 17 predicted proteins | sample FrelakmetCRP12CR_FD_187146 | JGI IMG/M metagenome (GOLD analysis project Ga0209048, IMG submission 187146) | Freshwater lake sediment microbial communities from the University of Notre Dame, USA, for methane emissions studies - CRP12 CR (SPAdes)... | ecosystem: Environmental > Aquatic >... | reverse complement strand
ATGAAGGGCGGCCGCAGTGGATCGTCGATATGGGAGAAATGCAGGAACCTCTCCCGCGCCTCGGCCAGGGCCGCGCGTTCCTCCGGCTCGATCTCAGGACGAATGCGGTGCGGCATGCGTGGACTCCAACTCAAACTCCACTCTTGGACTGTCTACTCGACGGGGAAGCTTACGGGACAGCCTGATCGCCGACCCGCGGACTATCCGTCCGCCGATCGCCCCCAGAAATTCAAAAGGCCACCCCGAAAGGCGGCCTTGCGTGTCCTGGCTCCCCGACCCGGACTCGAACCGGGGACCCGCGGATTTGAACTCCGCAGTGTACGAAAAGATGTTCTTACTGCTTGCGCCGACGCGAGGCTGCGCGACCAGCAAGGCTCGGAGCGAAACGCGACGAGTGTTCCTTGAAAGCCGAGGCTTTAATCTAATCATGGTGCGACGCACCAAAATGCGTTGACTTCCATGCAGCTGGCTCTAGACTGTTATTTGTGCGCTGCAGCATTGAGCCAACCAACCCGCTCATCGAATCACATTGAGCCCTTATCGACAACCCATGAAGGAACGCCAAATGTACGCAACCCCCTCGCAATTCGTTGAACTCCAGAAGAGTCAACTCGATGCGCTGTACGCGCTCTCGCACGTAGCTTTCAACACGACAGAGAAGCTAGTCGACCTCAACCTCGCCGCTGTGAAGGCCGCGATGGACGAGTCGGCAACGACCACGCAAGCGCTGCTTGGCGTCAAGGACGCGCAAGAACTCTTCGCGGCCAATGGCACGCTTGCGCAGCCGACGCTCGAAAAGCTGGTCGGCTACAACCGCAACGTCTACGGCATCGTCAGCGGCGCCGGCGCTGAACTGAAGAAGATCGTCGAAACCCAGATCGCCGAGCGCAACGGCAAAGTGGCGCAATTGGTCGAATTCGCCGCCAAGAACGCGCCGGCCGGGTCGGAGTCGGTCGTGTCGATGTTCAAGAACGCCGTGACGGCTTCCAACACCGCCTACGACACCTTCACCAAAGCCGCCCAACAAGCGGTCGACGTGGCTCAGTCCAATTTTGCCGCCGCGAACCAGGCAACCGTGAAGGCGGTGTCGAGCGCGAATGGTGCCGTCAAGAGCAAGGGCAACAAGGCCAAGTAAGAGCCAGTGCTGCCGCTTCGGACCTCGACGGGACGGGGTTCTGTCCCGTCCACCGAAGCGGCCATTCCGGAGACCCCACGCTGCATCAGGGTCTGCGGAACGTTGAGCCGGCGCGAGGGCCTCGAGTGGTGTGATGGACTTGGGCTTGACCCCGTTCCGCGGACAAGTTGCGACTTGATATTCAACTGCTGACGAATGCGGCTTCGGTAGTCGTCACCGCGGGTGTCCTGATTGCGCTGACGACGGTCAAGCCTGCAACCGACCCGCGGACCATCCGTCCGCCGGTCCCCGCCCACAAACGCGAAAGGCCGCCCCGAGAGGCGGCCCGGGCGCCCGAGTTCGGTGGCTCCCCGACCCGCGCCCGAACCAGGGACCTGCGGATTCGCGGCGGGGTGGGACGTTCATTTTTCAACAACTTCGGCGCGCGGGACGAGTGACAGCTCTCGGCCGATTGTGTTGAAGAACTCGGGATTTCGTCTAACTCGAAAATCCTTCCAACTCCAATGCATGCAAGGATGTCGTTGCGTGGATGTGCTCGCGTTCACCAGGACGGCCTTGGTTGAATGTTTCGTGGAGCAGTGCCGTTCCCCACGCTCATGAATTCTCGTTGCCTCCACGAGCCTGAAATTTCTTCATCGAGTCGGAAATAGGGGTTCTTCAACAGAATCGGGCTGCAATCGAGTTTTGACCCACCGGAGCCAACGCCCAATGTGCGGCATCGTGTGGTTGAATCGCCTTTCCTTGATCGACCTAGTGGAAGGAACGGGTACATGCACGAGACAAACGAAGGTATCCGAAGCGGCATCAAGGACGTCCGCCGGGCAGCGCAGGCGCTCGCCCGCGAGGTTCCAGCGCGGCTCGCGCCGCTGGCGCGGGTCGCCTATAACTACCATTGGGTATGGCACCCGGACGGTGAGCGGGTGTTTCGCGCCATCGACAGCTACCGCTGGCGGTTGTGTCGCCAGAACCCGGTGCGCTTCCTTACGGAGGCATCCCACGAATCCCTGGAGAGGGCGGCGTCCGACCTGGCACTGGTCAGGCGATCGGAGGCGCTGCGTAACTCCCTGGAGGAAGAGCTGGCGCGACCTGCGTGCGAGGACAGCGTCGCCTCCTTGGAGCACCCGATCGCATTCTTCTGTGCCGAGTTCGGCGTGCATCGTTCCCTGCCGATCTATTCCGGCGGGCTGGGTGTGTTGGCGGGCGATATCCTGAAGGAAGCGTCGGATCGGGCCCTGCCCATGGTCGGCGTGGGACTGATGTATCGGCAGGGTTACTTTCACCAACGCGTCGACGCAGCCGGCTGGCAGCACGAGTACTGGTACGAGACCGATCCGGAACGTCGTCCGTGCGCGTTGGTCACGCGCGAGGATGGCAATCCGCTCACCGTCGAGGTGCCGATCTGGGATGAGGAGATGTTGGTCAACGTGTGGCGGGTCGAGGTCGGTAGAGTGCCGCTGTTTCTGCTCGACACTGAAGTGCCCGGGAACACGCCGCGGCAGCGCTTTGTGAGCGCCCGGCTCTACGAGAGCAATCGACAGATTCGCCTGGCCCAGTATGCGCTGATTGGCATCGGCGGCATGCGCGTTCTGGATGCATTGGGGATCGACCCATCCATCGTCCACATGAACGAAGGGCACCCGGCAACCGCCACCATGGAGCTGCTGAGCCGCGAGAGGGAGCGCGGCGCGAGCTTCGCCGAAGCCCACGAGAACGTGCGTCGGCGAGTGGTACTCACCACCCACACTCCCGTGCCGGCAGGCAACGAAACCTACTCGGTCGACGAGGTGATGACGGTGTTTCCCGGCGCGGCCCGGCGGCTGGGTGACGACATGGAGACGCTCCTCTCGCTGGGTCGCTTCAACCCCGCCAACCGCGACGAGCCCATCGGCATGACAGCGCTGGCGATGCGCATGAGCCGCTCGATCAACGGCGTTAGCAAGATCCACGCCGGTGTTGCAAGGCGCATGTGGCAAGGGCTTTTCCCAGGTCGTTCCGCCAAAGAGGTGCCGATCACCCATGTCACCAACGGAGTCCACGTGCCGAGCTGGATTTCGCCGCTGATGCGACGTCTGCTGGACGAGTACCTTATGCCGGGCTGGCAGACCCACGAGCGGATCACCGACCCCGCGACGTGGGCGGCCGTCGACAGGATTCCGGATGCGCAGCTGTGGGCGGTCCGGCAGGAGTACGGCAGATGGCTGGCGCATTGGGTCCAGTCCAAGACCGTAACCGACCGGCTCGCTCGAGGCGATACGATGGAGTACGCGACGAAGGCCGTTCGCACCTTCGACGCCGAGGCGCTCACGCTGGGGTTTGCGCGCCGACTGGCGACCTACAAGCGGCTTCATCTGTTAATCCAGGACCCCGAAAGGATGTTGCGCCTGCTGGACTCCCCCCGCCCGATTCAGTTGTTATTCGCCGGCAAGGCTCACCCCCGCGATGATGACGCCAAGCGTGTCCTGGCGCGCATGTTTAGTCTGAAGTCCGACCCGCGCCTCGGCGGGCGCGTCGCTTTCCTCGAGGATTACGACATCGGCTTGGCGAGCATCCTGACGAACGGGTGCGGCGTCTGGATAAACCTGCCGCGGCCGCCGCTGGAGGCGAGTGGCACCAGCGGCATGAAGGCCGCATGCAACGGTGTGCTGAACCTGAGCGTGCTCGATGGCTGGTGGGCCGAAGCCTACGACGGCAGCAACGGCTGGGCGATCGATGGCAGTGAGGATGCCGATACGGCGGCCAAGGACGCCAGGGACGCGGCAGCCTTGTTCGACCTAATGGAAAGGGAAGTCATACCGATGTACTACGACCGCGACGCTGCGGGCATCCCCCACGCCTGGATCGCGCGCATCAAGGCATCGCTGCGAACCATCGGGCCGCGGTTCTGCGCAACGCGCATGCTGGACGAGTACGTGCGGAAGATTTATGCGCCCGCACAAGCCTGATCGGAGTGGGCGAGCATAGCGGCGGGGATCGTCGGCGCAGGGCTCAGCCTGGGCGGTAGATATTGCGCCCGAATCGCGACCACGATGACAGCCGGTGGCCTGACGAGGAATCGACCTGGCCCTGACCGCGTTCCGCGGGCCGGTCGGGCCTGAATTTCCAAGCGTCGATCGAGGCCGTCTTGGCGTCAGTCAACGCGGCGGCCCTGATTGCCCTGACGACGAGCGTGTCCGTCGTCGACCCGCCCGAGAAATGCGGAGCCCATAAACGCAAAAAGACCACCCCGAAGAGTGCCCCTTGATTTTGTCTGGCCCCCCGAAGAGGGCTCGAACCTCTGACCTGCGGATTAACAGTGGTAGGCGCAGCCCCGCCGCGGGCCGCCAGCGCGAAGATTTCCAACGGCTTTTCCGCGGGGCGTCGCGCCACGCCCGATGCACCGAACCCCCGCCGAACCGCCCCGGCCGGAATCCGCCCCCGACGCGCGGGAACGCGAGCCGCGACAACGGGTTGTGGCGATTCGCTGCCGAACCGTGGCCGAAACGGGCCGAGCGGGGACCCGACCGAGACACGGAGTGAAGCGACGCGGCTCGGCGGACGCGTCTGTTCGGCCCCGGTTGTCGCCGGGTTCGAAGCACCGCAACTGCGGGGAGCGCTCGATACCGCGCGTTGAATTTCGGCAGGAGGCCAAGACCGGTGTTTCGCCGATGACCGCTTCCCTGCGCCGTGTACATCCCTGCAGCGCGGGTTTCGTGCAACGCGGGCGCTCGAAAGTTCAAAATCGAGGCATGAACGAGCTCAAAGGCGCCGCCGCCTTTGCGGACGCTATGCCACGGACCCGCCCTGATGGTGACCCGAATCAGTCCCGCGACCAGCGCTCTGCGCGTTCGAGGCCGATCGCAGCGTGTCGTGCGATTACGGGGAATCAGGGCCGCGCGAAGCGCCCTAATTACCCCGAACGAGTGCTCTCTCGATCTTGTCAGGGGTGAGGTCCATGCCTGCCAATGCGCCCAAGGCGGCACAGAACCGGACGAATGGGCTAGTTTCAACGACAGCGGTCGCGCGGTCGGTGTGCTCGCGCCAGTACGCGGCGGCCGCGCGAACGAGTTCGTCGACAAGCCAGTTGGGCTTTACCCCCGGCCGTGGCTTCACGTTGCTCGCGTGAGCCAGCAGATACCGTTCGAGGTCCGCGAGGTCCGTCTGCAGCTCCTTGAACAGCCGCTGTGCCACCTCGCGCGGGACTCCGCGATCGATCCATCGGCCGCAGAAGAACGTGTAGCCGAAAAGGGTTTCCTCCTGCAGCAGCGCGCGGAACTGTGCGACGGCGATGGCCTGAGCGTGGGCTTTAGCGACCCATTGCCGGCGCGTCTCGGTACTGGTCACACCGGCACCGAAGCGCCGGCAGTAGGCGATGTATTCGACCGAGGGGAGCACGTCGTCGATCAGGGCGTCCGTCACCACCGGATCGACGTGCAGCGCCTTGCGTTGCTTTGCCGAGAGCTTGAGCGTGCCAGTCCACGGAGCAGGGGTCGTCATATTGTCTGCATGCCGATGTCCGACAGCGCCACGCGAATGGCGCTCGTCTTCGTCTGCGTGGTCAAGTGCGAGTAGCGACGCGCCATGTCAAGTTTGCGGTGGCCCAGCACCTCGGCGATCACGTTGAGCGGCGTGCCGGCTTGGGCGAGGTAGCTCGCGCAACAATGCCGCAGATCGTGGAATTTGAAATCCCGCACCTAGGCGCGGGCCACGGCATCGCGCCAGGAGGTGCCGAAATTGGCCGGCTGCTGGTAGCGACTGCGGGTCGAGCCGAAGACGTACCGATCCGCGTCGCCAATAAACGGTCGCAGGGCCTCGACCACCTGGGGCAGCGGCAACAGCGTGCGCCGGTCGCCGTTCTTGGTGCGGCCGAGCAGCACGATGCCGGTGTCGAGATCCAAGTCGCGCCAGCGCAGGGCGAGCAGCTCCCCCTTGCGGGCGCCGGTCAGCATGGCGGTCAGCGCCAGCGCATAGAGGCGCGGATATTTCGATGCCTTGCAGGCGGTGAGAAGCCGCGCGCGTTCCGCGTCATCGAGGAACCGCACGCGACCGTCAGACTCGGGCAGTCGCTTGATGGCGCGACAGGGGTGGCCCCAGCCGCGCGGTGCGAGCCGCCGCTCGATCGCCCAAGTGCACACAGCCGAGAATACGACGAGGTAGCGATTCAGGCTGGCAGTGGTTTTCGGGGCGCCGCCGCGCTTGGGCTTGAAGATGGGACGCCCCTCGAAGTCGGTGCCCTTAAACACCAGCGCGGGCTGCGTGCGCAACTCGTCGCGCACGGCATGGATGAGATCGGCGTCGAGCGCTTCGAGCGTGAAGTCGCCGAGCAGGGCCGACCAGACGATGAGCCTCTGGGAGCGCGTCGTGTCGCGGCCGCTGAAAACGTGCATGTAGCGGTGGACCAGCTCCCGCACGCTCATCTGCGCGGGCCGCTGCGCAAGCGAGCGCAGCTTGTGGGTGAGGTGTTCGCCCCCGGAATGGGCGAATGCCTCGCCAGTACTGTACGTCTGTGGCGTTGTCATCGTGGACCCCTCGAATGTGCCGAGAACCGGCGGACTCGTGGTGTCCGGAAAAAACGCCGATAGATCAGGTGTTTATGGCTCCCCGACCTGGACTCGAACCAGGGATCTGCGGATTAACAGTAGAAGACACCCCGTCGTCACGGGCCGCTACCGCGAAGATTCGCAACGGTTTTCCCGCTGCCCTTCGCGCCGGGTCCGATGCGCCGAACCCCCGCCGAACTCCTCCGGCCGGAATTGCCCCTCGACGTGTTGAAACGCGAACCGCGACAACGGGTTGCGAGAATTTCCTACCGAACCTTCGCCGAGCCGGGCCGGGCGGGGAGGGCGGTGACAGAGGCGGCGGCCCGGCGGGAATGCGCCGACCGCCGTCGGGTGCCTCGAGTTGTTTCCTCCCCGGGTTGCCGGGCGTGAAGCGCCGCAGCGCAAGCGCGTGCCCGACACCGGACATTCAAATTCGGCATGCAGCCAAGACCGGTCTTTCGCCGATGACCGTTTCCCTGCGCCGTTTGCATCCCTGAAGCGCGGGTTTCGTGCAACGCGGGCGCTCGAAAGTTCAGAATCGAGGCATGAACGAGCTCAACGGCGCCGCCGCCTTCGCGAGGCATCGGGGCGAAACAGCTGCGGTAGAACCGCATCGAACCCCGCCTCCGTCGAAGGCAGAGCTCGATGCCCCGTGACTTATCGATTGGCCGTGACGTCGGTCGCGACGTCAAGGGTAATTCACCACCGTGACTGGAACATCCGGGTTGGCGATGGTCGACGGACCTCCTGTGTCGTTGACCACGTTCAGGATGCCCCCCTTTCCCTTCGAGGCATCAAGGAAAATCGTGAGCAGATCATGCAGGCTCTGCGGCGAGAGTGAACTCGGGACCTCGAAGGCGTTCGCAGCGAAGATGTCCACGCCCTGGCTGAAGAAGCTGTAGCTGCCCATGCCATAGCCGTTGAAGTTGGACACGGAATTGGCGACCTTGAGCGCAGGCCAACCGTAGAAGGGAGCCTCCCTCCACGCCGCCTGACTCGGCGGGTCGTAGGGCATCTCGTTCTGGAAGAAGACGACCGTGCCGCGCTCGCCGTTCCAGATCACCTCGGTCTTTTGGTAGTGCTCGACGAACAGGCCGTATGCCGTGACGTCGTCGCCGTTGACGATCAGGCCGGTGTCGGCGGTGTTGGCGGTCCAGCCGACTCCGTTGCCGTGGTCGGCTCGCCAGGCCCAGACGTCGTCCAGAAGGACATGGTCGCTGTTCACGACCAGGCTCGTCGTGGCCTTGCCTGGTGTGGCGCCTCCGATGCGGAAGAACACGTCGGAGAGCGACGTCGGATCGTCGGGGTTACTCTTGTGGGCGCGCGCAGTGCCGACCTGCAGCAGCACCGGGGAGTTCACTGGACCGGCATCGAATAGCAACCCGGCGAGCACTACCCCCTTCACGTCGGCAACTTTCATGGCCATGTCGCCGTCGTTCGGCACAAGCGTGGCGAAACCGAGTCCCAGCACCACGCTGTGCGCGTGCTTGACCTTGATCGCTTCGCCCAACGAGTAGACGCCGGGAGTGAAGATCACGTGGCGATGGTCGTCCAGCGCGTCGTTGATCTTCTTTACCGAGTCGGACGGCTTGGCGACGAAGAATCGCTCGATCGGGATCGACGTGCCCGGCGTCGGGCCGTTGCTCCAGGTGGTACCAACGGAGTTGGCCTGCGCCGCGGGCACGAACACGTTGTAGTGCCCGAGAGCGTCCACGTACAGGTAGGGCGCTTCCCGCGTCGCCGGGCTGGTCGCAAGCGTGGTGTACGGACCGCCGCACGAGGCCTGAGCGGGAAAACACTCGGCGGGCGCGCCGACGACTCCCGAGAACACCTGGTTCCAGACACCGTTGGACCAGCCGCCGAGGTTGCTGTTCCTGATCATCCACTGCTGCTGAGACCCGTTGATGACGAAGCCCGTCTGCGAGTCGGCGATGAAGCCCCCGCTGGCGAACGACGGGCCCGTGCAATAGTCCATCAGTGTGAGGTTGCCGCCGGTGATGTTGACCCGCCGCATCGGTGCTGCCTGCGAGACCGCCCAGAAATTGCCCGAGGATCGGCAGCCCGAAAGGCCTGATACGTTGATCGTCAGGTTCGAAAGGGAACGCCAGAAGTTGTTGAGAGCGACGCAGGAGCCCGCGGTGTCGCACTGGTTGTAGACATCGATGTGGCCGTTGATGGTGACGTCGGTCGGCGACGCGCCGAGGCCGGCCACGCTGGTGTAGTAGCCCACCTGGAACGTGAGCGGGGTGATGGTGGATCCATATGTGCCGGGCTGGAACAGCAACGCGTAGCGCTGCGTACCGAACTGATTGGAAACCTGCTGGTTGGCAATGGCGTCGACGGCCGCCTGGATTTGGCTCGTCGGCATGCTGGGGTCGAAGATAATGACGTTCGGGCCGAAGTCTGGCTGACTTGGCTTCGGCCGCAGGGCCACTTGCGCTTCGGCATCGACTCCCACGATCGACATCGCGACGGCGCAGGCTGCAGCGAGGATCCAACGGACTCGGCCGAGTCGGGCATTGCCGCTGCGGCGCGAAGCCGCGGGAAAATCTAGGTCACGAGCATAGTTCGATTGCATAAGAATCTTCTCCTTCGTGTTGCGAGTCCGTCGTTCTCGACTCGCCGCTTATTCCGGCGATCTGGGTCACCATCACCCAGAATTTCCATTCCTGCAATGCGCTTCTTTGTTCACCAGCGAAAGCCGAGGTGCGATCCAGGACGGTGCACTTTGCTTGTCCGGATGTCAATCTCAAATCCTTGATAAGGCGAAGGTCATTCATGCAGCAGACCGAAGCACTGCTTGGATGCGCAAGGCGTCGACCCGCATCTCTTTTAATCGGGAAACGGTGCGCTGCCATGAACCGTCAGTCTTTGGGGTTGCCCAATTTGAACAGGTCGCGCAAACGATCGGACGCTCCACCCGAGGTGGAAAACCTGAAGCAACTGGTCCAATACCAGGACCGGGCCGTCGTCAGCCGCATGCTTGCGAAAAATGCCGGCGGCAGCATCCCCCTGTTCGGCTTCGACGGCGGGGATGGGCGGAGCGAACACACGGCGCCGTTCGATGCGCTAGTGAGGCGGAACTCCTCAAGGAGGTGGACCGTCTCCGCCATGTCATCCGCCTTCGCCTTAACCCAAAGGGCGAGCATGACCGCGCAATTGAGGCGCTCATCGAAGAAATACCGCGGTACACGGACCGGAACGTGTCAATGACCTTCCGCCTCCGGCAACCATGACCGCGCAGGTGGCATGTGCGGTTCATGCTCTGCACACATACCGATCTACTTGTGCACAGTAGCTGAAGAAGGGCCTGCAGGCCGTTATGATCTTTGCCATTCGACTGGTCGGCATTGGGCTATCGAACGATGTACCGCCGCTGGCTAATTGCAAGGAGACCCGACCATGACAAGAGCCGACCGATTTGTGCAGCCGCTGGCGCGCCGGAAGTTCCTGGGCAGCGGTGCGGCCCTGATGGTGGCGGTCCCACTGCGCCGGGCCTGGGCTGCCGACGAGCCGACCAAGCCAGTTGCCGACGCTAAGTCCAAGTCGCGCCTGATCCTGCTGGGCACCGCCGGCGGCCCCACGCCGAAGCCGAATCGCTCCGCGCCCGCGCAGGTCATCGTTGTGAACGGCGTGTCGTACGTGATCGACTGCGGCAACGGCGTGGCCCGCCAGATGGTGCTGGCCAAACTCAAACTCGCATCGATTCGAAGTGTCTTCCTGACGCACCACCATTCGGACCACAACGCCGACTACGGCAACCTGCTGTGGTTGAGCTGGGCGACGGACCTGACGAAGCGCGTCGACACCTATGGGCCGCCACCGTTGGCGGAGATGACGCGCCAGTTCCTCGCCTTGAACGATTACGACATCCGCACCCGCATGGCGGACGAAGGCCGGCCCCCGTTCAAGGATTTGATCGTCCCACACGAGATCACTGCGGGCGGTCTGGTGATGCAGGACGAGAACGTCAAGGTGACTGCAGCGCTGGTGGAGCATCCACCGGTCACGCCGGCTTTCGCATACCGCTTCGACTGCTCCGACCGCTCGATCGTGATCTCGGGTGATACGCGGCCGTCGCAAAACCTCGTCAAGCTCGCGCAGGGCGCCGACGTCCTGGTCCACGAAGTCATGCACTTGCCATCGCTCGATCAACTGATCGCGACCGAAACCAATGCGAAGACCCTGCGCGAGCATCTGCTGGCCAGCCATACCACGACTGAGCAGGTGGGCCGCATCGCCACCGAGGCCGGTGTGAAGACGCTGGTGCTGTCACACTTCGTGCCCGGCGGCTACCCGTTCCTGAAGGACGACGTCTGGTACGACGCCGTGCGCCCACACTTCTCGGGCAATTTGATCGTCGGGCGCGATCTGCTTGAGCTGTAGCAGTTTCAGAACGCGAAGGGAGGACCCGGCGGTAGCGGGTCGTCCCTGAGGGAGACGAGCGTCTGCAATCCGGCAGCGAGGTTGACTGACTACTTGAGCGCTCGTTGACACTTGTTCGTGACGAGGCGCTTCCGGCCGTTGAGCTTGGTGATGTCCCAGCTCCACACTTGACGCGGTGCAGTCGCAAGCAGCTCGGGCTTGGCATAGACCGCGTGGGTCAGCTGATTGCGCCGTTCACGCACCTCTGCCGATTTGGCCAGCAGCCGATACATGGTGCACACCGAAGCGAGGTAGCGGCCCTCGTCGAGCAGCGTGGCGTAGATGCTCGCCGGTGCCATGTCGGCGAAGCGCTCGCTGTTGAGCGTGTGGGCGAGCTGCTCGCGCTCGGCGACGCTCAACGTGCCCGGCGTCAACTATCTTGAACGGTCGTCGCATCGCATCAAGATCGTTGACGCCGGGCAAAGGCGTCATCGCAAACGAGGCGGATTCGGAAATTCATGCCGCGACGATAGCCGCGATCTTGGAATCGAGCGAGACGTGCCTCGATCTCGAGCTCTCGATCCGACGGAGGCGCGGGCCGCGGCGCGATCCCGGGCCGGAGCTGCCGTGGGAGTGGCGGCGCATGCGCGCGTGGTCGGCGCGATAAAGCATCTGTTATCAGGTAGTTGAGTCAGATTGACTATCGGAGGCCTTGTGGCGAAAAGGATTCGCTATCAAGATGTTGTTCAGGAGCAGCGCGCCGGGTGTGTGCACGGTGTTTTCATCGACGAAGGGCGTTAACGGGGCCGCCAAACCAAACGCAGCGTCGCTTCTATGGCGGCTTGGGAAGTGACCGTTGCAGGAAACTGCCCGAGTCGCGCACACTGAACTGGTGCTGCGGATGCAGGCCGAGTCCGGCCACGACCGCTGGGAGACACGTACAAGATGCTCCGCCGGTGTGGCAAAGTGCCGATCGATAATTGCGTCGAATTGAACTACACGGTCGGCGTCGGCGGCGAGAAGAATTGTCTTTCCCTGCCTGATGCAGCTGTGGCCGATCACTTTCTACCAACGTAGAGGAGCAACCATGGATCTCGGATTGAAGGGCCTCAACGCACTCGTCACTGGCGGCACCAAGGGAATCGGCCGTGCTATCGCGCAGACACTCGCCGCCGAAGGCGCGAACGTGGCGTTCTGCGCGCGCAACGCCGAAGAGGTTGCGAAGACGGTGACCGAGTTCGGCCATTACGGCGTGAAGGTTTCGGGCAAAGCGGTCGATGTCGGCGACGGACCGGCGTTGAAGTCTTGGGTGGCTGAAGTCGGTGAGGCGCTCGGCGGCATCGACATTGTCGTCGCCAACGTCAGCGCGCTGGCGATCGCGAACGATGAAGCGGCGTGGCAAAAGGAATTCGAGGTCGACATGATGGGCACGGTGCGTCTTGTCGACGCCGCGATGCCTTCGCTGCTGAAAAGCAGGCACGGCTCGATCGTAACGATCAGCAGCGTCTCCGGCCGCGAGATCGACTTCGCCGCTGGCCCTTATGGCGCCTTCAAGGCCGCGATCATCCATTACACGCAGGGCCTGGCCTACCAGCTGGCCGCTAAGGGTGTGCGGGCGAACAGCGTTTCGCCCGGCAATACGTATTTCGAAGGCGGCGTCTGGAATCAGATCGAGCATGGCAACCCCGAGCTCTTCAAGACTGCGCTGTCGCTGAACCCGACCGGGCGAATGGGAACACCGCAGGAGATGGCCAACGCGGTGGCATTCCTCGCAAGCCCGGCGGCGAGCTTCATCACCGGGACAAACCTCGTCGTCGACGGCGCATTGACCAAGGGCGTTCAACTCTAGTTGCATCGACAAATGATGTCCGATTCAAGCATCGCCAACCGATCAGAGCGCATTCGAGTGTCAGACATGCCTCGTGAATCGATAGAAGACAATCTGTGCTTGCGGAGGTGCGGGCGGTGGATCTGCTCCAGCCGCGCGATGGGGCGTTCGACGTTCCAGCGCGCTGCATCCAAACCCCTCCGTTGCCTCGCTTGTCCGAGTCGGAATGAATGTCGCGGGCTCACAGCGCCACGCGGCAGGATCGCAAATCCTATCGGGGGTCGCCTTGAAGGAGCATGGGTCTGCGCCGCGGCCGCGCGGCGTCGCTTTCAATGCCGGAGACGCGACTGCTTCTCAATCGTCACAGACGCGCCGACGCTCTTTCCTTGAGTGTTCGCGACGGGCGTGATACCGTTTATTTCGCGATCCCTTCTTGCTCAAGCCGATGATTTGCATTCGTCGTGACTGTAGTTGGGAGTACGTCACCTCGATTGCTGGGCGCACAATCGGCTCGCCGCACAAGCAGTGGCGAGGGATTTGGGGCCGCGACGGAACGCATTAACAACGAAGAAGTCCTTTAAGGAGATCTGATGGTGAACTCTGCGATTTCCCGTCGTTTCGCGACGACGCTCATTGCCGGCGCGCTGGCCGGTGCGTCACTTCTGATGTCCACGCACGCATTCGCGCAGCAACCCATCAAGCTCGGACTACTGGAGGATCAGTCCGGCAATTTTGCCATCGCGGTGATACCGAAGATCTTCGCCTACCAGTTGGCAGTCGACGAGATCAACGCCAAAGGTGGCGTGCTCGGCCGTAAATTGCAGATCATCCATTACGACACGCAGTCGGATAACACTCGCTTCCAGGAGTTCGCGCGCCGCCTGACCCAGCAGGATAAGGTCGACGTGATCTTCGGCGCATTCTCGAGCGCTTCTCGCGAGGCGATCCGCCCGATCATGGACCGCGCTAAACAGCTCTACTTCTACAACAACCAGTACGAAGGGGGAGTCTGCGATTCGAACGTCTTCGTGACGGGCGCGGTTCCCGAGCAGCAGTTCTCGACCCTGATACCTTGGATGATGGAGAAGTACGGCAAGAAGGTGTACACGATAGCGGCCGACTATAACTTCGGCCAGATCTCGGCCGAGTGGGTGCGCAACATCGTCAAGGAGAAGGGCGGCACGATGGTCGGCGAGGAGTTCATTCCGCTGTCGGTATCGCAATTCAGCCAGACCATCCAGAACATCCAGAAAGCCAAGCCCGATGTTCTGGTGACCCTCCTGGTGGGCGCGAACCAAGCATCGTTCTACGAGCAGCAGGCGTCGGCCAACCTCAACATTCCGATGGCGAGCTCCGTCAATGTCGGCCAGGCCTATGAGCACAAGCGGTTCAAACCGCCTGCGCTGAAGGACATGTACGTGACGGCCAACTATGTGGAGGAAGTCGTCTCGCCCGCGAGCGATGATTTCAAGAAGCGCTTCAGGGCCAAGTTTCCCCAGGTCGAGTACATCAACCAGGAAGCTGCTAACGCCTACGACGCTATCTATCTGTACAAGGCCGGAGTGGAGAAGGCTGGCTCGGTCGATCAGGAGAAAGTAAAGGCGGCGCTGGGCAGCGGCGGCATCTGCACCGATGGGCCTTCAGGCAAGGTTTGTATTGATCCCAAGAGCCACCACACGAGCCACCGGATCTATCTGATTCACGTGAAAGCCGATCACTCGGTGGACATCCCGAAGGTCTGGGATGACATTCAGCCCTACTGGCTCGGCAGTGTGGGTTGCGACCTCAGCAAAAAGCCGGACCAAAGCCAGTACACGCCCAGCAATCTGCCTAAGAAGTAGATTCGCGAGAGTCGACTCGGGGCCGGCGCATGGCGCCGGCCCATCCGTTCACCGTTAGCTTCCTGCGCCGATGACGTTCCTGGTTCAGGCTTACGCTTTCTTATATCAGTTCGCCGACTCCTTCGCGTTCCTAGTGCTGTGCGGACTGGGGCTTGCGATCATCTTCGGCATGATGGGGGTGATCAACCTCGCCCACGGCGAATTCATCATGTGCGGCGCCTACGTCACGGTACTCACCGCGCGCGCCGGTTTGCCACTGCCTTTCGCCATGCTTGCCGGGACACTGGCTGCTGGTCTGGTCGGGTTGATCCTGGAATTCCTGATCATCCGACGCTTGTACCATCGACTATTCGACTCCATTGTCGCAACCTGGGCTCTGAGCCTCATCGCAACCCAAGGCATGCTCATCGTCGCTGGCCCGTCCATCGAGGGCCTGAAAACACCCTTTGGGAGCTTCGAACTGGGCGAGTATTCTTTTTCGGTCTATCGCGCTCTGCTCCCGCTGGTCGCCTTGTCGCTTTTGGCGGCGCTTTACTGGCTGTTCGTCCGCACTCGCTTCGGTCGATACTCGCGCGCCACCATTGAGGACGCGGACATGGCGCGGGCGCTGGGCGCCAATACCAGCCGCATCTACAGCCAGACCTTCGGCCTAGGCGCGGCGCTGGCCGGACTCACCGGTGCGTTGTATGCGCCCACCATGACTGCGGTGCCCACTATGGGTCAAGCGTTCATCGTGCAGTCCTTCGTCACTGTAGTCGTCAGCGGCGCAGACGTGATGCTCGGACTTGCGCCGTCCGCTGCCGTTCTCGCTTTCATTCAGTCACTTCTGACCAAATCCTACGGGCAACTCATCGGCCAGATCGGACTATTGCTGACGGTGATCATCGTCGTCCGAGTTCTGCCAAAGGGAATCAGCGGCTGGGTGTTGCAGCGCAACGCTGGTCATTGAACCAGTATGCGCCGCTGGCTAACTCTCCTTGATGGGCCCCAGACCTTCGGGCGCGGTTCCATGTTCTGGTCGGCTTTCGGCACGATCGTCCTTGCTGCCGCCGTCTTGCCGATGTTCGTCAATGACTTCGCGATCACCAATCTGACCTATTTTCTGGTTTGGGTCTTCATGGCATTGGGTCTGTCACTGATCTGGGGCTATGCGGGAATTCTCAGCTTTGGGCAGACCGCGTTCTTCGGCCTGGCGGGCTATACGTACGGTGTGGTCAGCATCAACCTGGGAGAAGGCGGGCTGTGGACCTGGTTTGCGTTGGTCGTTTCCTTGGTGATGCCCCTCGTGCTTGCCGTCATCGTGGGTTACTTCATGTTCTACGGCGGCGTGCGCGATGTCTTCGTCGGGATCGTCACGCTTTCGATCACGCTCGTGTTCGAGACGTTCATGGCGCAAACCGCAGGCCCGGAGTGGACCATCGGCTCAGCGCGGCTCAACGGCTTCAACGGCATGTCGAACATGCCGCCGCTCACCATTCCATGGGGTGAGACCCCTCTGGTTTTTGATGGGACGTCGTTCTTCTGGTTGGTGCTCGCGATGGGCGTGCTGGTTTATCTGGGGCTGCGAATCCTGGTCAACTCGCGTTTCGGCAACGTTCTTGTCGCCATTCGAGAGAATCCGGATCGCGCCGAGATGCTCGGCTACAACGTGCGCATGTACCAGCTCTTGGTGTTCGTCATCGGCAGCGTGCTGGCCGGGATGAGCGGTGTGCTCTACACCTTGTGGGGGTCGTACATCACGCCGTCGTCCATGGGACTGACGGCCGCCGCGCTTCCGATCATTTGGGTCGCCGCGGGCGGACGCAAAGATCTCACGGCCACGTTGCTCGCAACAGTGCTGCTGACTTGGCTGTCGCAACAATTGGCGGTCAAAGGCAACCAGTACGCGCTGATCTGGATGGGCGCGATCCTTCTCGTCGTCGTGCTGTTCGCGCCGGAAGGGCTTTTTGTGACGGTCTGGAAGAAGCTGCGGGGCCGGATGCGGGCCCGGCAGGCTGAGCCGTCGCCGAAGACCGCTTCGTCAACGTCGGCTTGAGCGCGGAAGATGGCTGCGATCCTTCAGACAAGGGGGCTCAAGAAGTACTTCGGCGGCCTGTATGCAATTAACGGAGTCGATCTCGCGGTCGAAGAAGGGGAACTGCGCTGCCTGATCGGTCCCAACGGCGCGGGCAAGAGCACGCTCTTCAAGCTGATCCTTGGTTCCTACGATCCGTCCGAGGGTGAGATTTTCTTTAGGGGAGAAAACATCACGGGCATTCGGCCTCATCTGCGCATCCAGCGCGGGATGAGTATCAAGTTCCAGGTGCCCGGAATCTTCCTCGATTTGCCGGTAGAGCAGAACCTGCGCATCGCGCTACAGCGGGCCTATCGAGGCGCAGCGCTCGAGGAAGAGCTCTCCCGGCTGCTGGATCTGATCGACCTGGAGGGCCAGCGCGACGAACTGGCTGCGAATCTCTCACACGGGCAGCAGCAGTGGTTGGAGATCGCCATGGCGGTCGCCCTGCGGCCGGCCATGTTGCTTCTCGACGAGCCCACAGCTGGGATGTCGCCAGAGGAGACTTTCAAGACCGGTGAGTTGGTCAAGAGGCTGAATGCTTCAGGCATGACCATCATCGTGATCGAGCACGACATGGCTTTCGTTCGTCAGATCGCCAAGCGCGTCACCGTCCTGCACTTCGGCAAGGTATTTGACGAAGGAACCCTGGACAAGATCGTCGGAAACGAAGACGTGGTGCGCATCTACCTCGGTAAGGTCTGATGGCCGCCATTCCTCTGCTCGACGTTCAGGGTCTCCGGGCCGGTTACGGCGCCACGCCAATCCTCCAAGGCGTTGAATTCTCGGTTGGCAAGGGCGAGATCGTAGCCATCATCGGCCGCAATGGCGTTGGCAAGACTACGCTGATGAAGTGCTTGATCGGCTTGCTTCCAGCTACCGCAGGGAGGATTCTCTTCGACGGCACGAATGTTTCGGAGGAAGGCGCAAACCTGCGCGCGCAGCGTGGCATCGGATACATTCCGCAAGGGCGTGGCATCTTTCCGCGGCTAACTGTGGCGGAGAACCTGGCGATGGGCGAGATGATCGGGTGTGTCAAAGGTGAAAGGAGTTTGCGCGAGGTCGTCGATCGCTACTTCCCGATACTCGGCACGCGTAGCCATCAGCGTGCGGGCACCATGAGCGGCGGTGAGCAACAGCAACTCGCTATTGCGCGCGCGCTGATCGGCAACCCGGATCTGGTGCTTCTCGACGAGCCGTCCGAGGGTATCCAACCTTCCATCGTCCACCAGATTACGGAGAACGTGAAGAAGCTCAACGCAGAGATCGGGCTGACGGTGTTGTTCGTCGAGCAGAATATCGACGTAATCATGTCCATGGCCCAAAGGTGCTATGTGATGGACAAGGGCACCATCGTCGATCAGGTGGCCCCCGGCGATCTCGCCGACGGCAAAGTGATGAGAAAGTACTTGGCTATATGACCGCAGCAGAAAGACCCTAAGGAGACCTAGCATGAGCAACTGGCTGAATGCATCGATTATGTACACCAAGGGCGTGGCCAAGGGCAAAAGGGGCTCGACGCACGAGCTGACGGAAGCCAAGCAAGGCCGCTATCACTACACGATGGGGCCTTACTCCGAGCCGGTCCTGCACATCAAGCCCGGTGACCGCGTCGTCGTCGAGACGCGCGACGCCTTCGAAGGCGCGATCAAGACGGAGAAAGATCTGCCGACCGAGAAGCTGCGGATGCCGTTCCTCAATCCACAGAACGGGCCGATCATGATCGAGGGCGCCGAGAAGGGAGACGCGCTCGCCGTTTACATTGAATCGATGGAGCCCCGCGGACAGAATCCTCGCGGCACCTGCTGCATGATTCCTGAATTCGGTGCGCTGACTGGCACCTACTACACTGCCACGCTTAACGACCCGCTGCCCCAAGTCGTCCGCAAGATCAATGTCGATGAGAAGTGGGTGTATTGGAGTGACCGTGTCACGCTCCCCTACAAGCCGCACATTGGCACGCTGAGTTGCTCGCCCGAGATCGACTCGATCAATTCGCTGACGCCGGACAATCACGGCGGCAACATGGACCTGCCGGACATGGGCCCGGGCAGCGTGACCTACCTGCCTGTGCGCTCCCCCGGCGCGCGGCTATTCATTGGCGATGCCCACGCCTGCCAGGGCGACGGCGAAGTGTGCGGCGTCGCGGTCGAGTATCCGACCGTTACCACAATCCACGTGGAATTGATAAAGGGATGGACTATCGAGTGGCCGCGCCTCGAGAACGAAGACGTCATCATGACCATTGGCAGCGCCCGTCCGCTGGAGGACGCGACTCGGATCGCTTACCGTGAGCTGGTGCTGTGGATGGCCAAGGAGTACGGTTTCGACAAGTGGGATGCGTACATGATGCTGAGCCAGTGCGGCAAAGTGCGGCTCGGAAACTTCGTCGATCCCAAGTACACCGTCGGTGCGGCAATCAGCAAAAAGTATCTGGCTAAGAAGTGAGCCGGCGCATTTTGCCTCGCATGTCCGGCTCCGCCGGATGGCGGGGCTCTTCGAGCAGACGCCCGTGCAGGTGGACGAGATCGGCTTCGGCCCAATCAGTTGCGGTGTCGTCTGCAGAGAGATGCACGACGACCTGCCGCGACGTGTGCGTGGGCCGCTGCGCGAACAGCGCGCGCTGATCGTCAGCGTCGAATCCGCTCTGAGCGCTTGCGAGGTCCGGAGTCGTAGTCCGACTTTCCTTGCGGAGCCTGGAACCTGCAGTCAGTGGAAATGGCAGGGACCGCTTGCGGCAAGCGTACTGGCGGGAACGCGGGTCGCGAGTTCGCGTTCTAAACGGTCTGCTTTCTCCGTCGCGCCAGCTCGATGAAATTCTTCCACTGCCGTTCAAGATCGCTTCGTGAACGAAGCGCCGATCTGCTGACGATCTTCAGATCAAGGCTTCGGTGCTCAAAAGCGGCCCGAGGTGGCCCGCTGGGGCCGGCGATGGGGGTCGAACTTCGGCGAGGCTTCGAGCTCAGCCGTGCAGAGCTTCGCCGCTGGGATGAAGTCCAGACCCATGAATTCGCAGCGATGACTGCGTGCTGGCTCTGGCGTGGCGGAATCTGCTACCGGAGTGACGGGCAGCGGTCGGCCAGGCGCAGCCGTCTAGTCATCTCAGTCACATCAGCACGCGTTTCGTCGGCGATACCCCGTCGGCGATACCCCTTGACGGCGTCCCTAGAAAGGCGTCAACTAAAATTGTTCCGGAGTTTCGGTTTGATGATGGATCCTGGAACTTAAGACGTTTCTGCAGTCGTGAATGGAGGGCAGACCTATCGATGAAACTTCCGAAAGCGCTACCCTGAAGCCGGTGATAACAGGCCGGCATGCGTCACGGTGACGTGACGAAA
>Ga0209048_10002075_pt1 | contig 20078 bp, 18 predicted proteins | sample FrelakmetCRP12CR_FD_187146 | JGI IMG/M metagenome (GOLD analysis project Ga0209048, IMG submission 187146) | Freshwater lake sediment microbial communities from the University of Notre Dame, USA, for methane emissions studies - CRP12 CR (SPAdes)... | ecosystem: Environmental > Aquatic >... | reverse complement strand
ATCGTAGCCGGTGATACAAAGGTAGTCAATAAGGGGAAGGGCGACGGCATCTTTATTAATACATCGGGCATAGGAGTGATCGATGAAGGTGTTGACGTATCTCCTTTAAGAGTTAAGCCGTCTGACAAGGTTATCCTGAGTGGTCCTATTGGAAACCACGGTATCTCGATTATCGCGGAAAGAAACGGACTTACCTTTAATCCTCCAGTTTTAAGCGATACAGCGCCCCTGAACGGTCTTGTCCGTGAGATGCTGAGAAAAACAAAGAAAATACACGCCATGAGGGACCCTACCAGAGGAGGTCTTGCAACAACCCTGAAAGAGATTGCCGTAGATTCAGGATACTGCATAACTATTCATGAAGATGCCATCCCGGTGCCGTCGGGTGTCAGAGGCGCCTGTGAATTGCTTGGGCTCGACCCTCTCTATGTGGCAAATGAAGGTATCCTTATTGCGATAGTAAGCAGTGAAGTTGCCGAACCTCTTGTCAAGACCATGAGAAAGAACCCGCTGGCGCGGGAAGCGTGCATTATCGGCGAGGTCCAGAAAAAACCAAAGGGCATGATTCTTTTAAAAACAGTAATAGGGGGAACAAGAATGATTGATATGCTGTCGGGAGACCAATTGCCGAGAATATGCTAACTCGAAGAGGTACTTATGTTATTGGGTGTTAACATAGATCATGTTGCAACCCTTAGACAGGCAAGGCTTGGTATTGAGCCCGATCCTGTAATGGCTGCTACTCTTGCGATTCTTGGGGGCGCAGATGGCATCACAGTGCATCTGAGAGAGGACAGACGGCATATTCAGGACAGGGATGTGCAAATATTGAGAGATTTTGTCTCTATCGAATTGAATCTCGAAATGGCAGCAACCAGGGAGATGATCAATATAGCCAAAAAAATAAAACCGGATCTCGTAACCCTTGTTCCTGAAAAGAGACAGGAATTGACAACAGAAGGCGGACTGGATGTGAAGTCCCATAAAAAAGCTGTCAGCGAAGCAATAAAGAAAATCCATGACTCCGGAATCCCTGTAAGTCTGTTTATTAATCCTGAGGCAAAGGATATTGAAATAGCAAGAGAGATAGGCGCTGATATGGTCGAGATCCATACGGGTATGTATGCAAATACAAAGGGGGAAAATCAGTCTAAAGAATTGGCCCGGGTCATGAAAGCAGTTCAACACGGACTCGATGCAGGACTTCAGGTAAATGCCGGTCATGGTCTAAATTATTCTAATGCGGCAAAAATAGCCTCAATTTATGTGCTGAGATGCCTTTATATCGGACACAGCATTATATCAAGAGCTATATTTATCGGTTTAGAGAAGGCCGTCAGGGAGATGAAAGAACTGATACACAAGACAAGCGCTTAACTCATGGTAATGTAGAATAAACTCGTTGAGACATTTGTCAGCCTGAGCTTGTCCAAGGGTCATGGTTCGACGGGATCACTATGACAAAAGATAGCCCACCTATGTTATTTTTTCTTTTTGGAAGAAGATGGCTGTTTTGCCGGTTGTGAGGACCCCTTCGGATATACTTCCGGGTTATGGTCTTTGTCGTGACAGTTGAGATAACACTGGCCGGATTTGGAACCAAAGGATGCGTAATCAAGACGCCCGCTTGTTGATGCTCCGAGTGTGAATGTAGTCTTAAAATCTATGAGATGCTTATTAAGAGTGCTGCCATGGGGGTTGTGACATGTTCTACAAGATACTCCGACGTCTGAAATATGAATTGCATGATAGGCAAAACTTTCATTATTAAGTATACTGCTTCTTCTGTGACAACTGTAGCACAATTCATACTGAGATGCTTCTTCAGAGCCATCAGTTGTAGAATAATGTTTTGACAGGATATGCTCGAAGTTGGAGCCATGAGGCCCCTTGGGGCTTGTGTAATCATCACTGCCATGACAGTCTGTACACTTGATTTTACTTGATGCAGTCAAAGGTGGCTGGAGGCTTGGCAAAGTGCTGTTCTTCCCCTGTCCCATGACAGGATGAAAGGATGGGTTAACTGTGTTGAACAGTTCTGCCTTATTCGTCTGATATGCCGGAAGGTTTGCGCTGTAAGAATGACAGTTAAAGCAAAGCTCATATTCATTACGGATCGGGTTTTTTGTCCTAAATACATTTGTACCCTTTAAGCCGGACATCTTATTTACATTGGTTACTAAATGAGGATGGTGGCAATCTAAACATTCAGAATGTCTCGGAATAGACGGATCTCTTTCCGGTAAAACTTCCCCGGTTTTGTGTATACCCGGTTCTCCAACCGGATGATGATAAGGCTTTTCGAATTCTTTCTGAATATCAATTGGGTCAATGTGCCTGGCAAGAGATCCCTGTTGTTTTGTCTTATTTTTATGTTCATCATTACCGTGACATCTGAAACAAAATGTCTCCTTTTTTTCTGGAAGCAAAGCGGTATTAAATTTGCCGTGTCCAACATGACAGCTTGCACATCCCCTGGGTAATTTATCTTTATCTCCGTGGGGTCTTTCTGTTGGAGCATCAGAGAAGGCAAGAAATGGTAAAAAAACAATAATAAAATAAAGCGGGATATGAATGGACAATTTCTTTGGGAAAGTCTTATATTTCATGAGTTGTTGCATATGCTTATCTCTAAAAAAAACAGTAAATATTACCATTCGATATTCGCTGGTGGTATATCTTCATGACAAGCAAGACATACCGCGTTATATGTTTCCTTTTGCCAAAAGGGAGGCCAATGTCGGGATGGGTCATCGGGATCGAACTCTATTGCTCTATTGAGGTGGGGGTTGTGGCATGATGTGCATTGAACTGCGCATCTGTCAGAACATCCATGTGACGGCGCCGGATACAGTTTGACATACTTATCAACAGGTATTGTTAAGTTTGATAGCCCGGCGTTTCTCCTCTTATCAATGAGAGTCTGATCAAAGACAATAGAAATTGGATGCCCGCCGCTCAAATCTGTGCCAAGATATCCGGTGCATCCTTCATTATCAACAAGTCTGCCTCCAACCATACAGGCTGAAGCCTCCATGAGTATATCTTCCGTTCTGTTGCTTACTGCTCCAATTGCTATTGTTCCATCATGACAACTCAGACAGAGTTTCGAGTAACCATCAACACTCCATGCCTGACTTTCAGGTTCAGTATATGACTGAAGAGTGCTACTCCAGTACGTTTTGTAAGTTTGAACTGATGACATTTCGTGATTCCATAATGGTTGCACAGGGCTAGCAGTATGAGGAGTGTGGCAGAAAATGCAAATCTGAGCCTCATTCGCTGCTTTCACAGTGAATTGTCCGGGCGATCTGCTGAGTGAACCGGATAAGTTGTGTTTTGTGTCTCTGATACCGTCTGCAAGAACCAGCAGAGGGAAGAAGAACAGCAAATACAAAACAAATAGAATAATACGGAATCTTGCTATCTTTTCAATCGGTATCATCTTATTAGTTTTCTTTTAAAAACTGAAATATCTGAACCCTGTGATTATAGGAATCAGCAACATAAATACGATCCTTCTTGTCTATAAACAGACCTGACGGGAGGATCATTTGGCCGCTATCAGTTCCTGTACTACCAAAGTTCAGGAGCAATGCTCCATCCCTATCAAAAATCTGTATTGTATCAAATTCTGCGTCAGCAACATATATATTGCCTTCTGAATCGACAGCAACTCCTTTGGGTTTTGCAAAATATCCTGTTCCATCACCAAGCTTCCCGAATGAAGATCTGAAATTGCCGTCCCTATCAAATATTTGGATTCTGAAATTCATGGAGTCGGTAATATACAGAAGACCGTCACTTCCTATGAAAATATTGGTGGGATAGTTAAACTCGCCCTTCCGGCCTCCGTTTTGTCCAAAAGAAAAAAGGAAACGACCCTTATTATCAAATACTAACACACAGTGTGCATATGTATCAACAATATAGATTCTCTCTTCATCCAAAGCTATGCCGGTTGGTCTAAAAAAGCTATCAGGCCGGCCAATCGTATTTAGATATTTGCCGTTTGCGTCGAATACAATGACCTTTTTCAGCATGGAATCTGACAGATAAATGTCCCCTTTTCTGTTTACGGCAACACCAATGGGTGATATCAAATCATCGTTTCCTGCCCGACTTATATTAATATAGAGATTCTTATCTAAATCAAAGATGTGCAGAAGGTGAAGACCGGGGTCAGTAACGTAAATCCTGTCAGAAGAGACAAAAATACCATAAGGCCTTAATAATCTATCAGATGTGGTGGATTCACCAAAAACTGAATCGACTATTTTCTGAATTAAGGAATGTCTGGTGCCCATATCCGAGGGGCTCGCTATGCTTTTCAGATATTTAATTCTTGCTTGCTGTGGGGGAGGAGGCCATGCCGGAACCTGATCCTGGGCAGTTGACGAATCCCTATTTACAGATTGTGGAGAAATGCATCCGAAGTTAAATACCGGCGTAAACATAAATGAGACTAAAATAATCCTGAAGTAAATATTGTATGTTATAGTTCGAAACATATAGTCAAAAATTTCTATTCACAGTCAGCATAAATTTTTTGTTATCGATTATAGCGGACCCTCTTTCTTCAATATTACCGTACAAGTTAAAGCAGAGATAGAATTTTCTCAGTAAATAAGTCAATGTGATCTCATACTCTGTAGTTTTAACATTTTTATTTTCTATATTCATATCATAGGTCAAATCTGAGTTCTCCCAGTTATGCCTCCAGCGCGCAAGGAGACGCAGCCTTCTGCTGAAATTATACTGGAGTCTTGCCGCATAATAATAGGATTGGGTATGTATTGAATCTATCGCCCCGGTTGTATACATCGAATCCAGTGCTATTTGTCCTTGCCTCAGAATAGGATATTCGAGTGATCCATGAAATGAATAATTTCTGACTTTTGACCCTTTCGTATGAATTGACGAATTTATGGTTATCCACGGAGGCGTTTGATCACTTGACGAATCTCTAAATAATGCATCTGCTTCTAAAAGCCAGGTAGCCCTCAGTGGTCCTTTGCCCCTGATACCAACTCTGAATCTATTCTCAAGTGAATTCGTAACTTTTTTCGGTATGTTGTTATCCTGATTTGCATTATCTGAAGTTTTAAAATCAGCATATGAGACATCATAATTCATATAGAACCTCCAGAATCGGAAGTTCTTCGATCTTAATGACAGATTCAGGTTATGCCTAATAGCTTCAGAAGCGGTCGCTCCTTTGAGATCATACAGCGAAAAGTCATAATTTGATGAGAAGTTCCATCGCTTCAGGTTTTTGCTATAAGAGAAGCCAAGGTTCAGTTGATAAGCATTTTGATTCTGACCATCTTTTAAACCTGAAAAATATGATAGGTGGGCTCTTGCGTGTATAAGTCGTGAAATATTGTACCGCCATAATCCATTATATCTATAGAGGCTCGAACTGCTTCGCTCAGTTTCAGTTGATGAATACTCAAAGTTATAATTCTGTGTAAGAGATTTATACGGACTCATCCTCAAGGATGTTGAAAAGTCCAATGTCTTTGAAGAATTGAATTGCAAGTATTGGAAATAATTTGAGAACCAGTTGCTTTTTAATGACGTGATTGTATTAGCTCGAAGATTGAGGATGCTATATTCTTGAAGATATAATGAACGCATAACATAATCAATATTTAATCTGAATTCCGTTCTTATTCTACTAATATAGTCATGCATGAAAAAACTTAATTCATCAGTGACAATTTTTTTGTTTATTGATTTCACGCTAAGAGCGCTTCCTTCGAATCCGTCGAATGATCTCGTGACCAGACTTCCTCCAACTGTAGAATCCAAGTGATCATACTGAAGCATCATGTAAGGCAGTCTCTTTAAAGAGGACGTTAATGTTACCCTGTATGCATTAGAAACATAATCGTTACCGGCTAAAAACTTGCCTTCAGAGCGGGAGTCACTTCTGGAAGCAAACATCATGATGGATACAGGCCTTTTGGGAAAGAGCGTTATTGAAAGATCATATATAAATGCTCTTGATTTAAGAATATTTTTCTCGAACGTATCCTGTATGTATGTTGTCGTTGCATCAAAAGTGGCAAGTCTCGGATCATAAATATAACCTTGAAGCCCGAGTTTATATGTTTGTTGAAGATGAGATATGCCAGATTTCGAACTGTTGCCCTTATTCGAACTGTTGCCCTTATAAGTTACCTTCGATGAGGTGTTTTCATAAACTAATTGAACTAATCCATAAAGACGGAATTTTTTTCGCTTATCTGCTCCATTAGCATTAATTTTTGAAGAAAGTGTGCCGTAACCCTTCACTGCAGAGTCTCCCCCTGAAATCGACATGGCGAAAACTTTTTGATTACAGAATAACGGATTCATAAAACACAACATAAGAAAAAGTAAGAATTTGTTTCTATTCTTAGTAAAAAGCAGGGTTAAAATATATTTACAATATTTTTTTTGGCTGCTTGATAATATATTCCAAGTCATGCATATTTAAAATAAGATCATAGAGATACGTTATTGTGTTTTCTGTTCTCTGAGGTATTGAAAAACCTGTACCCTGTGATTAAAAGTGTCTGCAACATAGATCTTATCTTGCGCGTCTATAAACATGCCCACTGGAAGTGAAAACATACCCGGCCGTCTTCCACTCTCTCCTACCCAGAGAAGAAGCTTTCCATTTGGGTCGAATATCTGAAAGTTGTTAAATGAAGTATCAACAACATATACATGACCTTCCGAGTCAACTCCTATGCCGGCAGGTCTTGAAAAGGACCCGGAAGCGTCCCCTAATTTGCCGAATTTTCTTAAAAACGTTCCGTTCGGATCAAAAATCTGAACCCTGAAATTAAATGTATCAACAACGTACAGATTGCCGCCATTATCTAATGCCAAGAAACTCGGGAAATAAAACTCGCCTTCTTCTCTGCCCTTTTTGCCGATAGTAAACATAGCTTTACCCTTATCATCAAAAACGCGAATGATATGATTCTTTGTGTCTGACACATATAATCTGTTACGCTTTTCATCATAAACTAAGCCGGAAGGATTTTTTAATTCATCCACCCCTCCTATAACCATCAACTCCCGACCACTATTTTTTTCAAAAGCGAATACCTTATCCAATTTTGTATCAGAAACAAACAATATATCCCTTTTGTTGTCGATAGCAAGACCTATTGGTGTCGTAAGAGTCCCTTCGCCAATAAATGTCAAATTGTGCTTTTCCTGATTAAAAACAAATACGGCATGCTCCTCAGGATCAGCAACAAAAACATTACCTTTTGAATCAGCCACAACATTACTCGGCCTTCGTAATTGTACGGCAGGTTGATCACCCAATAAAAGAGTCGTAAGCCTGTTAGGTGTGCCAAAATCATAAAGGTGATACCAGTTTCGAAGCCATTTTATTCTTGGAATTTCAGGTGGAGGCGGCCAAACATACTCAACTGACTGCTCGGATTGGTTTGCGGAAGTAACGCAACCACATATTACGCAACCAAGCACAATAATAATAAACACTTTCAACGAGTTAAATTTTGTCATTTTCCCATCCTTATAAATTAAAGGATTTAAGAATTTACAGTGATACTTGCTAATGCTGGTTTGACTATTTTCAATTAGTATTTATGGCACTTAAGACATATCCTCTCCTGGGGGAAGAGTTTTGGGTAATCTGAACTATGAGGGCTATGACAGCTCGCACAGCTTAGTTCCTTGCCCTGCACGTTGGGATCTGGCACTTCAATTTCTTTCTTAGGGTTTTTAGGATCAGGGACTTTGATCATTTTGAGCGTACTTGTATCTTTAACGCCTTGAATAGGGTGTTGTTTCCTGCCGGGTAGTGCAACTATATGTCGAGGTGATGACTGTGCTTTATGACAATTAATACAGACCTCATTAATAGGGTTGGAAAGAAGCGAGGGGTTGTCGCTCGCATGGGGATTATGGCATGTCACACAGCCAATCACATTGATTACTTTGTGATTGTATTTTTTTGTGAATTTCCCTTTGTCATGACAAAAATAACAAAGCTCCGGTAATTCACTTCTAAGGAGGTTTTTAAAATTCGAGCTATGGGGATTATGGCATGCCTTACACATACCGCCGGCAACAGGCTTGTGAATTGTACTTCTTTTAAATTTTGATTCTTCATGACAACCATAGCATAGACCAGGAAGGCTTTGAATGAGAATTATACTGCCTTTTTCGGGATGGCTCTTACCAGTCACGGTCTTATGGCAGGCTTCACACCCCATTGTAAGCGGTACATGGAGATTCTTGGCCTCTTTTAGAGCACTGTGACACGTCAGACAGGCACTTTCCTCTGAAAAAGACATATGAACGGTCAATAAAATGAATAAAAAAGCTGCACTGAACAGGATGGTATAAAATATCTTATTGTTTATCATGGAATCTCTCATTTTTTTATTATTTATCAAATGGCTACTGAAATTTTATATATTTTTTATAATAAACAATTTATTTTAACTTCTCCCCATATCTTTGTCAATAAATTTTCTTAAAATCCAGTAACTTTCATAATTTCTTCATAATGTTATTAATATGAATTTTCTTCTTGCAGGGGAGGATCATGGTATTGCGTGTTTTATCAAATTAAACCCTTACTCTCTCCATTTTCCAAAGAATGACTTGCGATCGTCAAATTTACCCTTCAATAAGTTCAAGGTGACATTTTTGATATTTTTGTAAGGGCCTCTATTGTAAACAAATAAAAACCCCCCGGGGATTCTCCCCGGGGGGTTTTGGTAAGCTGGTCTTCTACTTAGCGACTGATTTTGATGGTATTTCGTGTGCGCTCACGTGACACGCTGAACAGTTCGGGAACTTCTTGAGCATTGCTTCACTATGTGGTTTGCTGTGGCAGTCGCCACATTTAGGGATCGATCTGTGTTTGGTATGGCAGGCTGCGCATGTTAAAGTGGAATGCTTGCTTGAATTTGTCTTCAGCTTTCCATAAACAGCGCTGTGGCAGCCGCCACAGGTATCATTGGGAGTTGAAATGGCATAGCTGATCGTGAGAGGAGAATGTACCGGGTGGCACGCCAAACAATCTTTTACCGTCTGATTTGCAGAATGCGGTTTATGACATTCCATGCAGGAAGGTATATACCCATGTTTGTTGTGATGACATGCTGAACAATCGACCTTGGTATGTTTGCTTGGATTGTCCTTAAGCACTTTAGCTGTTTTTGTGTGACAATCACCGCATACCTTGGACATTTCTGCGCTCATTGTCATTTGTGTTTTCGGAGCGTGAGGATTTGAATGACATGTCGCACATACTGCGAATTTCTCACCATGGATAAGACCATGACAAGTTTTACATTGAGGCATGATGTCGTTCCAGTTCTGTTTGCCCGGATTGTATGCATGAAACTTGGTATGACATTTTGTACAGTCGATCTTATGCTTACCGCCTTCAGCTTTTATCTGATTGAATATGGCGGGATGGCATCGGGCACAATCAGCCGGGGTAAGAGGTGTCACTTCAACCTCATAAGGAGAGAGAGGTTTTGGTGTAGGTTTCGGCGCCTCCACTGCAGGCTGTATGGTTGCCTGAGGCACAGGCTGTGTAGTTGCCTTGGGTACAGGCTGTGCTGTCACCGGGGCTATCTCTTCTGATGCACAGGCTACTATGATAAGCAATACTATCGATAACCCGATTGTTATTAAGACTGATTTTTTCCTTTGATTCATCACTTCTGAGCCTCCTTTCCTAAACTATGTGCACTGGTATGGCACATGTTACATTTGGGGAATTTTGCCGTCATTCCAGCAGGATGTGGATTCCCGTGGCAGGTTTCACAGGCTGGAACATTTCTATGTTTATCTTTATGACAATAGACACATGCCAGTTTGGAATGTTTTGTATCTGTTCCGGTTAAAGTGTCAGAGATAGTCTTATGGCATGCGGCACAGGATTTGGATGGCATATCAGCGCCATAAGTAATGGTAAGGGGTTGATGTGCCGGATGACAGACCAGGCAGTCTTTTTCGACCATGTCGGCAGAATGTGCCTGATGGCACTTCTGGCAAGAAGGAACCTCTCTATGGGCTCTATGACAGGTTGTGCAGAACAGTTTTGAATGTCTGGTTTGATGTGTTTTCATTTCATCCCCCTGTTTCTCGTGACAGGAAAGACAGGGAGCAGTGAGATTTGCAGCCAATTTCATATCAAGGGGCGCATGCGGATTTGAATGGCAGGTATTGCAACCGCCTATTTGATAGTGTTTCTTCCCTGCATGACAATCGCTGCAGACAGGTATTATCTTGTCCTTGCTCACCATCGGCGGATGTCCCTTGTGGCATCCCATGCAGTTAATTGCTGTTTTGTGCTTGCTCCCCCTGGTGTCTACCGTTTCAGCAACCGCCCGATGGCACTTTATGCAATCATCGGGTCCGAGTGAGTCAGATGCAATGGCTTGACCGGTAAAAGAGAATGAGACAAGCAGCGCTATTATCATGAATAAAGGTAAAAATAATACAAACGGTTCCCTGGTATCATGACATACTTTTTCCATCATTTTTAAACCCCTTTCTTTTTATATTAAAATTTAAAATTATCACCTGATGACATATTACTGCTAATAAGTAATCTAACGATAACTTATACCATCTTTTTCATTTTTCTGTCAAGGGAAAAATGCACTGATCCGTAACCCTGCACGGGTTTAATCCCCTCCTTTGCAAGGAGGGTAGGGGTAGTTTTGATTATTTTTCATAAACCCCTCCAACCTCCCCTTGCAAAGGGAAGGATTTTTGCATCCATAACTGAAGGTACGCACCGATCTGTAATCATTTGGTAATGGGTGCAAGTTGGTAGCCGCGGGCTTCAGCCTGCTTTCAGGACTTAAACACGAAAGACACAAAAGGTTTAATACCACAGAATAGTGCCGTCTTTTGCCTTTACCGGCACCCGTCTCAGAGGAAGCTGTTTCTCCCATATTGTCCTGTTTTCAAGATACCATTGGATAGTTTTTTTAAGCCCTTCGTTAAAAGAGACAGCCGGTACGTATCCAAGGATATCCGTTGCCTTTTTGTATGAGGCAAAATGTTTTTGCACCTGTCCAAAACGGTCCGGTATAAAGGCGAAAGTCTTCTCATCAAGATTAAAAGCCTTGATGACTATGCGGGCAATCTCAAGGACACTTAGACACTCGCCGGTCCCTATATTGAAGACCTCGCCGCTGACTTTGCTTAATGGTGCATGGATGGCAAGGTCAATTGCCCGTGCGGTATCACACGCATAAACCCAGTCTCTTGAAGCAGAGCCGTTTCCGTGGATGGTAAGGGGTTCACCGAGAATGCAGCTCGTGATAAATCGGGGAACAACTTTCTCAAGATGCTGGCGGGGGCCATAATTATTAAAGGGCCTTATAATAACAGCCGGTATGCCGTAGGCAATAATATAGGATGATACGAGTCTGTCAGCGCCTGCTTTTGCCGCTGCATAGGGACTTGTTGGATTCAGAGGGTGAAGTTCATCCATGGGTTCATAAGCTGCAGTTCCATACACCTCGGAGGTGGAGATATGTATGAAACGTTCCAGTCTATCGGAATGCTTGACTACCGCATTCACAACTGACTGGGTGCCAAGGACATCTGTTGTAAAAAATACCCTATGTGAATAAAGAGAACGGGCAACGTGTGTCTCTGCTGCAAAATGTACAATTATTTCCGACCTGCTTACAAGGTCGCTTACAAGGTCGAGGTTGTTTACATCACCGTACCAGAATTCAAAACGGCCGGAGTCTCGAACATCCGGGTGGATATTCTCGATATCCCCTGCATAGGTTAAAGAATCAAGGACAAGGACCCTGTAATCGGGATATTTCCTGAAGATGTATTCAACAAAATTGCTTCCAATGAATCCGGCCCCGCCGGTTATGAGAACTGTCTTCATATGGCCCTCCGATTTATTATGCCGTACTTATTTATTCCAGCACTATTAGGCTATATAATTGTCATGGTTCGACAAGCTCACCATGACAAGAACACCAATGTCATCCTGAGCCTCTGCCGAAGTGCACCCAATGTCATCCTGAGCTTGTCGAAGTGCCCAATTCCTTTTTCAAAACTTTAACAATATACATTATTTCTCTTTCTTTCAGGGACGGATACATAGGTAGGGATATGGTACTCCTCCCTATCTCTTCTGCAACCGGGAAATCGCCCTCTTCATATCCAAAAGTATCTCTGTAGTATTTCAATAAATGGATCGGTCTGTAATTTACCGCCACACCGATATTCTTGTCCTGAAGGAGCCAAAGCAGATAGTCTCTTTTTTCGGAAGGGACAAGTATAGTAAACAAGTGACGGGCATGTTTGACATTTGGAAGAGTCTTCAGTATTCCGACTCTCTGAACGGACCGCAGTTCCTCATCGTAGAGATTCCAGAGCAGGTTTCTTTTTTGCCACAGGTCTTCTATGCGTTCCAATTGGCCGATGAGAAGAGCTGCCTGGATATTGTCCATATTATATTTCCAGCCCAATACCGGCATGTCATAATGCTGGAAATGTTCTGTATATCTTTCCGCAGCGCCTCTGTCGATGCCATGGAGTCGGAGCATTTTTAATTTTTCAGCAGTATCCCTGTTCTTAGTGCTGACTGCTCCTCCTTCTCCTGATGTAATATTCTTTGTTGCATAGAAGCTAAAACATGCTACGTCAGAAGTGTGCCCGACCTGTATTCCATCACGCGACGCCTCAATGGCATGTGCTGCGTCTTCTATTACTTTGAGTTTATATTTTTTCGCTATGGCCTGGATTTTCTTCATATCGCACATTTGACCGTAGAGGTGGACCGGGATGATTGCACGGGTTTTTTTAGTAATAGCGGCTTTAATCAACTCTACATTGATATTGCCTGTTCCCTCCTCAACATCTACAAACACAGGCATTGCCCCTGCATGGAGTATGGCATTCGCCGTAGCGCAGAAACTCATTGGAGTTGTGATGACCTCATCTCCGGGGCCTATCCCAAGTGCAATGAGGCCCAGATGCAATGCTGCGGTGCAACTCGTGAGACCTGTAGTATAGGCCAGATTTATATAGCCGGAGAATTTCTGCTCAAACTCCTCCACCTCTTTGCCGGTAGTAAGAAAAATCGATTTCAGGATGAGGTTTGCCCGGCGTATGTCCTCCCTATTAATGTTGTGCCTGAAAAACTCTATCCTTTTCATGAGAAATATTATAAAATTATTCTATAAAAAATATCGTTAAAAATCATGAATAATTATTTACCTGAATTTTCAGTCGTGATACCCATCTATAACGAACAGGAAAATATACCTGAGCTTTACAGACGTTTGACGCAGATTTTGGAAAATATGTGCACGGCTGAAGGATATGGTTCTTATGCATATGAAATTGTAATGGTCGATGACGGAAGTAGCGATGATTCCTGGAGACTGATCCGAGAACTTCATGAAAAGGATTCACGAGTGGCTGGGATCTGTTTTTCGAGGAATTTCGGACATCATATCGCGATTTCTGCGGGACTCGACTATGCAAAAGGAAAAGCAATTATCCTTATGGACGGTGATTTGCAGGACCCGCCTGAAGAGATACCGAAATTGTATGAAAAATTCAAGCAAGGATATGACTTGGTTTATGGTATAAGACAGGAAAGACAGGACACTCCGTTCAAAAAAATGACATCTTTTATCTTCTGGTGGATTCTACGAAGGTTTTCTGGAGTTGATATGCCCCAGGGGCAAACAATGCTGCGATTACTAAGCAGACGTCTCGTTGAACCCATCAAGACAATGAGAGAGACTGCGCGTTTTATCCATGGTATGATGGCGTGGGCCGGATTTAATGTCACTAAAATAGAAGTCCAGCACGGTCCGAGGATGAAGGGAAAGAGCAAATATAATATAACCAAAATGTTCAGATTGGCCTTTCACGCGGTGACGTCTTTTTCTACCATCCCGCTTAGACTTGCATCATATTTGGGATTTATTAGTGCTCTCGGGAGTCTTATAATTGGCCTGTATGTTATATGCAGGAAGGTTTTTTTTAACATCCCTGTCCTCGGATATGCATCGATAACCGTATCGATTTTTTTTATCGGCGGGATACAATTGCTGGTATTAGGTATTCTTGGGGAATATATCGGCAGGACATTCCAAGAGGTTCAGAGACGTCCCCTATATATCGTGAAGGAAGCTCTCTTCAAACAGTAGGCATATGATAAAGGAATTGACTTGGGATACGGAGTTGCTCGATAAAAAAATCGGCAGGCTCTCTTTGCAGAGCGGACAGCTCGTTGATTTAGGATCCCTCATCATAAAGGCCGAAGCCCAAGGATTCAGGTATCTGACCTGCAGAATGCGGTCTCAGGATTCAACTATAATCCGTTTGCTTGAATCATCAGGTTTTTATTTATCCGACATCGGTGTGATATTCACCTTAAAACTCGCAGACTTTCATATCCGGAACAGAAGTCATGGAGACATCATATTTGTTGCAGCATCAGAGGATATTCCCATGCTTCAAAAGACTGCAAAATCTCTTTTTCTCCATAGCCGTTTTTATCACGATCCATTTTATTCGAAAGAAGAAGCGAATAGAATTTTTCAAGCCTGGATTGAGAATTCAGTAAGGGGCAATGGCGCAGATGTTGTTTTTCATATCAGGAACACCGGGTTTATCACTTGTAGGAAAAACGTACGGGGCACAGGTGAGATCATTCTGGTAGGAATAAAAAAAAGTGAAAGGGCAAAGGGCTTTGGAACAGCGCTAATAACAGCTGCCCTAGACTGGTTTCTTAGTCAGGGAATTTCCACGGTTTCTGTAAGGACGCAATTAAGGAACATCAATTCAATTCGTTTTTACCAGAACTTGGGGTTTTACATTCAAGGATATGATCTGATTTTCGGGAGGATATTGAAAACTTATAATTATCCGATGAAAAAAAACCAGTAAAACCTATCGCTGTACCGGATTTGTCTCAGCGTATCGTGCGTGTTGGAAATCAACCTAATGCGACAATGTTTTGTCAATTGACTCTAATTTCTGTTTCACCAAAGGATTGTCCGGTTCGATCTGTTTTGCCTTGAGATATGCGATCTTTGCTGATGCGTAGTCTTTCTTTGCTGCAAAGGCATCACCAATTGTAATAGAGAAGTTAATATTTTTCAAAGTATTGTTAGATTTTAGTGAAGCTTCTTTTATCACTTCATTCAATGCCCATTCATTCGGCATGCCGAACTTTGCGATTATATCGGCGTTCTCCGACGAATCTTTCATGAAAATGAGTGAATTATTGTCGAAATAGATAAGCCGCCAGTCAGTATCCTTTATCAGTGCAGACACCAAAGCGCCGAGTTTTCCTGAAAAACTACCAACGGAATCAGTCAAAATAAAATTGACATTATAAGCGTTCAGAAAGGCCTTCCATTCAGGCATGCCCCAGATAAGTGAAGGGTGCAGGCTGTTAATTCTCGTTGCCTGCAGGAATACCTCTTCAATTAGCCCTCTGCCATCTATGAAGACCTTGTAATCCGGATATAAGGACCATATCAAGTATCCACCCCACACGTATGGATTAAACATATTTCCAGGTATCTTATTCGTTTTTAGAAAATTAACGGCGCCAGTCGGGTATTTATACCAGTGCACACCCTTTTGAAACAAATGACCCGTTGACAACTGCCAAAGCATTAAGAATGATAAAAGCAACGCGATTGCTGCCTGACTCAATCGAACATGGTAACTCCCAATAGAAATCGATAACCTGCGCAAAAATGCACTCACATGGTCCTTCGTTGATATTCTTTTGTATAAAAGATGACCATAGCGTGCAACCATCATCGATGCCAGACAGACAAAAAATGGAATGGCCCGTCCTGCTTTCGCGCTCATATAGAAGAACCCGGAGGTTATGATAATGTCGGTGATGTCAAGATATTTGATATTTGCCAAAAAGAGTACAATACAGGCTGTAACAGATAAAAGAAATACCTGGGATTCCTGAGCAAAGTGGCCTGAGAGCATGAACTTAAAAGGTGACATTGTTTCTGTGACCATTTTACTATAGATGCTTTTTTCGAATTCAAACATTGTCGGAATAGCATTATAACCGTTCGGATTTATAAATGAGAAAAGTATTGATAATATGCTAATAATAATAAGATACTTGAGAGCGTTTGCAGTAAGTGGAGTCCCGAATCTTTTTGTGCTAAACTTAAGAATTTCCGATGACATATAGCCCGAAATGATTAAAAGGCCGACAATAAATCCACCATGCAAGTTTGCCCAAACAAGCATTATGAGTGGAATAGGAATGAGATAAGAAAAGTTTTGTGCAGCAGGTTTATCAGTTGTCGCTAAAGACGCGGAAACCGCGTTTGTTAATCTGTATCCCTCCAAAACATAAATCAGGATAAAAGAGAATAAAAACGAAAAAAGTTGTGGGCGTTCGCCGGTAAAACTTGACAGCAGGATTACGGCAGGAGTAAGTATGAGCAAGGCGGTGGCTGTCTTAATCTGCTCCCTTCTGATCCCAAGATAAACAAAAAATGACAGCAGAGTGAGAATCCCTGCCCTTAAAAATATGATTCCCCGGAAGCTGTACATTTTGTAAACAAGGTACATTAACACCTGTGCGAGCCAGTACTGTTTGAGTATGAACTTTATCCTTTTGGATTCCGGATGAATCGGGTCTTTTGGAAGAGATGTATATGCAAAGGGATCAGTATCAGGAAGAGACCCTGTCTGCCAGATATATTCACCTGTCTTCAGATGCCACCAGAAATCGGGGTCCCATACTTTCACCGAAAAAAGACCGAATATGAAGATGAAGACAAGAGTGAGTAAAACAAGTCTGGAGACTCGAAGGACCATTGTTGGATTCAAACGCGCGACGGTCTGGTTCAGTTGCAGCAAATCAGGCTGGTCGGGAGTTGTTTTCAAGGATAGAATCGGAAAGATTGGTGTTGCTAAGGTCAGCGCCGTCGAGATTTGCCTGATCGAGAACTGCTCCCGCAAGGTTGGCTTCGCTCAAATCAGCTCCACTCAGATCAGCTCCCGTAAGATTGGCGCCGCTCAAGTCTGCCCGATACAGATTGGCACTATGAAGGTTGATATTGCCCAAATTAGCGCCTTTGAGATTTGCGCGATCAAGATCAGCTTCGCTTAGATTGGCTTCGCTCAAGTCAGCTTCGCTTAAATCAGCTTCAGTTAAGGCTGCTTTCTGGAGATTGGACTTAATGAGAAGGGCTTTGCTAAGAATTGCTCCTTGCATATAAGCTTCCTCAAGGGTTGCACTCGTTAGATTGGCGCCTGTGAGATTAGATTCACGAAGATCTGTCTCACCGACGTCAGCTTCACTGAGATCGGCGCCGGTAAAATTAACTTCGTTCAAATAAGCATAACGGAGATTAGCCTTACTCAAATTTGCTGAAGAAAGGTTGGCTTTCTCCAAATTGGCTTCATATAACAATGCTCCGCTGAGATTTGCTTCGCTTAAGTTAGCGGTAGATAGATCAACCTGACTTAGATCGGCTTCAAAAAGGTCGGCCTTGCTGAGATCTTTCCCGAACAGCTCCCATGCTTCATTGTTAGGCATACTTCCTTTTACTATTCCGGTTTGTACAAGCTTTTTCCAAGTTTCTTCTTTTGTCAACATTATATACTATAGCATAATTATAAAAGGATTTGGAAGCAATTTCTGAGGGTATACTATTGAGTCTCTTGCAACGCCTTAAATTCATGTAGTAGTCCCGAAATTTAGTTTGCGTGTTCTATTTGTTTCCAATACATAAAAAACGAAGGCTAAAGCTTGCGTCTGTGAAATCGCTCAAATTGGGGACTTTTGCATTGCTAATACAGATTTTAACTTGTTTCTTTCTTATAGTAATTATGCCGGATAAATCATTATATTTATGTCTGCTAATTGTGAATCTCTTCTTTCCGATACAGGATATCAAAAGTCCATTTCATCTGATTGAAATAAGTCTTTGCCTGTTCAATCGTGCCGTCGTAAGAATATTCCTTATTACCGATCAATACGTTGAGTTCACCCAGAGCCTTTTCATCCGGGTTATAAGAGTTAAATTCAAAATTATCGTCGAGATGTACAATTATAGCTTCATGTAAATTCTTACCAAGCTCAAAAGGCAGCTGGAATGTGGGAACAGCCTCTGCAATTACAATAGCATTGATTCTGATGACCTCTGAGCCAAAGGTAACAATCGATGTTGGGTTGACAGGACCGTAATATTCTTCCCGTCGAAAATGAAATGTCTTAACTTCATTAGTAATAATATCGGTCAATTTCTTAAACTGCTTTTCCATATCTATCGGCATGATCCCTCCCTGTATTATTAAAAATGGGTCCAAGGATTCGAGGATTCAAAGAGTCATGTGTTACTCAATGTCCTCTTTCCTTGAGTTAACCTGTTTTCGTATTATTTTATTATACAACCGATAGGTAACCTGATGTCTACCCCAATTTTAAGGAATCCGGTTTCACCCTGAGCCGAGGGGTCATGGTTCGACAAGCTCAGGGTGACATGCTTGGATTATCGACGGCACGAAACCTCGATTTCTGTCGTTGTCGTCCCGCTTTTTTTACTGGAATCCTTGGACCTTTTTATCTATGTTTGTTGCGCTTGATACTTTTGCATAAAACGTTTTATGATTTATCTATGGTTACACTTTATGAGCCACTTGGTCTGGCGGAGGGCCATAAATTGCTTGAAATAGGCCTCGGAAGCGGCTACAGCGCAGTAGCTGCATGTGAGACAGTCGGAGAAGATGGGCTTGTCGTATGCATTGAAATCGATCCGGTTGTCTTTGAGCAAGGCAAGAGATTTGTTGGGCAATCAGGCCTTAATAATATCATCCTCGTGCCGGGTGATGGCGGACAAGGATATCCGGCAATGGCCCCCTACGACAGGATATGCATAACAGCACTCTGTACCGAAGTGCCTCCTCTTCTTTTTGAACAGCTTAAGACAGGAGGAAAGCTCATTGCGCCTGTGCTTAAGGACGGCGTACAGCGTATCGTTCTGTATGAGAAAAAAGATGCAGGTATTGAGAGAAAAGTTATAGATGATGTTCTGTTGAACATACCTTATGTCCCAATGAGAGGGGAATATGGGAATGAGACAGAAGGAGACTCGTAGACCGGTCAAGCCGGAGGATTACAAGCTTCTTGTCATGGTGAGCTTGTCGAACCATGCTTTACATTGTAGCCTTTCGACAAACTCAGGGTGACAAACCGTGACTTTATACACAGACACTACTTATCTCCAGTATCTTGTTTTAACTCCTTCATCACAAGTTCAATAACCTGCGGAATCTTTTCTTTCAAGACCGGAGAAAGCCCAATGCCTTCGTCAATCTCCTGAGGTGTGATACCTATGAAGACGATGTTGTCAGGCTTGTTTCCCATGTATTCGGCTGTCTTGAGAACATAGGGGAAATCGATCTCATGGGCTGAACGCAGCATGCCTGTATAATAATCGATATCTTTGTCGGTAAAACGGTAGAGTGTGCCCGGTGTGCTGTCGGCTTTAACCACATCGATAACGATCACCTTCTTCCTGCCTTCGATATGATAAAGTAGATCGATGCCCAATGTGCCGCCATCCATCAGCTCGACATCCTCAGACAGGGGCATGTCCGCCATCTGCTGGACTACATGTACTCCAAACCCTTCATCTTTTAGGATCAGGTTGCCTATGCCGAGAATCAAAATAGGTTTCTTATTTATCACATCCACTCCTCATCATAAACTATTAAAGGGTTCAAGTGTATAAACAAAGGGTTCAAGGGTTCAAGGGTTCAAGGGACAGCGGAAATAGCCGCTCTTCTCATTTGAGACACCATGCAAAAGCTCTCTTCTTTCGGGAAATTTACGGTGAAACGATAGACATCCAAACAAAAATTATATGCCTTTTGCCAAACGTTTAGATCTTTGTAATTTCTTAACATTCAGTATGCCTTTTCCTTGAATCCTCGACCCCTATAATCCTCGAACCCTTATCTTATTAGTTTTTCCTTGAATCCTCGACCCCTATAATCCTCGAACCCTTATCTTATTAGTTTTCCCTTGA
>Ga0209048_10002074_pt1 | contig 20080 bp, 18 predicted proteins | sample FrelakmetCRP12CR_FD_187146 | JGI IMG/M metagenome (GOLD analysis project Ga0209048, IMG submission 187146) | Freshwater lake sediment microbial communities from the University of Notre Dame, USA, for methane emissions studies - CRP12 CR (SPAdes)... | ecosystem: Environmental > Aquatic >... | reverse complement strand
GTCGGCCACATTGGGGCGCGCGCAGGAGCGCCGCGCCGCCGCGCCGGGCGCACTGAAGGAAGGAGACTGAAGATGTCACGACTCACCCGCCGCGAATTTTCCGCGCTTGCCGCCGCGCCGTTGCTAGGGCGGCCCGCGTTCGCGCAAGCCCCGCTCGTCACGCGTGCCATCCCGAGCACGGGCGAGCGCCTGCCGGCGGTCGGCCTCGGTACCGCGGTGATCTTCAACGACGACGACGAACAGACGCGGCGCGCCGCGGCGCAGGTCGTGCAGGCGCTGATGGAGGCCGGCGGCAGGATCATCGACACCGCGTCGACCTATGGCGACGCCGAGAGCGTGCTCGGCAAGGTCCTGGCAGCGCCGGGCTTGCGCGAAAAGGTCTTCGTCGCGACCAAGCTCGAGGCGCCTGACGCAGCGGAACTCGAGCGATCGCTCGCGCGGCTCGGGGCGAAGAAGGTCGATCTGCTGCAACTCCACAACGTGCGCGATCCGAAGCAGTCGCTGGCGCAGTTCAAGGCGTGGAAGGCGCAGGGCATCTGCCGCTATACCGGCATAACGTCCACCTACCACCGCGATTTCGCCGCCGTCGAAGCCGTGCTCGCGAGCGAGAAGCCCGATTTCGTGCAGGTCGACTATTCGCTCGACAACCGCGAGGCCGAGGCGCGCATCCTGCCCCTGGCCGCCGAGGTCAAGGCCGGCGTGCTGACGGCCCTGCCCTTCGGCCGAGGCCGACTGTTCCGCGCGGTACGCGGCAAGGAGATTCCCGATTGGGCCACCGGCTTCGCCGGCAGCTGGGCGCAGTTCTTCCTCAAATACCTGCTCGCCGACGAGCGCGTCACGGCAGTGATTCCGGGAACATCGAACCCGGTGCACATGGCCGACAACCTCGGCGCAATGCGCGGCCGCCTGCCCGATCCCGACCAGCGCAAGCGGATGGTGGCGTTCATCAACGGGTTGTAGCAGCCGAGGGGCCGGGCGCGGCACTTGCGCTGCCTTTCGTGAAGGGCGGGTCAGACTGCTTGCTGTCGTTCGGCGACTGTGGGGTGAGCAACAACTTGCGGCCCCGAACGCTGAACCCGCTTTCCGGAGTCTCTTTACTCGCAGCCCGCTCCAACCAAGCTCAGTTCAGTGCCCGTTTGGGCTGACGCTCATCGCAGGGCGGCGCGGCCGCCAAGAACGCGGTCGACATCGAGAGATCGGATTGGAATGGCCGCATCGTGCGGGATGAGACCCTGGGCGATCAGGTTCTCGTAACGCAGCGCGCACATGCGCAGGAGCGAAGAAGAGTTGCCGACTGCGCCGCGGTCGGCCACCAGCTCGTCGTAGCGCTTCTCGATCAACTGCGCCACCATCATGCCGTCACGGCCGGCAATCTCTTCCAGCACCGCCCAATGCAAGTTCTCCAGCCTGATGCTGGTGACGACGCGATGCAGCCGCACCGATCGTGTGTGGCTCTCGTAGCTGGCTGGGTCTGCGCTGATGAAGATCTTGCACATGGCTGTGCTCCCTGGGCGTCGCGCTTGGCAGTGCTACAGGCTGATGCGCGTGCCAAGCGCCTTTAGGAACTGGCCGATCCACGCCGGGTGCGCGGGCCAGGCCGGAGCGGTTACCAAATTGCCGTCGGTGACGGCCCCGTCGATGGCGATCCCGATGTACTCGGCGCCGGCCAGCTCGACCTCGACCTGGCAGGCCGGGCAGGCGCTGAGTTTGCGGCCCTTGATCATGCCGGTAGCAGCGAGCACTTGGGCGCCGTGGCAGATCGACGCGATGGACTTATTGCTGGACAGGAAATGCCGCGCAATCTCGATCACGCGTGTGTTCATGCGCAGGAATTCCGGCGCACGGCCCCCCTGGTATGACCAGCGCGTCGCACTTGGCGGGATCGATCTCGACAAAGCTGGCGTTGAGGGTGAAGCGGTGGCCGGGCCCTTCACTGTAGGTCTGTTGACCCTCGAAGTCGTGGATCGCAGTCATCACGTAGTCGCCGCTCTTCTTGTCGGGCGCAACGGCGTGGACCGTATGGCCCACGGCCTGCAGGGCCTGGAAGGGCACCACTACTTCATAGTCTTCGCCGAAGTCGCCGCATAGCATCAGGATCTTGCATATCTCAAAGGTCTCCGTTGGGGGGGTGCCACCATTGTTTACCGACGGCCTCACCACGGGTAGTCACTGCATATCGAGCAGATTGTGGTTTGCCCGCATGGGTGACGCTGTCCCGCTGGGCTCCGCGGCACCCAGCATCCAAACATCGTCCACCGTTAGGCGGCGGGAAGACCCTGCGTTCGGCACTTCGGCTCGACCGGCGACAGCGCGGCATCGGCCCGCACCGAGCAACCGGCATCGGACCCGCCTCCTCACTCTGGACGACCGCTGACGCAGGCGGCGTGTTCGTTCGATCAGCTGCCGCTGATCGACCCGCTCCAGACTGTCGTCGACCATGATCGCTTGCCTCAACGCAGTCGGCTGGCACACTTGAGGGCCCCTCGGAGTCCGCAACGGGCTCCGTGCCAACCCCGAGGCTCAAAATGACAGCACGCACACCTCTGCGAAATTCCGACCTGCGTGGCGCCGTGCGCCTGGTCACCGACGCAACGGCCGGGCTCACCGACCTGGTGGAGGCAATGCATGAGCGCATCGCCCGCGTTCCCGGACTTGGCACCTCAAAGCTAGATGGGCGCGCCGGCGGCGTCAGTGGGCTCGTCTACAAGTCCATCCGCGGAGTCACTCGGGTGGTTGGCGGCAGCATCGACGCCCTGTTGGGGCTGCTCGCCCCTGCGCTGAGTCCGGATGACCCGAGCCCGGAACGCGACGCGATCGTCGCCGCGCTCAACGGTGTGCTGGGAGACTACCTCGCGGCCAGCACCAACCCGCTGGCCACCGCGATGGTGCTGTGCCACGATGGCCGCCCGCTGCTGCTGGAAGCGTCGGATCTGACCACCCGACTGCCGAATGCCGGCGGGCGCGTCCTGTTGCTGCTGCACGGCCTATGCATGAACGACTTACAGTGGTCCCGTGCAGGCCACGATCATGGCGCGGCGCTGGCGCGCGACCTCGCGTTCACGCCCGTTTACCTGCGGTACAACAGCGGCCTGCATGTCTCCATCAACGGGCATGCGCTGGCGAATCAGTTGGAGCTACTGCTTGACCAGTGGCCGCGTCCAGCAGAGCGCCTGGTTCTGCTAGGCCACAGCATGGGTGGCCTGCTGGCGCGCAGCGCGCTTCACTATGGCCTGCAGGCAGGCCATCGCTGGCCGGAGCGCCTGAGCGACGTCGTGTTTCTTGGCACGCCGCACCATGGTGCCCCGCTGGAGCGAGCCGGCAACTGGGCCGATGTCATTCTCGGCGCGACGCCCTATGCCGCACCGTTCGCTCGCTTGGGCAAAGTGCGCAGCGCAGGCATCACCGACCTGCGCCACGGCAACTTGGTCGACGACGACTGGGTCGGGCGCAATCGATTCGCACGCGGCCCGGACCGCAGGCAGCACCTGCCGCTGCCGGACTTTGCGCGGTGCTACGCGTTGGCCGCCTGCATCGGCCAGCACGGGGAAGACGTGAAGGAGCGCCTGCTTGGCGATGGACTGGTGCCGCTGGACAGCGCGCTCGGCCGTCACGCCAACCCCGCGCGTGTGCTGACCTTCGCTGAAGACAGGCAGTGGATTGGCTACGGCATGAACCATCTGGAACTTCTTAACCGGCCGGAGGTGTATTTGCAACTGCGGCAATGGCTGAGTTGACAGGGGCGGGGGCTGTTGCGCGCCGGCAGGATGATCCCAGGCGAGGAGTCAGACAACGCTTCAGATTGACCGCTTGACCAGCCTCACGCGTGCCAGCCACTCGCGCAGCTCCTCCAAAATGAGCATGCCCGGTTAGCCAATGAACCTCAGATGAGACCCACACCCCGACCTGCAATCGGAGGAGCCGAAGCCAGACACAAGAACGCGTCCTGCCGAGGCTTGGTTCAGGCGACATTCGTCGAGACACGAGCGAGTGACCCGGGTGATCTTGACGCCGGGCGCTCCCAGCAGGTAGTCAACATGCCAGCGCACGGCCTTCTCGGAACGCAAGTGTCGCGAAATGCGCGCTTCAAGCCCGCGCTTCGCCGAACCCGTGTACAGGTAGCGACCCGCCGGAAAGTCCAATGCACCCAGCCTGCCGATGACGCAGCGAACGGGCTGTTTCACTTCAATCGCGAGTTGGTAGCTGCAAAGGCGGCGGTTCATTCGTGCGTGGGCTCTTCACTCATGCGGGGTGGAACAGCGTCGAGTGGCCGGACGACCCAGCGTCACGAGAATGGCAATCACGTCCTCTACGGTTGCACAGGTGCATCGTCCGTTTCCCCGTTGAGAACCTTGTGCATGGTCTTCTCGTCGAGTGCACCCTCCCATTTCGCCACGACGAGCGTGGCGACGGCGTTGCCGATCAGGTTGGTGGGGGTCAGCCCCTCCGACATGAGCCGGTGGATGCCGAGGATCAACGCGACGCTCGCGACCGGGATCGTGCCGACGGTCGAGAGCGTCGCCGCCAGGACGACGAACGCAGCGCCCGCGACACCCGCTGCACCTTTGGACGTGAGCAGCAACACGGCGAGCAGGCCAAGTTGCTGAGGCAGGTCGAGCGGCGTGTTCGTCGCCTGCGCCAGGAACACGGTCGCCGTCGCCAGGTAGAGGCAGGTGCCGTCTAGATTGAACGAGTAACCGGTCGGGATGACGAGACCGACGACGCTCTCCTCGCAGCCCAGCCTCTCGAGCTTGGCGATCATCCGCGGAAGCACGGTCTCCGACGATGTCGTAGCCAGCACGATCAGCAGTTCCTCGCGGATGTAGACCACGAGCTTTAGCAGGCTGAAACCGCACAGGCGCGCCACCGGGCCGAGCACGAACACGATGAAGACGAGGCAGGTCGCGTAGAAGCCGCCCAGCAGCTTGCCGAGCGACCAGAGCGAACCCGCGCCGTACTTGCCCACGGTGAAGGCGATCGCGCCGAAGGCGCCGATCGGTGCCGCCCACATCACGATCGCGACGGCGCCGAAGAGCAGCTTGGATGCGGCGTCGATCAGGGCGAGCAGCGGCTTGCCCCGCTCGCCCAACTGCGTCAGCGCGAAGCCGATGATCACCGACACGAACAGCACCTGCAGCACGTTGCCCTCGGCGAAGGCGCCGGTCAGGGTGCCCGGGATGATGTTGAGCAGGAACTGCGCGACCGTCTGGTTCTGCGTCTGCGCCACATAGGACTTGACCGTCGAGGCGTCGAGCGCCGCGGGATCGATGTTCATCCCTGCGCCAGGTTGCCAGAAGTTGACGGCCGCGAGGCCGATGATGAGGGCGATCGTCGTCATCACCTCGAAATAGACGAGGGCCTTGATCGCCACCCGGCCGACCTTGGCCATGTCGCCCATGCTCGCGATGCCGTGCACGACGGTGCAGAAGATGATCGGCGCGATCAGCATGCGGATCGCCTTGATGAAGGCGTCGCCGAGCGGCTGCATCGCGGCGCCCAGGTCGGGCCGCGCGTGGCCGACGACGACGCCGATGATCATCGCCGCCAGCACATGCACCCAGAGCTGCGCGTACCATGGCCGGCGCCTCGAGCCGGCGCCGCCAATCGGTGCCTTCGCGGTCATCGCGGACGCCGCCCGACGGCGTGCGTGCAGGTCCTCATCCCTTGAACCGGAACAGCCTGCCGGGGTTCTCGACCAGCAGCTTGTGCTGCACGGCGAGATCGGGCGCATAGAGCGGGATCAGGTCGACAAGGTCGCCGTCGTTGGGCATGACCCTGACGTTCGGATGCGGCCAATCGGTGCCCCAGATCACGCGGTCGGGCGCGGCCGCGATGAGCTCGCGCGCGAACGACGCCGCGTCGCGATACGGCGCGCCGGTGGCCGAGACGCGCTCCGGGCCGGTGAGCTTGACCCAGCACTTCTCGTCCGTCGCCAGCAGGCCGAGCAGGGCGACGAACCCGGGCTGGTCCAGGCCCTTCGCTGCATCGACGACGCCCATGTGGTCGACGACGTAGCGCAGCGGCAGCCGGCGCAGGGTCGGCATGAACGCGTCGAGCGTCTTCGCCTCGAGGTAGAGGTCGACGTGCCATCCGAGCGGCGCGACGCGCGCGGCCACACGCTCGAGCGACGCCATGTCCGGCATCCCGCCCAGGCGCGGTAGGAAGGTGAAGCGGCAGCCGTCGAGGCCGCCCTGGTCCAGCGTCTCGAGTTCCCTGTCGGAGAGCTTGTCGTCGACGTTGCCGATGCCGCGGCAGGCGCCGCCGCTGCGCGCGATCGCGTCGAGAACGATCCGGTTGTCGCGCCCGTATGGGGTGGCGTTGACCAACACGGCGCGGTCGATGCCGAGCTGCGCGTCCAGCGCCCGCAGTGTCTCGAAAGGCGCCTCCGGCGGCGTGTACGGGCGGTCCGGCGCATAGGGGTACTGCGACACCGGCCCGAAGATGTGGCAATGCGTGTCGACCGTGCCCTTGGGCAGCTTGAATGCCGGTGCGCGCGGATGCGGATCGGGCCCCGCGATCATCGGCGCCTTGGCGCTGGCCACGAGGCCGGCTTGCGCCGCCGCGGCTGGGCGAAGCGGTGCCAAGCCCACTGCGCCGGCGAACCCCGCCAAGCCATGCAAGCACTGTCTTCGGTTCATGGCGACCTTCAATTCAAGCGCTCTCGCAGAAGGGGAGTGATCCAACACAAGGCGCGACGCCGACAGAAGGCAGCCGGTCCGCGCCCGCACGCCGAGCAGGTGTTTGGCCTCGACCTTGGCCCGCGCAAGGAGAGCACAAGGTTCGGCACCCTCTCAAAACGTCCCCGGATACGCACCGCCGTCGAGCAAGATATTCTGCCCCGTCAGGTAGCCCGCGTGCACGCTACAGAGGAAGGCGCATACGGCGCCGAACTCCTCGGCGTCGCCGAAGCGGCGCGCTGGTATTGCGCCGGCGCGCTGTGCCCGCACGGCATCGACAGGTTGCCCCAACTTCTGCGCCAGGCCCTGCATCGTCACGCGCAGGCGTTCGGTGTCGTGGGCGCCGGGCAGCAGGCCGTTGATCGTCACGCCGCGCGCGGCGATGCCGCTTCGCGCGAGGCCGGCGACGAAGCCGGTGAGCCCCGAGCGCGCGCCGTTGCTGAGTCCGAGGATGTCGATCGGCGCCTTCACCGCGGCCGAGGTGATGTTGACGACACGGCCGAAGCCGCGCCCGGCCATCGCGTCGACGGTGTCGCGCATCAGTTCGATCGGCGCCAGCATGTTGGCATCGAGCGCCTTGATCCAAGCGTCGCGCCCCCAGTCGCGAAAGTCGCCGGGCGGCGGGCCGCCGGCGTTGTTGACGAGGATGTCGACCTGCGGGCACGCGGCCAGCGCCGCGGCGCGGCCTTCGGGCGTCGTGATGTCGCCCGCCACGGTGCGCACCTGCACCGCGGCGTTGAGCGCGCGCAGCTCCGCCGCCGTCGCCTCCAGCGCCTCGGCGCCGCGCGCGGTAACGACGACGTTCACGCCCTCGCGCACCAGCGCCTGTGCGCATCCTTTGCCGAGGCCCTTGCTCGCGGCGCACACGAGTGCCCATCTACCCTCGATGCCCAGATCCATGCTTGCTCCTTCAGTGTCAATTCCATGCCAACCCGCCCTCAATCGGTTCAGGTTCGTGCACGCACCAGCAGCCAGATGCCGGCCAGCACGAGTAGCGTCCCGGCAGCGATCCAGGCGGTGAACGGCTCGCCGAGGATCAGCACGCCCATCGTCAGCGTGGACACGGGGCCGATCATGCCCGTCTGCGCCGCGGCCGTGGCGCCGATGCGCTCGATCGCCATCATCACCATCAGCACCGGCGCGAAGGTGCAGACGATGGCGTTGAGCACCGACAGCCAGATCACCTCGGGCGCCACCGCCATTGCCGCGAGCGGGCGCAGCAGCAGGAACTGCGCGATGCACAGCACGCAGGCCACGCTCGTCGCGAGGCCGGTCAGGCGTAGCGCGCCCAGGCGTTTGACCTCCTCGCCGCTGTGGACGAGATACAGTGCATAGCTCGCCGCGCTGGCGAACACGAGCCCCGCGCCGAGCGCGACGTGCGCGCCGGCGAGGCGCACCTCGTGCCCGAACGCGAGCGCGACGCCGCTGTAGCTGACGGCCAGCGCGAGCAGTTGGCGCCGCGCCACCTGGCGCCCGAACAGCAGCACGCCGAGCCCGAGCACCAGCGTCGGACTGAGGTAGAGGATCAGCCGCTCGAGGCTGGCGCTGATGTATTCCAGCCCGGCGAAGTCGAGGAAGCTTGCGAGGTAGTAGCCGCTGAAACCCAGGCCCAGAATCGTCAGCCGATCGCGCCTGGTGAGCGCCGGCCTGCCGCGCCCGGCCCACCACGCGAGCAGCACGAACAGCGGCAGCGAGAACAGCATGCGGTACATGATCAGCGTCACCGCATCGACACCGTGGCGATACGCGAGCTTGACGATGATGGCCTTGCCCGAAAAGGCGATGGCGCCGACGCCCGCGAGCAATAGCCCCGGCCAGAGCGTGCGCGGCGCGGTGCCGGGCACGTGCAGTCGGGCAGGCGTTGTCATCGCGGGCATTCTACGAACGCAAACGCTATTACCAGCAGCGATGGCCGGCCGCCACGGCGCGCGGCGAGGCCCGCACAACCATCGGCTGCTAGCATCCCGCCTGCATGAACCTCCCCTACGAACTGCAGATCGGCTGGCGCTATACGCGCTCGGGCCGCAGCGGGCGCCGCAACGGCTTCATCTCGTTCATCTCAGGCGTGTCGATGCTCGGCATCGCACTCGGCGTGGCAGCGCTGATCATCGTGCTGTCGGTGATGAACGGCTTCCAGAAGGAAGTCCGCGATCGCATGCTCAGCGTGGTACCGCACGTCGAGATCTACGCCGCCGGCGGCGCCGCGCTACCCGACTGGCGGGCGACGGCGGCGCGGGCGAGCCGCAACCCGCAGGTCGTTGGCGCGTCGCCTTTCATCGCGACGCAGGCGCTGATCGCGCGCGGCGATGAGATGCGCGGCACCATCGTGCGCGGCATCTCGCCCACCGACGAAGCGAACGTGACCGAGCTCGGCGCGCGGCTGAAGGACACGGTGTTCGCGCAGCTCACCCCCGGCACCTGGGGCATCGCGCTCGGAGCCGAGCTGGCGCGCGCCCTCGGCGTGAAGACGGGCGATAAGGTCACGCTCGTCGCGCCCGGCGGGCAGCTCACACCCGCAGGCGTGGTGCCGCGGCTCAAGCAGTTCACGCTCGTCGGCACCTTCGACACCGGACACTACGAATACGACAGCGGCCTGGCGCTGATCCACGTGGACGACGCGGCGCGGCTCTTTCGCGTCGAGGGCCCGACCGGTGTGCAGTTGCGGCTGAAGGACCTGCACCAGGCGCGCGAAGTGGCACAGCAACTCGCACGCGAGTTCGGGACGCAGGTCGTGGTGAGCGACTGGACGCGCACCAACCGCAACTGGTTCGCGGCGGTGCAACTCGAGAAGCGGCTGATGTTCATCATCCTGACGCTGATCGTGGCGGTGGCGGCGTTCAATCTCGTCTCGACGCTCGTGATGACGGTGACCGACAAGCGCGCGGACATCGCGATCCTGCGCACGCTGGGCGCGAGCCCGCGCTCGGTCATGGGGATCTTCATGGTGCAGGGCGCGGCGTCGGGCGTGATCGGCACCTTCGGTGGCGTGGCGCTCGGGCTGTTGATTGCGTTCAATGTCGACGTGATCGTGCCGGCGATCGAGCGCCTGCTTCACGTGAGCTTCCTGCCCGGAAGCGTGTACCTGATCAGCCGCATGCCGAGCGACCCGCAGAGCGGCGACATCGCGCCGATCGTCGCGATCTCGCTGTTGCTCGCCTTCGTCGCCACACTCTACCCGAGCTGGCGCGCGAGCCGCGTGCAGCCGGCCGACGCGCTTCGCTATGAATGATGGTGCCCCCAAGACGCCTCCGGCGTCGCCCTTGCAGGGCGCGCCGGGCCTGAGGCCCGACGCCTCACAAGGCGCAGCCAGTCCGCAGGAACTGTCCGCGTCCGTGCTCGGCCCCCAAGGGGGAGCTCGGTCAGCTTGGGGCGGCCCGGCGCCGACCCAGATCGAACGCAGGGTCGTATTGCAGTGCACCGCACTCGACAAGCGCTTCCGCGACAGCAGCCTCGACGTGCACGTGCTGCGCGGCGTAAACCTGCACGTGCATGCGGGCGAGACGCTGGCTGTTGTCGGCGCGTCGGGCTCGGGCAAGAGCACGCTGCTGCACCTGCTCGGCGGGCTCGAGGCACCAACGGCCGGCAGCGTCGAGCTGCTGGGGCGTGACTTCGCGCCCATGAGCGCTACGCAACAGGGCGAGTGGCGCAACCGCCACCTCGGCTTCGTCTACCAGTTCCACCACCTGCTGCCCGAGTTCAGCGCGCTCGACAACGTGGCGATGCCGCTGCGCATTCGCCGCCTGGCGCCCGACGCAGCGCGGACGCAGGCCGCTGCGGTGCTGGCGCAGGTCGGGCTGGCCGATCGCGTGGCGCACCGGCCGTCCGAGCTTTCGGGCGGCGAACGCCAGCGCGTCGCGATCGCCCGCGCGCTGGTGGCGCGGCCGGCCTGCGTGCTCGCCGACGAACCGACCGGCAACCTCGACCGCGAGACCGCGGACGGCGTGTTCGCGCTGATGCTCGATCTCGCGCGCCAACACGGCACCGCATTCGTGCTGGTGACGCACGACGAGGCCCTGGCCGCGCGCTGCGACCGCATGCTGCGCCTGAAGCTCGGCTTGCTCGTAGAGCCGGATTGAGCGGCCCCGTTTCGCGAGCCGCCGCCGCGACGCACTCGATGCACTGGATCGACACCCACTGCCACCTCGACGCGCACGAGTTCGATTCCGACCGGGCCGACGTGATCGCTCGCGCGCAGGCCGCTGGCGTCGCGATGTTCGTGCTGCCGGCGGTCGACGCGGCGAATTTCGCCGCCGTGCGCGAGCTCGCCCATGCGCATGGCCATGCCTACGCGTTGGGCATTCATCCGCTCTACGTCGACCGTGCTGCCGATGCCGACCTGAAGCTGTTGCGCGACGCGTTGACTGCGCAGCTGAGCGACCCGCGCCTCGTTGCGGTGGGCGAGATCGGCCTAGATCACTTCGTGCCGGGGCTGCGCCGCGAGCGCCAGGCGTGCTTCTACGAAGCGCAGCTCACGCTCGCGCGCGAATTCGCGCTGCCGGTGATCCTGCACGTGCGCCGCTCGGTCGACGACCTGCTCAAGCACCTGCGCCGCATCGTCGTGGCGGGCGGCATCGCGCACGCCTTCAACGGCAGCGAGCAGCAGGCTCAGGCCTTCATCGATCTCGGCTTCAAGCTCGGCTTCGGTGGCGCGCTGACCTTTGAGCGCGCGCTGCAGATCCGGCGCCTCGCACATGCGCTGCCCGAGTCGGCGCTCGTGCTCGAGACAGACGCGCCCGACATCCCGCCACAGTGGCTCTACCGCGATGCCGAAGCGAGAGCGCGCGGCGAGACGGCGCGCAACGAACCGGCCGAACTTCCACGCATCGCCGCCACGCTGGCCGAACTGCGGGGATGGACGCTCGAGAAGACGGCCGCGGTCACCGCCGCCAACGCGATCGCTGCGCTGCCGAGGCTGGCCGCGCTGGGCGTCCTTGCCCGCGATGGTGGCGGAGTACCACGGTGAAAGATCGCCTGTTCGGCCTGCCGCCGGTGATTTCGCGCCGCACGCGACTCGTCGTGCTCGGCAGTTTCCCGGGCGCGGCATCGCTCGATTCGCGCCAGTACTACGCCCACCCGCGCAACCAGTTCTGGCCGCTGCTGTCGGCGCTGTGGCAGACCGATCTCGCCGCCCTGCCCTACGCGCGCCGGCTTGCCGAGCTGCGCGAGCGCGGGCTCGGCTTGTGGGACGTGTACGCGAGCTGCCGCCGCGAAGGCAGCCTCGACAGCGCGATCGAGGACGCCGAGCTGAACGACCTCGCGAGCCTGCGCCGGCGCGCTCCGGCGCTTGCGCTGGTGGCGCACAACGGCGGCGAATCGGCGCGCGCGATGCACGTCACCGCCGCACTCGGTCTGCCGGTCGCGCGGCTGCCGTCGACGAGCCCGGCCAATGCGAGCTGGTCGTTCGAGCGCAAGCTCGCCACCTGGCGAGCGGTCTTCATCGCCGCTGGACTGTCATGAACGTGACCTCACGCATCAAGCCGGCCGCAGAGCTCGCCGTGGCCACGCTGTCGGAGTTCGAGGGCGTGCGTTACCTGCACCTGGACACGCCGTGGGTGCAGGGCGCGATGCGCATCGCCAGACCGAACGCGATCGAGCTCGAATACGTGCAGCGCATGATGGCCTGGATGCTCTGGCGGCCGGCGGATGCTCTGGGTGTCGGCCACGCGGTGCAGTTCGGCCTCGGCGCAGCGGCGATCACGCGCTTCTGCCACAGGCGGCTTCGCATGCGGACCACCGCGGTCGAGATCAACCCCGAGGTGATCGGCATCTGCCGGCAGTGGTTCCACCTGCCGCAGGACGACCGCCGGCTGACGGTCGTGAACGACGACGCCGTGCGCTGGGTCACCGACCCGGCCCGTCTGCAGACGGTGCAGGTGCTGCACGTCGACCTCTACGACCACGAGGCCGCCGCGCCGGTGCGCGACGACGAGACGTTCTACCGCGCCTGCCGCGGTGTGCTGGTGGACGGCGCGGGCGGCGGTGCCGATGGCGGACTGATGGTCGTCAACCTGTTCGGCCGCGACGCGAGCTTCGAGGTGAGCGTGCAACGAATCGGCCGCGTGTTCGGTGCCAACCAGGTGTGGAACCTGCGGCCGACGCGAGAAGGCAACACCATCGTCGTCGCCGCGCGCGGTGTCGCGCTGCCCGACCGTGAAGTACTTGCGGCGCGTGCCGATAACATTGAGGCCCGCTTGGGCCTGCCCGCACGCAAGTGGTTGCGCATGATCCGCACGCCGCTGCTTCCCGCTTCAGCATGAACAAGGTCACAACCAAAGCCAAGCCTGCCCCGGAACCCGCCCGCGGTCCGCTGGCGTGGCGCAGCCTGCTGCAGTGGCTGCGCGAAGACGCGCTGATCAGCGCCGAGGATCTCGAGCGCACGGCGCACCGTTTCGGTTCCGGCGACAGCCGGCAGCACCCGCTGGTGCGCCTGGGCGGCGCCGGGTTGGTGAGTGCCGTTAACGGCAGCGCGCTCGACGCCGAGGCGCTGACGCAGTGGCTTGCCAAGCGCAGCGGCGTGCCCTACCTGCGCATCGACCCGCTCAAGGTCGACGTCGGCCGCGTCGCCGAGGTGATGTCGATCACCTACGCCGAACGCCGCCACGCGCTGCCGGTGCAGGTGGGCGCGCACGAGGTGACGATTGCCACCTGCGAGCCGTTCGACACCGCCTGGGTGCCCGAGATCGAGGCGCACACGCGACGGGCGGTGCGGCTGGTGCTGGCGAGTCCGGCCGAGCTGCAACGCTACACGACCGAGTTCTACACGCTGGCGCGCTCGGTGCGAGCAGCGATCAAGAGCGGCGAGCTGGCGGCCACGGCGAACTTCGAGCAACTCGTCGAGCTCGGCCGCAGCAACAAGCCGCTCGACGCCAACGACCAGGGCGTGGTGCAGGTGGTGGACTGGCTGTGGCAGTACGCGTTCGACCAGCGCGCGAGCGACATCCACCTCGAGCCTCGGCGCGATCTGGGCGCGATCCGCTTCCGCATCGACGGCGTGATGCACACCGTCTACCAGTTGCCGCCGGGCGTGATGGGCGCGATGACTGCGCGCATCAAGCTGCTCGGCCGGATGGACGTGGTCGAGAAGCGCCGCCCGCAGGACGGCCGCATCAAGACGCGCAACCCGCGCGGCGACGAGGTGGAAATGCGCCTGTCGACGCTGCCCACCGCGTTCGGCGAGAAGATGGTGATGCGCATCTTTGACCCCGACACGGCGAACAAGAACGTCGACGCGCTCGGCTTCGGTGCCCACGATGCCCCGCGCTGGGAGGCACTGATCGCGCGCACGCACGGCATCATCCTCGTCACCGGGCCGACCGGCTCGGGCAAGACGACGACACTCTACGCCACGCTCAAGCGCCTGGCGACGGACGAGGTCAACATCTGCACGATCGAAGACCCGATCGAGATGATCCAGCCAGCGCTCAATCAGACACAGGTGCAGCCGGGGCTGGACCTGGGTTTCGCCGAAGGCCTGCGCGCGCTGATGCGGCAGGACCCCGACATCATCATGGTCGGCGAGATCCGCGACCTGGCAACGGCCGAGATGGCGATCCAGGCGGCGCTCACCGGCCACCTCGTCTTCAGCACGCTGCACACCAACGACGCTGCCTCGGCGATCACGCGCCTCGTGGACCTGGGTGTGCCGCCGTACCTGATCGGAGCAACGGTGATTGGCGTGCTGGCGCAGCGACTGGTGCGTACGCTTTGCCCGAGCTGCAAGCAGGTCGATCCTGACACCACCCGCGAGACGCTGCTGGAGGTAATCAAGCCGTGGCGTCTGAGCGGCGGGATGCGCGCCCACAAACCCGTCGGCTGCCTCGAATGCCGCATGACGGGCTACCGCGGGCGCGCCGGGCTGTACGAGCTGCTGAGCATGACCGAAGCGGCGCGCTCCGCGATCCACCCGCTGCCCGACGCGGCCAAGCTGCGCGCGCAGGCACTCGTCGACGGCCTGCGCCCGCTGCGCATGGCCGGCGCAATGAAGGTGGCCGAGGGGCTGACGACGATCGAAGAGGTGCTTCGCTCCACGCCCGTCTGGGACGGGTGACGCGCCCGCGCCACAAAGCGGCGGGTCGTCAACGGATATATTTCGTCCCCGCAGCCCACTTACCCCTTCAGAGTGCGGTACCCGGAGCCGAAGTCACTGTCACGGTGCGTTAAGGCGTGCGTTTGGCGGCGTTGTTGACACCACCGCCTTCGTCCGCGCCCTGGCAATGAAACCTGCGGACCGCACAAGAGTCAAATCCAGTGTTGGAAACCAGCATGAATCGTCGTGACGCCCTGCGCACGGTCACCGCGGCCGCAGCCTCGCTGGCCCTGCCCGCGCTGGCCCAGTCCGGCCGCATCGTTCTAGGCCAGTCGGCTGCATTCACCGGCCCCGCCGCGCAGCTCGGCATCCAGATGAACGCCGGTGCGCGCATCTACTTCAACGCGCTGAACGCGCAGGGCGGCATCCACGGCAACACGATCGAGTTGCGCACGCTCGACGACGGCTACGAGCCCGACCGCTGCAAGGCGAACACCGAGAAGTTCATCAAGGACGAGGTGTTCGCCCTCTTCGGCTACGTCGGCACACCCACCGCGCTGGCGGCCCTGCCGCTTGTCGTAGATGCCAAGATCCCGTTCTTCGGTCCGTTCACCGGCGCCGAGGCGTTGCGCGATCCGTTCCACAAGTCAGTGTTTCACCTGCGCGCGTCGTACTACGACGAGACGGCGCTGATCGTGCGCAACCTCACATCGCTAGGCCTGACGAAGATCGCCGTCTTCTACCAGAACGACTCCTACGGCATGGCCGGCCTCGAGGGTGTGACGCGCGCTCTCAAGGCGCGAAGCCTCGCCCCGGTGGCGCTGGGCACGGTCGAGCGCAACACCGTCAACGTGGCCAAGGCGGTAAAGGACATCGCCTCCGCCATGCCCGACGCCGTGGTGCAGATCAGTGCCTACAAGTCGTGCGCGGCGTTCATCCGAGAGGCGCGCAAGGCGGGCTACGGCGGCGTGTTCTTCAACGTGTCGTTCGTCGGCACGCAGGCGCTGGCCGACGAACTCGGCAAGGAAGGCCGCGGCGTCATCGTCAGCCAGGTGATGCCGTACCCGTTCACGTCCGCGATCGCGATCTCCGACGAATACCAGGAGGCCGTGCGCAAGGCCGGCGGCGACGCGAAGCCGAACTACTCGAGCATGGAGGGCTATCTAGCGGCCAAGGTCCTCGCCGAAGGCATCAGGCGCGCGGGCCGCAACCTGACACACGAGACACTGATCAGCGGCCTGGAGTCGATCCAGAACGTGTCATTCGGCGGCTTCAATGTCAACTTTGGACCGAAGCAGCATGTGGCGTCGCGATTCGTCGACCTGTCGATGCTGACCGAGGACGGCCGCGTCAAGCACTGACCCGGCCGTCGCACCACCGTGTCGGCAGGGGTGTTACCCTGCCCGGCGCGACAAAGGAGACTTGCATGGTGAACAGACGTTGGTGCCTGCGTTCCGCGGCTGCGGCAGCCCTGGCCTGTGTCGGGGCGCCGGGCCGGGCGCAATCGGGCGGCAAGATCGTGATCGGCCAGTCGGCGGCACTCTCAGGCCCGGCGAGCGCTCTGGGCGAACAGTTCAGGATCGGCGCCCAGCTCGTGTTCGACCGCGTCAATGCCCGCGGCGGCATCGGCGGGCGGCAGATCGAATTGCGCAGCCTGGACGACGGCTACGAGCCCGACCGCTGCGCCGCGAACACGCTCAAGTTGATCGATAGCGGCGTGTTCGCGCTCTTCGGCTACATCGGAACGCCCACCTCGCTCGCGGCGCTGCCGCTGGCGACAGCCGCCAAGCTGCCGTTCATCGCCCCCTTCACCGGCGCCGAAGCGCTGCGCGCGCCGTTCAACCGCTATGCGTTCCATGTGCGCGCCTCGTACTTCGACGAGACCGCGGAGATCGTCAAGCAGCTCACCTCGGTCGGCATCAAGCGCATCGGCGTCTTCTACCAGAACGACAGCTACGGCAAGGCCGGGCTGGAGGGCGTGACCCGGGCGCTCAAGCCGCTTTCGCTCGAGCCGTCAGGTCTGGGCACGGTGGAGCGCAACACCGTCGACGTCGACGCCGCTGTGAAAACGATCCTGGCGCAAAAGCCCGACGCGATCGTGCAGATCAGCGCCTACAAGTCGTGCGCCGCCTTCATCCGGGCGGCCCGCAAGGCGGGCTTCGGCGGCATGTTCTACAACCTGTCGTTCGTCGGCACGAAGGCGCTGGCGATGGAACTGGGCACCGAAGCGCGTTCGGTCGTCGTCTCGCAGGTGATGCCCTACCCGCTCGCGCCGATTACCGCGTTGTCGGCCGAATTCCTTGCCGCCGGCCGGGCCGCTTCGAAGGCTTTCGACCCGAACTACAGCAGCATCGAGGGCTATGTCGCGGCAAAGACGCTGGCCGAAGGGCTGCGGCGATCGGTGCACAACCCGACGAGCGAAGGCCTGATCACGAGCCTGGAATCGCTGCGCGAATTCGACCTCGGCGGCTTCTTCATCGACTTCTCGGCGCAGAAGCGCACCGGCTCCAGGTACGTCGACATGACCATGCTGACTGCTGACGGGCGCGTGCGCCGCTGAGCGGTGGCAGCCCTGCACTTGCGCCGCCGCGCGCCACGCTGAACTGCGGTCACGTCCCGCCGACGTAGGGGTTCACGCGCCGTTCGCGACCGAAGCTGCTCTCCGGGCCGTGTCCCGGAATGAACACCGTGTCGTCGCCCATGGGCCAGAGCCGCTGCGTGATGCTCGCGATCAGCGTGTCGTGGTCGCCGCCTGGCAGGTCGGTGCGGCCGATGCTGCCGGCGAAGAGCACGTCGCCGACGAAAGCACGCCCGGCGTCGGCGCTGTGGAAGACGACATGCCCCGGTGTGTGGCCCGGGCAGTGGCGCACAGCGAGCGTGCTGCGGCCGACCTGCACCGTGTCGCCATCGTGCAGCCAGCGCGTCGGCGCGAACGGCTCGGCCGGCGCGAGGCCGAACATCTGCGACTGCTGGCGCAGCGCGTCGATCCAGAACTGATCCGCCGCGTGCGGGCCGACGATCGGCAGCGCCAGTTCCCGCGCCAGCGCGCCGGCCGCTCCGGCGTGGTCGATGTGGGCGTGCGTGAGCAGGATCTGCGTCAGCTTGACGCCCAGGCGCCGGACCGCAGCCCGGATCAGCGGCAAGTCGCCGCCAGGGTCGATCACCGCACCCTCCATCGTCTGGTCGCACCAGACGATGGAGCAGTTCTGCTGAAACTGGGTGACGGCAATCGTGTGGTAGCGCAGCATGTTCTTCGATGGGTTGTTGGCGGCCAGGATCGCGAGCTGCCACCGGCGCGGCTCAGGCGAGCAAGGCCTTTAGTTTCGCACTCGTCAGCGGCACGCTGCGCAGGCGCACTCCGGTGGCGTCGAACACCGCGTTGGCGAGCGCCGCGGGCACCGGGCTCGAAGCGGCTTCGCCTGCGCCCAGCGGCGGCTCGCCCCGGCGCTCGATCAACGCGATCTCGAGCCGCGGCACCGCAGAGAAGCGAAGCAACCGATAGCTCGCCCAGTCCACGCTCGTGACGCGCGAGCGATCGAAGGTCGTTTCCTCGTACAGCGCGCGCGACAGCGTCTGCAGGATGTTGCCCTCGACCTGCGCGCGCACGGCATCTGGGTTGATCATCAGGCCGCAGTCGTGCGCGCAGCAGACGCGGCGGACGGCGATCTCGCCCGTGCCGCGCTCGACCTCGACCTCGATCGCCATCGCGACGTAGGTCTCGCTGCCCTTGTAGTGTACGTAGGCCATGCCGCGCCCCGCCGCCACGCTGCCTCGCGCGGCGACTGCCGGCGACGGCCTCGCCTGCCAGCCGATCATCTGCGCCACGCGCCGGATAACCTCGGCTCCGCGCGGATCGTGCAGGTCGCGCAGGCGGAACGCGAGCGGATCGAGCTTCGCCTTCGCGCACAGCTCGTCGACGAAGCTCTCGACCGCGAAGCAGTTCGCGACCTTGCCCGGCGCACGGATGTTGGACGGCCGCAGCGGCGCCGGCCCGAGCCAGTGCGCCAGGACCTGCACCGCATTCGCGCCGTACGGCGGGTCGCCGTTCTGCGACACCAGCCCCACGGCCTGGCCCTGCGGCTGGCTCATTCCCGCGGCCAGCGGCGACAGCAGCGGGATCCATTCGAGGTTGGCCGTCGCGCGCGGAACGAACATGTCGGTCCGCCAGGCGTCAATGCGGCCGTCGGGCGTGAGGCTTGCCTTCAGGTCGAGCAACTGCGGCGGCCCCTTCGGATCCCAGCCGAGTTCGTCCTCGCGGCTCCACTGCACGCGCACCGGCTTGCCCACCGCCTTCGAGAGCAGCACGGCATCGGCGGCCGCGTCGTCGTGCCCGTTCATGCCGTAGCAGCCGGCGCCGTCGAGATAGATCACGCGCAGCTTGTCGCGCGGCAGGTCCACCAGCGCCGCGAAGACGCCGAGGAAGCGGTGACTGGCCTGCGACGCCGTCCACACCGTGCCGCCGTCGGCACGAACATCGGCGACGGCGCACGACGGACCCATCGACGCGTGCGACTGGATCGGCCACGAAAAGGTGGCGTGCAGCGCAGCAGCATCGCCCTGCAGCGCCGCCACGCGCTGCGCGTCGCCTCTGGCGGTGATGGTCTCCTCGGCGACGAACGGGCCCTTGCGCGCCCAGTCCACGACAGCACCGTCACCGATCAGCGGCGCGCTCTCGCTCCACTGGACCTTGAGTTCGCGAGCGGCGCGCACCGCGGCCCATTCGTCGGCGCTGACGACGCCGACGAAATCGGCGATACGCACGAAGCGAACGCCGGGCAGGTGGGCAACCGACCCTGCATCGAGCACCAGCACCCCCGCCCCCACCGCGGGTGGCCGAACGACACGCCCGTGCAGCATTCCGGGAACGACGTGATCGTGCACGTACACGTGGCGGCCGGTCACCTTGGCAGGAATGTCGGGCCGCGGCAGCGACCGGCCGACCAGAACGTACTGCAAATGCGGCCGCAACGGTGCCTTTGGGTTCATCTTGACGTCGAAGCGGCGGCCGCCGACGAGCGCCGCGAAGCCGACGCTGCGGCCGTCCGAGGCCCGCACCTCGCCGCCGGCGAGCGTGAGCCGATCGGGCGGGACCTGAAGCTGCTGCGCCGCCAGCGCGACAAGCGCCTCGCGCGCCGTCGCCGCGGCCTGGCGAAGCTCGACGCCGCCGCGCATGATGCCGCTGCTGCCCGCGGTGGGGCCCTGGTTCGGCGTCAGCGCGGTATCGCCTTCGATGAGGGCGATGCGGTCGACCGTGATGGCGAGTTCCTCGCCGACCATCTGCCGCATCGCGATGCGGTGGCCGGTGCCGAGATCGACCTTGCCCGAATAGACGACCACCGTGCCGTCGGCGCGGACGGCGAGGAACGAGTCGACCGCGTCG
>Ga0209048_10002073_pt1 | contig 20083 bp, 20 predicted proteins | sample FrelakmetCRP12CR_FD_187146 | JGI IMG/M metagenome (GOLD analysis project Ga0209048, IMG submission 187146) | Freshwater lake sediment microbial communities from the University of Notre Dame, USA, for methane emissions studies - CRP12 CR (SPAdes)... | ecosystem: Environmental > Aquatic >... | reverse complement strand
GAGATTCGAACTCCTGACCCCCAGATTCGTAGTCTGGTGCTCTATCCAGCTGAGCTACGGGCGCTATCCAGAAAGGCGGACAACTACACAGCCCCTCCCCTATTTGCAAGCAGGCGATCCTCGATCCGAATGCACAGCGACACTGCGTTTGAAGCTAGAGAGAGTGGTGATGTGTCCGCGCATAAACCTCGGCAACAAATTTTCTTTTTATACAGCTTCAAGCCCTCGCGCGTTCGGCACGCCGCTCGTTGAGTGCAACGGGCCGATCTGGGATCGTGATACGAAACATCGCTCCGATGGTGCCGTCGACAAGCTTGATCTCTCCGCCATGCGCCTGGATTAGTTCGGACGCGATGACGAGACCGAGACCGGTGCCGCCATGGCTTGTCGAACTATGGAATGGCTCAAAGAGATGCGCGCGAGCGCGTTCAGGTATGCCGGGCCCCGTATCGGCGACCTGCAAGACAACGACGCTTCCTTCACGGCGGCCAACGATACGAATCTGATCACGCTTTGGATCGTTTGGAGCTAGCGATTGCAGCGCTTGTTTGCTGTTACGCACGAGATTCAAAAGCGCGCGCAGCAATTGATCGGGATCGGCATCGACTTGCAACCCACGCTCGATCGAAGGCACCCAGCCAATGGATGCGTCCGGGCCAAGGGCGATAGTTTCCCGAACCTCGTCCAGCAACTGCGCGACATCGACCGTCCGACGATCAGGCGCCGCCTCCTGCGCCTTGCCGAACGCGAGTGTTTGTTCGCAATAGGAGATGGCACGGTCGAGCGCAGCCATGAGCTTCGGTGCCAAACTGCGCACGCGCGGATCAGCCACCGCTGTCAAACGATCGGACAAAAGCTGAACCGAAGCCAAAAGATTCCGCAAATCGTGATTGATTTTGGAAACCGCAAGTCCAAGCGCTGCGAGGCGATTTTTTTGATTCAGTGTCTGCGAAAGATCTTTCTGCATCATCGCAAGCTCGCGTTCGGCGATCCCAATCTCATCTGAACGTCCCGAAGGTATTACAATGCGCGCTGGATTTTCAGGATCGGCGCCGAAGTTGATCATGTGCGCGGTCAAACGCCGCAACGGACGCACAAACAACCAGGCCAGGCTCAGATAAACAAGCGTTGCGCTGATGGCGGATATCGCGAGGGAGATCAGCAGAATATTTTCAGAATATTTCCACATTGCTTGACGCAGTGGTTTCTCATCGATCACGATCTCGACGAATTCTCCGCTCATCGGCGCCTCGCCGACAACGCGCAGCACTTCGTTGCCCTTGCCGAGCATTGTGTCGAACGCGTCCGTGGTCGCCTTCAACATGGAAATGTCGCGCATATCAATTTCGTGATCGATCTTTGGCGGCATATCGTCGATAGCGAGTGGCAAGCGCTTGTTGCCCATCTTCAAGGCTACGGCCTTCGCGCCCACGCTCGTAAGCAATTGACGCCGCAATTCCTCTGAGACCATCTGATCGGGCGCGGCATAGAGCACGAGTGCCGCGGTGCGTGCGGCAGCGAGCCGGTCGGACAACCACATTAAGCGATAATTTGCGATCGACGGTACGTAAATGAGAATTTCCGCGACCATCACGAACAGAATGGTAAGCAGCAAGAGCTTGCCGGAAAGGCCGAGCCGCCAGCCCCAGGGTTTTTTTCCGGATTCGTTTTGAGGATAGGAAGAACTTAGAGTCATAAAAACTTCGTCTGGGTCAGCTTTGTGGGGCTCGATTCATCTCACAATCGAACCATGCGCCGTGCTCATAACAGCGTCAAACCAAGTCTAACCTTCACACCAATTAGTCAAAACAATGTGTCAGATCGGCGCGCTTTGCATTGACGGACAGGGGGTGCGGCCACTATAAGCGCCGCAAACCCCGGAGAAAAAACGTGAAACGGACGTACCAACCGAGCAAACTCGTCCGCAAGCGCAGGCATGGTTTTCGCTCGCGCATGGCGACCAAAGGCGGGCGCAGGGTCATTTCCGCGCGTCGGTCACGCGGCCGTAAGCGGCTCTCGGCGTAAAGACCCCAACGCGAGCCTCGCTTTCATCATGGATCGCCTGACGAGACGCGCGGACTTCCTCGCCGCACGCGGCGAATTGCGCGCGCCAGCGGGACCAATCCTGTTGCAGGCCCGGAAGCGGAACGACATACGCGCGCCACGTGTCGGATTTACTGTCACGAAGAAGGCGGGAAATGCCGTCGAGCGCAATCGTATCCGGCGCCGCTTGCGTGCGGCCGTCAAAGCCTTAACTGGTAAGGTGCGGCCGGGATTTGATTATGTACTGATCGCACGCCGTGAGGTGATATCCGCGCCGTTCGCAACTCTTGTGAACAATCTCGAACAGGCCTTCAAGCGCTTGCATAAGACAAGCTGACGGAGACAGTGGTGGACGACAATCGCAATATGATGCTCGCGATCGGCCTCTCAGTCGCCGTTCTCATTGGTTGGCAGTTTTTCATCGGCATTCCGCAGATGGAAAAACAAAAGGAAGCGCAGAAGCTAACGCAACAACAGCAAACCCAGCCGGGTTTGGCTCCCGGCGCAACCGGACCGACAATAACGCCCGGCGCGCCTCAAACCGTGGCGGACAAACCGAGCGCTGTTTCGCGCGATGCCGCACTCGCTTCTTCGCCGCGCATAGCAATCCAATCACCGCGCATTCGCGGCTCGATCGCGCTTAAGGGCGCACGCATCGATGATGTCGCGCTTCTCGCCTATCACGAGACTGTTAATCCAAGCAGTCCCAACATCATTTTGCTTTCACCCTCCGGGAGTCCGCAGCCGTTTTATGCTGAATTCGGCTGGGTGAACGAAGCCGGTGGAAACGCGAAACTGCCCACAGCGGATACGGTGTGGACCGCTTCGAATAATGCACCGCTGACGCCCGATCGCCCGCTCGTTTTGACATGGGACAACGGCGAAGGACTCGTGTTCAAGCGCACGATCGCGATCGATCGCGAATACATGTTCACGCTGACGGACGAAATTGAGAACAAAACTGGCGCTCCCGTAGCGCTGCACCAATACGGTCTCATCTCGCGGCACGGATTGCCCCAGGTTCAGGGCTATTACATCTTGCACGAAGGTCCCGTCGGCGTGCTCGGCGACGGCAAGCTCTACGAGCCGTCTTATAAAGACGTAGAAAAACCAATGGAGCCCGTTAAATCGATCGGAGGTTGGCTCGGCATAACCGACAAATATTGGGCCGCCGCTCTCATTCCCGATCAATCCGCTGCTATGCAGGGCCGTTTCTCCTCGGCGGATGCGGGGACCATTAAAACCTATCAGTCCGATTTCATGCGCGACTCAATCAGCGTTGCGCCCGGCGCTTCCGCTTCGGCACAATCCCGCCTGTTCGCAGGCGCAAAAGAAGTAGCGCTAGTCGAAGGTTATGAACGCGATCTGGGCGTCAAGCGTTTCGACCTATTGATCGACTGGGGCTGGTTTTACTTCATTACCAAGCCGCTCTTTAAGGTGATGGACTACTTCTACAAGCTGCTCGGCAATTTTGGCCTCGCCATTCTTCTGGTCACTGTGCTGGTCAAGACCGTCTTCTTCCCGCTTGCCAACAAATCCTATGCCTCCATGGCGAAGATGAAGATGGTACAGCCGGCGATGACGGCGATCCGCGAACAATATCCCGATGACAAGGTGAAGCAGCAACAAATGCTGATGGACCTCTACAAGAAAGAGAAGATCAATCCGCTCGCGGGCTGCCTACCGATCGTGATTCAAATTCCAGTGTTTTTTGCTCTTTATAAAGTGCTGTTCGTCACTATCGAGATGCGCCATGCGCCATTCTATGGTTGGATCAAGGATCTTTCGGCGCCCGATCCTACAAACATCTTCACCTTGTTCGGGCTCATTCCCTATGACCCGACCGTTATCCCTATCCTCGGATCGTATCTGCATCTCGGCATCTGGCCAGTCATCATGGGCATCACGATGTGGGTGCAGATGAAAATGAACCCAGCGCCGCCCGATCCGACGCAGAAGATGATTTTCGATTGGATGCCGCTGATCTTCACATTCATGCTGTCGACCTTTTCGGCTGGCCTCGTAATTTACTGGGCGTGGAACAACACGCTATCGGTGTTACAGCAGGGCGTCATCATGAAAAAGAATGGCGCGAAGATCGAGCTGTTCGACAATTTGAAATCGCTTTTCGTGCGGAAGCCATCGAGCTAGCCGCGGCTTGCACCTTCGAAGTCCGATGTCGAACGCGGATCCCGTTACCCGACATGAAATCGAAGTCGGCAAGAAGCTATTTGCGGTGAATTGGGAATTCGATGCGGGCGCGGGATCGGCGCAATCGTTGCCGACGCCGAAAGGAATCGAGATTGCCTTCGCCGGCCGCTCGAATGTTGGCAAGTCGAGTCTCGTGAACATGCTCGCCGGACGGAAAGCGCTCGCGCGCGTCTCCAAGACACCGGGCCGCACCCAGCAGATCAATTTTTTCCATGGCGGCGGCAAACTTGTTCTCGTCGACCTTCCCGGTTACGGCTTCGCTGCGGCTAGCCGCGATAAAGTCGACCAATGGACCGGGCTCGTGCACGATTATTTGTGCGGGCGAGCAAACCTCGCACGTGTATTCGTGCTGATCGACTCCCGCCATGGGCTGAAGCCGCAGGACCGCGAGGTCCTCAGCTTCTTGGACCGCGTCGGCGTGAGCTATGCAATCGTGCTGACAAAAATCGATGCAACAAAAGCGATGGATCGTGAAGCGCGCATCGCCGAAACGGAAACGGCAATCAAGAATCGTCCGGCGGCATTCCCGACGGTTTTTTCCGTTTCTTCATTCGATACAACAGGAATTGCGGAACTCCGCGGCGCAATCGCGCGGCTGCTTAGGGAGCGGGGAGCGGACATCTAAGTCCGCTCCATCAATCCTCTTCCTGATGCGCTTTGTGCTGCTTATCAGTGGTCGCCGCCGCCGCTGTTGCAGTCGTGGCCGACTCCGCCATCCGATAAAGCTGAAACCGCTGGCCTTCAAAAACAAGCCGCAAATGAACCGGATCAGGATTCTCGGCGCGGGGCTCGGTGAAGAGCACATAAAGGTAGTCATATTGCTTGGTCCAATGCTCCCAATAGGAAGCATTTTCTAGTTGCGGTTTTTCGGCGGCTACAAGCAACTGCTCAATCGTGGGCGGCGTTCCATCCTCGGTATCGGCCCGGTCGCTAAACTCCTCGCGCACGCGGAGGATTTGTTTTCCCGGCACGGTGAAAATCGTCGTTACCAACGCCGATCGCTCAATCACAGCGATGCAGGCAGCATGGACGAGTCCGAGATCGCGCACATTGTCGCCGCCGCGTGGATCAGCATAGGCGACAAGCACCGATGCGCCACGTTCAATTTCGTGAACGGAAGTACGGACCGATTCAACACCACGTGAAAGCCCGTTCCATGTTGTTTGCACTTCGGCAACGCGAACGGCGGCGAGCATCATTAGCGCCACCGCGAAGCCGCGGCGCAACGCACGATGGCGAAGCTCGAGATCGATACAAGCAAGAAGAATGAAGAAAAGGCCAAGTGGTATACGCTGGTCGGCCATGTATGTCGCAAAAAACACGCGAGGCATAGCGAGGTAGACAGCGCTCCCGATTCCCAGCAGCAGCCAGCCCATCGAGTGGAAGCGTATAACCCTGTGCCGAACAGCCCACGTCAACGCGAAGATGGCGACGCCAATCAGCAGAAAGGCAACTGCGTCGTAGTAAACATTGAAAATATAGAAAAGGCCGTCGATCTTTCCGGTCGGCTCCCAACTAAAATCCTGCGCGAGCTCCATGGTCGGGCTTGCGAGCAAAAGCACGACGATAGGTAGAAACGGAATCCCGGTTGCGAAGAAATCGATCAGTCGTAGGCGGAGCGGCTGTTCGCGCCTTGCCCATAAACGATGCAGTTCGAAAGTCAGCAAACCCAGGCTGTAGAGCCCAACGCTCATGAGATGGCAGAAAAAAAGACCAATCACGAAAAGAGCTGAGACGGTCATTCGCCACGGCCAAATGCGATCGCGCAGCCAGATCCATGCGGCGAGTGCCCAAAGCGCGAGGCCAACGCCGAACAAGTAGTTAATCACACCGACAAGTAGAAGATTGTTGTAGAGCAGAGGGGCTGCGACGAGGGGGAGCACCGACCAGCGGCCGAAAATCGCGCGGTTGAGCGCGAGTCCACCCGACAACGTTACAACGAAGATCGTGACCAAAAATAATTGTCCGGCGAGATAAATGTTCATCACATTTGCGAGCGTCGGCACAATCAGATCCATGCTCAGGTTTGGAATGATCTGCCACTGGATCTCATAGAATTTTGCCAGATATGGATCGCTATCGACCGCATCGATCACGTGCATCCGCGCCAGATGATTTACATAATCCGAAAGCGGGGGCAGCTTGTGCGTCAAAATCGGAATTGAGACGAACGCCGTCAGCAGGATGAACAGGACGGCAATTGAGCGAGCGCTCAGATCCCGGCGGGGACGCATAATTTGAGCGCTGTTATTCATCGACAACATGACACGAGCCCATATAGGCCGGGACGAACCGGCAGTTTCGCTTTGAGGCTTAGGTATTTACGAGTGGGGCAATGAGATTTGGCCGGCAACCGCTTGCGAATCTGCCATCCTGCACCCTTGCTGGCCGATAACCCATTCCAGAGAGGGCTTCAGAGACTCCTCTTCCGTTCCCTGAGACGAATCTCTAGAAGATTGCATCTGAACGCCAAATGAACACGAAGACACCAAAGAACTCCTCCGCCGAGATACCGGCCGACGCACTCGCCCAGGCGCGTGTGCTTGTGCAGGCACTACCGCATATGCAGCGCTACGATGACGAAATCGTCGTGGTGAAATATGGCGGTCATGCTATGGGCGACGAACAAGCGGCGCGCGATTTCGCGCAAGACATCGTCCTGCTAGAACAATCCGGCGTTAACCCGATAGTCGTGCATGGCGGCGGACCCCAGATCGGCGACATGCTCAAGCGGCTCGGAATTAAATCCGAGTTCTCGGCTGGTTTACGCGTTACGGACGCTGCCACTGTCGACATCGTCGAGATGGTGCTCGCGGGTTCCATCAATAAACAGATTGTCGGCTTCATCAACGAAGCGGGTGGCCGCGCCGTCGGACTTTGTGGCAAGGACGGCAACATGGTACTCGCCAGGAAGCTGACACGTGCCGTTGGCGATCCCGATTCTAATATCGAAAAAATCGTAGACCTCGGTTTTGTCGGCGAACCCGCGAAGGTCGACACCACCGTGCTTGACCAAATCCTGGGACGCGAACTGATTCCGGTGCTGGCTCCCGTGGCGTCAGGTATCGAAGGCGGCACCTTCAATGTTAATGCAGACACATTCGCTGGTGCGATTGCGGGCGCGATGAAGGCTAGACGCTTGCTATTGCTTACCGATGTGCCGGGGGTGCTGGACAAATCGAAGAAGCTCATCAAGGAGTTGACGCTCTCCGATGCGCGCAGGCTGATCGCCGATGGCACCATCTCGGGCGGCATGATTCCAAAGGTCGAGACCTGCATCAATGCGCTCGACCAAGGTGTCGAAGGCGTCGTGATTCTCGACGGCAAGGTACGGCACGCGGTCCTCCTCGAACTTCTCACAGACCATGGTGCAGGCACCCTCCTTCATCGTTAAGTCAGGTCTTTTTTTTGCAGCGATATTTTTTTCGCCGGCCACGCTCGCTTTCGCCGATCTATCGCTTTGCAATCGCACGAGCTTCGTGGCTGACACAGCGTTAGCCATCGAGACCGGGGATACGGCCGCAACGCGCGGCTGGTTCCGCGTCGACCCCGGACAATGCCGCGTTATTCTGCGCGGCATGATCGAAGCTGATCATCTTTATATTCATGCCCGACCGGTTGCAGTTTATGGACCAGTGAAGCCGCTGACAGCGTCGCAAATGGAGTTGTGTGTCGGCGAAAAAGATTTTCTTGTCGCGGGCGCCAAACATTGCACCAAAATGGGAGAGCGCTTGGCCGCGTTCGCCGAAGTACGCCCCCGCGAAATCGAGGGTATCCTCACGGTGCAACTTGCGGAGCCTAATGATTACAGTGCGGATCAAGCGCGGCTCGCGGCAATTCAGCGCCTTCTTGCGCTGGCAGGATATAGCGTCGAACCGATCGATGGGATTGGTGGCCCACGCACGGACACTGCGCTCGCGCAGTTTTTGCGCGAGCGCAAACTCACGTCTGACGCCACTTCCTCGCCGAGTTTTCTCGATGTTCTGATTGATGCTGTACGCGAAGGCTCAACGCGCGGTCTTTTGTGGTGTAATGAGACTACCCATGCGGTGATGGCTTCGCTGGGTGTCAAAGAAAACAATATCATTGTTACGCGTGGCTGGTGGCGCGTCGAGCCCGGCGCGTGCGTCAGACCCGATATTCCACATCGTGCCGCACAGCAAATCTACAGTTTCGCCGAGGCAGTCGGCGATAATCAGGCAGTAATTGAAAGAAAAGGCCAGCCACTGCAATGGGGCGGTGGGACACGGCTTTGCACCCGTAATACGAAATTTGAAATTCGGGAACACGTCGATTGCGAGTCGCGCGGCCTTGCGACACAAGGTTTCGAAGCTTTGGGAATTTCGACAAAGACTGGAACGACTGTGCGCTTCCGTGAACCTAAATGAGAGAATGCGTCACACATTATCCTCGGTGACCGGGCGTTTCCCTTCTTGGCGGATGAGTTAGCCATGCCGCTCCCGAAATCATTGACTTTCTTGCGTTGTGCAATGCAAATCGCCCGGTTGAGGAGAACATAATGTCCGCTGAGCTGGTCCGCATGATCGATGAGGCTTTTGAGCGCCGCGCCGAAATTGGTCCCAAAACGAAAGGCCCCGTGCGCAAGGCTGTCACGAGCGCGATTGACTTGCTCGATCGCGGAGCCGTGCGAGTCGCCGAACGGCAAGCGAATGGGCACTGGCATGTGAATCAGTGGCTCAAAAAGGCCGTGCTGCTTTCCTTTCGCCTCACCGACATGGATGTGATCAAGGGAGCTCCGGGCCGCGCGGTGTGGTGGGACAAGGTGCCATCGAAATTTGATGGCTGGAAAGCGGCGCAATTTAAGAAGGCCGCGTTTCGCGCCGTCCCTGGCTGCGTTGTGCGACGTGGCGCTTACATCGCGCCGGGCGTCGTGCTGATGCCTTCTTTCGTCAATCTTGGCGCCTATGTCGGCGACAATACCATGATCGATACCTGGGCGACCGTTGGTTCCTGCGCACAGATTGGAAAGAACGTGCACATCTCCGGCGGCGCCGGCATTGGCGGGGTATTGGAGCCAGTGCAGGCCGGGCCCGTCGTCATCGAAGACGATTGCTTCGTGGGCGCCCGTTCCGAAGTCGCTGAAGGTGTGATCGTCCGCAAGGGCTCCGTGCTCTCGATGGGCGTTTTTATCGGCGCATCAACAAAGATCGTCGATCGCGAAACCGGAAAAATTTTCATCGGCGAAGTGCCACCTTACTCCGTCGTCGTGCCGGGCTCACTCCCTGGCAAGCCGACGATCGGGAACGAACCGGCGCCCTTCCTCTATTGCGCAGTGATTGTGAAGCGCGTCGACGAAAAGACGCGCTCTAAAACGAGTATCAACGAATTGCTGCGCGATTGATGCCGCGCCCATGGTTGACGCCGTCGAAATTGCACAGACTCTGATCCGCTGCCGCTCGGTGACACCTGCTGACGGCGGCGCGCTCGATTATCTCGGTAATTTGCTTGGCCGCGCCGGATTCGAAGTGCACCGCAAGAAATTTTCCTCGCCGGATATGCCAGAGATCAACAATCTGTTCGCGAAGATCGGTAACGGAAAACAGCATCTCGTTTTCGCAGGGCATACAGATGTCGTGCCGCCGGGAAATGAAGCGAGCTGGAATCACCCGCCATTTTCCGGCGAGATTGCAGACGGAAAGCTGTTTGGTCGCGGCGCCACTGATATGAAGGGCGGAATTGCGGCGTTCGCCGCCGCCGCATTCGATTACCTCAGCGCAAAAGGGAAACCAAAAGGCGCAATCTCGTTTCTTATTACAGGCGACGAGGAGGGGCCGGCCGTCAATGGCACGGTGAAACTACTTGGTTGGGCGAAGGAGCGTGGCGAGAAATTCAGCCATGCCATCGTGGGTGAGCCGACTAGCGTGAGGCGCGTCGGCGACACGATCAAAATCGGACGGCGCGGAAGTTTGTCCGCTACGCTCACCGTGTTCGGGAAACAGGGCCATGTCGCCTATCCCGACCGCGCAGAAAACCCGATGCGACCTTTGATCGCAATGCTTGAAGCATTAACAGGAAAACCTCTCGATAAGGGTACGAAGGATTTTCAACCGTCGAATCTTGAGGTCACCTCAGTCGAAAGCGGCAATCCAGTTTTCAACGTCATCCCCGCCGACGCTACGGCGCGTTTCAATATCCGTTTCAACGATAAGCACACGTCCGCAAGCATGAAGAAAGAGATCTTGAAGCGGCTCAAGGCCGCTGCGAAAGGCGCGCGCTACCGACTCTTTTACGAACCGCCGAGTGAATCGTATCTCACCGAGAGGGGACCTTTCGTCGATCTCGTAATCAAAGCGGCGAAGGAAGCGACCGGCGTGAAGACCACGGTCTCGACTTCCGGCGGCACATCGGATGCGCGCTTCATCAAGAACCATTGTCCGGTAATCGATCTCGGCCTGCTCAGCAACACCATGCATCAGATAGACGAGCACACGCTGGTTGAGGACTTGCGGCAATTGACGAAAATCTACCGGCAGATTTTGGAACGCTATTTCGAGCGCTCGTCCTCATAATCGACGCGTACGAGATAAAGCCCCACCGCCGGCGCGACTGGCCCGCAGGCGGTGCGATTCTTTGCTTCCAGCGCTTTCTGTAGATCGCTTGCACTCCAGCGGCCCTCGCCTACTAGTGCGAGCGAACCAACCATCGAGCGCACCTGATGATGCAGGAACGAGCGCGCCGAAGCCTCAATACGGATTTCGTCGCCTATACGCGTCACATTGAGACGATCCAAAGTTTTGACCGGCGATTTCGCCTGGCACTCGATCGAGCGGAACGTTGTAAAATCGTGATTTCCGACAAGCTTTTGAGCGGCTTTCTGCATGGCCATCTCATCGAGCGGCTTGGGAACCCGCCAGACGCGATCGCGCTCAAGCGCAGGATCGGCGCGGCGATTCAGAATGCGATAGAGATAATGCCGCTTGATCGCAGAAAAGCGTGCGTGAAAATCCGAACTAACTTTGTCTGCCGAGACTATCGCAACTGGAAGCGGACGAAGCTGCGCGTTTAAGGCATCCCGCACGGTGTCTGCGTCCCAATCCTTCGCAAGATCGAGATGAGCGACTTGCGCGATGGCATGCACGCCGGCATCAGTTCTGCCCGCCCCCATGACATCCGGCCGCTCGCCCGCGAATTTTTCAACGGCATCAGAGATCGCTCCCGCGATGGAGACACCGTTCTTCTGATTTTGCCAACCAACGAAGGGCGTGCCGTCATATTCGATGGTGAGTTTGTAACGGGGCATCGGCTTAGCCGACGAGCATAGCGGCTGTTGCAATTGGGGTGCCGCGCAGAAATTCATCCGCGCCCATCACTTTTGCACCAGCGCGTTGGACCTCAAGCAAGCGAACGGCGCCGCTACCGCAAGCAATCGTCAGCCGATGATCCAACACCGTCCCCGGCTTGCCATTTCCCTCACCGCGGGTTGAGCGTAGCGCGCGGATGCGCAGGCGATCCTTTCCCTGCGCGATCTCGAACCATGCGCCGGGAAACGGCGAGAGACCCCGAATATGATTGTGAACTTGGTTCCAAGGTAGCGACCAATCGATGCGTGTCTCAGTTTTTTCAATTTTTTTTGCGTAGGTCACACCTGTTGCCGGCTGCGGGTTGAATTTCAACGTCCCGCGCTCGAGTTCCGAAATTGCTCTCACCATCAAATTCGCACCAGCTTGTGCAAGGCTGTCGTGCATCTCGCCTGCCGTCGCATCCGGCGGAATTTCAAGGCGCTCCTCCATCGCCACCGGTCCAGTATCAAGACCTTCTTCCATGCGCATAATCGCAACGCCCGTCTCGGCATCGCCCGCCATGATCGCGCGATTGATGGGTGCGGCCCCCCGCCACCGTGGAAGTATTGAAGCATGCAAATTGAAACAACCGAATTTCGGTGCCGCGAGAATTGGCTTTGGCAGTAGCAATCCGTAAGCCACTACCACGGCGACATCGGCCCTGTGCGCACGAACATTCTCGGCCTCGCTTTTCAGCGTCAAAGGATGCAGCACCGGAATGCGTAATTTTTCTGCTTCATTATGCACAGGCGATTTTTGTTCGCTCATCCCACGCCCTGCTGCCTTCGGCGCGCGGGTGTAAACAGCCACGATTTCATGCCCGCCGGCCTTCAGCGCTTGGAGCGTCGGCACCGCGAATTCCGGCGTGCCCATTAAAATCATGCGCATGAATAATCCGCTATGCGAGATACGTAGGGGTGCGCGAAATTTATTCGACCGCTTCCCGTTTCGCAGCCTTGGAGAATTTTTTAGTCACCCGATCACGTTTTAGCTTCGACAAATAATCGATGAACAGAACGCCGTTCAGATGATCGATCTCGTGCTGTAGCACGCGAGCGAACAGACCTTCGGCCTCGATCTCGATGATCTGTTCTTCGAGGTTCGTGAAACGCGCCTTGATGCGCTCGGGGCGCTCGACTTCACCGATGAAATCCGGAATCGAAAGACAGCCTTCCTCGACTACCGTCTTCTCGACAGACATCCAGGTGATTTCAGGGTTGATCAATACGATCGGCTGTTTCTTCTCCTCGCCACGCGTTGCGTCGATCGTGACGATGCGTTTCAACACCCCGACCTGGATCGCAGCGAGCCCGACGCCGGGGGCGCCGTACATGGTCTCAAACATGTCGGAAACGAGCCTCTTCACGTCGGCGTCGATCTTAGGAACAGGCTTCGAAACCGTGCGCAAGCGCTTGTCTGGAAGCGATATGATGGGGCGGAGGGCCATGAGCGCGAGATAAGTGATGGGCGGCGAGCCGTCAACGCCGCCATTTGGCCGTAACCAGCATTGCGCAGGCTGGATTGGCTCGTTGATTTCACGCTTTTCGATCAGGCGCCGCTCGATGACCGCGATCTCATGAATGCAGCCTTTGAAGACGCCGGTGACGAGTTCGACAGATGACAGGGGCTACCAAAAGACGTGATTTAATACAGCCGAGTCCGCCCAATGGGAAAAAGAAGCCCGCCGAGGCGAAAAGCGTCCACTCGCCCGGCCACAGAACTTTCTTAACGTAGCTCATCGTCCCACTCCGGCCCAAATATCTGAGCAAAGCCGAGTGCAAAACTAGCCTTGCTTCGGGGACGGCATTATTGTTCGCTCTTCGTTCTATTCGCCATCGAATCAGGCTAAGAGGCTTGGATGTCCGATGTTGTCTTCATACTAGGCACGCGGCCGGTCACGGTCGTGGAATTACTGTTCATGCTCGGCACCGTGGCCAGCGTGATGCTGATGTTAGTTGTCTTCGGTTTTTGGCGCGCGGGACGCAAGCGTGCGCGAGAGAGCGCCGAACAAACTATGCGCGCCGAAGAATTGGAAACGCAAATCAGAGAGCTGATGCGCGTACAATTGGAGATGACCGGGCGCATCCAGGCTTTCGCCGAAGGCATGGGCGGGCGGCAGGTGGAACTAGCGCGCACGGTTACCGAGCGACTCGACGCCGTTTCGCATCGCCTTGGCGAGGGTATGCAGACGACAGCGCGTGCGACGATGGAGAGCCTTGGGCAATTGAACGAACGCCTCGCCGTCGTGGACGCGGCGCAAAATCGGCTCACTGAGCTTTCGGCACATATGGTGACTTTGAAAGATGTGTTGGCGAACAAGCAGTCGCGCGGGGCTTTTGGCCAGGCGCAAATGGAAGCGATCGTCGCCGATTGCTTACCGAAGGACGGTTACACGTTTCAGTACCGTCTCAAGAACAATACGCGGCCCGACTGCGCCGTGTTCCTTCCCGGCGATAATCCGCCGCTCGTGATCGATGCGAAATTTCCGCTAGAATCGATTACCGCATTTCGCGAAGCTAGGACGACGGAAGCACGGCGCGCGGCGTCGCAAAGATTGAAGCAGGATATCACGCGGCATATTTCCGCGATTTCGCGCTATCTGATCCCCGGCGAGACGCAGGACATAGCGCTAATGTTCGTGCCATCGGAATCGATCTATGCTGACCTTTACGAGCATTTTGACGATCTCGTGCAGAAAGCGTTTCGCGAGCGTGTGATGCTCGTGTCGCCGTCGCTATTAATGCTCGCGATTCATGTCATCCGCACCGTGGTAAAAGATGCGCGCATGCGAGAACAGGCGGAAGTGCTGCAGGCTGAAGTTATAAAACTCATGGACGACGTCAAGCGTGTGCATGACCGCGCGCTGAAGCTGCAAAGCCATTTCGGACAGGTTGCGGATGACGTCACGGGTGTCGCTCTTTCCGCTGAGAAAGTCTTGAAGCGCGGAAAGAAAATCGAGGCGCTCGAAATCGAGACGCCCAATGTAAATGTCGAAACTCGCAATGCATCGCTGCCGCTCGACTTCAAATTGGGCGCGGCCGAGTAACAGACGGGCGCAATGGCCAATCGCCCGCGTGCAGCCGAAAAACCGAATACGGATTTTCTGAACGCGGCCAGCGTTTATCTCCGCCCGCGCGTTTTGATCGTAATGTTTCTCGGCTTTTCTGCTGGGCTTCCACTCGCGCTTTCGGGCTCGACCTTGCTTGTGTGGATGCGCGAGAGTGGCGTCGATCTCGGCACGATCGGCCTGTTCGCGTTGGTGGGCACGCCGTATACGCTGAAATTTCTGTGGGCGCCGCTCGTCGATGCGCTCGATGTGCCCCTTTTGTCGCGGTTGTTGGGCAGGCGGCGCGGCTGGCTGATTTTCTCGCAGCTTTTACTGATCGTCGCAATCGTGTTTCTCGGCTTTTCCGATCCCGCCGTATCACCGTGGCTTGTCGCTTTGGGCGCACTCCTCGTCGCGACCGCATCGGCCACTCAGGACATCGTGATCGATGCCTTCCGCGTCGAAAGCCTCGATAAGACCGAACAAGCAGCCGGTATGGCATCCTATGTTGCCGCCTATCGCATCGGTATGCTCACGTCGACCGCAGGCGCGCTATTTTTGGTAAGCGGCTTTCAAAGCTTCGGCTTCGGAGAACATGCAGCCTGGAGCTGGGGCTATGCCACGATGGCCGCACTTGTCGTTTTGGGAATTTTGACGACGCTGTTTGCGACCGAACCGGAAAAATCAAAAAAAGCGGGCGCTAACCATGCAATCCAGAATCCGCTGACGCGCCTCATTAGCACGGCGTACAGCGCATTCTCGGACTTTCTCGCAATGGATTTCGCCTTGGTGATTCTGATTTTTGTCGTTTTGTTCAAGTTCACGGATGCGCTCGCGGGCACCATGACCGCACCTTTTGTTATCGATCTCGGATTTTCAAGAAACGAGTATGCTGCCATCATCAAGGGTGTTGGACTTGCGGCGACGCTGACTGGCGGTTTTGCCGGCGGCTTAGTCGCCCGCGCCTATCCTTTAGCGACCAGCCTATGGATCGGTGGTACGCTGCAAGCGATCGCCAATCTCGCCTTCTCTTGGCAGGCGATCGCGGGAAAAAATCTCGCTTGGCTTACTTTCGCAATCGTCGCTGAGAATTTCACTAGCGCTATCGGCACCGTGATCTTCGTCGCATATCTTTCACTGTTATGCAGAAATCCGTTACATACAGCGACGCAATTCGCGCTGCTCACGGCGCTCGCCGCTGTCGGCCGTACCTATCTTTCGTCGGGAGCCGGATTCCTCGCGGCGCAGAGCGGTTGGGCTTTGTTTTTTGCGATGTGTGCGCTAGCCAGCTTGCCGAGCCTCGTTTTGCTTGGGTGGCTACAATCGCGTGGGCACTTCGAGAAGATCACGCGCTTGAGCTAATTTTTATCGCTCTTGGGAAACACCTTCCACTTCATCGGCTCGACCTGGGGGTTAAAGCGCTGGCCGTTGCAATCGGCTTTCAGCCAATAACTTTCCAACTTGAATTCATCGCCGTTCCACACCCATGCGCCGGAACTGCCACAATCGCCGATGCTGCGGCCGCGATGCAGGCTGGTGAGCCGCTTTGTCACCGGATCGTAAGTTGCCGACGAGATCGAATGCCGTTGCTCAAACTGTGGCCCGTTCCAATGACGGAATTCGAGCAGTCTCGCTTCATCAGGGACCTCCGGATCAAACACGAAGAAAATGCTGCCGGCCTGATAGGCTCCCCGCCAGCAGGGAATTTCCAGGAGCTCTTTTCCGTCGCCCAGGTCTTGCGGTGCTTTGAGACCCTTCGTTGCCTCTTCGAACGAAAGCGTGCAATCGGGATCTTCGAGCCCGGCCTCGATCAACGCGCGTGGCACGGGCGGACCACCCTTAACGGGCGCGGCCTGCGCATGCGCTACGGCCAAAATAAAAAGAGCTGTCGATACAACCCTGAACATTGAAAAATCCTGCGTTAAAATGGTGTGCGCGAGCGGATCGCGGCCGATAACGTGCCTTCGTCCAAATAATCGAGCTCGCCGCCGACCGGCACACCATAAGCGAGTCTCGTCACCTTAACATCGACTTCTCGTAATAAGTCTGTGACGTAATACGCTGTGGTTTGGCCGTCGACGGTAGCGTTGAGCGCAAGCACCACCTCCTTCACGACGGATTCGCGCGCACGGTTCACTAGGCCGACCAAATTTAAATCGTCTGGTCCTACCCCATCGAGCGGCGAAAGCGTGCCACCCAGCACATGGTACTTTCCGGCGACGGCGCCCGCCCGTTCGAGCGCCCACAGATCTGCGACATTTTCAACAACGACGATGATCGATTGATCCCGCGTTGTATCGGCGCACACCGTGCAGGGATCGCGCGTGTCGACATTACCGCAAACGCTGCAGATCTCGATCTTGGCCCGGGCATCCGCAATGGCGGCCGCTAGCGGATCCATCAATTCCTCACGCCGCTTCACGAGATGCAACGCCGCTCGCCGCGCGGAACGCGGGCCGAGGCCCGGCAAACGGGCGAGTAACTGGATCAGTCGTTCGATTTCAGGTCCGGCGACAGCGCGGCGCATGTTTTCAGAAGAGCTTCAACCCCGGCGGAATCGGTAGGCCGCCAGTCATTTCCTTGGCCTTCTCTTCGATCAGCGCATCAGCCTTTCTTCTCGCTTCGGCGTGCGCGGCGGCAATGAGATCCTCGAGAATTTCCTTTTCTTGCGGCTTGATGAGACTCGGATCGATGATAACTTTTTTCATTGCACCCTTGGCGGTCAAGATTACCGAGACGAGACCACCGCCAGAGACTCCGGTGACTTCGAGTGTATTGAGCTCCGCCTGCATTTTTTCCATGCGCTCTTGCAGCTCTCGCACTTTGCCCATCATGCCCATGAGATCGGCCATCAACTCTCTCCACGATCGTAAAAATCAGACTCTGCATTTTGCGATTCGGCTTCGCCCGACGGCGGCGTCAAGCTTTTATCGGATGCTTGTCGCACGTCCACGATCTCTGCGCCGGGAAATCGTGACAGCACCGCCGCAACCAGTGGATCGGAGCGTACGTCCTGGACCAGGGCAACCTTTTTCGCCGCGGCGGTTTCGGCAAGCGTGGGCGCGGCCTCCTGATCCGAGATTGCGACAAACCAGCGCCTCCCGGTCCATTCGGTAAGCTTGGTCGAAAGCTCACTTGTAATGCCCGCCGGCACACCAGAAACCAACGCGATTTCGAGCCGGCCCTCTTGAATACGCACGAGCCTCACTTGGTTTTCAATTGCGTGCTTAACTTTCAGATCGCGCCGCGAGAGGGCAAGTTCCGCAATGTCTTCGAGGGAAGTGAGACGAGGTTCCACGGAAGCAACCGCCTGCGTTGCAATTTCGAGCTGCATCGCCGGATGCGAACGGCCGCCGCCTTCAGCGGCGACTGATAGGCGCGCCGCGGACCCTGGACTGCTCCCGCGTTTGCCCATCGAACCAGAGGCCACGGCGCCGGAACTATCCTTGAGCGAGCGAAGCGCTTCATCGGGCGTCGGTAGATCGGCGGCATAAGCGAGACGCACGAGCACCATCTCGGCCGCCTGCGCCGGCTTTCCGGCCGATTGCGTTTCGGAAAAACCCTTTGTCAGGATTTGCCAAGCGCGCGAAAGAATACGGATTGAAAGTTTATCCGCGAATTCCCGGCCGCGTTTCCGCTCTGCTTCGATCAGACTCGGATCGTCGGCTGATGCCGGAATAATCTTGAAGCGTGTCACGAGATGCGTGAACTCGGCAAGATCTGCGATGACAACGGCGGGATCGGCGCCGGTATCATATTGCGCGCGGAACTCGGAAAGCGCCGCAGCAATATCGCCCTTCATTAAGGCCTCGAACAAATCAATGACGCGCATGCGGTCAGCAAGCCCAAGCATATTGCGGACGTCTTCCGCAACAACCCTAGCCTCGCCATGGGCGATCGACTGATCGAGGATCGAGAGCGCATCCCGCACCGAGCCTTCGGCAGCGCGCGAGATCATAGCGAGCGCTTCCGGCTCGGCCGTTACTTTTTCCTTCTGACAAATCGATGCGAGATGGCGCGTCAGGAGCCCGGCATCGACCCGGCGCAGATCGAAGCGCTGGCAGCGGGATAGGACGGTAAGCGGAACATCGCCGATCTGCGTTGTCGCAAAAATGAATTTTGCATGCGATGGCGGTTCTTCTAGGGTTTTCAATAAGGCGTTGAACGCTGCCTTCGAGAGCATGTGAACTTCGTCGAGAATGTAGATCTTATAGCGGGCGCTCACGGGTGTGTAGCGAATCGCATCGGTAATTTGGCGCACATCGTCGACGCTATTATGAGAGGCAGCGTCCATTTCGATCACGTCGATATGGCGGCTCTCCATAATCGCTTGGCAGTGCTTACCGAGGACGGGCATGTGCAGTGTTGGACCGCCGCCGCCTTCCGGTGGTTCGTAGTTCAAGGCACGAGCGAGAATCCGCGCCGTCGTGGTTTTTCCGACGCCACGCACGCCCGCGAGAATATAGGCCTGCGCAATGCGACCACTTTCAAAAGCATTGGTGAGCGTTCTCACCATCGCTTCTTGGCCGATCAAATCTTCAAATGTAGAGGGGCGGTATTTGCGTGCAAGCACGCGATAGCCTGCAGCCACATCGGATGCAGGAGTCGGGACGGATCTACCTTTCACGCTTCGTTCAGCCGCTTCGTTCATGGCCTTGCGCTCGTTCTCGTCTTGCTTCCGGCCGCGAGAGATTGTCATCGATCGTGGACGAAAGGTGGGAGGCTGACGAGCGACCCGAACCGCGCTCGTTAGGGCTGCTTCCTTCCGGATCTGACCCGGTTGGCGAGTGGTTCGTCCACCGCCAACCTCCCGTCTCTATATCGGGCCTCAGCAGCACGAACGCAAGCGAGTTGCATCCGGCAGCGATGGGGTAAGATCTAACGGTTATGACGAACTTCATTCTCGACAAGCGGCTCGAAGCCGAATCCATCGCGATCAGCACGTTGAAGCTCTGCGAGGTGCGTCTTTTCGATGACGCGCGCTTTCCCTGGCTCGTGCTTGTGCCCCGGCGGACGGATCTTATTGAAATCATCCATGTCGAAGCGGGCGAGCAAGCCGTATTTATGGAAGAAATCGTCAAGGCCTCGCGCGCGCTGAAAAACATAACAGGTTGCTATAAGCTGAATGTTGCTGCGCTCGGCAATCAGGTGCGCCAGCTCCATATCCATATCATTGCACGCTTCGAAAACGACGTCGCATGGCCTGCCCCCGTTTGGGGAAAAGGCACGCGCGTTCCTTATCAGGTAAAAGAGCGCCGTGATTTGATTGCAAGATTGAAGAGAGAGCTTAGCGTCGCTTAGTTGCGCTTCGTATTCGCGCATGCGAGTTTCCCCGGACATCAATTGTTAGCGCAATGTCCAATCGCTTTCTCCCCGATCCGCTGTCATCCCTTGGCTATGTCGGCTCTACGCTTCACCGCGTTTCGGAGAAGCGTGGCGACGCGGCTTTCGTTCAGGCGGCGCAGAACGATCCGGGCGCGGG
>Ga0209048_10002072_pt1 | contig 20085 bp, 15 predicted proteins | sample FrelakmetCRP12CR_FD_187146 | JGI IMG/M metagenome (GOLD analysis project Ga0209048, IMG submission 187146) | Freshwater lake sediment microbial communities from the University of Notre Dame, USA, for methane emissions studies - CRP12 CR (SPAdes)... | ecosystem: Environmental > Aquatic >... | reverse complement strand
CTCCACAACCTTGGGCGACGTCATAAAGAAAACCAACATATTCGTCAATGCGAGAGAGCTTGAAGTCCAACCAGTCCTGGTAGCGGATGAATTCGGCACGGTTAGCCATTTCTTGCCTGGGCGGCTCGATCAGCTCAGCAGCCGCGTAATGCACAGCATGGTTGGCATTTAAATTGTCTAATGTGCAATAACGGTTGATCAGCCAGCGTGCATAAAGGGAAGGGGAGCCATTGTCCGATATGAGCACTGGGTTGTAATCTGTCAGTAAAGGATTGGAAAGCACATGCCAGTAGGAAGGCTCGTCATCCAGCTGGAAGTTGACAATTGGCCCTCCTTTACTGGAAAGGTAATCTTTTACCGGACCGAAGAGGTTCTCAAACCATTTGGCGCTGGCCTGGCGGAAAATGGGGTGATCGTATGTAACTGCCGGGTAAGGACGGTCGAGGCCAGAATAATTCCCCCAGGCATCTAGAGACAGAATCTGCGGATCTTTTTCCCACAGCCATTCTGGCAGGCCGCCGTTCCGCCATTCCCCCGTAATAAATGGTCCAGGGCGAAAGATGCATTTTAGGCCAGCCTTGGCGATGGCCTCTAGAGCGCCAATCAGGTCGCGTTCGGGCAAGGTCTTCCCAACCAGGTCCAGATTGCCCGGCTGAGGCTCGTGCCAATTCCATGGGATATAGATGCTTACCGAATCCATCCCAAGATCACGCGTTTGGGACAGGCGGTCTCGCCAGAGAGCCTTCGGCACTCGAAAATAATGGAATTCACCAGAAAAAAGGAAATGATCGGATGGTTGCATAGCCAGCTCCATAAGGGCTTATTAGAAATCTGTGCTTTTTGGATCACCTATCCCAACCACTTAACATGCCGCGAATGTAGCGGTTCAGGAAGAGAGCCACGATGGCCGGCGGGATTAATGCGATCATCCCGGCCGCAGAAATCAGGGGGACATTCGCGTTATATTTGCCGACGAATTCCGTAATCAGCACGGTGACGGGCTTGGTCGCCAGGGTAGGGGCAAACAGGAGTGGTAGGAGGAATTGGCCCCAAACGCTGAGCATTACGATCGCGGTTAGCGCGGCAATCCCCGGAACCATCTGAGGCACTACAATATAAATAAAAGCCTGAAAGCGGTTGCAGCCATCTACCATGGCCGCTTCTTCCGGTTCCTGAGGCAGATCGGCGGTGTAGTTATAAAAAAGCCACACGGCTAAAGGGCCAATGGCGCTTAAATAGATCAGCACCAACCCTTGATAGGTATCCATTAATTTCAAGTCGGACATGATGCGGAAGAGCGGCGCCAGTAAAGCAAAGGCGGGAATAGGCAACGTAACAATGATAAAAAAGAACAAAAACCTTCTTCCGGGGAACTGTAAACGGTTAAAAGCATAACCAGCCAGGATGCAGACGAACAGGACTGTTATGACGGTCATCGCCGTAGCAACCAAAGTGTTGCGCATAGATTTTCCGAAAGCGCTTACTTCCGATGAAATGTTTGCATTTCCCACGGAATTTGGGACAAGTAGCGCCTGGTAGCCTTTAAAGTTTGGGTGGGGAGGCCACAAAGGCGCCGGAACTTTATTGATTTCTGCCTGAGTAGAAAGGCTGGTAGATAATCCAACAAAAATGGGCCCAACTGACCAGATCAGCAAGACCAGAATGGCTATGTAGCGCAAGTATTTGAAAGCGGGGCTTTGCTTCATCCTCGTGCGCTCCTCAGACTGCGGATATAGCCTACGGAGAATGCCAGCGTGACCAGGGTCAACCAGAAAGCAAGCGCGGTGCCCTCGCCAAAGCGCAGCTGCGCGAAGGTCATCAGGTAAATTTGTAGAGTGATCGAACGTGTTCCAAGAGCAGTGCCGTTTAAGACATAAATCTGGTCGAAAATTCCTAAGGCATTCACGGTGCCAATCGTTAAAGCCACGGCAAGCGCCGGGCGTAATAGCGGCAAGGTAATGAAGCGGAACTGGTAAACAGGTCCGGCTCCATCCACGGCCGAAGCGTCATATAACTCAGAGGGAATGGTCTGCAGGCCAGCCAGCAAAGTCAAAATAGTTAAGGGCAGGCTGCTCCAAACAAACACCAGCCCAATAAAAAAAATGGAATAGAGTGGTTTAGAGAACCAGAGCTGGTAATCTTGAATGATCCCCAGCCGGTAAAGCACATTGTTGAGTACCCCATTATCTGGATGAAATATTCGGGACCAGAGCACCCCGCTGACAATCCCGGGCAATGCCCAGGGCAAGATGGTCAGAGCCAGGACAATACCGCGGCCGCGGAAGTGAGAATTAAGTGTTAGCGCGAAGACCAGCCCCCCCACCAGCTCAACGAAAATTGCTACGGCCAGGTATCCAAGGGTGTGGATGGCGGTCGCAATCGTATCAGGATCTTGTATCACATGCAGATAATTCTTGAAACCGACAAAATGGTCGGAAGGGCCCATGGCGAAATTGAGCGAATGAAGGCTCATGCTAAAACCCTTAGCCAGTGGGTAATACACCAGCACTAAGATAACGATCACCACGGGCAGCACGAACAAATAGCCCAAAATTCGTTCTTCCCTCTGGGCTTTGCCAATCCGCCGGGCGGGTTTTTGAGCAGCAAGATCCTGCTTCTTTTCCAAAGCCTGCATCTGTCAATTCCTGTTTTCGGAAACGGAGTTTTTGGGCTGGCAAACAACCCAAAAACTCCGTCTGCAAATTTTTTACCGGTTATTGGCCGGACTGGAGCGCTGTGGCCTTGGCGGCCAATTTATTCAGCGCGTCTTGGACGCTCATATCACCTTTCAACGCCGCATTCAACAGGGTGGCTGCTTCAGTGCTGAACTGGGAATACCAGGGCGGGGTGCCGGATGGAAAGAGCGGCTTGAGCAATTTGGCCTGCTCGATCAAAACTTCTCCGCCAGGCAGCTTGTTGTCTTTGATCTCCTGCTCCAGTACCGAAGTCCGGGTTGGCAGCAAGCCCAAATTAGCCTGAATTGCAAGCACGTTTTCTGGTTTCATCCACCAGTTGATGAAGGCCAGAGCAGCCTCCTGGTGTTTGGAAGTAGTCATGATTCCCAAGCCTTCTGGGAGACCGAAGCTGGCGGTTGGCTTATCAATCCCTGGCACCATGGTAAGCCCAGCCTGGCCGACAATGGTCGACTGCTTGGGATCATTGGCCACCGGCATGATCGCAGGCCCGGTAGATAAATTGACCGCTGCCTCGCCAGCCACGAACTTTGTATCCCATGAAGTATCCGGGCTGAAGCCTCCAGGGGCCACGTACCCGGCCTTATTCATATCCACCATCCACTGCAAAGCTTTGTAACCGCCGGAATTGGGGTCCGTGAAAGCAGGCTTCATATCCTTGTCGAACAGGTCGCCGCCCATTGCAAGGGTCAGCAAATACCAGGTTGTCGAGACATTTTCGGTAGGCGACATGAACATGCCGAGTGGATACTTGACCCCGCCTTTTTCCTTGAGCAGCTTCAGATCAGCAACCAGCTCGTCAAAGGTGGCAGGCGGTTTAGTAATGCCGGCCTGTTCGAACATCTTGGTGTTGTAGGCGGTCAGGCGGAAGTCGTTGCTGTATGGAACAGCGTACAAGTGACCATCTGCTGTGAATGAAGGGGTGTTCTGCAAGTCGGCAAGCAGATCTTTGCTGATTTTATCCTCCAGCGGTACGAACCAGCCGGATTTTGAAAACTGCCCGGTCCATGACCAGTCAAATTCAGCCACGTCGGCTAACGGGCTGCCCGAGGCGCCTGCCACGCTGATTTTGTCGCGGATCGCGTCCCATTGGGCGATGGTCAAGTTGACTTTTACACCAGTCTCTTTTTCGAATGCGTCGAGCATATCCTGGGACAATTGCGCCCATGGCGGCAGCAGAACTTCGATTGTCTGTCCCTTGAGCGGTTGCGCCGCGGCGGCTTCAGTTGGAGCGGGTGGTTGTGTGGGTTGGACTGGCGGTTCAGTGGGCTTTGCAGGTGCTTGTGTGGGTTGCGCCAGAGGTTGAGTGGGTTGTGCAGGTTGCGCCGGCGGCTGTGTTGGTTGCGCCGGGGCCGGTGTTGCAGCGGGCGTGCAGGCTGCGGCCAACATGCCGAATATCATTATCATAACGAGGGCGCGGAATAGAGTACGTTTCATAGTTTTATCCTCCTTACTTGAAAATAGTATTCATGGATGGTAAAGTTCTGGCTGATTGATTTGTCCGTTTATCGCCTCCTATGCTGGTTATTTCCTGGTAGATTGTATTATAAAGACCAGGCAGGCTTTCTAGACGACAATCACACGAATCTTGCGTTCCGACACCGAAGTGATGAAGTCTTGTGGGGTCTGATGGTCTGTAACGATTGTGTGGATAGGATCGATCGGTGAGAGTAAATTGGTGGATATCCGGCCAAACTTCGTATGGTCAGCTACGATGATCAGTTCTCGCCCAATGCGCAAAATGGCTCGGTCGGTCATCGTTTCGGGCAGATAGTCGTTGGTCAGGCCCTGTTCAAGGCTGATGGCGCGCGTGCCGACGATCACCTTATCGGCTCTCAATTCGGCCAGGGCTAGCTCCGTGATATGGCCGATAAAAGAAAGCTCGCTGGAACGAACCAGGCCCCCCAGGCTGACCAGAGTAAGGTCAGCCATTCCGGCCAAGGTATTGATAACAGGCAGCGAATTAGTGATCACCGACAGGCTGTGGTGTTTAACCAGGCTGCGGGCCACTTCCAGCACGGTGCTGCCGCTGCCCAGGAAGATCGTATCTCCATCCTGTACTAACGAGGCGGCCGCGCGGCCGATGCGTCTTTTTTCATCGGCTTGTTCGTCCTGGCGTTGGAGCAGGGGCTGTTCAGGTGGGGCTTGTTTGGAGGAAATCGCGCCGCCGCGCACCCGCTGGATTCTTCCCTGGTTTGCCAGGTTTTCCAGATCCCGGCGCGCGGTGGCTTCACTGACAGCCAGCTCGGCGCAGATCTCGGTCACCGTAACGCGGCCTCGGTGGGCGATCCATTGCAGGATCAAGTTTTGTCGTTCGATGCTGGAAAGAAGTGGCAGGGTCTCCATGCGTACCCCGATTGCATCATGCAACATTGATCAAGATCAATCACAAACAATCATATTATAAAGATAAACGCAAAAGATTGCAAGATGTAGACGGCAAAGTCTGTTCCCTTTGGTCTACGGTGCTGGTTAATGAGCCTGGCACATCCAAGCCGATTAAAAAGGAAAACTTCCGTGATTTTGTAATCACGGAAGTTTCATCAACCTAAAAATCGGATCTACGATTCGATAGCAGGGGCAGTGCTGCCCTTGCGCTTAAACCAGGTCTTCCATTCCCGGAACTCCCATACGATCAGCAGTGGAGCAGCCGTGAAATCGGAGGAATAGCTGCCGCTGAGCATACCGACCAGTAAGAAGATCGAGAACCTCTGCAAGGTGATGCCGCCAAACAGAGCCATCGATAGCAACAGGAATTGAACTGCCATGATCTGGGTATTGATCGAGCGGGTCATGGTTTGGACTACGGAATGGTTGACCAGCTTTTCGAAATTCAGCCTGCGGAAGATGGCGCTGTTTTCGCGGATGCGGTCGAAAACCACAATCGTGTCCTGGGCAGAGAATGCGATCACAGTCAGCAGGGCGGTTAGGAACAAGGTGTCTACCTCCCAGCCCAAGAAATGCCCGGTAATGGCTGCTACGCTGAGCATGACTAGCACATCGTGGAGCAGGGCAACCACCGTGCATATGCCATAACGAAGCGCATTGGGAACGCCGCGGAATACTAACCAGATATACAGGGCCAGGATGGTAGAGGCCACTAGAACGACAAAAATACCACGCTGCGTTACTTCTTTCGCTAGAGTTGGACCTATGTTATTAAATTCGCGGGCAGTCACTTTGTCGTTGAATTTTTGGGATAGGCTGGTGAGTACTTTTGTCAGCATCCCCTCGTCCAACGTGCTGGACCGAATAATCAGGCTATCCGGACCGCTGGACGATACCTGGACGTCCGGAATTCCCATCGCATGGTACAACGCAACAACCTCAGCCGGCTGAGGGGCTTTACCGGAAGCGAATTGCGCATCCAGCAAACTTCCGCCCTTGAAATCGACCGAGAAATTCAAGCCCCAAACGACCATAGCAATGATCCCGGGGATGATGATACATAAGGATAAGGCGAAAAAGTAATACCGCTTTCCCATCAAATCGATCATTATGTTTTTCCTCGCGCTCGTAAAACACCATGCGCAGATTTAAGATCCGTTGGCAGGTTCTACACCATCGGGTAACAAACAGGCTTGATTATATTTTAAAAAAATGAGAAGAACATTAAAAGATATGCGAATCGCCACGCCAAATCATTTGTCTGCTTCGCCGGCGAGCTTATTTACTTGGCATGCTATTGTATACTTCCAGCCAATTAGTCGCAATCTTAATTTGCGCCTCCTGTAAGGTGAGCGCCCCAGAGCATACCTGTGCATGGAGGTAATTCTCCACCTTGTCTTTTTCGTGAAAGCCCGGTTTGGGATTGGCGGCTTCCGGCCACAGGTTCGAAATGTCGTTCGAGCCACCCAGCTCCAGGCTGACGAAATGGTCCACCTCGTACTGGCCAGGGGTATGGCTGCTTATCCCGTATTCCTCATAAACCTGGTTTTTCTCACTGTCAGGAACATTTCGGACGGTTTGAGAATAACCCGGTTTGCAAATTTGGTCTTTCGTTGCACTGGGGATGATATCGCCAGGAGTGCAGGCTTTGTCCGGATTCTTGCCATCCGCAACACAGCCCGATGTCTTGGTTGGGTGTCCCCATTGAGGCGCTCCACCCGCGGTGCTGGTGGGAGTGGGAATTGCTACTGGGGGCAGGCATCCAGAAAGTAATAGTGAAGCTATCATGAGGACCAGGATGATGGTAGAAATTTGCTTGTTCATCTCGTATGCTCTTTGGAGAAATTACTTCTTCGATATATTTTTCCGAGTTTGTATCGTGCGCTCGACCGGCCTCGCAGAAATGGAAAAGAGTGGATTATTCTGATTGCAGGACCAGCCAGGTTTTGTCGAAATCATTTTGTTGGAGAGCCTGGTTATCGATCCAATAATAGATCATCCCCGAAGTAGACCATTTCATTTTCGCGTGGAAGTCTGAATCAACCTGCAGGAGGAGATTCCAATCGGCTTTCCTGGCTACCTGCGCTGCTGCTCGAGGATCGTCTACACCCGGAATATTGTTGGCGAACAGGGCGCTTTGGAGCTGCATGTCGTCTTGAATCTGGTTTGGATGACCAAACATGCGGTAGTGGATCGTGGAATGGTCTGCCGGAGTGGGAAAACCGGTCAGAAAATTCTCGTAACCGTTGATCTCAGCCTGGCTCCAATCGATTGAGCCGAGGATTTGGGATGGGCTGGAAGGCAAGGTGAATTCAGGTGTAAAGGTCAGAGAGCAAGGTGAAAATTGCGCCTCCTCTGCCAAAGCTGTGGGGAACGGAGCTCGTTTCCAGTTCCTCATATCTCCTGTGATGTAAAACACCTGCCATCCTCCTCGATCGTCAGGGTTATCTCCATAAGTTTCCTGCTGCGAATCGTAAAAAAAGGAGAGCAATCCATTCTTAGGTAAAAGGCTGGCAGGCGGGTAAATGGCGATAGCGTCCAAACGAATCTGAGCGATAAATGACATCGGGTTGCTCTTCCACTCTGGCCATTGGATTTCAGGCGGCAGGTCGGGCGCGCCACCTAATTTTGAAACACCAATGGGCAGGTCTTTTTCGTCCGCAGGATAAGCACGAAGGCGGATGGATTCTTGGATCATTTTCTGAATGTCGGGAACGATTCGCTTCAGGCCGGCTTTCGCTAATTGTTCTAAAATCACAGATTGGTTCATCAGAATCCCTCAACTCTCCCTCAGGCGGTATCCAACGCCGAGTTCGGTCAGGATGTAATACGGTTGGTTGGGGTCAGGCTCAATCTTTCGGCGTAAATTACTGATATTGACTCGAAGCAGCCGGCTTTCATTTTCATACCCTGTTCCCCACACCTTTTGCATCAACTGGCGATGAGTAACCACTTTACCGGCATATTCCATCAAAACGCGCAGGAGATCGAATTCTGTAGGTGTGAGAAGGATTGTCTTCTCTTTCAGCGTTACCTGGCGGCGTGATATATCAACCTGCAAGTCCTTAACCTGGTAGATCTGGTCCAGTGGAGAATGAGCCACGCGCCGCATAACCACGCGCATGCGCGCCATCAACTCTCCCATTCCGAACGGTTTCGTCAGGTAATCGTCAGCCCCTGCGTCTAGAGCTTCAATTTTTTCATACTCTCGATCGCGAACCGACAAGATAATGATCGGGACTTGCCGTTGTTCTTTAACTCGCTGGATAACTTCCACGCCATCCATGTCTGGCAAGCCAAGATCCAGAATAATCAGGTCCGGACGATGTTGGACGACCGCTTCAATCGCTTTCGCGCCTGTATCGGCCTCAAAAATTTCATGGCGTTGCGCCTTCAGGGAAGCCCGCAAGAAACGCCTGATTTCAGGCTCATCATCCACTACCAGAACTCGCAAATTACTCTCTTTCATTCAATTATACACCTGCTCGAAATTAACATAGGAAAGCCTACGGCTGTACCGGTAGAGTGAAGGTCACGGTTACGCCGCGGTCTGGATTATTATTGGCCCAAATCCTTCCTCCGTGAGCTTCGATAAAGCCTTTGCTGATTGATAAACCTAATCCTGTCCCGATTACCTTATTCTGGGTCTGGACACGATAGAATTTGTCAAACACTCGCCCGAGGTCTTCAGTAGGAATCCCCATACCCCGGTCTCTGACACTAACCACTATTTCCTTGTCATGGAGTCTGACGAGAATATCGATAGGGCTTCCTTCTGGCGAATATTTACAGGCATTATCGAGTAAATTCGAAAGCACCTGGGCGACCAACATGACATCCATCGGCACCAAAGGAAGATTGTCAGGGATGTCAATGCGAACGGGCCGGTCGCGCAGTCGTTCTGCCATCTGGTTTACCACGGTGCCTACTAGATCTTGAAGGTCACCAACCTCTCGACGCAGGCGAAGAGCGCTTGCCTCGAGGCGGGTCATATCCAACAAGTTCTCCACCAGTCTATTGAGCTGGCGGGCTTGGCGAATAGCTGAATCAATTAATTCGATCCGAGTTTTTGTATTGAGCTTGCTCGAACGTTGGCTGTTTCGATCGGATTCTCGCAGACTGGTCAAGACGCCGGTGATGGAAGCCAAAGGTGTGCGCAGCTCGTGCGAAATCGAGTTTAACAAGGCGGCTTGGAGCCTTTCATTGTTGCGCAGAATTTCCGAATGGGCTACTTCCTCAGCAAAAGAAGCTCTTTCAATAGCCAATGCAGCCAGGTTGGCAAATCCTTCCAGGAGCATTCGTTGGTCCAGTGTAAGTCGGTTTTGTGGATCTGCTGGCGGCCTGACACCCAATATCCCAACCGTGCCGCGAGATGTTTTTAAAGGCATGAAACGAATTGAGGCAGCCGGGAGCGTGTCAGTCCCTCGTCCGGCGGATTTATTGTTCCTGAACGCCCAATCGGCCATCGCCAGCTCCTTTTCCCCTAACTCGAAGCCCGGCGATGAGGCTCGTTTGACTAATCTGCTGCCGTTGGGTAGCAGGATCATAACTTCGCGAGCAAATGTCTCATTGAAATTTCGAATAACGGTGGTGAGGACATCCTCCAGGTTAACTGCACTGGTCAGGTCACGGCTGAGGCGGTTAACGATCTGTGTCTGGTTATCTCTCTGCTTGAGCGCATCGACCTGGTCCCGAAGCAAAGAAGCTGAGCTGCTGATAATCAATCCAACTAAAAGCAGGCCCGCGAAAGTAATAAAGTATTGAGTGTCGTTAACTGTGAAACTAAATTGAGGCGAGATGAAGAAGAAATCGAACATCAATACACTGAGCAAGGATGCCAAAATAGAAGGCCCTCGGCCCAGGAATATCGCGGCGATCACGACTGCAGCGAGGTAGAGCATCACCAGGTTCGTTGGATCGAGGTAAATATGTAGTGGATAACTGATCAATGTCGCCAACATTACCAGGCCAATGCTCTCAAGATATCTCTTTAATGGGGGATGCGGCACCCAGCCACGCAGGATTTTATTTTGGGGGATTTCAGCTGCATCGCTGACGACATAAACATCGATTCTGCCGCTGTTGCGGATGATCTGGTCGATTACAGAACCCCGAAAGACCTCAGTCACGCGCGGGCGTAAAGGTTTGCCGGCAATGATCTTAGTGATATTGTATTTCTTCGAAAAGTTCACTACCTCCTCGGCGACGGATTGGCCGGGGATGTTTACAACCGTGGCCCCCATTTCCTCAGCGAGCTGAAGGTTGTGCTGGATGCGCTGGCGGTTTTGAAGTGGCATATGGAGGTGGCCGGGAGTCTCCACGAACACTACATACCATTCTGCTTTCAGGTCGTCTGCTAACCGGCGGCCTGCCCGTACCAGGCGCTCACCCATAGGATGGGAGCTCAAACAGACCAAAATACGATCCCCAGCGGGCCACGGTCCGGGGATCGCGCGTGTCTGCATGTAGGTGAGCATTTGACTATCCACCCGGTCGGCTGCACGGCGCAGTGAAAGTTCACGCAGCGCGGTGAGATTACCCTGGCGGAAGAATTTCTCCATTGCCTGGGCGGCCTGATCAGGCACATATACTTTGCCTTCGCGCAATCGTTGTAGAAGCTCATCGGTAGGCAAGTCAACCGACTGGATTTCATGCGCGGTATCCACCAGGCTATCGGGTACAGTCTCTCGCACGACAACACCTGTGATCTGCTGGATGACGTCGTTCAAGCTCTCCAGATGTTGGATATTTACAGTAGTATAGACGTCAATACCTGCAGTGAGTATCTCTTCGACGTCTTGATACCGCTTCGGATGGCGAGAGCCTGGCGCATTAGTATGCGCCAGTTCATCGACCAGGGCTAGCTGTGGACGGCGCGCCAGCACGGCATCCAGATCCATCTCGGTCAGGTAAGTGCCATGGTATTCCACTTGCCGGCGAGGGATAATTTCCAATCCTTCTAATAGCGCTTCGGTCTCTTTACGACCATGCGTTTCGATGTAACCAACGACGACATCGATCTTCTCATTCTTGCGCTGGTGGGCTGCTTCCAGCATGGAATAAGTTTTCCCGACGCCTGCCACATAACCGAGGAAAATCTTGAGCTTTCCGCGCGTTTGCTGTTGCTCTTCGGATTTTACGCTTGCGAGCAACAAATCTGGGTCAGGACGTTGGTGTTCTTCAGCCATACTTCTATTTTAGCGCATCTAAAGCCAGATTCAACTCCAATACATTGACCCGCGGCTCGCCCAAAAAACCTAATGTCCGTCCCTGAGTATGTTGGTCAATCAGGCTTAATACCTGGGCAACCGGGATGTCGCGTGCCCGGGCGACGCGAGCAGCCTGGTAACGCGCGGCTGCAATACTGATGTCGGGGTCCAGCCCGCTTCCGGAAGCGGTTACAAGGTCCACGGGCACCGGCTGAGTATTGTTGGGATCGGCGGCATGCAGGGCGGCAATCCGGTCTTGCACTTGCTTGGTTAAATCCGGGTTCAGCACGCTGTAGTTAGAACCTCCAGATGCCATCGCGTTATATGGATTGTTGCCAGTGGCGGAGAGACGTCCCCAGAAATATTGAGGAGCATCGAACTGCTGGCCGATCAACGCAGAGCCGACCACCACTCCGTTACGCGTGATCAGGCTGCCGTTTGCCTGGCGATGGAAAATCACCTGGGCCAATCCAGTGATCACAAGCGGGTAAATGATGCCGGTTATGATCACAAGCATCACAAATAGAAGCAAGGCTGGTTTGAACAATCTTAACATGGTATAGGCCTCAACTAATTTATCGATTCCTTTTGTAGACTGCTCGAATTGAGCGGTCTCTCTTTCATGGTAGCTCTTTCAAGCGCCATTGCAGCCTGCCTGGAAAAAGATTGCAGCAGGCGGTTATCTTCGGCGGGCAGCGGCAAACTCCCTTCCCAAATGGAAATCTCGCCTTCAACTTCTTTATCAGCGGAAATAGGAAGGACGCGATCTGGCCGGCCTTCGATGATGCGATCTACAGGTGCACTGAATGAAAAGGGTGGCAGCGAGTCTTTCCCATTAATCGCTACCTGTACCAGCGAGGCTTGATAAACTTGCTGCATTTGAGTGGCAATTGTTCGGGCAATAGCTTCTCGCGTGCGCAGGTCTGAAATCGAGGCCATCATTTCGTACATAAAGATTGCCTCTCGCTCGTTTGTCTGGGCCTGGGTTAAAAGGGTTTGAAATACCCTTACAATAATGATCGATACGATCAGGAAGATCATTAAGACCAGCCAACCTTCAAGTCTGCCTACCGAAAAAGTATAGTATGGCGGAATAAAGAAGAAATCAAAAGACAGAGCGGCTGCGACAGCGGCGCTGATCCCGGGAATTTGTCCCCAGCGGGCAGCGACCAACCCGACCGGCAGTAAATAAATTAACGCGATCACTGCGTCTCCGAGGGTATTGACGCCAATCAGCCACATTAACCCGGTGGTCAACAAAACGATAACGACCGCGAGGACTGCATGAGCGAGATCGTCCAGGGTGAGTCGCAATTTAAGTTTATTCATGAAAGTACCTCCTTGAGGAAGAATATTCAGAACCATTGTGATCTGATTTATGAGACCAGGTGCAATGTGACCAAGAGTATATCGATCAATTTAATTCCGATAAACGGCGCGATCAATCCACCCAGGCCATAAATGAGCAAGTTATCGCGCAACAGCTGAGAAGCGCCAACTGCCCGGTAAGGTACGCCGCGCAACGCCAGAGGGATGAGCATCACGATGATGATGGCATTAAAAATGACTGCCGAAAGGATGGCGCTTTCGGGGGTTGCCAGGTGCATGATATTGAGGATGCCAAGCTGCGGGTACGTTGAAGCAAAGGCGGCGGGGATGATGGCAAAATACTTGGATACGTCGTTGGCGATGCTGAAAGTGGTCAGCGCGCCGCGAGTCATGAGAAGTTGTTTCCCGATCTCGACGATCTCGATCAGCTTGGTTGGGTTGCTCTCCAGGTCGATCATGTTGGCGGCTTCGCGAGCTGGCTGAGTGCCGGTATTCATTGCTACTGCCACATCGGCCTGGGCCAATGCCGGCGCATCGTTGGTTCCATCACCGGTCATAGCCACCAGCCTGCCTCCCGCCTGGTAATCGCGGATCAGGGTAAGTTTCTTTTCGGGGGTAGCCTGGGCCAGGAAATCATCCACGCCCGATTCGGCTGCGATAGCAGCTGCGGTGAGAGGGTTATCGCCGGTGATCATCACAGTCTTGATTCCCATGCGGCGAAGTTGGGTGAAGCGCTCTTTCAAGCCGCCTTTGACGATATCTTTCAGATAGATCACTCCCAATGCTTGATTGTTGCGCGACACCACTAGAGGCGTACCGCCATTACGAGCGATGGAATCAACCGCTGTGTTCAGTTCGTTTGATATCAGGCCTCCTTCCTCTTGGAGGTAGGCAAACACTGCATCGGGAGCGCCCTTTCGGATCTTAGTGCCATCAAAATCAACCCCGCTCATTCGCGTCTGGGCTGTGAAAGGAATGAAATGCATGCCTTGCGGCGCTTCTTCGGTAGCGCTGAGGGTTCGCCCTCTCAGGCCGTATTTTTCTTTGGCTAACACGACGATCGAGCGTCCTTCGGGTGTTTCATCGGCAAATGAAGCCAATTGAGCGGCCTCTGCCAGCTCATCTGGAGCAGTTTGACCGACGGGGATGAACTCGACTGCTTGCCGATTTCCCATGGTAATTGTGCCGGTCTTATCGAGCAATAACACATCTACGTCTCCCGCGGCTTCTACTGCCCTTCCAGACATGGCGATCACATTACGCTGGATCAAGCGATCCATTCCGGCAATACCGATGGCAGATAGCAAACCGCCGATTGTGGTCGGAATCAGGCAGACCAGCAACGCTATGAGGACAGTGATCGTAATGGGAACACCTATGCCGGCGATCTGGACGCTGTAGATTGAAAATGGCAACAAAGTGATACACACACCCAGAAAGATAATCGTGAAAGCCGCGAGCAGAATATCCAATGCAATTTCGTTAGGTGTTTTCTGCCGCTTGGCGCCTTCGATCAGCTCAATCATCCTATCCAGAAAGCCCTCGCCAGGGTTCGCGCTGACTTTAATGATCAACCAGTCTGAAAGGATACGCGTACCGCCAGTGACAGCGCTGCGGTCGCCGCCTGATTCGCGGATCACCGGTGCAGATTCTCCAGTAACGGCCGATTCGTCCACTGAGGCAATGCCATCAACTACTTCCCCATCTGCAGGGATGTTATCGCCGGCTTCTACCAGGAAAACATCGTCTTGCCGGAGAGCTGTTGAAGGAACCAGGGTGAAATCCTTTGGCCGCGATCCCTTAGCAGGAACTTTGGATAGCTTCTTGGCGTTGGTCTCTTTACGGGCGCGGCGAAGCGCAGCTGCTTGAGCCTTCCCACGGCCTTCCGCCAGGGCTTCTGAAAAGTTCGCAAACAGCACAGTAAACCACAGCCAGATGGTCACAGCGCCGATAAATCCGGCGGGAGCTTCGCCCTTCCCACCCAGGGACTGGATCCACAAACCAGTGGTCATCAGGCTACCCACTTCTACGACAAACATCACGGGGTTGCGTACCATATGGCGTGGATCTAGCTTGATAAATGAATCCACTACTGCCTGGCGGTAAAGCTCGCTCCTGAAACTCCTTGATTTTCTCAATGATTCAGACATGGCTTATCTTCCTATCATGATCAGGTGTTCGATCACCGGACCTAATGCGAGAGCAGGTACAAAATTCAGAGCGCCAACCAACAATATCACACCAATCAGCCAGGCAACGAAGAGGGCGGAGGTAGTGGAAAGAGTTCCCGCGCCGGCAGGAATCTTCTTTTTTGCCACTAGAGATCCGGCCAATGCCAGGGTGGGCACGGCGAGCCAGAAACGACCGATCAACATTGCCAGAGAACCCGTAAGGTTATAAAAGACAGTATTTGAGTTTAAACCTGCGAAAGCGCTGCCATTGTTATTCGCCTGGGAAGTGTAGGCGTAAAGAATCTCACTAAATCCGTGTGGGCCAGGATTGAGGACAGAACTCTGACCAGCGCTAACCAAAACTGCTACTGCAGTCAACCCAAGCACGGTCAGAGGCATTATGAGGATCAATAGAGAGGCCATCTTTATCTCAAATGGCTCAATCTTCTTGCCCAGGTATTCGGGCGTACGGCCTACCATCAGCCCGGCGACGAATACCGCTACAATAACGAAGATTAGCATTCCATATAACCCAGACCCTACACCCCCAAAGATTACCTCGCCAAACATAAGCATTAACAGTGCCACCAAGCCTCCTAATGGGGTATACGAATCGTGCATCGAGTTCACTGCTCCATTGGAAGCCGCAGTAGTGATGGTAGCCCACAATGCCGAATTGGGAATCCCAAAGCGTACCTCTTTCCCTTCCATATTCCCGCCGGGTTGGAGGTTGTTGGAAGTCTGGTCCACACCCAGCGGGGTTAGGCGCGGGTTGCCAGCCGCCTCAGCGGCATATGCGAGTCCGACCAATACGATTATCACGATCACCATGGCAATTAAGATTGCCCAGCCCTGGCGGGTGTCTCCGACCATCTTCCCAAATGTGTAGCACAGCGCAGCAGGGATCAATAAAATCGATAGGGCTTCGACAAAATTAGACAACGGCGTGGGGTTTTCGAGGGGGTGCGCAGAGTTTGCATTGTAGAACCCCCCCCCGTTCGTTCCAAGCTGTTTGATTGCAATCTGAGATGCGACCGGACCAACGGCGATTGCTTGTGTGGTGATAGTTTGATTGTTCGCGCCTGCTTTAGTTTGGGGCAATTGGGCTGTGATACTGGGTGAAAAAGTCTGTACCACACCCTGAGACACAAGCACCATCCCCACCAGGATCGATAACGGCAGCAGGATGTAAAGCGTGCCACGAACCAGGTCCACCCAGAAATTACCCAGCAGTTGGGTATTATGGCGAGCAAAAGCACGAATGAACGCCATTAATATAGCCATGCCAGTAGCGGCAGAGAGAAAGTTCTGCACTGTCATGCCGAGCATCTGGGTCAGGTAGCTCATCGTATTTTCGCCAGCATAATCTTGCCAGTTGGTGTTTGTGATAAAGCTCACGGTAGTATTCAACGAAGAATCGGGAGAAACCGGTCCTAGTTGTTGGGGGTTGAGCGGTAAATATCCCTGTACTCTCTGCAGAATATAAAGAAAGAGGAACCCCACAATGCTGAAAATCAGCATTGCGACCGTGTAAACCTTCCAATCCATTTCCTCGGTAGGATCGACCCCAACCAGACGATAGATCCACAGCTCAACAGGTCCCAGGATCGGGCTAAGGAAAGTCCGTTCACCCTGATAAACCCTGGCCATAAACAACCCCAGAGGTTTTACCAACAGGAGAAGGACTATGAAATAAAAAACGATTTGTAGCCAACCGATGGTGGTCATCCGAAAATCTCCGGTTTCAACATGGCGACGAATAAATAGATGAGTAAACAGAGGGCAATTACCCCAACAATCCAATATAGCGCGTTCATCTATGCCTCACTTAAGCTTTTCCAGACCAACCAGCATGGCGAAACAGATCATAAAAAATAGGATAACGAGCAAGATATAAACCATATCAACCATAATCCCTCCAATCACTATTGGTTCTTATAACCCGGTTTTGGTTAAGATGGTGTAAAGAACTTGAAGATTAGCGCAAAGGGTCTCTTAATATCGGTTTTGGAAGCCGTGATAAATCGATCGATGTGTTGCTATCAGAGTCGTTCCGATATATTTAATCCCTTCGTTTCCCCCGTACTTCCTGCAGTTTTTCAGATTAATGTGAAATAAAATGTAGCGCCTTGGTTTACGGTAGCTTTGGCCCAGATCCGGCCGCCATGCCGCTGGATGATTCGTTGCACAATCGCCAGTCCGATACCGTTGCCGTCGAATTCACTGGAGAGATGCAAGCGCTGAAAAGGAGCGAAGAGCTTGTGAGAGTATTTCATGTTAAAGCCCGCTCCATTGTCGCGCACAAAATAAACCCGCTCATTTCCGTCTCTGGTTGCATTAAACTCTATTATTGCGAGCGGACATCTCCCGGTAAATTTCCATGCATTGCCGATCATGTTCGTCAGCGCAACTCGTAACAAGCGTGGATCGGCGTTGGCAACCAAATGATCTGCGATGATGTGAGGTGGTCAAGTATTCCAGTTTAGCGAGGCGGTTCCGCAATTCATCCAACTCGCTCAATGAGTTTGATTTCTTCCTGGAACTTTCTTCCATCCTTTACTCTCATTCGCTCAGTACAAATACTTGCAGCTTCATGCTGCTGCTTATGCTTAAGAAAATCAATGTTCATCAGATTATAAACCAGTTAAGCCCATGTGGTATTTTCCATATATTCTATGCAAAATGCCCAGCTTTGCTATCGGGCTTGGTGTTTCCAATTTGATCGGTTCGGGAATTAAAACTTCCGAGGGAGCGATTCCTCGGAAGTTGAATTACGGCAGTAAATTTAAATGCCATAGGCTTCAAGGTGTAGAAGCCGGGCCAGGCTGTGGGTTTACAGGCAGGATTAATGCAGGTCTGGCTGGCTGGACAAAGTTAAAATCCTCGATCAAATCGCCCAGTTGGGGCACATTTTCACGTACTGTTGGACGTGGATCCGGACGGCCATCCGTCTTGGGGTCAAGCCGTTGCCCGTTCAAGAATATATCCTCGATGAATTTCAAATAAGCGTCAAAACTCAGGGTCTGGTGGTCGATGTAGCCTTTGCGGGCGTAAGGGCTAATGACCAGGCCCGGAACTCGCAGCCCATATCCATTTTCATCCACAGATGGCGGAACCACGTGGTCGTAAAAGCCTCCCCAATCATCCCATGACAGGAAGATAGCAGTCGAGCTCCAATCAGGTCCCTTCATAGCGGCATTGATCAACCCGGTCACGTAGGCTTGACCGGCCTGAATCGAGGCTGTCGGGTGTTCGCTGACCTTGTTTTCGGGCACAATCCAAGAGACGGCCGGGAGGGTGCCATTTTTAACTGCCGTAAAGTAATTCGCAACCGGCTGGATATTACCAAGTTGGTTATCCTCATGCACGGTAGTAAAGCGAGGCAGGGGATTCCAGATGCCCGGGACCCATACATTCAGCGGGATTTTAGCGCATGTCATTTCTCCGTCTGCACAATCTGGCTCCACGCCTTCGCCAAGGTAATAGGCCCAGCTCACATTGTTCTTATACATCAGATACGTGAGGTCTGTCCAGGCAAATTTTTCTGTCGTGTCCGAAGCGGGCATCAGGATGCCCTTTGGCTGGTCCAACGAGTTCACGCAGCTCATCGGGTTTTGCGGGTCGGAACAGTCAGCTGACCAGCCGGATACCATAAAGAGGTGCTCTGGAAGGCTCCAAGAGGCGTTGGGCTCGAACATGCGGTCTTGCAGGACAAAATTTTGTGCATAAGTCCAATAGTTGGGGATTTCGCGCGCATCGTGATAGCCCATGACATCAATTCCATTTTTGCCTACCGTACATGCAGGCGCATTAGGATCCTTGCAGATGCCTCTAAGGCTCGCCTGGGATAGTTTGATAAAGCCATCCATGTTCCCGTTATTGATATCGGCAACGGCGGAAGCGGCGTTATGCGGTCCCCCCGAATTGATATCATACGGGTTATGGTAGGGCGCAACGCAGTTCCCGGTTTTTGGATTGTTCACACACACGGTTGGAACACCATCTTTCATGAGGATACCATCTGCCCCAGGGAAAGTCCCAAAATAAGTGTCGAAGGAGCGGTTCTCCTGCATAATAATAATGACATGCTTGATTTTGGAGCGCGCCATATCCAAAGCGGAAATCGATATAGTTGGTTGGTCGTTATTCTGGTTGGGGGAAGCTGGTGTGCCGTTAGATTGCCCACTGCCGTCTGGAATCGTCGATCCAGAAGATTGGCGGCCAACACATGAGCTGAGCAGCATCAAGACCAGGATTAGGTTCAGGACGATCTTATTCTTCTTCATATAAACTTTTTTCAAACTAGATGTTCCTATAGGTCCGTTGTAGATAATTACAGGTCCTTAAAATATACCCATATTGTAAAATCCGTACTCCTCACTCTTGCTCCATTTCATCGCAGGTTGTGAATGTACAACCTTTTTTTCGATTTGTCAATGCTAATCCTGGTTACCAGGAGAGGTATAATAATCATATAAATAGTCCACATTCAGGCAGGATGGTAGGGGGAAGATGCGAGGCATCTAGACTGCATTAACCAATGGAATGCCACCATGTAGAATGTTTTTCGTAACCTGAGTGAAACGGTTTCACTTCGCGTATGTTTTTTGAATGTGTTCGGCCAGATGAAGAAAGGAAAAAGATGGCGATAAATAATGCGACTTTATCGAGCAATCCGGAAACACATTCCTGGCAACAGATAGTTGCTAGATATCAAGACCCTGACCGCCTGCGCAGCTGGTGGCAGGTGATCAATACGCTAGTGCCATATTTCTTTTTGTGGTTTCTGATGGTGCTCAGCTTGAGAGTCTCCTATTGGATCACTTTGCTATTAGCAATCCCGGCTGCTGGATTCATGATGCGCACCTTCATCATATTTCATGACTGTGGGCATGGTTCTTTCTTTAAATCAAGGCGCGCGAACGACGCCCTGGGGATAGTCACCGGACTCCTCACTTTTACCCCTTATTATTTTTGGCGTTATACCCATGCTGTCCATCACGCTACTGTGGCTGATCTCGACCGGCGCGGTGTTGGAGATGTTTGGACCTTGACGGTAAAAGAATACCAGGCCCTTCCTAGGATGCAGAAGATTACCTATCGGGCGGCGCGTAATCCGCTGATTTTGTTTACAATCGGGGCGGCAGGATTCTTTCTAATCGGCCATCGTTTTGCCTTGGTTCCTGCTGGTAAGCGAGAACGCTACAGCGTTTATTGGACTAACTTGGTTCTTTTAATTATCTTCCTCGTGATGAGCTTGACGATTGGCATCAAAGCTTATATTCTCGTCCAACT
>Ga0209048_10002071_pt1 | contig 20089 bp, 21 predicted proteins | sample FrelakmetCRP12CR_FD_187146 | JGI IMG/M metagenome (GOLD analysis project Ga0209048, IMG submission 187146) | Freshwater lake sediment microbial communities from the University of Notre Dame, USA, for methane emissions studies - CRP12 CR (SPAdes)... | ecosystem: Environmental > Aquatic >... | reverse complement strand
GAGGGGTGACGTCGGGGCCCGGCCATCCGCTCGGCCTGCTCGGACCTTTCCGGCGGGATCAGACCTTCCCGGCCGGCAGTCCCATGTCGGGCTCGGCGCCGGTACGGATCCTCGTGGCGCGGCCGGCGTCGTCGAGCTCGAAGACCACCCGCTGGCCCTGGCGCAGGCTCACGAACAGGGAACCGTCGAGGGCGTCGGCCGCCAACACGTACTCCGAACGGTCGGTGTCGCGCAGGACCGTGCCCTCGCCCGTCTGGGGATCGAAGCTGCGGATCACGCCCTGCACGGCTACGGCTTCTGGACCTTGCCGGCCTTGAGGCAGGCGGTGCAAACGTGGAGCCGCTTCGGCGAGCCGTTCACGATCGCGCGAACGCGCTGCACGTTGGGGTTCCAGCGACGCTTCGTGCGCCGGTGCGAGTGGCTGAGGCGCATGCCGAACTGCGGCGACTTGCCGCACACCTCACAAACGGATGCCATGGGACGACCTCGTGAACTCGCTACCGGGACCGCGGGAGGATAGCAGGGGCGGCCGCCGGGGCCGGGGTCGAACGCGAGGGCACCGAGCGTTGCGGACTCGACCACGGTCCGTGCGGCAGTACGATCCGGGGCAATGCCCGCGCTCGACCGTCTGACCGCCTCCGACTTCCGCGCCGTCGTGACGCGCTATCGGGACGCGCTGCGCGCCCACCAGGAGGAGCTCAACCGCCTCAACGTGTACCCGGTGCCCGACGGCGACACGGGCACGAACATGGCGCTCACCCTCGAGTCGGTGTGCCACGAGCTGGCGAACACCGACGGCATGGATGACGTGTGCAAGGCCGTGTCGCACGGGTCGCTCATGGGCGCTCGCGGCAACTCGGGTGTGATTCTCTCGCAGATCCTGCGCGGCCTGGCCGAGACGTTCCGTGAGCACGAAGACGTCGGTGCGGCCGACTTCGTGACCGGCCTGCGCAAAGCGAGCGATGCCGCGTACCAGGCCGTGATGCGTCCCGTCGAAGGGACGATCCTCACCGTGGTCCGTTGTGCGGCCGAGGCGGCGGAGGTCAACTTCACCGGCTCGCTCGTGAGTGCGCTCGATCACGCGGTGGTCGCCGCGCGCAAGGCCGTCGACGAGACGCCGGAGCAGCTGCCCGTGTTGAAAGAGGCCGGTGTCGTCGATGCCGGCGGCCGCGGCTTCACGTTCCTGCTCGACGCGTTCCTCGAGGTCGTGGACGGCCGCCCGATCCCCGAACCGTTGGTCTTCGCCACACCGTTGGCCGTCGAGGCCCACATGCGCGGCGACGACGTGTCATCACTGCGCTACGAGGTGATGTACCTCCTCCACGCGTCCGACGAGAAGATCCCCGGCTTCAAGTCGTCGTGGAGCGCGGTCGGCGACTCGATCGTCGTCGTGGGCGGCGACGGCCTGTGGAACTGTCACGTGCACACCAACGACGTCGGCGCCGCGATCGAAGCGGGCATCGACGCCGGCCGCCCCACGAAGATCCGCGTCGCCGACCTCTTCGAGCAGATGGGCGAGGAGAACCGCTGGGTCAGCGAGCAGAGCTGCGCGACCGACACGCTCGTCGCTCCCGCGCTCCAGAGGGTCGTGACCGCGGTCGTGGCGGTGGGCGTGGGTGAGGGGATCCGCCGGTTGCTCTCCAGCATGGGCGTGCACGCCATCGTGGCCGGCGGTCAGTCGATGAACCCGTCGACGGCCCAGATCCTCGACGCCGTGCAGTCGTGCCCCGCCGATTCGGTCATCGTGCTGCCCAACAACAAGAACATCATCCCGGTGGCGCGCCAGGTGGGAGAGCTCACCGAACGCCGAGTCGAGGTCGTCCCGACGACCGCGGTCGTGGAGGCGCTCGCCGCGCTCGTCTCGTACGACCCCGACGCATCGATCGACGCGAACGCGGCGCGCATGCTGGAGGCGATCGAGCGCGTGCGGCCGGGCGAGGTCACCCAGGCCGTGCGGGACAGTGTGGCCGAGTGTGGTCCGATCGAACAGGGTGATTGGATGGCACTCGACCGATCCGGCATCAGGGCCACCGCGAAGACTGCGGCCGAGGCCGCGATCGCGTTGGTCGACGTCCTCGTCAACGAGGACAGCGAGATCGTGACGGTGCTCCTCGGCGCCGACGCGCGCAGCGCCGATACGGCTCGTATCGAGGAGCACGTCGCGCTCGCGCACCCCGAGGTGGAGATCGAGCTGCACGACGGCGGCCAGCCGCTGTATCCGTATCTCATCGGGGTCGAGTAACTGCCCGCAGCGTCCGGCCTCACGCTGCACGAGTTGCGCGACCGCAAGGTCGGCGAGCTCAAGGCCGTCGGTCCGAAGCTCGAAGAGCGACTCGAGGTGATGGGGATCACGACCGTCGTCGATCTCCTGCAGCACTATCCCCGCCGCTACCTCGATCGCACGAAGCAGGCCGACATCGCCGGGCTTGCCATCGGTGAGGAGGCGACGGTCTTCGCCGAGGTGAAGAAGATCTCGTCGCGCCGGTCGCGCAACGGCCGGGCGATCGTGCAGGCCGAGGTGTACGACGGCACGTCGTACCTCGCGCTCACCTTCTTCAACCAGGCGTGGCGTGAGAAGCAGCTGCCGGTGGGAACCGAGGCCGCGTTCTTCGGCAAGGTCGATCTGTACCGGGGGCGGCGGCAGATGACGAACCCGGTCGTCGACGTGATCGGGCACCTCGGCGAGAAGACCGGGGTGATCGTGGCGATATACCCCCAGTCCGGCAAGGCCGAAGTGTTCACCTGGCAGCTGGCCAAGCTGGTGCACGCATGCCTGGAGAAGACGCGGGCGCGGGGGCTCGCGGATCCTCTCGACGCGCCGCTGCTCCATGAGCTCGAGCTCGTCGATCGCAACACGTCGTACTGGGGCATCCACCGTCCCGAGTCGGAGTCCGATCACCGACGGGCCGCGCAACGCCTGAAGTTCGACGAGTTCCTCCGTATGCAGGTGGGGCTCGTGGCGCGCAAGCGCGCCGTGGAAGCCGAACAGGCCGGCATCCGCCACGTGCTGGACGGCCCGCTGGTGGAGCAGTTCGTCGCCGGCCTCCCGTTCCCGCTGACGGGCGATCAGCAGCGCACGATCGCCGAGATCGCGCACGACATGGCGTCGCCCGCGCCGATGCACCGCCTCTTACAGGGTGATGTGGGTTCCGGCAAGACCGTCGTCGCGCTGAGCGCGCTGCTGATGGCCGTGCAGGGTGGGTACCAGGGCGCGTTCATGGCGCCCACCGAGGTGCTCGCGGAGCAGCACTACCTCGGCAGCCTCCGGCTGCTCGACGGGCTCACCGTGGCGGCGCCGGGCACGTTGATGGGGGAGCGGCCGGTCCGCGTCGCGCTGCTCACCAACCGCACGGGCGCTGCCGATCGCCGACGGATCGCCGCCGAGCTCGCCGCGGGTGAGCTCGACATCCTCGTCGGCACGCACGCGTTGCTGTACGGCGACGCCGAGTTCTCGCGCCTTGGTCTCGCGGTAATCGACGAGCAGCACCGCTTCGGTGTGGAGCAACGCGCGCTGCTGCGGGGCAAGGGCGACGAACCCGACGTGCTCGTGATGACGGCCACGCCCATTCCCCGCACCGCCGCCATGTTGATCTACGGCGATCTCGACAAGTCCGAGCTGCGCGAGATGCCGCCGGGCCGCACGCCGATCACGACGGTGGTCGTGGGCGCGGGTCCGCTCGCGCGCGAGCCGGCGTACGAGCGCTTGCGCGAGGAGGTGGCCTCGGGCCGGCAGGCCTATGTGGTCTGCCCGTTGGTGGAGGGGACGGAGCGGAGCGCGGCCAAAGCGGCGACCGAGGAGTTCGAGCGGTTGCAGGCCGAGGAGCTCGCGGGATTGCGGCTGGGGTTGCTGCACGGTCAGCTGCCCGCGAAGGAGAAGGAGCCGGTGATGTCCGCGTTCCGCGCCGGCGACATCCAGGTGCTGGTCGCGACGACCGTCATCGAGGTGGGTGTCGACGTGCCGAACGCGACCGTGATGATCGTGGAGGACGCGGACCGGTTCGGGTTGTCACAACTCCATCAGCTGCGGGGTCGGGTGGGTCGTGGTGCGGCGCAGTCGTGCTGCTTCCTCGTGGCCGACCCATCGACGCCCGACGGCGAGGCGCGCATGGAGGCGATGGCCGCGTCGACGGACGGGTTCTATCTGGCCGAGAGGGACCTCGAGATCCGCGGGTCGGGCGAGGTGTTCGGCGAACGGCAGTCGGGTTTCACCGACCTCAAGCTCGGCCGGATCCCGCGCGACGAGGCGATCGTGGTCCGGGCCCGCGAGGTGGCCGAGCGGATCCTGGACGCCGACCCGGCGTTGACCCGGCACGCGCAGCTCCGCGAGGAGGTCGAGGACCTCCTCGGCGACGCCGTGGAGTTCCTCTTCAAGAGCTGACCCCTCCGCTTCAATCCCGTTCTTTCGATGGTTGACCGGGTTATAGGCGGTGATTCATCGAAAGAACGGGGGAGGGCGTGTCAACGCGGCGGGCGGCCGGCGCGTGGAGAAGGTCGAGACCCGGACGAGCCGGGGGATCTTCCACAAGGAGTACTGCGATGAAGCGCAAGGATGCACTGCGGATCGCCGGCACGTTCGGGTTGCTGGCCATGATGGCGACGGGCTGCGGGATCGACCGGATGAGTGTGGCGACCGACGGCAGCCGCGCCAACGGCACCGAGAGCTACGCCCACCCGGCCCTCGGCGCGTCGGGCCTCGAGGTGGCGTTCGAGTCGAACGCGACGAATCTGGTGAGCGACGACACGAATGGCGCCAAGGACGTCTTCATCCGCGAGACGACCTCGGCCACACAGTTGGGGCGTACGCCGAGGACCGAAAGGGTGAGCGTCGCGACCGGTGGTGGCGAAGCGAACGGTGACAGCTCGTGGCCGTCGATCGACGACAGCTCCTCCTCCGTGGTGTTCGAGTCGAACGCGTCGAACTTGGTCGACGGAGACACGAACGCAGTGCCGGACATCTTCTTGCGCGACAACGTGTTGCACAAGACCACGCGGATCAGCGTGGCGTCGGACGGTTCCGAGCTGACGCCGGGCACGTTCAAGATCGGGAGCCGGCGGCCGGTGATCAGCGGTAACGGACGCTATGTTGCCTTCCTCAGCGACGCGACCAACACCGGCAGCGGTCTCGATGCCGCTGCGGTCGGGCTCTACGTTCGTGACCTGCAGCAGAACACGACGACGTTCGTCGGACTCGTCGGCGAGAACTCGGCGCAGAACGTGGTCGTGCCCGATCGGGCCGCGGTCAGCAACGACGGCAACATCGTGGCCTACGCGCAACGGCTCCAGGCGACGACGCAACTGCCGGACCGCACCGACGTCTCGGTCGTTGATCGAAGCGCTGGGACCTCGGAGTTCGTCACGAGCAAGGATGATCCGTATCTTTCGAGCTCCCTGCCGTCGCTCAGCGGTGACGGTCGTTTCGTGTCGTTTGCCCAGAAGAACAGCTACGGCCAAGACTCGATGTGGGTGCTCGATCGCTTGAATCACTCGTACGGCGCCGTAGCGAACGTCTCACCCACCGGGGCGCCGGTGCTCAGTGGCGATGGTGGGTACCTGGCGTTCAGCGCGAAGGCCCGACCGGTGACGCAACTGGCCGGCACACCATACGAGTACAAGTACTGGACACCGACCGACCAGGCCGAGATCTACCGGGTCGACCGCCAGACCGGTGCGGTCAAGTGGATCACGGCGCATCTCGACAACGCGGCCAACAAGCTGGCGACGAGTCAGTCGCCGGCGATCAACGCGGATGGCTCGAAGATCGCGTTCACGTCGACGCTCTACAAGTTCACCGCGGACACGTCGAACACGAGCTCGGAAGTCGTCACCTGGACCGACAAGAAATAGCCGTCGCCGGCACCCCCTTCCCCGACTTTCTGACATCTTTGGTCGGTGAGCGACGCACATTGTCAGGAAGTCGGTGGGGTGCGAGAGAGGCGGCGCGAGGCGTGCTGGGAGGGTAGGCGCATCGAAGCGCCTACCCTTCGTGCGCGTGGCGCGAGGGTTGCGAGTGGTTGCGGGGAGCGCGGGTGGGTTGCGGTTGGTCGCGCCCAAGGGATCGAGCACGCGCCCGACGACGGACCGAGTGAAGGAAGCAGTGTTCGCCGCGCTCGCGCCGCAACGGATCGAAGGCAGGACCGTGCTCGATCTGTTCGCGGGGAGCGGTGCGCTCGCGATCGAGGCGTTGTCGCGTGGCGCGTCGCGCGCGGTGCTCGTGGACAACGACGCGGCTGCTGTCCACGCGATCGAGACGAATCTCGAGCACACACACTTCGGTGACCGTGCTCGCGCGCGACGCGGTGCGGTCGATGCGTTCCTTGCCCAGTTGCCGCCTCCGGATGCCCCGTTCGGTCTCGTGACGCTCGATCCGCCCTACGAGACGACGGACGGCGAGATCCGGTCGCTGCTGGAGAAGCTGACGCAGGGCAGCTGGCTGACCGAATCGGCCACGGTGGTGGTGGAACGGCCGGCCGGGAGCTCCGTGAGCCTGCCCGACAAACTGGCGCTGGCGTGGGAACGGACATACGGCGATACTCTCGTGACGATCGCGACCGTGCGATCGGATTCGTAGTCCACGATCCACCTCACCCCACGATCCCCCTCACTCCAGCCCGCTTCATCCTCGACTCAGGAGATCAACCGCGTGGCGACTGCTTTGTGCCCGGGATCATTCGATCCGGTGACGCTCGGGCATCTCGACATCATCGAACGCACGGCGCGCCACTTCGACAATGTGATCGTCGCGGTGATCCGCAATCCACAGAAAGCGCAGTCGCTCTTCACGTTGGAGGAGCGTCAGGAGATGTTGGGCGAGGTCACTGCGCATCTCACGAACGTCCGCATCGAGTTCTTCAAGGGTCTGCTTGTCGACTTCGCGAAGGACCACGGTGCCCAGGCGATCGTCAAGGGTCTGCGCGCGATCTCGGACTTCGACTATGAGTTGCAGATGGCACAGATGAACCAGCGGCTGTCGGGCATCGACACGTTCTTCATCTCCACGAGTCCGCGCCACTCGTTCCTGTCGTCCAGCCTGGTACGAGAGGTCGCGAAGTACGGTGGCGACGTGTCCAGCATGGTTCCTCCCACGGTGGCCAAGCGGTTGAGCGAGCGATACGGAGCGGGCGCATGACGAAACCCGACGAGGAAGTGCAACAGCACGAGCAGTACGACACCGAGACGCTGCTGCTCCGCCTGCGCGAGATGATCGAGAACGGGCGATCGATGCCGATGTCGGCGTCGGTGCTGGTCAATCGCGAAGAGCTGCTCGAGCTCATCGACGACTCGATTCACGGGTTGCCGGCCGAGTTGCGCCAGGCGCGGTGGCTGCTCAAGGAACGCGAGGAGTTCCTCGGCCAGGCCCGACGTGACGCCGACGACATCGTCGAGGCCGGCCGTTCGCAGGCCGAGCGGATGGTGGAGCGCACGGAAGTCGTCCGCGAGGCCCGACGCGTCGCGCAGCAGGCGGTGGACACGGCCGAGGCCCAGGCGCGCCAGATGCGCCACGAGGCCGAGGACTACGTCGACCAGAAGCTCGCCGCGTTCGAGGTGGTGCTCGAGCGCACGATGCAGGCGGTGCAGCGGGGTCGGGAGCGCCTCCAGGTGATCACGGAGCCCGAGTTCGGGGTCGAGGACGAGGGTGACGGCGGCTTCTTCGACCAGGACGACGGCCTGGAATAGCGCCCATATACGGACGAGAGATTGCAAAAGCTCGCGATCTCCGCTGTCAGATGGTGGAAAACCGGCCTCAGCTGGTAGGATCGTCGCGCTCGACCGGGTGGGCGTGCGTCGGGTTTCCAGTCCTCACCGCACGCGTCCGGGCCCACCGAAGCTGTCCGTCCCGTGGAATCGAATCTGCGTCCGACCATGACCCAATTGCGCATCAACGTCGCCGACCTGCTGCACCATCCGGGTGCGCGTCGAGCCCTGCACCTCGAGTGCGCGGTGCCTGACTTCGAGGGCGCCGCGGCGCGCGTGGACGCCGCCGATCCGATGACGATCGACGTCGTGCTCGAGCACGTCTCCGACGGCATCGTGGTGCACGGCCGGGTACAGGGCACGTGGCGCTCCAACTGCAGCCGGTGTCTGCGAGACATCGCGAACGAGTTCGCGCTGGCGGTCCGCGAGCTCTTCGAGCCGAATCCACTCGAGGGCGAGACCTATCCGCTCGGTGACGAAACGGTCGACCTCGAAGCGGTGCTGCGCGACACGGTGCTCCTCGAGCTCCCGGTCGCGCCACTGTGCCGCGACGACTGTGCCGGCATCTGCCCGAGCTGTGGCATCGATCGCAACGAGTCGCGGTGCTCGTGCGTGACCCACGAGCTCGACCCCCGTTGGGCCGCCCTGCAAGACCTCCAACTCTGATCCGTACCCACCTTCTTCTCTTCCGATCCTCCGAACAACCCAGGAGCACCTGCGATGGCAGTCCCGAAGCGAAAGACCAGCCGCACGAAGACCCGCACCCGTCGGGCATCGAACTGGACGCTGACCGCGCCCGCGCAGTCGACCTGCAACCACTGCGGTGCCGCGAAGCTGCCGCACACCGTGTGCGGGAACTGCGGTTGGTACCGCGAGCGGCAAGTCCTCGATCTGGGCTGACGCCGATGCACCGGGGGGCAGTGCACGCATGACCGACTCGCGTATCACCGTGGCGATCGACGCCATGGGTGGCGATCGCGCTCCCCACGAGATGGTCGCGGGCGCGTTGCTGGCGGTCGCGGAGCTCCCCGTTGATGCGCTCCTCGTGGGTGCCGAGCCCGCGATTCGTGACCTCCTGCCCGACGGCGAGCCGCCCGAGCACGTCGAGATCCTCGCGACGTCCGACGTCATCGGGATGCACGACGATCCGGCATCGTCGGTGCGCACTCGCAAGGACGCGTCGATGGTCCGGTGCGCGGAAGCCGTGCACGACGGCCGGGCCCAGGCCATGGTCGGCGCGGGGAACACCGGTGCCACCATGGCCAGCGCGCTGTTGCGCATGGGTCGTATCAAAGGCGTCGCCCGGCCGGCCATCGCGGTGCCGATCCCGGTCCCGGGTTCGGGGAGCCAGCTGCTCGTCGACGGCGGCGCGACTGTCGACTGCTCGCCGGAATGGCTGGTGCAGTTCGCACGCATGGGCCGCGAGTACTCGCGCGTTCGCTATGGCGTCGACGCGCCGACGATCGGTCTGCTCTCCAACGGCGAAGAGTCGAGCAAGGGCGACGCGCTCCGCAAGGAAGCCCATCCGCTGTTGGCCGACGTGAAGGGCTTCGTCGGCAACGTCGAAGGTCGCGAGTTCATGACCGGTCGGCCCGACGTGATCGTCACCGACGGGTTCACCGGCAACGTCGCCTTGAAGACCCTCGAAGGAGCGGGCAAGGCCATTGCCGATCTCGTCTTCGGCGTCCTGTCGTCCACTCCCGAGGCGAAGGAGGCGGCGAAGGTGCTCGCGCCACTGTTGCTGGATGCCGCGGTCGTGCTCGATCCCGACGACACCGGAGGCGCCATGTTGCTCGGCGTCAATGGCGTCTGCGTGATCTCGCACGGATCATCGTCCGCCCGGGCGATCGTCAACGCATGTCGAGTGGCCGCCGACGCCGTCGCGGCCGATGTGGTCACCAACATCAAGGAGGCAATTGCCGATGCCGGCTGAAACACACATCGATCGAGGCCCGGTCGGACCCGACGAGGTCTTCCGCATCATCCGGGAACGCCTCGCCGAGATCCTCGAGGTCGACGAGACCAAGATCACGCTCGACGCGCGGTTTGCCGAGGATCTCGAGGCGGACTCGCTGGCCCTCATCGAGCTCGTCGAGACTCTCGAGGACGAGTTGAGTGAGCGCACCGTCGGGTTCAGCATCGACGACGACGATCTCGTCGATCTCCGCACCGTGCGTGACGCGGTCGACTACGTGTCGGCGCGTCTCGGGGCGACGGGCGGATAACCGATGAACGCGTCCGAGTTCGGCCTGCTCGAGAACGCGCTCGGCTGGTCGTTCCGCGACGCGAAGTTGCTCACCCAATCGCTCACCCACCGCTCGTACTGCGCCGAGCATCCCGACGCGGAGTCCAACGAACGCCTGGAGTTCCTCGGCGACGCCGTGCTCGGGCTCGTCGTGACGGTCGACATCTTCGCTCGCTTCCCCGAGCTTCCCGAAGGCGAGCTCGCCAAGTTGCGGGCCGCGGTCGTGAACGCGGAAGCCCTCGCCGAGGTCGCGTCCGAGATCGATCTCGGCACCCACGTGTTGTTGGGGAAGGGCGAGGACTCCTCCGGCGGGCGGACCAAGCCGTCGATCCTCGCCGACGCGATGGAAGCGGTCCTGGCGGCCATCTATCTCGACGGAGGATGGGAGGCGGCACAGCGGGTGGTGCTCGCGCTCTTCGACAGTCGGATCACCGACGCGTCGTCGGGTCCCGGTGAACAGGATTACAAGACGCGGCTCCAGGAACTCGTGGCCCGTCGTTTCGAGCACCTCCCTCGATATCACGTGCGCCACGACGGGCCCGATCACGACAAGCGGTTCTACGCGACGGTCGCGCTGGGCGGCGTGGAACGGGGTCGTGGCGAAGGTCGTTCCAAGAAGCAGGCCGAGCAGGCCGCGGCGCGGGCCGCGTGGGAGTGGTTGCTGGCCGAGGACGGCGAACCGCGGGAGTCAGTCGACGCGATGGATCGCGTGGATCGGGAATCGGAGACGGTCACGTCTTCGAGAGGAGGGCACGATGCCGGAGTTGCCTGAAGTCGAGGTCGTTCGCCGCGACCTCGAGCGGGAGGTCGTCGGGAAGAAGATCAAGAGCGTCGAGGTGCACACCATGCGCTCGATCCGGCGGCACCGGCAACGGAAGCTGTTCACGAGCCGCCTCGAAGGACGCAAGATCACCCACGTCGAACGACGTGGGAAGTACCTGTTGATGAAACTCGACGGCGGCGACGTGCTGGTCGTGCACCTCGGGATGTCCGGACAGCTGCTGCGCGCGAAGACGTCGCGCGAGACCCTGGTGAAGCACACGCACGTGGTGATCACGTTCACGCAGGGCGGGCAGTTGCGCTTCGTCGATCCCCGCACGTTCGGCGAGATGTTCGTGACGAGTCTCGACGAGCTCGAGGACGAGGTCGACGAGCTCAAGCACCTTGGCATCGATCCGCTCGAAACCGCGATGAGCTGGGACTACTTCGGCGAGCTGGTCGCGCAACGCCACATGAAGCTCAAGCCGCTGTTGATGGACCAGAAGTTCCTGGCCGGCATCGGCAACATCTACTCCGACGAGATCCTGCACGCGGCCGGGTTGCGTTGGGACCGTTCGAGCGACTCGTTGACGTCCCAGGAGGTCCGGCGTCTGTATCGATCGATGGTGGAGACCTTGCAAGATGCGGTGAAGCACCGCGGATCGTCGTTGGCCGACGAGCAGTACGTGGATCTGTTCGGCAAGCCCGGTGAGTACCAGCAGTTCCACAAGGTGTATGCCCGCGAGGGCGAAGCGTGCAAGCGCTGCCGTCACACGATCGTGCGGCAGCGCGTCAACGGACGCAGCACCTACCTCTGCGAAGCCTGCCAGGTTTGAACCACTCGACTGCATGGCGATCGAGGTTGTACGCAAGCACGTGTTCGTGTCGGGACAGGTCCAGGGCGTGTTCTTCCGCGATCACACTCGCGAGATGGCGGTCGACAACCGGCTGGCCGGGTGGGTGCGCAACCTCGGCGACGGACGGGTCGAAGCGGTCTTCGAAGGGCCGGTCGCGGCCGTGGACCGGCTGGTGCAGTGGTGTCACTACGGGCCGCCCCGGGCCCGGGTCCACGGCGTGATGGTGCTGGTCGAGGAGCCGATCGGCGAAGCCGGGTTCCGCGTCAAATGACCGGACCGATCATGCCCTCGGCGATCCCCGGGATCCCCGATGGGGGTCGCTACGATCGACCTTCGGAGAAGGGGGCCGGGTGTTTCTGAAGTCGTTGACCCTGAAGGGGTTCAAGTCGTTCGCGGACAAGACCACGCTCGAGCTCGAACCGGGCGTCACGGTCGTCGTCGGCCCGAACGGATCGGGCAAGTCGAACCTCGTCGACGCGGTCGCGTGGGTGCTCGGCGCGCAGGGCGCGCGCACGCTGCGGGGCGGCAAGATGGACGATGTCATCTTCGCCGGCACCCCGCAACGCCCCGCGCTGGGTCGAGCCGAGGTCGGCCTCACGATCGACAACTCGGCCGGGTTGCTGCCGATCGAGTTCAGCGAGGTGACGATCACCCGCACGTTGTTCCGTACCGGTGATTCGGAGTACATGATCAACGGCGCGCCGTGCCGCCTGCTCGACATCCAGGAGCTGCTCTCCGACACGGGCATCGGCCGCCAGCAACACGTGATCGTCGGGCAGGGCCAACTCGACACCGTGCTGAACGCGCGGCCCGAGGATCGCCGGGCGATCATCGAAGAAGCCGCCGGAGTGTTGAAGTACCGCAAGCGTCGCGAGCGCGCCGAGCGTCGGCTCGAGGCGACCGAAGGCAACATGTTGCGGTTACAGGACCTGTTGCGGGAGGTCCGGCGTCAGCTGACGCCGTTGCAACGTCAGGCCGACGCGGCGCGTCGCCACGGCGGGCTGGTCGACGAGCTGCGCGCCATCCGCCTGCACCTCGCGGGCCACGAGATCGCCGGATTGCAGGCGCGGATCGAACGGCTGCGTGACTCCAAGTCGCAGTTCGCGCAATCGGACGCGACGCTGCGAGCCCGGCTGCGCGAGCTGGACGTCGCCGTGCTCGGTGCGGAACGTGCGATCACGGCAATCGGCGACGAGGATCTCGCCGAGTCGATGGTCCGGGTGGAGTCATTGCGCGAACGCGCCCGGGGTTTGCGCGCGCTCATCGCGGAGAAGGAACGGGGCGTCGAGCGCGAGCTCGCGGCGGCGGCCGATGAAGGCGTGGTCGAGACCCTGGTCGCGGACGCCGCCGCGGCGCGCACCGAGCTCGAAGCGGTGGACGCGGCGGCGCGGGACCTGCTCCCGCAGGCGGCCGATGTCGAGGAAGCCGAACGAGTCGTGCGCGGGGATCGCGAACACTTCGCGGCGTCGCTGGACGCGGAAGGACCGAACGCGGCCGACGAGCTCATGGCGGTGCGGCGTGAGCTCGCCGCTCGTCGCGAGGCGCTGGCCCGCGCCGAGAACGAGCTCGCCCGGGCGGAGACGCGCCTGACGTCGCTGCGCGACCGGCTGGCGCTCATCGCGACCGAGCGGTCGTCCGTCGGCGACGATCTGTTGCGCGCGGAGACGCACGCGCCGGGCCTCGACGACGCCGCGACCGCGGCCGTACACGCGCGCGTCGAAGCGGAGCGGGCGCTGCGGACGGCGGAAGAGGACTGGCGCTTCACCGAGGGCGATGCCGGTCGCTGGCGGGCGCGGGCCGAAGCCCTCGGCCTGGCCCTCGAAGCGGCCCGCGCGAAGGCGGGTGCGGAACGGTTGCGTGACGTCGACGGTGTGGCCGGGCCGCTCGTCGACCACCTGGAGATCGAGCCGGGCGTCGAGGCCGCGGTGGTGTCCGCGCTCGGCGACGCGATGCAGGCCGTCGTGGTGCAGGGCGGGCAGGCGGCGCGCGGCGCGCTCGCTCGATTGAAGGACGGCGACACCGAAGCCCTGCTGCTCGTCACCGGCAGCGCGGGCGTGTCGGTGCAGGGCGAGCTCGTGCCACCGGGCACCCGGCCGCTCGCCGACTGTGTGCACGCGAAGCTGCCCGGGCTCGAAGCCACTCTCTCGCACTTCCTCTCCGGCGTGGTGCTGGTGGAAGGCGGCTGGCGCAACGCGCTCGATCTCGCGTTGGCGAACCCCGGGCTCGTGTGCGTCACGCCGCAGGGCGACCGCTTCGGTGGCCGGGCGCTGTGGCGGGCCGGTGGCGAGCCCAGCGGGGGAGTCACGCAGGCCGCGCTCGACGAAGCGATGGATCATGCCACCCGGGCCGAAACGGCGCGCGCCGCGGCCGAGGCGCGTGTCAACGCGGTTCGGGAGCGGTTGGAACAGGCGCAGAAAGCCGAAGCGTCGACCGAGCACGATCGGCGGGCGAACGCCGAGCTGCTCTCTCAGGCGAGCCGTTCGATCGAACGGCTCGAGCACGACCGTGCGGAGCGCGCCGCGGAGCTCGAGACCGTGGTGTCCGAACAGGTCGCGCTGCAGACGCAGCACGCCCAGGACCGCGAACGGATCGGCGAGTTGGAGTCGCGCCTCCCCGAGCTCGAGCAATTCGAGCTCGACGCCACCGCCCGCGAGCTCGCGCACCGGGAGGCGCTGGCCGACCTCGACCGTCGGGAAGCCGCGGCCCGAACGTTGCGCCGGGACCTCGAAGTCCGGGTCGCGGGGCTCGAGGAACGACGCGCGTTGATCACCCGCCGGTTGGGCGAGGTCGAAGAGCGTCTCGCTCGCAACCCCGAAGCGCAAGCCGCGGCGGAACGGCACCGAGCGGAGCTCACCCGGAAGGCGACGGCGCTCGCGAGCATCGGGTCGAAGCTCGCGGACCACCTCGCGGCCGTCGACGCCGTGCACGACCGGCTGCGCGAGCAGCGGCGGGTGCAATCCGAGGTCGCGAGAGAGTCCACGACCAAGCTCGACGGGCTCCGCACCGAGCGCGCTGCGCTCGAGAAGGAGCTCACGGAGTTGCGCGAGCGCCAACAGCGCAACGAGGTCGAGGAAGCCGAGTCGCGACTTCGCCTCGAGACGGCGGTCGAGAAGCTGCGCGCCGACTTCGATTGCGAACCGGCGCTGGCGCTCGATGCACCCGCACCCGAGGTTCCCGGTGGTACGACGCTCGCCGGCCGGGCCCGTGAGCTCGATCGCGAGCTGCGCATCATGGGCCCGATCAACCCGCTCGCGCTCGAGGAGTTCGATGCGCTCCAGGAGCGCCACGAGTTCCTCCAGGCGCAGCTCGATGACGTGAAACAGAGCCGCCGCGAGCTCGCCCGGGTGATCAAGGCCGTCGACCACGAGATCGTAACGGTCTTCGACTCGGCGTTCGCCGACGTGCAGAAGAACTTCAACGACCTCTTCGCCACGTTGTTCCCCGGTGGCTCGGGGCGGGTCTACCTCACGGACCCCGACGATCTCCTGAACACGGGTGTCGAGATCGAAGCGCGTCCGTCGGGGAAGAACGTTCGCCGGCTCTCGCTGCTGTCCGGTGGCGAACGATCGTTGACCGCGCTGGCGTATCTGTTCGCCGTGTTCCGTGCCCGGCCGTCGCCGTTCTACTTGATGGACGAGGTCGAAGCCGCGCTCGATGACGTGAACCTCCACCGGTTCCTCGATCTGCTCCACGAGTTCCGGGACGAGGCGCAGCTGCTCGTGGTGTCGCACCAGAAACGGACGATGGAGGCCGCCGACTGCTTGTACGGCGTCACGATGCCGCCCGGTGGTTCGAGCCGGGTCGTGAGCCAGAGAATGCGCTCGGACGGCTACGACGACGAGCCACAGGACGCGCTTGTCCTTCCATGACCGGGCTCGTCCGGCCGTGACCGGGTTCGTTCGGCGGTGACGCCACTCCTCGGCGTGCTCGCGGTGGTGACGCCGCCCACCACCCTCACGGACCCGCAGACGCTGGCGTGCGGTCCCAAGGGTCAACAGTCGTGGCTCTGCACGACGACGTACAAGATCACCGACAGCCGCAGCGCGGCCGAGCTCGCCGATCGATTCGCGAAGCCGTTACACATCTTGATGATCCTGCTCGTCGCGTACATCGTGGTCCGCGTCCTGCGGTTCGCGATCAAGCGAACGGTGCGGCGGATGCAGATGGAGTCCTCTCGCGATCGGATCAGCACGCTGCGCCGGCGGACAGGTCTCTCGCTCCTCGACACCGGATCGATCCCGACCGCCCGACGGGTGCAACGAGCCGAGACGATCGGCACGCTGTTACGCAGTGTCGCGTCGTTCGTCGTGTGGACGACGGCGCTGCTGACGATCCTCAAGGAGCTCGGCATCAACCTCGCGCCGATCATCGCCGGCGCCGGCGTGGTCGGGATCGCGATCGGCTTCGGCGCGCAGGCGCTCGTGCGTGACTTCATCTCGGGACTGTTCATGCTCTTCGAGGATCAGTTCGGCGTGGGCGACGTCATCGACGCAGGGTTCGCGGTCGGCACGGTGGAAGGCGTGAGCCTGCGCACCACTCGCCTGCGCGACGCGGAAGGCGTCGTCTGGCACATCCCGAACGGCGAGATCCGGAGGGTCGGGAACAAGTCGAAACAGTGGTCCCGGGCCCTGCTCGACGTGCCCGTCGCCTACGACACCGACGTCGCCGCCGCGACGGCGGTCATCGAACGCGCGACGGACGAGATCTGGGAGGATTCGGAGTATCGCCCGATGTTGATGGGCCGGCCCGAGGTTTGGGGCGTGGAGTCCCTCGACGCCGATCGCCTGGTGATCCGAGTCGTGGCCAAGACGCGGCCGCTCCAGGAAGGGGCGGTGGCACGGGCGCTGCGCGTGCGGGTCAAGGAAGCGCTCGATCGAGCCGGTGTCGAACGGCCGGGGCAGCCGGTCGCGCCAGGGACCGCGTCGCCCGGCGGCGCCGCCCAGGCGGGGCAACCCCCGCGACCGGAGAAACCCCCGGGGGGCGACCGATAGCATTCGGCCTCCCCCGTCCGTTCGGAGCAGCACATGTCCATGACCGTCGTGATCGTCGTCGCGCTCGTCCTGGCCGCGCTCGTCATCTTCGCGGTGAGCCTCGGCCTCTCGGCCCGCGCCGAGAAGCGCACGAAGGAGATCGCGGAACAGCTCGGGTTACCGAAACCTGAAGAGCTTCCCCCGCTGCCGGAGAAGCTTCCCCCTTCACCGGAGGAGCTCGAACGCGCCGCCGAACCGGGTGCACCGCCCGTCGAAGCCGCGCCCGAACCGGAGCGGCCGCGACTCCGGGACCGGCTCGGCCGGACCCGCGCGGTGCTCGGTGGGTGGCGGAAGCGTTCCAGCGTCGACGACGAGACGTGGGACGAGCTCGAGGAGTCCTTGATCCTCGCGGACGTCGGCCTTCCGACCACCCAGGCCATCCTCGAACACGTGCGCGCGCGGGCCGAGGAGGCGCGCGTCGATCATCCGGCGGTGCTCGTCGAGCTCGTGAAGCGCGAGCTCGTGAGCTCGCTCGAAGCCGATCGCACCTTGCGACTCGTCGAGGGTGAACCGAACGTGTGGTTGTTCGTCGGCGTCAACGGCGTCGGCAAGACCACGACGATCGCCAAGCTCGCGCAGCGCCAGGTTTCGGAGGGGCACAAGGTGGTGGTCGCCGCCGCGGACACCTTCCGCGCCGCGGCCGCCGAGCAACTCGGGCACTGGGCCGAGAAGGTGGGCGCCGACATCGTGCGTGGCGCCGAAGGTGCGGATCCCGGTTCGGTCGTGTTCGACGCGATGTCGGCGGCGGCGAATCGCAGTGCTGACCTCGTGCTCGTCGACACGGCGGGTCGCCTCCACAACAACGTCAATTTGATGTCCGAGCTGGAGAAGATCCGTCGCATCATCGATCGCACGCCCGGAGCGTGCAAAGAGGTGCTGCTCGTGCTCGACGCGTCCACCGGCCAGAACGGGCTCGCGCAGGCGAAGCAGTTCACGCAATCGGTCGACCTCACCGGCGTGGTGCTCACGAAGCTCGACGGGACGTCGAAGGGCGGGATCGTGCTGGCGATCCAGTCCGAGTTGGGCATCCCGGTCAAGGTCGTTGGCGTCGGTGAAGGCGAACACGATCTCATCGACTTCGATCCCCAGGAGTTCGTGGAAGCGTTGTTCGAGTAGCCGCACCCACTCACGCACGAACTGGTGAAGAATTCTGGGGTCATAGCCCCGGAATTCCTCACCAGAACGGGAAGGCAGAAGGAATGTTCGACGCGTTGTCTGATCGGTTCGAGGGGATCTTCTCGAAGCTGCGCAGTCGCGGGAAGCTGAGCGAGCAGGACGTCGACGACGTCGCGCGCGAGATCCGGCTCGCGTTGCTCGAGGCCGACGTCAACGTGCGCGTCGTCAAGAGCTTCATCACCCGCGTCAAGGAACGCGCCCACGGCGCCGAGGTGGCCAAGAGCCTGAGCCCCGCGCAGCAGGTCATCAAGATCGTGCACGAGGAGCTCGTCAACACGCTCGGCGGTGTCACCGGCAAGCTGGCGATGAGCCCGAAGCCACCGACGGTCGTGATGCTGGCCGGTCTCCAGGGATCGGGCAAGACCACCCACGCGGCGAAGCTGGCGAAGCACCTCAAGAGCCAGGGATTGCAGGTGCTGTTGGTGGCGGCCGACCTGCAACGGCCCGCGGCCGTCGAGCAGCTGAAGGTGCTCGGTCGGCGCATCGACGTTCCGGTGTACTCCGAGCCGACGGATCCGGTGTCGGTCGCGCGCCACGCGATGGAAGAAGCGGCGCGGCTCGGCAAGAACGTGATGATCGTCGACACCGCGGGCCGGTTGCAGATCGACGCCGAGCTGATGGATCAGCTGCGTGACGTACGCGACGTGCTGCACCCGCACAACACGTTGCTCGTGGTCGACGCGATGACGGGACAGGAAGCCGTGAACGTCGCGACGGCGTTCGACGAAGCGGTCGGGCTCGACGGCGTGATCGTGAGCAAGATCGACGGCGACGCGCGCGGTGGCGCGGCGCTGTCGGTCAAGGAAGTGGTGGGCAAGCCGATCCTCTTCGTGGGGACGGGCGAGAAGCTCGAGAACTTCGAGGCGTTCCATCCTGACCGGATGGCGAGCCGCATCCTCGGGATGGGCGACGTGTTGACGCTCATCGAGAAGGCGGAGGCGGCCTTCGATCAGGAAGAGGCCAAGCAGGTCGAAGCGAAGCTGCGCAAGGGCCAGTTCACGCTCGAGGACTTCCTCGACCAGATGCGCCAGATCAAGAAGATGGGGCCCCTCCAGAACGTGCTCGGGATGCTCCCCGGCATGTCGAAGGAGATCAAGAACGCGAAGATCGACGACAAGGAGCTCGGCAAGGTCGAGGCGATCATCTGCTCGATGACGCCGCGCGAACGGCGTGATCCTTCGATGATCAAGGGCTCCCGGCGGCTGCGCATCGCGGAGGGGAGCGGCACGACGACGGCGGATGTCAACGCGCTGCTGAAGCAGTTCAAGATGGTGCAACAGATGATGCGCTCGATGACCCAGGGCAAGCGGCCCCGGATGCCGGGTGGGATGCCGGGTGGGATGCCCGGCGGGTTGCCCGGTGGCATGCCCGACATGCCGGGCTTCTAGGCCGAGCCTTCCTCTGATTCGGGGGTCGCGGGAAGGCAATTCCCGCAACAAGCGCCGGACCCGTCCGGACCTGTAGCCTGGAGGGCTTCGTTCGTAACGAGAGGAAACCGCCACCGTGGCCGTGAAGATCCGCCTGATGCGAGTGGGCAAGAAGAAGCAGCCCACCTACCGAGTCGTCGTCGCCGACGGCCGCTCGCCCCGCGACGGGCGCAACATCGAGACCATCGGCCAGTACCGGCCGCGCGAGGAGCCGTCGTTCGTACAGCTCGACGGCGACAAGGCCCTTCACTGGCTGCGCAACGGCGCCCAGCCCACCGAGCAGGTCCAGAAGCTGCTCGAGATCGTCGGCGTGTGGGAGACCTTCCAGTCCGAGAAGGGCCCGAACGCGAAGCCGGCCAAGAAGCGAACGACCGCTCCCAAGAAGAGCGCGCCGGCGAAGGGCGCTCCGGCTGCCGCCGAGGCCGCGGCCGCCGAGCCGGCAGCCCCTGCAGCCGAATCGCCCGCAGCTGAGGAGCCGACGACCGAGGAGCCGGCGACCGAGGAGACGGCGGAGTGACCGACCACGACGACGACTTCGAAGACGAGATCGGCGCGGAGGGCAACCGCATCGACGACGATGACAACTTCGACGACGACGAGGACGACTTCGGCGGCGAGGGCAACCGCATCGTCGGGGGTCGCGCGAAGGCTGTCGCCGAACACGTCGCCCGCGCGCTGGCCGACGAGCCGGACGCGGTCGAGGTCGACATCGACGAACGCCGGGGCGAGGTGGCGTTGTCGATCCACACTGCGCCCGGCGACATGGGTCGTCTCATCGGGCGTCGCGGCCGCGTGATCCAGGCCGTCCGTCAGCTCGTGCGTGCCGCGGGCGCGTCCGAAGGCATCAAGGCGTCGGTCGACGTCGTCGAGTAGCCGGGTGACGTTCGGCGTTTCGTTCGGCGT